>Ga0207422_1002701_pt1 | contig 21951 bp, 22 predicted proteins | sample MarCyaLeptolynsp_FD_187757 | JGI IMG/M metagenome (GOLD analysis project Ga0207422, IMG submission 187757) | Marine cyanobacterial communities from Panama - species 1 Leptolyngbya sp. (SPAdes) | ecosystem: Environmental > Aquatic > Marine > Unclassified | place: Panama: Panama City | collected... | reverse complement strand
CTTCATTTCACTTCCTCCTCTGTCATTGCGGTTGACCCGCATTCGTCGTCAGACCCCAAGGGCCCGGCGTTTTGCGCTGTCCACATGTGCATGCACAGCTTCAACCGTTTTCGCCACGTCGCGAATCTCAAGGGCATCGATGATCACCAGATGCTCGCTCATCACGGAGCCCACCAGTTCCGGCAACATGCGTGTGTCGGAGTTTCTGATCAGGCGTATCTTGATCGCGTTCACGCGGTGAATGTCTGAGATGATCCGGTTGCCGAGAGAATCGATGACCAGATCATGGAATGCCCAATCCATGTGCTGCGCGCGCGACAACAGGTCCGGCGTCACGCCGCGCTCGGCTTCGCGAAGCGTTTCGCGGTGTTCGCGCGCGATGCGATCGATTTCGGCATCGGGCGCGCTTTTGCAGTAGGACGCGAACGCCTCGCTTTCGATGATCCTGCGCAGTTGAAAAGCATTGCGGATCAGCTCAAGGTCAATGCTGAGGACCTGGAGACCGCGCTTGGGGACCGTTCGGATCAGGCCATCCGCCTCAAGCCGGGGGATCATTTCGCGAATCGCTCCCAAAGGCATTCCGGTGAGTTCGACGAGTTCCCGCTGGGACACGATCTGTCCGGGCTGAATGTCGCGCGAAAGCAGCTTTTCGGTGAAACTGGAATAGGCGTCGTCACGAAGGCGCCGTTCGGGTCTGATCATGCGGCTATGCCTCTTCCTTCCAGCGCAAGGATTTCAGATTTCTGGTCTGCCGTTAGGCGGGTGAGGGGCGCGCGAAGATTTTCCCAGACAGGGTCGCCCAAGGCGTCGGCCAAAAGCACCTTCAAGGTCGGGATCACCGGCAGGGCCACAATCCGGTCAACGGTGCGCGTCAGCATCGTGTCTTCTGCGGGAGACGCCATGATGCCGCAGAGCTTTTCCGGATAAAGGTTGGCAACGCCTGTGATGGACCCGGCACAGCCCAAGGGCATGGCCTTGTGCAGCAGGCGTTCGTCTCCCACCAGAACCGGCAGCATCTTGCCATCCAGCAACCGTACGGCGTTTGCCCAGTCTCCGGAACTGTCCTTAATGGCGATGATCCGCTCTGGCGAGGCTTCCTTGAGCTTCCGGGCTAGCGCGGGAGATATGCCGACGCCTGTCACTTGCGGGATGTTGTAAAGGATAATACCGGCCGAAGGGTCGGTGGAAGCCAGGAGTTCGGAAAACCATTGAAAGACGCCATCTTCGCCTGCGTCGCTGAAGTAAAAGGGAGGCGGAACCAGAAAGCGGGTGATCCCGGCGCGCATCCCTTCGTCAATCTGGGAAGCGACGTCTGCTGTTGCCGACCCGTAAACCCCCAACACGATGTGGCTGCCCGGCAAACCGGCGTCTCGCAGGGCCTGTATCCCGATGCGTCGTTCGCCACCGGAAATCGAGGCGCCTTCGCCCGTGGTGCCAAACAGGGTCACACCCGCAACGCCTTTGTTCACCATCGAGGACGCATGGCTGGCAAGCCGCTCAGCGTCTATCGATCCATCCGCCGCGAACGGGGTCAGGAGTGCTGTCAGAATGCCAAAGTGTGCCATCGGTTTCCCTGGATTGAACCATTCCATGATACATGACATTTTAATTAAGTACAGCGTAACATGTTACGTATCAAATCTGGAGGAGCTTTGATGCCGACCGTCATCTGTGCCGGCTTGATAACGTTGGACGCGGTCTATGACCTGATCGCCTATCCGGAGGAAGGCAGTAAGGTGCGAGCGGACGCGGCCCGGCTTGTGCCCGGTGGCGGTGCGCTGTTGGCGGCAACCGCGATCGCCCGTTTGGGCGGAACAGCCCGGCTTGCCGGAGCTGTTGGTGACGATCTTCTCGGCGAATATCTGCGCAGTCACATGAAGCGTCTCGGAATTGATGACACTCTTGTTCAGACCCTGGATGCAGAAACGACAAGTCACTCTGCGGTGTTCGTCACTGCGGGTGGAGAGCGAACCATTGTCAATCAGCGATCGGACCGATTGCCGGATCTTGAATTGACAGCCGGTATCCCGGCCCATGACGCCGTTCTGGCGGACACGCGCTGCAGCACGCTGGCAGGGAGACTGTTCGAAGCGGCGCGGCGACAGGGCAAGCCGACGGTTCTTGACGGCGAGGTTCCCCTGCCGATGGGCCTGTTGCCGTCCGTCAGCCACCTTGCCCTTTCCGAACAGGGGCTGGCCGGATTTGACGGTCAGTCATTGGCCGAGATCGCGGCGCGGAACGGGTTCTGGGCGTGTGTGACACGCGGAGCAGCCCCGGTTGAAGTTCATGATGGGAGCCAGATTGCCCCACCGCCGGTCACGGCCTTCGACACACTGGGAGCAGGCGACGTCTGGCACGGCGCTTTCGCCTTTGGCTTAGGTGGTGGATCTGACGAGCCGGATGCCGTCAGGTTCGCCAACGCGGCTGCGGCGCTGTTCGTGTCGCGGACCGGGGAAGAGCGTTTCCCGACCTTCGCAGAGGTCGAAGAAAGACTGGGCTCGTGAGCGGATACCGATCCCGAAACTTGATGTCCACTTTTCGTTAGACCCCAGAGCGGAGCGTGTTGCGTCCGCTTGAAAAGTCTAGCGTGCCCGTTGCTACTGGTTCGGAAAATAGTCTTCGCAGGTGCCGTCCCGGTAAACGTCGGCAGTACAACAGTGCAGACCACCGCCAAAGGCATAGGCATCGCGGAGTTCTACCTCAACGACTTCCATACCAAGCTTGTCCATCTGTTCCGCCTGATAGACTTCGGATTTTTCGACACAGACCGTTTTGGGATCGAGGACCAGCACGTTCATCGACAGCCAGACGCTGGAGTAACAAAGAGGCGGCGGTGAATTGTGTGCGGGTTGCGCGGCATCCACGATTTCCCAGCCGTTGGCTTCAAACAGACCGCGTTGATTTGCTGGCAAGCGCCTGTGCGGGTTGTTCAGGATCAGTCCGGGCCGCAGAGGGGTGAATGTCGCGTCGATGTGAATGGGGTAGGGATCGCCCGGGAAGTTCACGGTATGAACGCGGTGGTCCGGAAAATGCCGGCGCAGCCACTCGATCCCCTTCAGGTTTGTCGTGAAGCCGTGCTGCACCACCAGATCCTTGCCGAAACGCAGGACGTCAGCTGCATCGAAGAGCGGCTCTTCTTCCGTGGTAACAAAGAATTTCTCGGCAGCCCATTGCAGGCGTTTTTCAACGCCGATCTTTTCCGACAGATAATCTGGATGATAGTCAGCATCGGTGAGACGCGGCTTGGGCGCGGCCTCGTGCCGGAAGTTCGGGTCTTCCTCCCAATACTGTTTCAGCAGCGGGCGGTAGTTCAGATACTCGAACCAGCGGCAACGATAGGACATCGTTGCCTCCAGGATTTCCGAGCCTACTGTCAAAAGCACATCGCGTGGCGGCATGCACCCGAACTGACTATCCGTATGAAAATCAGGTGTCGTTGCGGGCAGTGAATGGTTTATCGGCGTCGGCCGATCGACCCTGACGCCCCGCGCCTCCAGTTGGGCAGCAAAGCGGTCCAGCAATTCATTGGCACGATCAATTGTTTCCTGCGGGCGGCGGCCCCACTGTCCACGCATGTCGCTGTCTTCGGGGACCTTCGCATCCAGTGCAGGCTCTTCCGGTGGAATATGGCAATCATCGGCTCGTCCGACGATGACATGTTTCAAAGGATCCCATTCGTTCCAGCTACTTACGACCGTTTTTTGCATTCCGTCCTCCGCCCTGCAAGGGTCGCAGAACATAGGGGGTTTCTGCCTTTCCGACAAGGCAATTTCGGATGGGAAACGGTCTGGTGATCGTGAAACCGACAGGCAAGAAAATTGTGTCGTTTTGCACCTGGAATGCAGGGTTGCGCTGGCCGTTTCTTAAGCTTTCTTGCTCAAACTGCAAGGTCATGAATTGAGGGGCGGTCGAACCGGGAATCGAGTTGTCGTGTTCCATTTGTCCACGGGCTGGAATTGGCGTTATTTGAGGTTTTTGACACTATTCCAGAACCTCTGTTGAAAGTAGCGTGTGGAGTGATCTTGTGCGAACGGCTCAAAAAGGACGTCGCGGAGTTCGGAACGAAGGGTGAGCATTCATGCTGGGCGTCGTTTTCACTGAGTTTATGGAGATGGTCGAAGACAAGTTTTCCTTCGACATCGCCGACGAGATCATGGAACTGTCCGGAGTCGGAGGCGACACCGGCTTCACCGCAGTGCAGGACTATGATCACAACGACATGGTCAAACTGATCGCTGCACTTCACAAGGTCACCGGTATCGAGATCGACACGCTGATCGTTGTTTTCGGAGAACATCTGTTTGGACGCTTTACCGTCACGCATTCGCATTTCTTCGATAAATCCGAAAGCAGCTTGGATTTTCTGCAGAAAATCGAAGAGTACATTCATGTCGAGGTCAAGAAACTCTACCCGAATGCCGAGCTGCCTACGTTTTTGTGCGAACGGGTCAACGAAAACAAGCTGATCATGAATTACAGCTCCAAGCGTCCTTTTGGCGATCTGGCACAGGGTCTCATTCAGGGGTGCGGGGCATATTTCAAGGACAACCTGACAATAGAAAGGACTGATGAAAACGGACCAATGAAGGTTCAATTCGTCATTAGCCGGGAACCCTGATGACAGAGAACCAGGAAGCATCCAAGTGGATCCGCCGATTTGAGCGGGAAAGGGCGGCCCGGAAGGAGGCCGAACGGCTCCTGGAGCGCAAGAGTAGCGAGCTTTACGAGATCAATCAGACGCTCAAGGGAACCCTTGCGCAGCTGGAGCGGCAGGTTCAGGACCGAACGGCGGAATTGCAGTCGGCCATGTTGGACGCCGTGTCCGCGAACGAGGCGAAGTCACAGTTTCTGGCCAACATCAGCCACGAGATCCGCACGCCGATGAACGGCGTGATCGGTATGATCTCGCTGTTGCAGGAAACCGGATTGTCGAGTGAGCAGCAGCGGTATGCCGATGCTGTGCTTTCTTCGGGCGAAGCGCTGCTGACAATCATCAATGACATTCTGGATCTGTCAAAGCTGGAAGCCGGCCGCATCGACCTGGCTGAGGAGGTGTTTGATCTGCGAAGGGCTGTTGATGGCGTTGTCGAGATCCTCACACCGGTCGCCTTCGCCAACAACACGGAGCTGGCATGTCACATCGCTCCGGCTATTTCAAACAAAGTCATCGGTGACCCCGGCCGTTTCAGGCAAATCCTGATGAACCTTATCGGCAACGCGATCAAGTTCACCACGAAAGGGGCTGTCGTGCTCCGCGTCCTGCCGGCCGGGGCGTTTGACGGCATTCGCTTCGAGGTGGAAGACACGGGCATCGGGATCGAAGCCGCCCGGCTTTCCAGTCTGTTCGAAAAGTTCTTTCAGGTCGATCAAAGCAATTCCCGTCGTCATGGTGGCACAGGCTTGGGCCTGGCGATTTCCAAGCAGTTGACAGAACTGATGGGCGGTCAGATTGGTGTGGAAAGCCAAGTCGGTGCCGGCAGCACATTCTGGTTCCAGATTCCGTTCAGCCCGGTTCGAACAGACACCGAACAGCGCGAGCAGGGGGCAAGGCAGGCCCGCGGCCATGTTGTTTGCTTCAGTGCTCATGAACTGGTTGGCAAGATGTATGGCGAGACACTTCAGGACCTCGGATTCACGGTTGCCCATGCCCGCACGGACGAAGAGGTCAAACGCTTGCTGTCGGCACAAAGATACGAAGCTGTCCTTGCGAGCGCCGTAAACACAGAGCAGTTGGACAGCCTTGTCTCATCCGAACCAGGCCGTGCCGCTCCAGTCCTTCTGGCAACGACGAGAGACGTTGTGGCTTTGCCGACAGCGTCCAACCTTGTGGTTCTGTCGAAGCCGCTGACGCATGACAGCGTCAAAAAGGCTTTGTTTTCCGAACCAGCCAGGGCATCGACAAACGCCAAGGCTGAACATGTCTCGCAATCTGATGAACTTCTCGCTGGTCTTTCCGCGGAAAAGCGGTTCAAGGTTCTGATTGTCGAGGACATTGTCACCAATCAGCTTGTTCTGACGGGCTACCTGAACACGTTGGGACACGAGGCTGATATTGCAGCAGATGGCCGCCACGCGCTCGCAGCGGTCCAGGAAACCGACTATGACCTCGTGTTCATGGACATGCAGATGCCCGACATGGACGGGCTGGAAGCCACGCGGGAAATACGCAAACTACCCGGCCCGGCGTCGAGAGTGCCGATCGTCGCAATGACGGCAAACGCGATGGCGCAGGATGAAGAAAGCTGTCGTGATGCGGGTATGGACGGGTTTTTGTCAAAGCCTGTGCGTATCGATCAGATCCGTTCGACCCTTGCGCAGTTTGCCGCGGCAGAATCGGACCAGACCTGATCTCCGGATCTGCTTTTCGCGCACTCGCAAAGCTTCTTGGTGACCGGGAAAAACTCGTCCGCCCATGTTCTCACGGTCTCGAAATTCGGAACGCGAGCACCTTCGACAAACTCCTCAGGGAGCGGTTGATGCGAAATTCCGTTCGCCGCACAGGAAATGAGTGCCACGGAGACAAGCGGAAACAAGCAAGACCGTCTGATTTTACTCACAATGCTCCTGCCTGAAAGTGAGGAAATCGTCCATCAACTTAAAGCGAAGCTGGCACGCGGTTAATCGGGTGTCTTGACCTGTCAATTTGCTGTACCGATGGCTTCAAAGCCACCAACCATCGTTGTAATTCACGCACGCTGCCTACTGCTTGCCCCGAAAAACTGGTTTTAAAAGAGCCGTGGTCCAAATGAAGTTTGGCCATTTCCAATTCCAAATCGTGTTCGCGATTGCCTTTGTCTGGCCGGCCCGCTTGCAGTCTAGGCGCGCAGCAGCACTTGCCTGGTTGTCTGTAACCACCTGGCAACTTCCATACCCAGACTTGCTTCTATCGCGACCTGTAGATTGGCATTGCGCGAAAACTCGGAAGTCAATTCCGAAACGCTCCATGTCAGGAGCGTCGTGCGAGTCGACGTCCGAACCGTGACAGGTGCCGAGAATTTACCTTTCTGGGCAAGGAGCGCGACTGCGCCGACAAAATTGCCTTCTGTGAGGTCGTCGACGCGTTTACCATCTTCTTCAACGACAACGTCGCCTTCGACAATCAGGGAGAGATCTGCAACGGGATCACCTTGCGTTACCAGAACGGTCCCTTCGGGAACCGTTTTTCGTTCTGCCATTCGAAGAAACTTGAATGCGTCACGCTCGGTAAGGTTCTGCAGAGCAATTGCATAAAGATGCCGCTCTTCTTCGGTGAACGGAGCCGGTCGCCTTTCCGCCAGCAGGCGGGCAATCCAGTAGAGATTGATGCAGAGAAAGAACGTGTTCCACCCGATCGGAGTCCAGAGCGGTGAGCTTTGGAGATAGTAGTAGGGCATCAGAAACGAAATCCCGAGCACGGTCAGGATTCTCAACCAGAATATGTCGCGAACCGAATAGGAAAAGAGATAAATGACATTCGCGACATTCACCAAAACATCAAGGCCAACCATCACCTAGCCCTTTTTCAATGAGCAATGCAGCTTTAATCTAGTCGACCTTACGGTACCGCGGTAGACGAGGGAAAGTCATGTCGGAGACTGCCAGCGATCAATTGACACGGACCCTTGATGCCGTTGCTCGAACCGAAGACAAGGTCCACGCCTACAGGCATTTGTTGGGGCAGGACGCGCGATCTTCAGCTGCTGCTGCCGACGTGAACGCATCCGCATCGCCGGTGTTCGGCTGGCCGTTCGCGGTCAAGGAGGTCTTTGACGTCGCGAACGTTCAGACCTCTGGGGGCTCGCGGGCCTATCAGGATCGTGTCGCGGCTTTTGACGCGACCGTGGTCGGGCGGCTCAAAGCTGCCGGCTGCACACTTCTCGGCACGCAGGTCGCGCACGAGTTGACCTGCGGTCTCGACCTGCCACCAACGCGCAACCCGTGGGATCTGACATGTTATCCCGGCGGTTCGAGCGCAGGAGCCGGTGTCTCTGTCGCCGTGGGGTCAGCACGTTTTGCGCTCGGAACGGATGCTGCAGGGTCCGTGCGCATTCCAGCCGCCATGACGGGAACAACGGGTCTTAAACCAACCTGGGGCCTTGTCAGTTCGCATGGCGTCATGCGCGAGGCATCAGCGCCATCGATCGATCACGTCGGGATCATTGCAAGGTCGGCGGAAGAGATCACCAAAATTCTTTCCGTTCTGACTTCGCCGGATCCTTGGGATGCAGCAACGCTGCAGGCGCGCCCCACCGGTCACGACGTAATTGGAGGCGCGGATCGGATCGCCGTTCTCGGCAAGGAGACGCTCAAGGCGCTGTCAGATATCAATCCGCTCGACCCTGACATCGATAGCGCTTTTTCCCAGTCTTGCGACGTTTTCCGTCAGGCTGACGTGGAGATTGTCGAAGTCGAGTTGCCGATCTTGCCAAGGGCAGTTGATGCAATCGTCACGCTCTTCGCCGCGGAGCTCTCCTGCGCCAATGCGCAGACGGTCAAGCATCATCGGGATCTCTTTGCGCCCGCGGTCGCGGATATGATTGAAACCGGACTGGCAATCCCGGCAGATCAATTGAAGGATGCCGTCAAAATCCGGTCGTCTCTGCGCGATGAATTGTCCGCTGCCTTCGGCGCGTCCGGGGGGCATTACCTGCTCACGCCGACCACACCGCGTCCGGCGATGCCACTGGCAAATTTTGATCCGACAGAAGAATTGGGAACGCTGATACCGTTTACCTGCGGCTTCAACCTGACTGGAAATCCGGCAATCAGTTTGCCCTGCGGGCAGACGACAGGAGGCTTGCCGATCGGGTTGCAGATTGTCGGTCTCCACTTTACGGATGCCGCCTTGCTTGAGCTCGCGGAGGAGTTTCAGCACCGGACGCACTGGCACGAATTGCGTCCTCCCGTGTGACGACGGGCGCGGGTCGGGAGATTGTGTTCGGCGATTGTTGGCTCAAACCTGCAACCTGTGAAGTGGTCTTCGCTGGAATCGGGCTTTCATCCTTCCACTCCTTGCCTTTGTCGGTTACGACGCAGACGCGTGTGCAATTACGTTCCGCGCGTGTCGAGTACCTTCGCGTTCCACAAGAATCGGATTCGAAGGCGCGGGGAGTTGCCAGAAACGTGTTTAAGCCACAGCCGCAAGATTTCTTTCTGACGCACGTTTTGAACCGGCTTCACACCCCGTAGGAGGAGACGTCCGCTGGGTTTCAATGTGATCATTTCATCGGCGCTTAGATCGAACTCAGCGCCTGTTCCATATCCGAAACAAGGTCGGCTTCGTGTTCGATCCCGACAGAGAGCCGCAGCAGGTTTTCCGGAACACTCGTAACATCGCCCTCGATCGTGAAGCGGTGCTCCACGAGGCTTTCCGTGCCGCCGAGCGAGGTCGCGCGCTGGAAGACATCGAGGCTGCCGGCGACGCGGAGCGCCTCTTCTTTACCGCCTTTGACCTGGATTGACATCAGCGAGCCAAAACCGCCGGTCATCTGGGACTTGGCAAGATCGTGATGCGGGTGACCGGGGAGGCCGGGATAAAGAACGGTGTCGATCTTGGGATGGGTTTCAAGGAAACTTGCGAGTGCCATGGTGTTGGCATTCATCCGTTCGACGCGAAGCGCCAGCGTTCTGAGGCCGCGCAAGAGCAGCCAGGCTTCGAACGAGCCGAGAATCGCACCGGCAATCTGGCGTTCCTCGCAAATGAAGGTCCAGGCCTCGCTGTCTGGATCACTGGTCGAGACGACGCCTCCCAGTATATCCGAGTGCCCGTTGAGCGCCTTGGTCGCCGAATGCATGACAAGGTCCGCACCAAGCGCGAGCGGTTTCAGGATCAGGGGTGTTGCTGCTGTCGCATCCACGGCAAGCAGAGCGCCATGCGCCTTGCACAGCTTGGAAATTCGGACGATGTCGGCAACCTTGAGATAGGGGTTGCTTGGAACCTCCAGCCAGACCATGTCGGGTTTCGTGATCGAGACCTCGTCGTGGATCCTGTCGAAATCACTGGCGTCAGCCTCCACGAGCGCGATGTTGTTGCGTGCGCAATGCTTGCGCAGGAACAGGGTCGTGCCCCAGTAAATACCGGATTGCACCAGCAACGTGCCTCCGGGTTTGACACTGCGGACGACCGCTGCAATTGCCGCCATGCCCGATGCGAACAGACGGCTTTCTGCCCCGTCCTCCAGCGTTGCAATCAGCTTCTCCGCCTTCAGATAGAGATCATTGCTGTCGCGGCTGTAGATATGGCCCTGACGGATCGGTGCGTAGTCTTCGTCGCGCACAAAGGTCGTCGCGGTCTGGATCGGCGGCACCACTGCGCCCGTAGCTGGATCGAACCCACCGCCTGCATGGGCGAGGAGACTGTCTGGATGAAGGCCGGAATTCGGACGCGGTGACTTGGACATGAGACCTTGGCGGTTTGTGAGGCAGCTTGAAAAACGGCCGAGTTCAGCGTTTCAGGTGACGGGTCAGACGCGCTTCGATCCTGTCCCACACCCGGCGAAGCGTTTCCACGATTATGAGATAGATGACAGCCGCCCAGATATAGGCCTGAAAGTCATAGGTGCGGGAATAGGCGCGCCGGGTTTCCCCCATGATATCGTAGATGGTGATGATGGCTGCAATGGCCGATCCCTTGATCATGAGAATGATTTCGTTGCCATAGGGGCGCAGCGCCACCATGAGGGCCTGGGGCAGAATGACCTTGAAGAAGGTCACGGGCCTGGTGAGCCCCAGCGCAGCCGCGCCCTCCCACTGGCCTTTCGCGATATTCTGGATCGCGCCGCGCAGGATTTCCGCCTGGTAGGCGGCCGTGTTCAGCGAGAACGCGAACACGACGCAATAAAACGCATCCCGAAAGAACCACCACAAGCCGACCGATTGAAGTTCCGGCCGGAAGGACCCGAAGCCGTAATAGATGAGAAAGGTCTGGGCCAGCAACGGCGTCCCGCGGAAGAAATAAACATAGGCGTAAGCCGGTGCGGAAAAGATTTTCCACGTCGACGACCGGGCCAGTGCGATCGGGATAGACAGCAGGGCACCGAATAGAAGCGACAGGCCGACAATCTGAAGCGTGACCAGAAAGCCTTCGACATATTTGGCGCCGTATCGTTCCAGAAAGCTGTCGAATTCATGTGTTTCGAGACGCGCGTCCGCCCATGTTGCCCAGTCAGCGGGCAGATAGGGCAGGAGGGCTTCCAGGATCGGCTTTTCAAGATTGCCGAGCAGATAGGCGACCAGAGAGATACCGGCAACGATCCACAGCGCCATGAGCACGTGGCCGGCGATCCGCGTGTTGGTCCACGGGCGCGCAGGCGGTGGCGGCGGTTTCAGTCCGGTTGTGGGGTTCGGCGCAATCATCTTTCCACCTCGCCACGCTTGGACCAGCGCTCAATGCGCGTGAAGGCCGAAGAGGAAATCATTGCGAGCACAAGGTAGATCAGGCAGGCGAGGCCAAAGAACAGGAACGGTTCCTTGGTGACCCGCGCGGCGATGCTGGTTTCTCGCAGGAGATCCGAAAGGCCAATGGTGGACACCAGGGCGGTATCTTTCAGGAGGATCAGCCAGAGGTTTCCGAGCGCGGGCAGGGCAAGCCGGATGAGCTGCGGCAGAATAATCAGCGTCATGGTCTTGAAACGCGACAGTCCGAGCGCGTATCCACCTTCATATTGTCCCTGCGGGATGCCGCGAAAGGCGGATAGAAACGCCTCCGAGGCGAAGGAGGAAAACACCAGCGAAAGCGCAATCATGCCGGCGACGAAGGAATTCACTTCGATGTAGATGTCGAAGCCCATGAGCTTCAGAAGCTGCTGCAGCCCGATCTGAACCCCGAAAAAGACCAGGAACAGGGTCAGGAGTTCCGGCAGGCCGCGAAAAATGGTGGTGTAGATATTGGCGGCCAGTTTGAGGCTCGGCTCGCTGGAGTTTTTCGCAAGCGCGATCAGGAAACCGATAATCAGTCCAAAGGGCAGTGTGGCAAGCGAGAGCGAGACGGTGATCAGCACGCCCTTGGCAATCGTATCGCCCCAGCCATTTTCCCCGAAGGACAGCAGCGTCAAAGCTTCTTCCATAAGCCGGCGCTTCTTTCTTTTCTTGTCGTTGCTGGCCCGGCCACCCCTTTGGCCGGTATTGCGAATTCCATCGCAAACGAAAGCGCGGCGCTGGTTTGCGCCGCGCTCCTGTTTTCGTCAAAGGGCCGTCAAATCAGCCGCCATATACGTCGAACGTGAAGTACTTGTCGTTGATTTCCTTGTACTTGCCGTTCGCGAGGATGGCCTCGAGCGCCTTGTTGAACTTGTCCTTGAGCTCCCCGTCATCCTTGCGGATGGCGATGCCCGCGCCTTCACCGTTGATGACCGGGTCCGGTGTCAGTGTGCCGAGGATCTTGCAGCAGGCGCCGTCGTCAGTTTCCAGCCAGTCGGACAGCACCACGACGTCGTCGATCACGGCGTCGATACGGCCGCTGGCGATGTCGAGCTTGTACTCATCCGGCGTCGGATAAAGCTTGAGGTCTGCCGACCCAAGTTTTTCCTCGGCATAGTTCGAATGGGTTGTTGACGACTGTGCGCCAAGCGCGATGCCGCTCAGATCCGCATCAGAAGTTCCGGCGATGCTGGAATCCTTCGGTACGGCGATTGCCGGCGGTGTGTTGTAGTACTTGTTGGTAAAGTCGACCTTCTGCTTGCGCTCGTCGGTGATCGACATGGACGCGATGATGGCGTCGTATTTGCCCGCCTGAAGACCGGGAATGATCCCGTCCCAGTCCGAAGTGATGAATTCACATTCGACCTTCATCTCTTCACAGAGCGCCTTGGCGATATCGACGTCAAACCCGACAAGCTGACCGTCAGAGGTCAGTGAGTTGAATGGAGGGTAGGCGCCTTCAGTACCGATACGGACTTTCGACCAGTCCTTCGCTTGAGCACCACCAACGGCAGCCAGAACAGCAACTGCGGCTGCAGCCATACGCAAAACACGCATTTTTATTTCCCCTAATATTTTGTCGCGGCGCAAGCGGGTTCTTCCCGCCTTTTTGCCCGAAGGCCCTATTCCATACACTTCGGTCTAAATTTCAAGCATGCCCAACAAAAAAACACATTGTAAATTGCGCTTTTTACGCTTTCTGATTGTGTGCCGAAGCGGAAAGCACGATCTGGCTGTGCCGCAAACGGCACTCCGCGCGTGTCTGGCCGGAAGACGCCGGCCAGACGCTCGTTTCCGATTTTGGCGTGTTCACAGTGCCAACAGATCAATCTTGTTCATCGAATCCATGAAATAGTTGAATTTGTTCGGGCCGATCCGACCCACTAAGCAAGTGTCACCACGCAACGTCCCACACAACAGTCACTGTCGCGAACTGGCCGTGTGATGTCCGTTCCCGATACCAGGAGGCCCGAATGACATCCTTCGAACTCTACATCGGAAACAAGAACTACTCGTCCTGGTCGTTCCGGCCCTGGATTGCCCTGCGCCACAAGGACATCGCCTTCGAGGAAAAACTGGTTCCGTTCGATTTCGACAACGGCAATCCGGAGTTTCGTTCGTTCTCACCGAGCATGAAGGTGCCTGTGCTTAAGGACGGATCCCTGACGGTTTGGGATAGTCTTGCGATCCTGGAATATGCCGCCGAGTGTTTTCCGGAAAAGGGGCTGTTGCCGCCGGACAAGGCAATGCGTGCACAGGCGCGTGCTGTTTCCGCCGAGATGCATTCCGGATTTTCGGCGCTCAGGAACGCGTGCCCGATGAACATGCGCCGTCAGGTGGAAGTCCTGGACGTGGATGATGCCGTCAGGGCGGATGTGTCACGCATCCTGGACATCTGGAACGAATGCCTGAACGCGTCCGGCGGACCGTTCCTGTTCGGTGACTTTACGATAGCAGATGCCATGTACGCGCCGGTCGTCAGCCGGTTTGCGACCTATACTCTGTCAGAGGACCCGGTGTTTCAGCAGTATCACGCTGCCCTGACCGGCACACAGGCCTGGCAGGCCTGGGAGACCGAAGCTCTGAAAGAAACCTGGTACGTCGCCGTCGACGAGATCTAGGCCACGGATTTCGGTGTGGCGGACGGATTGTCCGCTTTGCCGGCGTGATTGACCGGATTTTGGGTGAGGGGCGCCATTTGCGAGCCCCTTGCCCTGCGCTGTGATGTGGCTCGAATGACTTCTTGGGCGCGCGTGTCGATTGGACCTAGTCAAGCGCGCCCATTTCCTTGAAATAGTCCTGAAGCCTGTCGACGAATCGGCGCACCTTGATCGGAATGAAGCGGTTGGACGGATAGACCGCATGGATCGGGTGCGGCGGATATTGCCAGTCGGGCAGAACCAGTTCCAACTCGCCGGAGGCAAGGTAGGATTCTATCAGCCAGCGATTGGCGATGGAAATGCCGAGCCCTGCAAGCGCCGCCTGACGCAATGTCGAGGAATTGTTGACGATCATGGCCGGATTGATCTTGATCGACAGCTTCTCGCCCAATGTGCTGATGAACGGCACCCGGTCGCCCGTCGATATGTTCTTGTAGAGCAGATATTCATGTTCCGGCAATTCAGCCGGATGGCGCGGCCGCCCCTTCCTTTCCAGATATTCCGGCGAGGCGACAAGGCAGCGCTGTGCGACGCCGAGCCGCCGCACAATCAGCCGTTCATCCCTGATCTCCCCCATCCGGATGGCAACATCCAGCCGCTCCTGGATGACATCGACGAACTGGTCGGACAGGGAAATGTCCAGCAGAAGGCAGGGATGTTCCTTCTTGAACCGGATGAGAAAATCGGACAGCACGCTCTCCGCGAAACCGAGCGGCAGACCGATTGAGAGAGGGCCGGACATCTGTGTTTCGTCGCTCTGGATGGATCTGTCCGCTTCAACCAGTCTCTCCAGAATGTCGCGCGCATAGGCGTAGTAGCGTTCCCCGGCTTCGGTCAGTTGAAGCTGCCGTGTCGTTCGATTGAGTAGGCGTGTACCGAGCTGATCCTCAAGACCGCGGATCTGCTGGCTGATCGCAGGTTGAGACACGCCGAGGTGTTTTGCGGCAGCTGAAAAGCTGCCAAGATTCACCGATTGAACGAAGCCGGAAAGCGCGCTGAGTTTGTCCATGTTGTCCCTGTTTCAAGGGTGGCGGGTGCACCTGTATATATAAACCGTACTTATGAGTTTTATAAGGTTGGCCGCTCTTTAAAAACATTATGAATGAAACAATTTCTAGAAAGCCCCGCCGGTGTCACGGTTGGCGGCCCTCAAATACATCATCTTCAGGTCAAGCCGGGAGGCAGTTCATGACCCATTCCAATTTCTCTCTTTCCAGACGTTCCCTTCTGGGCGCCACAGCAGGCGCTGGCGCGATCGCAGCTGCCGGTGGCGTGACGCTCGTTGGCGGTGCTGCGAACGCCGCCGCACCGAAGGCCGGTGCGCCGATGGCAGGTGCCTTGCGCTACAAGGTTGGCGACATGGAAGTGACCGCGCTGCTGGACGGTTACCTTGATGTGACGCCCGAAGTCGTCGTCGGCTACGACGCAGCAGAAGGCAAGCGGCTCAGGGACGCTGCGCTGATCGAAGGTGAAGCCCTCCGTATTCCCGTCAACGCCTATCTGGTGAACACGGGTGACCGGCTTGTTCTGGTTGATGCCGGTACCTCTGATGCGCTCGGTCCGACCATGGGCCGTCTTCCGTCAGCGCTTGAGGCAGCCGGTGTGTCTCCGGATCAGATCGATGCGATCCTGATCACGCACATGCATCCCGATCACCTTTTCGGAGCCGTCGATAGCGATGGCAACAGGGTATTCGCCAACGCGGAACTGATGCTTCCGGAAACGGATAATGCCTTCTGGTTCGATGATGCCGCCATGAACGGCGCACCCGAACAGTTCAAACCCTTCTTCCTGGGTGCGCGCAAGGCAGCGGACGCCTACAAGGGCAACCAGACGCTCTTTTCGGGTGACAAAGAACTGATGCCGGGTGTCAGTGCAATGGCGCTTCCAGGCCATACGCCGGGTCACACGGGCTATGTGTTTGACAGCAACGGTGAAACATTGGTGATCGCAGGTGATATCATCCACATGACGGTCTATCAGTTCGACCAGCCAGGCTGGGGCATCGGCTTCGATATCGATTCCGGAAAGGCGGCCGAGACCAGAAAGTCATTCTTCGATCAGGCTGCAAGCGACAAACTGCTCTTTGCAGGGGCCCACATCCCGTTCCCGGGCATGGGGCGCGTCGCCAAGGACGGCGATGCCTATCGGTTTGTCGCCGCCGGATGGCCCTACGCCTATTGATGAAATGGACTTTGAGCCCGGCGGCGCGCTGCCGGGCTTACCTTATCCCAAAACCGGAAAAGGGCAGGTAGGCGACCATGTCACCTGTCTTGATTTGCGTCGCGTCTTCCGGGATTTCGATCAGGCCGTCTGCCTCGCGCAATCCCGTAATCAGTCCGGAGCCGTCGCGCATGAATTTCTTCGCCACCTGCACGCCTTCGCTGTTCGTTTCCAGATAACCCCGGTAGAATTCCCGTCGATCGGGCTTTTTCTTCGGTATGTCGAACCCCGCTGGTACCAGAAAACTCTGTGGCTTGAGGAAATGCCCGCCCGCGAGCACGCTCAGGACAGGCCGTGCATAGAGCAGAAAGCACACCATCGCCGCGACCGGATTTCCCGGAAGACCGAGAAAGACCGAAGAGTCTATGGTCCCGAACATCATCGGCCTGCCGGGTTTGATCGCCAGCTGCCACATGTGTTGCTGCCCGAGCCCGTCGAGCACATCGAGGATGTGGTCTTCTTCGCCGCGGCTTGCGCCACCCGTCGTCAATATGACGTCGAAGCGCTCTGCCGCGTCACGAAGGGTGCGTTCAATCAGCGCCCTGTCATCCTTGAGAATGCCGAGATCTTCCGTCTCGACCGGAGCAATCGCGGACAAGCCGTGCAACAGGAAATGGTTGCTGTCATAGACATCGCCGACCGTGATGAGGTCCCCCGGGCGGCGCAGCTCGTCTCCGGTCGAAACCAGCGCCACCCTGAGTTTCCGGTAGACGCTGACGTCCGGCTTGCCTGTCGACGCAATGGCCGCGATGTCCTGTGGTCTTAGTCTCTGGCCGGCCTTGAGGATCGATGTGCCTGCCGAGACGTCCTCGCCGGCTTTCCTGCAATTTGCGCCCGGTTTCAGGCCCTGCGGAATGATGACGAAGTTCTCGCCGTCCTGAGAGTGGGTCTCGCAGTCTTCCTGCATGGCCACCGTATCCGCACCGGGCGGCATGACTGCGCCGGTAAAGATCCTTGCAGCGGCCCAGGGCCCCAGCGTGACGTCACTCGCGTGACCGGCGGCGACGCGCTGGTTGAGACGGAAAAATCCACCGGCCTCGTCGAAATCCGAATGCCGGAACGCGTAGCCGTCCACCGCGGAATTGTCGGCAAGGGGAACATCGCGCGGTGCGGTCACATCTTCTGCAAGGATCCGCTCAAGCGCATCTTCAAGACGGACGGTTTCAACGTCTGCAATCGTCGACAGTCTGTCTTTCAGGATCGCAAGCGCCTCGTGATGCTGCAGCCGGTCCTTGTCGTGCAGAAAGCAGTCGTCCAGCAGCCGCTTTGCGGTCATCGTTCCGTCCTCTTCAAATCGAGGTGACGCTGAATGAAATCTGCCATGGCCGGAACATCGTCGAGATCGAAAACGGGTAGGGTCTCGCCGGGCAAGGCGTGGTCGGAGGCGATGGCCATGATGTTCGGATCCTGTGGGGCGAGGGCGCCACGATCAACCGTTTCCATGCGCCGTGCTTCTATTTTCGGGTGATCCTCGCGCTTGTAACCTTCGATCATGACCAGATCGCAGGGCGCGAGCCGCGCAAGGATATCCGCAAGCGACGGTTCGTTCTCCTGCCTGAGCTCGTGCATCAAGGCCCATCGGCGGCCGGAAACCAGCGCAACCTCGCTTGCGCCGGCTTCCCGGTGCCGGTAGCTGTCCGCGCCAGGCTTGTCGATGTCGAAATTGTGGTGGGCGTGTTTGACCGTGGAGACCTTGAAACCGCGTGCCGTGAATTCCGCGACCAGCCGGGTCACCAGTTGTGTCTTGCCGGAGTTCTTCCAGCCGGTGATGCCGAAGACGGGTGTGGTTGTCATGAGAAACGGGCGCTCAGCGTATTGCGGACTGTGGCCAGGTCGTCTGGCTTGTTTGCATTGAAAAACGGATCGAGGCCGGTCACGGGATCAAGGTCGAAAGACACTTCCACGCTGTCATGCCGGTCAACGAAGGCAAGTACCTTTCCGCTTTGTCCTGTCTCAAGCCAGGTGTGAAGATCGTCCTTCAGCCTGACGGGCCAGAGCCCGAACACGGGATGGAGTTTGCTGGACGACGAGGCAAGAGCGATCACCGGGGCGTCGGCGGGAACCGCAGCGCACAGGCGCTCGACGAGATTCGTCGGGAAAAACGGTGTATCGCCAGCAACAGAGATCACATGGCTGACGCCGGGCAGGTTCTCGTCGGCATAGGTCAGTCCGGCCAGGACGCCTGCAAGAGGTCCGGCAAATTCTCCGACCGGATCGGGCACCACGGAGAGCTCGAATTGCGCAAACCGGGCCGGATCACCGTTTGCATTGAGAACGATTTCCGGCACCTGTGTCGACAGGCGGGTAAGAATCACGTCGAGCATCGACTTCCCGCCGATATCTAGAAGGCTCTTGTCGCCGCCGCCCATGCGCCGCGATTGTCCGCCTGCAAGGACGCATCCGAGCACCCTGTCAATGGTCAAGGCTTCGCGCTTCGCCATCATTGCGCTGCCAGGCTCCCTTTTCGTTTTGATTTTTCCGGTTCGTCCTCTGCCGCTTCCGGATCCATGTCGAACTCTATGCGTTCGGATCCGGCCAGGGCCACAAACCTTTTGCCCCGTGCGCGCCCGATCAGGGTCAGACCGGCCTGCTGCGCCAGTTCCACGCCCCAGGCTGTGAAACCGGAACGCGACACAAGGATGGGGATCCCCATCATGACGGTCTTTATCACCATCTCGGACGTCAACCGCCCGGTCGTATAGAAGATCTTGTCACCGGCCGGGATGCCATTGAGCACCATCCACCCGGCAATCTTGTCGACCGCATTGTGCCGTCCAACGTCTTCCATATAGACGAGCGGCCTGTCTTCCTGGCACAGAACGCAGCCGTGGATTGCGCCAGCTTCCAGATAAAGGGACGGCGTGGTGTTGATTGCTTTGGTGAGACTATAGAGCCAGGATGTTCGCAACCTTGCGTCCGACGGAAGCGAGGCTGTTTCGAAACCATCCATGACATCGCCGAAAACGGTCCCTTGCGCACAGCCTGACGTGCGCACCTTCTTTTTCAGCTTTTCCTCGTAGTCGGTTTCCCGTTCGGTTCGAACGACGACAACGTCGAGGTCGTCGTCGTAGTCGATCTCGGTCACGACATCGTCGTCGGCCAGCATGTTCTGATTCTTCAGATACCCAACGGCAAGCAGATCCGGATGATCGCCGATCGTCATCATTGTGACGACCTCTTGCGAGTTGAGATAAAGGGTCAGGGGTTTTTCGGTCACGACCCTTGTTTCAACGGATTTGCCGTTCTGATCGATACCGGTGACCGTCGTAGAAAGCCTGGCGTCCAGGGGGTCGGGTTTCAGCACGTAAGGGCCTGACAAAGGCGCGTAACTCCACAACTGATTGTTATGGAGAGACTATGGGACGCGGCAGGCAAAGGGCAAGGTCTTAACTTTGCAAATTGCCGTACATCCGGTGCGTTCACCGGAGACGGCAGCGAGGACCTTTAAGAAGTGGTTTTGCACACCGGAAACACCGACTGGACAAGATGTGTTTCGCGGTGCGCGTGTCTTGCGCCTTGCTGCCGGTTTGGCAACGGCAAGGCGGTGATTCGGTTCAGATCATCAGCATGTCGTTGGTCAGCCTGCCTGCCTGAAGTTCGGCTGCGAAATGGCTGAAGGCCAGATAGGCCTCGTCCCGCGTGACTTCAGCCGGATGGTCCAGCAGTGGCCGCAGCACAGGATATGTGGACGCAGCGACACCGTCGGTCAGATCGCGGAAGAACATGAGTGAATTCGGGAACAGGCGAAAGTCGACAGGCTCGTGAATGATGCCTTCAATGCTTTCCAGGCGCGGATCGTTCATCACGCAGTAAACGGTGTCCAGCACTTGGCCGGTCTGACCCTCAAGGACCTGAACGATATGCTGATCAACCAGCAGCAGCGCGCCAGTCACGCCCGCCTTCCGGTTTATCCGGCGGATCCGGAGAAGCGTTCTGTCGATCTCGTCGGGCAACGGCAAACGCATGTTGTCCCATTTGATTTTGCTGCGGTAGCAGGCGCGATAAAGCTGCATTGCGTGTCCAATCGTTTCTGTGCCGATAGACAAAGCCTGCGCCTCAATTCCTCACAATTGCTTAAAATCTTAGTCAAATTGGAAGAAGAAGTGGGGATACGCTGAATAGATCGCTAAGTTCTGTCGAAAACTGTGCTTCACGTTTGAGAATTTGGTTAAAGAAACCTGTGAAAAACCGGCAGCCACATCTTTGTGTGGAAATTATCGTTGCTGGGACAGTTTGTAATCCAGACCCGTTCTGACAGCCGGCCACTCATGCGCGAGAATCGAATAGACAGCCGTGTCTCGCAATGAGCCATCTGCGGCGCGCTGGTGCGATCGGAGGACACCGTCCAGTTTTGCGCCCAGGCGCTCGATGGCAGCCCGGCTCTGCCTGTTCATGAAATGGGTTCTGAACTCCACGGCAATGCAGTCCAGGTCTTCGAAGGCGTGGGCCAGCAGCATGCGTTTACATTCTGAGTTCAGAGCGGTTCGCTGGACGGACTTCCGGTACCACGTCGAGCCGATTTCAACGCGTTGGTGGAGCGCATCAATGTTCATATAGGTGGTCATGCCCACGGCGGTCCCGTCTGGCGTCAGCACGGCGAAGGGCAGCATCGATCCGGTTTCCTGCAACGCAAGGCGGCGTGTGATCTCGGCCTCGACCTTGTCGGGCTCGGGAATGGATGTGTACCAGGCTTTCCAGAGGTCTCCTTCGGCGGCAGCTTCTGCCAGATCTGCCGCATGGGCATGCGTGAGAGGGCAAAGGGTCGCGTGGATGCCGGTCAGGGTGACGGGTGGGGGCCAGCTCATGCAGTTGCTCCAGGTTTTTGAAGGCGTCGTTTCAGAAAGACCGCTCTTCGCCGTTCCACTTGAAGAACCTGCCGGTTCGTTCAAGGTCGAGCGCTGCAGCGACATTCAGGATACCCGCGGCAACATCGACAGGGCAATTGTCGGCGGCAGTGCCACCCATGGATGTGCGCACCCAGCCCGGATCGATCAGTGCAACCGGAATGCCCTCCTGCTCGAGTTCGGTGGCGAGGCCCTGCATGACCTTGTTGACCGCGGCTTTCGAAGCACGGTAGGCGAGGGTATCGGCCTTGCGATACCCCATCCACGACATCTGGCTGGAAATCGTGAGGATTTTTGCAGAATCTGACTTTCTCAAGTGAGGCAGGAAGAGCTGGGAGACCGCAAGCGGAGCAAGCGTGTTGACCTCCAGCGTTTTCAGGAAACCCTCAAAGTCCATGTCGAGCGGCGACTGGCGGGCCGGCGTGATGATGCCGGCATTGTTGATCAACAGATCGAGTTCTTCGTCCAGGTCCTCTGCAGCGCGGCCGACGGCGTCATGATCGGTGACGTCAAAAACAAGCGGGACATAGTTTTCACCCAGAATCTCTGCGCTTTCCAGCGCGGCCGGTTGCGACCTGACCGATCCATAGACTTTCCAGCCGTCGGCCAGCGCCTTGCGCGCAAGTTCAAGGCCGATCCCGCGATTTGTGGCTGTGATAAGACAGGTGGGCATGTGACGTCCTGAAGCTCCAGCGGCAGCGGAACTGCTGCCTTTCGATGGGTTCGTAACCTAGGGTACGGATGCATAAATGAGACTGAAATGGCATGCGAAATGGCGAAATCCCGTCAGGAAGGGTGTGCAGAGCGGGCTTCTTGCCCGGTCAATC
>Ga0207422_1002699_pt1 | contig 21983 bp, 18 predicted proteins | sample MarCyaLeptolynsp_FD_187757 | JGI IMG/M metagenome (GOLD analysis project Ga0207422, IMG submission 187757) | Marine cyanobacterial communities from Panama - species 1 Leptolyngbya sp. (SPAdes) | ecosystem: Environmental > Aquatic > Marine > Unclassified | place: Panama: Panama City | collected... | reverse complement strand
CGCATCAAGGAGACCTTGGTTGAGGCCATGGCGCGCGAGAGCGCGCAATCGCTAGAGCCTCTGATCGGTCGGCGTGCAGCCGAATGGTCGGACAAGAAACTCCCGGAGCTCATCGTATGACGGTCACCCTCTATCACAATCCGCGCTGCTCCAAGTCGCGCCAAACGCTGGCGTTGCTGCAAGAGCGAGGATTGAACCCGGACGTTGTGGAGTACCTCAAGACGCCGCCATCCGTCGCCGAGCTGAAGCGCATCTTGAAGAAGCTCGGACTTCCGGCGCGCGATGTGGTGCGGCGGTGCGAACCCGCTTATGCGGAACTCGGTTTGAAAGGCCGGGACGTCTCCGAGGCGGAGCTGATTGCCGCGATGGCGGCCAACCCCATACTGATCGAGCGGCCCATCGTGGTCGCGGGCGACCGAGCGGCCATTGGTCGGCCGCCGGACGCGGTCCTGACGATCCTCTAAGTCTCGCGGCTGGGGCTGGGGGCGTCTGCGACTTGGGTCTCGCTGGTCCCCGTCTCTCGTCCCAAGAGCCGGAACACCCGCATCAAGACCCAGATCGGGAAGACGATCACCGCGCCCAGCAAGAAGTACTGGAACGCCTTCTCCACCGCGGCGAAGCCCATGTCATAGATGCGCAGTGCCAGGTCCTGCAGGCTCTGGATGATGTCATAGGGGCTGAAGCCGAGCGCTGCGAGGACGACGCCCACAATCAGCGATAGGATGACGAGCCGGAGCAGAACCAGCGTTGGGTTACCGCCAAAAAACCGTTCCATGTCCGCGCTCCTTGCGCCGTGGGGTGTTCTCATCGGGTGCGTATCTCAGTTGGGGCCGCGAACGGCGAAGATCAAGGCGGCAAGGCCGAGGGCGGGCGAGGTTGGAAAGTGACAAAGGTCGAGTGAGCGCGCGACAAGAGACGAGAGCCGGTCCCGCCGGCGAGGTGACGCTTCAGGCGCAGCTGCCGGAGCCCTTTGCCGGTTGGTTCGCCGCCCGTGGCTGGTACCCGCGCGCCCACCAGTTGGCCCTGCTGGAGACAGTCTCTTCGGGGCGCGACACCCTACTGATCGCTCCGACCGGCGGCGGCAAGACGCTTGCGGGGTTTCTGCCCAGCCTGATCGATTTGGCGGCGCACGCACGCCGGCCGAACCGGCCCGCGAGTGTGCACACGCTTTATGTGTCGCCGCTCAAGGCCCTGGCCACCGACATCGCGCGGAATCTCACCGAGCCGGTTCAAGAGATGGGGCTTCGCATCGGGCTGGAGACCCGCACGGGCGATACGCCCCAGGCGCGCCGGGCGCGTCAGCGCATCCTGCCGCCCGACATTCTGCTGACGACCCCTGAACAGATCGCACTGATGCTCGCCCACCCGAGCGCCGCCGAGGTTTTCGGATCGCTCAAATGCGTCATCCTCGATGAGCTGCACGCGCTCACCACCAGCAAGCGCGGCGATCTCTTGGCGCTCGATCTGGCGCGTTTGCGCACCTTGTCCCCGGAGCTCACCGCGGTCGGCCTGTCGGCGACCGTCGCGCGGCCGTCCGAGCTCGCCGCGTTTCTCGTGCCGCATCGAGGGCAGGCCGCGACGCGGCTTGCGCAGATCGTCACCGCGGCAGGCGGCGCCACCGCGGACATCACCATCCTCAAATCGAGCACTGACCTGCCCTGGGCCGGGCACTCGGCGCGCTACGCGCTGCCGGAAATCTATGCGGCGATCAAGGCTCATAAGATGTCGTTGATATTCGTGAACACGCGGTCGCAAGCGGAGCTGCTGTTTCACGAGTTGTGGCGCTACAACGACGATAATCTGCCCATTGCACTCCACCACGGCTCGTTGGACGTGGCGCAACGGCGCAAGGTCGAAGCCGCCATGGTGAAGGGCACGCTGCGCGCCGTGGTCTGCACCTCGACGCTCGATCTTGGGATCGACTGGGGCGATGTCGATCTCGTCGTCAATGTGGGCGCGCCAAAGGGTGCTAGCCGGCTGGCGCAGCGCATCGGCCGCGCCAATCACCGGCTCGACGAGCCGAGCAAGGCGCTGCTCGTGCCTGCCAACCGCTTTGAGGTCATGGAGTGCCAGGCGGCTCTGGAAGCGGCAGAGGCGGGAGCGCAAGACACACCACCGACGCGGCCCGGTGCGCTCGACGTCCTCGCGCAGCACATCCTCGGCATGGCCTGCGCGAAGCCCTTCGACCCTGACGCGCTCTACCTGGAAGTCACCAGCGCCTCGCCCTATCAAGGTCTCACCCGCGAAGGCTTCGATCAGGTCTTGGCTTTCGTGGCCACCGGCGGCTATGCGCTGGCCACCTACGACCGCTATGCCAAGCTGAAGCAGACCAAGGACGGCACTTATCGTATCGCTCATCCCCGCATCGCTCAGCAGTACCGGCTGAATGTCGGAACCATCGTCGAGGCGCCGATGCTGCGGGTACGCCTGGCACGCCTCAAGGGCGGCGCGCGCAAGCCTTCTGGCGTGGGAGCCGGCGGGCGCGTGCTGGGCGAGGTGGAGGAGTATTTCATCGAGCAACTGACACCCGGTGACACATTCGCCTTCGCCGGCGAGATCCTGCGCTTCGAGGGCTTGCGGGAGATGGACGCCATCGTCACGCGCGCGCAAGACGCGGACCCGAAAGTGCCGTCCTACGAAGGCGGCAAGTTTCCGCTCTCCACCTATCTGGCCGACCGCGTGCGGCACATGCTGGCGGAGCGCGGTGCGTGGTCGAGACTGCCGGCGCAAGTCGCCGACTGGCTTCAGCTCCAGGCGGCGTTTTCCGTGGTGCCGTCCGCGCAGGAAATGCTGATCGAGACGTTTCCGCGCGGCCAACGCCATTACTTTGTCTGCTACCCGTTTGAGGGGCGCCTGGCCCACCAGAGCCTCGGAATGCTGCTCACTCGGCGGCTGGAGCGGGCGCAAGCCGCGCCGCTGGGGTTCGTCGCCAACGAGTACGCCCTGGCAATCTGGGGTTTGCACGACATGAGCGAGATGATCCGTGACAAGCGTCTCGATCTCGCGCAGCTCTTCGACGAGGACATGCTGGGCGACGATCTCGATGCCTGGCTGGCCGAGTCCAATCTCATGAAGCGATCCTTCTGGGCTTGCGCCATCATCTCCGGCCTGATCGAGCGGCGTCATCCGGGACGGGAGAAGACGGGACGTCAGATGACGGTCTCCTCCGATCTCATCTACGATGTCTTGCGCCGGCACGAGCCGGACCACGTTCTCCTCAAGGCCGCGTTTGCAGATGCGGCAACAGGTCTGATCGATCTTGGCCGATTGGGTCAATTCCTGAAGCGTATCGGCGGTCGAATCAGGCATAGTGAAGTGAGTCACGTGTCGCCGCTCGCCGTGCCGGTCATGCTCGAAATCGGCCGCGAGAGCGTTCCAGGCGACATTGGTGATACCTTGTTGCGTGAGACCGCCGAGGAACTCATCGCTGAGGCACTAGGGGAGCATGCTGCGCGCTAAGCCCGATCTCATGCCCGAAACGGCGCCAACGCTGCGCTCGCACCTTTCCGTGGCAGGCCACACGCTCCGGCCGCTCGTCGCAGGCGCCCTCTATTGGGAAGCGGAGGACACGCTTCTCGTCGCCGATCTCCACATGGAGAAGGGGGCGGCCTTCGCCGCGCTCGGCATGCTGCTCCCGCCTTACGACACCCGTTCCACCCTGTCGCGGCTCGGCAAGATCATCGATCGGATCGACCCCGGCCGCGTGGTTGCCTTGGGCGACAGCTTCCACAGAAGCGAGTGCGCTGAGCGGATGGCCGACGATGACTTGAGCTTTCTCACCGCGCTTCAGCAGGATCGCGAGTGGTATTGGATCTGCGGCAATCACGATCCGCACTTGCCCGCAAGCGTCGGCGGCACGGTCTGCGAGACGCTTACGATTTGCGGCGTCACCCTGCGCCACGAGCCTTCGGAAGCCTCATCCGCTCCGGAGATCGTCGGCCATTTGCATCCGGTGGCACGCATTGCCCGGCGGGGCACGGTGGTCCGGCGCCGTTGCTTCGCGACTGACGGCAATCGCTTGGTGATGCCGGCCTTCGGCGCCTATGCGGGCGGTCTCAATGTGCTGCACGATGCCTTCCAGCCGCTCTTCCGCTGGCATCAGCTTGAGGCTTGGATGATGGGCCGCCAGGCGGTCTACCCCGTGCTCGGAAGTCTGCTCTTGCCCGATTAGCCGGCGCTTCGCCGTTTAGTCGCGGCGGAAGGCGTACCAGCCGATCAGGCCCATCATCACCGCGATGGCGATGCCGAGCAGCCCATAGAGGAAGGGGTGATCCAAGGCTAACCAGTGCAGCAAGGCTTCGATTCCGGCTTTGGTAACTTGCAGCGTGGCGTGGCTCTTGCTCGCCAACTCGCCGTCGCGGAAGAGATAGACGTCGACCAAATAGCGGCCCGTCGGCACGTTGACGGGCAGCGCCACGGTGGCGCGGAACAGGCTCCGGCCGACGAATTTGACACCATCGTCGTCTTCCTGGAAGAGGTCGTCCTCCTCCATCAAGCGGATGAGCGCTGAGCGGTAGGCCTGCTCTTGCGGGTCGGCGAGTGTGCCGCGCCCAAACTCCAACTCGCTGAGACCGATTCCCAGCCTCTTCAAGGTCTCGTCGGAGGCAATAGCCCGGATCGGGCGTGTGGAGAGTACGGCGTAGAATCCGGGAACGTCGTCGAAGGTCCGGCCCGAACTGTTGACCCAGATACCCGCAATCCGCTGCTTCTTGCGAACGACGATCGGATCGTCCGGCCCGTTCACAACGGCAATCACGTCATAGGTGCCTTCTCCCGGCGTGCGAGAGTCGCTGAAGTCGATACTGCCGAACACCAGGATCTCGATGCCGGTGAAGTTGGACTGGATCGCGATCTCGCGGGTCGAGATGTCCGACTGAACGGTTTCCTTGCTCTCTGGCTTCACCGTCGGCAGTGGCGGTATCGCCTGCTGTTGCGCAAACGCAGGGAGTGCCGACGACGCGGCGACCAGCAGGGCAAGGCAGAGGCGGGCGAGTTTCATGGGAGCAAGTCTCATCATGCCCCCGCCAACGGTATGATGCTGTAGAGGTCCGACGGCCGGACCACGAGATCGAACAGGATGCGCACGCCCACGGCCAGCACCATCAGGGCGAGCAAGGCGCGCAACTGCTCGCCGCGCAGCTTCTGTCCGGCCCGCACCCCGAACTGCCCGCCAATGACCCCGCCGATGATGAGCAAGAAGGCCAGTAAGATGTCGAGCGTGTGGTTGAGCGTCGCGTGCAGCAGCGTGACGATGGCCGTGACGAAGATGATCTGGAAGATCGACGTGCCGATCACGATGTTCGTCGGCATGCGCAGGAGGTAGATCATGGCCGGCACCATGATGAAGCCCCCGCCGACGCCGAGGAACGAGGCGAGCAGGCCCACCACGCCGCCGATCACGAGTGGCGGGATCAGGCTGATATAGAGTCGTGAGCGGGGAAACCGCATCTTGAACGGCAGGCCGTGAATCCAGATGTGCTGCCCCGAGCGGCGCGCTGAGACCGGCTTGCCCGCCCTTCGTCTGCGGATGGCGTTGATGCTCTCCCACAACATCAACGCGCCGATGCCGCCGAGGAAGCAGACATAGGTCAGCGAGATGAACAGTCCCGCTTGGCCCAGCTCGCGCAAGAACCTCAAGAGGAGCACGCCGAGGATCGCCCCGACGATGCCGCCGATAATCAAGACGGCGCCCATCTGGACATCGACATTGCCACGCCGCCATTGGGCGAGAGTGCCGGAGACCGAGGCCCCCACAATCTGGTTCGCGCCGGTTGCCACGGCGATCGCCGGAGGGATGCCGGAGAGCATCAAGAATGGGGTGAGCAGGAATCCGCCGCCGACCCCGAACATGCCCGAGAGGAAACCCACCGTCGCGCCAAGTCCCAGCATGACCAGAAGGTTCACTGAGATCTCGGCAATGGGCAGATAAATCTGAAACATCGGCCGGGCATTGAAGAGGCGGGGCGCTTTGGCAACCTGTTCGCCGCGCGCGGACCTGTCAATGCATAAGCCGGGAACTTACCGAAATGTCACCGAAATCCCGCACGGGCGCGGCGGGAAAGGGACGCGGTGCGTTAGCTCGTCAGATGCTCAAGCTGGGTGACGAGCGGCACAGTGACCTCGCCCGTCTGCTCAAGGCCATTGCGCTCTTGGAAGCGCTTGATCTCGGTGCGGGTACGGCTGCCCACGACACCGTCGGGCGGACCGACGTCGTAACCAAGCTTGTTGAGCAGGGTCTGGGCCCGGCTCACGAGCGACCCGGCCTCTGTTGCCGGAGCGGCCGCTGCCGTCGCCTCGGCGGCGGGCGCCACGAACTCGGCGACCGTGTTGGCGGCGGGGAGGGCGGGGTTCGCGGTCCAGGTCTTGACCTCTGCGTCGAGCTTGGCCCGGTCCTCGGGTGTCAGCTGGGCGGCGACCACGTCGCGCCGCTTGGTAGCCTCGGCATCGCCTTGGGCGGCGGCGAGGGAGTACCACTTGTAGGCCTCGCCGAGAGCCTTGGGAACGCCAAGTCCGTGCTCGGCGAGAATGCCGAGGTTGAACTGGCTGTCGGCAAGCCCGTGGGCAGCAGCCTTGCCATACCATTTGGCGGCGAGAGGATAGTCCGGGGCGCTGCCATCGCGGCCGCTGACGCTCACCGCGAGATTGTGCATCGCCTTAACGTTGCCGTTCTCGGCGGCCGACTTGTACCAGGTGCGTGCGGTGTCGAGACTCCTGTCGACGCCCTGGCCGCGTTCGTACATCGCGGCAAGCCGGTATTGCGCCGGGGCAAGGCCGCCTTGCGCGGCGCGCTCCAGCCATTCGGCCGTCTTCTTCAGATCGCGGGCCGTGCCCTTGCCGTCCGCGTAGCGGTCAGCGATCTGGTATTGCGCGGCGACATCGCCTTGGGCGGCGGCGGTGCGCAGCGAGAGCGGTCCAAGCGCGGCAGGCGGCAGCGGCGCCTTGTTGGGTTGGGCCGCCGGTTGGGCGCCGGCGGAGGCGACGGGCTCTTCCACGGAGAAGAAGACACCGGGGGGCATCATCACGGCATTCGTCGGTGTGAGCGATGCGGGCTGAGCCTGCGGTGCAAGCTCGCTCGCCGGCATCGGCGGAGTGCTCTCAGAAGAAGCGTCGGCGGATTTCGCCATCTCGGTCAGGCCCGTCGGGGCCTGGCCCACATCGAACGGGACGTTGCTGGGCTGAGGTGGCCAGATGCCCGACCTGTCGGGCGCCGGCGCCGGTGCCGTTTCGGCAGGTTTGGCGTCGGTGCCGGTCTCGGCGGGCGCAGGGGCAGGCGTGGTCTCTTCCGTGGCAGCGGGTGCCACTTCGGGCTCGGGCTTTGAGCTGAGGCGGCCGTAGAGCAGGATCGCGCTCACGGCGAGGAGCGTGGCCGCCGAAATCATCAACCAGGAGCGCTTGCGGCGCCCCGGCTCGGCGCCGGAGCCGCTGCCGGCCAGATGCATCTTGGACCGGCGTCCACCACGTTCCTCCGCCTGTGCCGCAGCGGCGCGTGCCGCGCGGCGGGCGGCAGCGACAAGGTTGTCCGGCGAGCCGGATGGCGTGTCCTGCTCCGGCTTGTCATCCAAATCGACGGGGTCTTGATCCGGTAAGGGCTGTTTGGCGCGTCCGAACGGGGGCGCCGTCTCTTGTATCTCCTTGAAGTCCGGCATGGCCGCGCCCAACCGGTCGCGGAGCTTCTGGTCCTTGACGGCGACGTCCGCGGCGGCGGCTGACCGTCCCGTGGGTGGCCGCATTTCCGGAATGCGAGGTTCGGGGCTGGCCTTTTGCGCTTGGGGCGCTTGGGGCCGCGGCGCCGCGGCCTGGGGCGTTGGCGAGTGCGGGGCGGGCGGCGGAACGAACGGGGCGGTGGGGCGCGCTTCCGCCGGACGCGTCCGCTCGGCGAACGGGACCCGCGGTCCTGGCACGAAGGCATTGCCACGCTCGACTTGCTGGACGAGCTGCTTGAGGGATTCGTGGACGGCCTCCAGCGTGCTGACCAGCCTATCGCCGGACTCCCGGCTCTTGTCGGTCATCGCTGAGAGATCGCGATGGAGCGCATCGAGGCGCTCGGAGGTCTTCTTGCTGTCGTCGGCGATAATGCGCGCCGCTTCGGTGGCGGCCTTGGCGGCGACCTCCTGCAGTTGCACGGGATCGATCGAAGCCGGGGTCTCCTGGTCCTTCTGATCGAGGCGCTCGATCAGCTTCAAGAGATGCTCCTCGACACCGCCAAACTTGCCGAGCTGCTCTTCCGCGCGGGTAAGCTGTTGACCCATATCGGAAATCTGCTGCTCGACATGCTCCAAAGCCTCGCGGCTCGGGGCCGTGTCCAAGGTTTGGCTGAGCTGGTTGCCGATCTCGTCGAGCCGGGCGTTGAGGGATTCGATGGCGCGCGCAGGCAGGGCGTCGCCGATCGACCGCTCCAGGCGTTCGGCCATCTCCACCAGGCGCTTGTCCAGGTCGACATCGCCGTATGCAAAGGCCGGAACCTCTGGGTCGTAAAGGTCGGCGCCCGGGCGCGACCCGGTCTTCCCCGCCATGGCGGCTTGCGCAAAGGGGCTCGGCTCCGGCTCTTGGTCGAAGGCGGAGTCGAGCTCGGGCGTATCACCACGCAATCCGCCAGTCAGGGCCCGGCCAAGGCGCTCAAAATCGTCGAGCGGCGAGGCGGCTTCGTCCTCTAGCCGGCGTGTGAGATTGCTGACCTCCGCCTGGAGGCGATCGAAGGTGTCGTCGTCCTGAGGAGGGCTGGTCTCGCGGACTGCCTCCGTGGTCTGGGACAACCGGTCGAGCCGCGTATGGAGCTCGTCGAGGGCCTCGCCGTAACGGCGCTCGCTCTCCTCGACCCGATGCACCAAGCGGCGCAACAAGCTCTCGACTGTGCGCTGATCCATAGGCTCATCGGCCGGTAGCGTGTCGCTCAAGCCGCCCGAATCGCCGGTTTGCCAACTTGCCTCAGAAGCCATACCGTTCCCCATGGAATTGACGCCGCTCGATCCGCGGTTCAGAAGCTCGGCGCCTTGGCGACGCACAACGAAGCGGTCTCAATGACGGTGGCAAGGCCGAGTAAATTTTCCATTAACCAACGCTTTACGGTGGGACGCGCGGAACCCCGCGCCTGAGGGAGGGGCACGCCATGGACGGGGTGGTGCAGGCCGGCCACAGTTTTGTGGTTCCGACGCGCGGCAAGGGGTTTTCAGATATCACCCAGACCCTGGCCGATTGGCTTCAGTCCCTGGGAGCCGAGGACGGACTCTTGACGGTGTTCGTGGCACACACCTCCGCCTCGCTCACGATTCAGGAGAATGCGGACCCCAATGTGCGCCTGGACCTTCTCGACGCACTTGAGATCTTGGCGCCAGAGGATCGCGTCTACGCCCATGACGAGGAAGGCCCCGATGACATGCCGAGCCACATCAAGGCGATGCTCACATCGGTCAGTCTCTCGATCCCGGTCCAGGCGGGCAGGATGACGCTCGGCACATGGCAGGGCGTCTACCTGATCGAGCATCGCGCGGCGCCCCATCGCCGCACGATCGCGCTCAGCTTCATCGGCCGCACGGCCGGGGCCTGATCAGCGTGCGCTGAAGGTCCGCGTCGCGTCGATGAGCTCGTGCACGATGCCGGGTTCGCTCATCGCGTGGCCGGCATCCGGTACCACCCGCAAATCGGCTTCAGGCCAAGCCTCGGCGAGATCGAAGGCGTTCTTGACCGGTGTCACTACGTCGTACCGGCCGTGCACGATCACCGCGGGAATTTGCTTCAAGAGCGCCGCGTTGCGAAGGAGCTGATCGTCGGTCTCGAAGAAGCCACCATTGACGAAGTAGTGGCACTCGATACGCGCGAAGGCGAGCGCGTAGTGGTCCTCCGAGATTTGCCGCACGCGGTCGTAGTCCGGCAAGAGAGATAGAGTGCGGCCTTCCCACGTGCTCCATGCCCGTGCGGCCTCGGCCTGAACCGCAGGGTCCGCGCTGGTAAGCCGTCGGTGATAGGCCGCGATCAGGTCGCCGCGCTCCTTCTCGGGGATCAGCTTGACGAAGTCGGCGAACGCATCGGGGAACAGCCAGCTGCAGCCTCCCTGGTAGAACCAGTCGAGCTCCGTCCGGCGCAAGGTGAAGATGCCGCGCAAGATCAGCTCGCTCACGCGGTCCGGGTGGGTCTGCGCGTAAGCGAGCGCCAGCGTGGAGCCCCAAGACCCGCCGAACACCTGCCAGCGATCGATCTCCAAATGCTCGCGCAGGCGCTCGATGTCGGCGACAAGATCCCAGGTCGTGTTGTCGTCAAGGCAGGCGTGCGGGGTCGAACGGCCGCAGCCCCGCTGGTCGAACAACACGATTCGATGGCGTTGCGGATCGTGATAGCGGCGCATGATCGGCACGATGCCGCCGCCCGGGCCTCCATGCAGCAGCACCACGGGCTTGCCGGCGGGCGTCCCGCACTCCTCGTAATAGAGATCGTGTACATCGGAGACCTTCAACCGACCGGCGCGGTAGGGCACGATCTCTCGGTAGAGCGAGTTTGCTATTGGGTCTTGCGTTCGCCGTTGGTCCATCGCGCGGTGCACCGATCAATCGTTGGCCAACGGGGGTTCGGTAGCGGCACGCGCTTGCGCCTCGTCGAAGAGCGTTTCGCCGTCCGGGCGCCGCATCCCCTCGAAGTACTCGATGTCGGCACGGGTCGGCGACGGCCCGTAGAGACTGGCCCCTACTCCGGCCGCAAGCGCGAGTGCGGCCGCGATCAAACTGGCAGCGCATGTGCCCACAGCCGTCTCGGCGACGCCGAAAATGCCGCCGACGGTCACCGCAAGAAACAAGACGATGAACCCGGTCCCAAGACTTGCCAGCGCCCCCCACGATGTGCACCGCGACCACCAGATCGCGAGCATCAAGGTGGGAAAGATGGTGGCGCCCGCGAAGGCGAAGGCCGTGACAGCGGAGCTCAACGCGTCGACCTCGGCGATGAAGAGGAACATGGCAGCGGCAAGCGCACATCCAGCGATCGCCACCCAGGCCACCATGAGGCGCGGCAATACGATCGGGCGGTAGTCGAGAACACCGTAGAGATCTTCCGCCAGACTGGCCCCAAGCGTGAAGAGGTGAGAACCCGTGGCCGCAAGGGCAATGCCAAGACCCGCCGCCGCCATGAGCGCCGTCAGCACATAAGGCAACTCTGCCAGGAAGGGCAGCGCCAACGCGACGCCATCGCGGGAGATGAGCAACTCGCCCGCGGCGATGAGACCGTCTGCATTGAGGTCGCGGGCCTGCACCAATTGCAGCTGATTGAGATTGGCGAGCCATTGCGGGAGGCCATCCGTCGGTGCCAAGGCCATGTCGCGGAACATCAGAAGCTTGGCGAATGCCGCAAGGGCCGGGGCCGTGATGGCAAAGAGCGCGACAAGCGCCAGGGCCCAGGCGGTGGAGCGGCGCTGGTCGGCGACCGAGCAAGTGACCCCGCTGCGGGCAAGCAGGCTGGGAAGCGCCGCCGTGCCAAGAGCGAAGGTCAGGAACAGCACAAAGAAGCCGCCCTCCGTGATCGCACCGAACGACTGCAAGAAGGGTTTCACGGTTTGCGCCGGCGCAATGCCCGGAAGCGCCGGCTCAACCTGACCCGGTCCGACCGGCAGCATGCCTGCGGCCGTCTCCGCGCCCTGCAAGGAGCCAAACATCCCGCCATAAGTGAATTGCGGTGCCGGAAGATTGGTGAGCAGTACCGAGACGACGATCAGCGGCACCGCCAAACCGATTCCACCGGCGATGAACTGGGCGCTTCCCGCCCATGTCAGCGATCGCATGCCGCCGAGAATGGCGGTCGCGGCCACGAAGATGGCCACGAGCAGCACCGCGAGCCAGAACGACATGGGCATGAAGATCGCAAGGACCGTTGCCGCGATCTTCATCTCGGCGCCCAAGAGTAGGGCGGTCGGCACGATCAAGGCGGCACACGCGGCAAGGCGGGCCTCGCGCGACCGGAAGCGTGCGCCGAGGAACGCCGGCAGAGTGTAAGCGCCCGCGCGCCGCAAATAGGGCACGAACAGAACGCCGGCCAAAAGGAGGCCGCACGTCCAGCCGAGGCCGATGGCGAGCGCATCGAAGCCGAGGAAGAAGACCGCGCCGGTATAGGCGAAGAACCCGGTACCGCCCACGGTGATGGCCGCCAGGAGCATGGCGTTGTAGACCTGCGGCACACGGCGGCCGGAGGCAAAGAAGTCCTCGATGTCCAAGGTTCGCGCTGCGCCCGCGATGACGAGATAAAGCGCAAGCGGCAGCAGCAGCAGCAGCCGCGCGATGGCGCCGTCGCTCCAGCCGAGTTGCTCGGCCAGGGCCAGCAGGATCGCAAGCGAGACGAACGCGCTCGCAACGATGCCGTAATAGGCACCCAGATGCGGATTTGGCGTACGCTGGCGCGACGGGGCAACCATCGCCTAGGTGATCTCCTCGTTGACGCTGCGCGTATGGTCGATGCGTTCTTGGACCCGGACGTACCAGAAGGAGACCACAATGGCGAAGATGAGCAGTCCCTGGGCGAGGAGATAGAACCCCAGGGGAAAGTGCAGAAACCAAAGCTGATTGAGCGGCAGCGCATAGACAATGGCGACCGCCACGGCGAACAGCACCGCCGAGGTTGTTGTGATGGCTACCGCCAGCGTCCGCAATTGGTGACGGTCGCGCGCTGCGTTTTCGATCTCGGTGACTGGCTCCGTCACGCGTCCTCCTGACCCTGCCAAGCAGTTAGCAGGTCGCGCGGCCCTTGCAAACCGGGCGCTTTGGTGCAATCGCCGTCGAACCATGGCACAGAGGAGCCTTGGCTCATGGGCCGCTTCTAGGGGGTGCGGACGATGCTACAGGAATTCAAGGAATTTGCGCTGCGCGGCAATGTGGTGGACATGGCCGTCGGCATCATCATCGGTGCGGCGTTCTCCACGATCGTGAAGTCACTGGTCGACGACGTGATCATGCCGCCGATCGGACTCATGACCGGCGGCATGGATTTCTCCGATCTCTATATCAATCTGAGCGGGGGCGACTATGCGTCGCTTGCCCAAGCCAAGGAGGCGGGCGCCGTCACCATCGATATCGGCGTGTTCATCAACAGCGTCATCAGTTTTGCCATCGTTGCCTTCGTCTTGTTCCTGGTGATCAAAGCGATGAACCGCCTGCGGCGGAAACAGGAGGAGGAGCCGGCAAGCGAGCCGGCGCCGTCACGCGAGGTGCAGCTGCTGGAAGAAATCCGTGACGCTTTGGTGAAGCGCGGCTGACGTCCGAAGACGTGCCTACCAGTTGTAGCGCATGCCGCCGCGGACCCCGATGCCTTGCGTCTCGTCGGCGAAGGTATAGTCGACCTTGGCGAACACGGAGGTCTGGGCGCCAGGATTGAAGAAATTCACGCCGCCGGAGACCTCGCCCCAAACGTCTTCCGGATCGTCGGTGAAGACAAACGTCGTGTTGTTTGTGGAGGTGAGCGTGGCGCTGTGGGATCCCGACAGCGTACCCCACAGGCTGCCGACCACGAAGGGCTCCATGGTGGTGCCCTCCCAGACTTCGGTGCTCGTGCCCAATCGCAAGCCGACGCGTCCGCGAACATGCTCGTCGTCGTCGAAGTTCACGGCGTTGCCGTCCCGGGCGAAGTCGTCGATCTGGGTCCACGAAGCGGCAATGGTGGCCAACGGCTCGATGAACGGCCCCTGGTCCAAGCCCCCGAACCGGTAACCCGTATCGGCGCGAATGCCGAATGTCGTATTGTCCAGCGTGTCGGGAAAACCCCGAACGCTCTTCGGAGTGACGTCAGCAAAGATCGTCTTGAACAGCGTATCGAAGAAGAAGCCACCGCGCAGATAGGTCGCGTAGGCACCCACTTCCAAACCCTCGATGTCGAAGGCGCGGGCGAGCACCTGATAGTCGAGTGTCGACTGGATCGCGCCGCCAAGTACGCCGAGCACCAGCGCATCGCCGTCCGTAAGCCAGTCCCTCTTTCCGAAGTCGATGCCGGACTCAAATTGCCAGATATCGATATCGCGCTTCAGATCGTGGCGGTAGGTGCGGCCATTCGCTTTGGTGACCGCCTTGTCCTCAAGCTCCAGCCACGTGCCCGCCCCGCGCGCCCACACGCCCGGCGTGATGCTGTAGAGCTGCTGACAGGCCATATAGGATTCGTCGTTGCGGCGCGCCGTGTCGTCGCATGCGTTGCCACGCGCCAGCAACACGCGAAGATCAGTGCTGCGGTCGAACCAGGTCTCCGTCGAATTGTGGAAGGTCACATGCGTGAACTCCACGATATGCGGCAAGATATGAGCGCCGCCGCCGGGATGGCTCCTGAGTTCGAAGAAGCCACTCCCCGTGTCCACGAAGAATAGGTCGTAGTCGAAGAAGCCCGCGTCGACGGGCCGTTCCAAGTAGAAGTCGTTCGCGTCCACGTTGCCGTCGACGAAGATCACCGGAATGCCTTCGGTGTTTAAGGCGCCCGATCCCGGATTGGTATTGTTGACGGTCAACAGCGTGCGGCCGCTTGTACTGCCCTCGACGAAGAAGCGGTCGGAGGTCGAGCCCGGCCCGCCGAGAAACGTATCCACAGCCAATTCGGACTTGCCCGTTCCGATAAAGCTGAGATTGGTGCCGCCCTCGGTATTGGAAATGCGGAACTCGTCGTCGGTTTGCCCGTCGACCATGGTGATCAAGCCGCGGTTCTGAAACCTCTCCAAGCCGATGAACTTTGTCTCTTCCCTGACTTGGTTTTTGTGCGCCGTGCGCAGCGTGCCGCCGGTCATGTTCGTGAACACATCGCTGCCGGTGCGGAAATTGCTCGTCTTCATCGCCGCGAACTCGCCACCGGTCTCGTTGGTGAACGTGTCGTTGGAGTTGGTGAGGTCGACGAATCCAGTGATCAGACCGGAGTTGGTAATGCTGCTGGTGGCGCCGATCGTGTCGATCGCAAGCCCGGTTCCGGCGGATATATCGCCGCTATTGTCGATCATGGTCGACGTCGCGCTAATCGCCTGGATACCTTTCGACGAGCCAAACAGCTCGCCCGCATTATAGATCTCGATGGGTGATCGGGGCCCGGTCGTGACTGCGGAGATGCCATTGGCCAGCCCGCCCGTAGCGCGCACGGAACCGTTGTTGCGGATCGTGACCCTGCTGCTCCTGCCCGAGGTTCCGGCAAAGATGCCGTGGGCAAGCGCGCCTCGCGTAAGGATGTCCGCGTTGTTCGTGATGGTGACGTTGGAGTTGCGTCCCATGGTGGCGCCATAGATGCCGACGGCGTTCACGCCGATCGTCGCAAGACTGCCGTCATTGGTGATGTTGATCCGGCTGCCGTCGCCGTACGAGTAGCCGTAGATGCCGACTGCGCCGAGACCTGCCGTGGCGATGTCGCCACTATTGTCGATCCTGATCCGGCTGCTGTTGCCGTCCGTGGAGGCATAGATGCCGGCCGAGCCAAGGGCGGCTGTGGCGATGTCGCCGCTATTGGTGATCCGGATCCGGCTGTCGTCGCCGTATGTGTAAGAATAGATGCCGGCCGAGCCAAGACCGATCGTGGCGATGTCACCGTTATTGATGATCCGGATCCGGCTGTTGGTTCCGCCGGTGTAGGCGAAAATGCCGGCGGCCGCGCCGCCGGCGCTGGCGAGATCGCCGTTATTGGTGATTCGGATCCCGCTGTTGTTGTTGTTGAACGTGCTGGTCAGGATCGTGGCGTTGGCGAGGCCCAAGCTGGCGAGATCGCCATTGTTCGTGATGTTGATGGGCGCGTTTGGCGAGATGAATGGGATCGTGGTCGCGGAGAAGCACGTGCCAATGAAAGAGAGGCAGTCGTTGTTCTTCGTGAAGTTGATGGGGGTGTTCTGGAAGATGATGGTGGCCTGGGCCGACGCAGGTGTCGGGTTCGCGAAGGCGAGGGTCGACACCAAGGCCGTTCCGGCCAGCAGCGTCCGGTGATTGATGAATGAGAAGACCGTCCGGTCTTTGTTAGCGTGCACCGCCTGCGCTGCCACGCTGTCTACGGCCCGCCTGTGTTTGCGGTGCCGTGGTCGCCCCCTGAACATGAACGCAGCCCCCTGACTATCTCGCCGCCAGGAATAGTGGCGGAAATTCGGAGCCGAAACAGCCCCCAGGCCGCGTAACTCACAGCATGCTTCGCCGAAATGTACGGACTGTTGCCCGGAGGAAACACTTTTCCAAGCTACGGTGCCGCGTGAGAATGGATGCGCGGGTCAGCAGGAAAACGGAAAAAATGACCTAGAAATGAGGTTAATAGGAACTGATTTTCGTTTTTTGGTACCAATCCGCTTTGTTGGAGAATGATTTTTCGATATTGTGACCCATCTTATGGGCCTCGCGCCGGCCCATATCACGGCAGGGTTTGGAACGGGACATGAGCATTGGCGGACGTGTTGGTGGCGGTGCCATCAACGCCGTGGCATCGGCGTTCTTTCGCGGACTTGCGAGACCAGCATTCGCCAAGTACACGGGCCATTCGATCGAACCGCAGCGCTTTGCGAAGGCAGCCTAGACATGGTCATCAATGTGCGCCTACCCGATGGTTCCGTGCATCGCCTCGAGGCCCTGGAAGGCTGGCGCGTGATGGAGGTCATCCGCGACTGGGGCTTGCCCATCAAGGCCGAATGCGGCGGTGCTTGCGCCTGCGCCACCTGCCATGTCTGGGTCGGCAAGGATTGGGCGGACAAGCTGGTGCCGCCCACGGACGAGGAATCGGAGATGCTGGACGGCGCTTTTCAGGTCGATGAGCGATCCCGGTTGTCCTGCCAGATCATCATGTCGCCCGAGTTGGATGGGCTTGAGGTCGAACTGGCGCCGGAGAGCCTGGCCGACGGTGCCGACCTTCCGGTCGCAGTGGGAGGGGCTTCGTGATGCGCTCCTTCCCCGTCTTCATCAGTTTCGATGGCAAACCACCGCTTGTCGTGGGCGGCGGCGAGCTTGCGGCGATCAAAGCGCGTCTCCTGTTGAAGCGCGCGGCAACGGTCGACATTGCCGCAGCACACATGGGCGAAGCTCTCGAGCGCATGGCCGAAGCAGGCCAAGTCCGGCGTCTCCCGCCCGAGCCCGGCATCGATCAACTGCGCGGTCGGCCGCTGGTCATCTCCGCCACCGAGAACGATGACGAGGATTCGCGCGTCTCGGCCATTGCGCGCGCGCTCGGTGTTCCGGTCAACGTGCCGGACCGCCCGCCGCTGTGCACCTTCGCGCTGCCGGCGATCGTGGATCGTGGCGAGGTGACCGTGGCTATCGGCACGGAGGGTGCTGCACCGGTCTTGGCGCAGCGCCTGCGCGCCTGGCTGGAGGAGGAACTCCACCCGCGGCTTGACGCGCTGGCGAAGCTTGCGGGCGAATTTCGAGCGCGCGTGGCCGAGAAACTGCCGCCCGGGACACAGCGCCGCCGGTTTTGGGAATCTGTGTTCGATGGCGCCGCCGCGGAGGCAGTGCTTCACGGCGACGAGGTCAAGGCCCGGTCCTTGCTTCACGAGGCCCTGGACGACGCAAAGCTTGGCTCGCCGCCGCAAGGGCGCGTTCTTCTCGTCGGCGCCGGGCCCGGCGATCCGGACCTGCTCACGTTGAAGGCCGTGCGGGCCCTGAAATCGGCCGACGTCGTGTTTTACGACAAGCTCGTGGGTGAGGGCGTGCTGGAATGCGCGCGCCGCGAAGCGGAGCTGGTCCCCGTTGGCAAGGCCAAGGGCGCCCACAGCGTTCCCCAACACGAGATCAATGCGCTTCTGGTCGAGCGCGCCAAGGCGGGGCAAACGGTCGTGCGCCTCAAGGGCGGCGATCCCTTCGTGTTCGGCCGCGGCGGCGAGGAACTCGACGCCCTTCGCGCGGAGAATATCCGGATTGAGATCGTGCCCGGCGTGACCGCGGGCGTTGCCGCGGCCGCGAGCCTGCAGATCCCGCTCACCCACCGCGACGTTTCGCACACAGTGACGTTCGTCTCCGGCCATGAGGCCGGCGGCAAGGAGCCGTCGTTCGCCCATCTCGATCTGAGCGCGCTCGCCGCCGGCAACAACACCATCATTGTCTATATGGGGGTCACCACCGGAGCCGTGATCGCGCAGAGGCTGCTGGACGCAGGCTTCCGCCCGGGGCTCCCCGTGATCGCCGTGGAGAATGCCAGCCGCGCCAGCGAGCGCCGCGTCGCCACCACCATCGCCGTGCTGGCGGCCCGGCCGGAGAGCCTCAACCTGAAGAGCCCGGCGGTGTTGATCTTCGGCGAGGTCGCGGGGCTTCCCGCATCCGGTGTCGTTGAGGACATCCTTGCATCCGAGGAGGTCAAGCACGCCTATGCCTAACGTCGTGACAGCCAATCGATTGACCGACGGCATCGTCGTCTATCTCGCCCCGAAGGGCGAATGGAGCGAGGATATCGAGAAGGCGCGCCGGGCCGAGACAGAGGGCGAGACGAAAGCCCTGGAGGCGGAAGCCGAGAAGGCCGTGCGCGATCGCGTCGTCGTCGGCGCTTATCCCATGCCGGTGGCGCTGAGGGATGATGGCACGGTCGATCCCATTTCCGTGCGCGAGCGCATTCGCGCATCCCACCGAACCACGTTGACGAAGGATTGGTACGATGTACCGCTATGATGAGTTCGACCACGCGTTCGTCAACGAGCGGGTGGCGGAGTTTAAGGATCAAGTCAACCGCCGCCTTGCTGGCGATTTGACGGAGGAGGAGTTCCGGCCTTTGCGCCTGCGCAACGGGCTCTATCTCCAGCTTCACGCCTATATGCTGCGCATCGCCATTCCTTACGGCGTGTTGTCGTCGCGGCAGCTACGTCAGCTGGGGATGATCGCCCGCAAATGGGATCGCGGCTACGGCCACTTCACCACGCGCCAGAACATCCAACTGAATTGGGTGAAGCTCGTCGACATTCCCGATGTGCTGCAAGCGCTCGCCGACGTCGAGATGCATTGCATCCAGACCAGCGGCAACTGCGTGCGCAACGTGACGGCGGACCCTTGCGCCGCTGCCGCGGTCGATGAGCTGGAAGACCCCCGTCCGTGGTGCGAGATCTTGCGGCAATGGTCGACCTTGCATCCGGAGTTCAGCTGGCTGCCGCGGAAGTTCAAGATTGCGATTTCGGGCGCCGTGGAGGATCGCGCCGCCACGGCATTCCATGACATCGGCCTGCGGCTTGTCCGCGGGCCGGACGGCGAGAATGGGTTCCGCGTACTCGTCGGCGGCGGCATGGGGCGCACGCCTTACGTGGGTCAGGTGATCCGCGAGTATCTGTCGAAAGAGCACCTGCTGTCGTACATCGAGTCGATTCTACGCGTGTACAATCTGCTCGGCCGCCGCGACAACATTCACAAGGCACGCATCAAGATCCTCGTCAACCATCTCGGCATCGACAAGTTCCGCGAAGCCGTCGAAGCCGATTGGGAAGCGACCCACAAGTCCGCCATCGATCTGCCCGACGACGAGCGCCGGCGCATCATGTCCTACTTTGCGCCGCCGGAGCTGCCGGAGCGGCCAGCACGGGACGAGGCCTTGGTCGCGCGGCGCCAGAGCGACGGCGGCTTCGCCAATTGGTACAAGCACAATGTCCTAACCCATCGCCTGCCGGGCTATGCCTCGGTGGTGATCTCCTTGAAGGAGCCGGGGCGGACGCCAGGCGATGCCTCGTCCGACACCATGGACTTGATCGCCGACCTGACCGAGCGCTTTGGGCACGACGAGGTTCGCGTCAACTACACGCAAAACCTGATTCTGCCGCATGTGGCGCAGGCCGACATCCCGGCGCTCTACGATGCGCTCGCGGAGGCCGGGCTCGCCACGGGCAACAACGAACTGCTCGGCGACATCATCTGCTGCCCCGGGCTCGACTACTGCAACCTCGCCAATGCGCGGTCGATCCCCATCGCCAAGGAGATCGCCAAGCGGTTCGAAGACCCGGCGCGCCAGGAGCTGATCGGCAAGTTGAGACTGAACATGTCCGGCTGCATCAATGCCTGCGGACACCACCACTCGGGCAATATCGGCATTCTCGGCGTGGACAAGAGAGGCACCGAACTCTACCAGATCACCCTCGGTGGCAATCCGAAGGACGATGCGTCCATCGGGACCATCATCGGGCCCGGCTTCCGCGCCGAGAAGGTGCCGGAGGTCATCGACACGATCGTGGACACCTATATCGCGAACCGGCACGAGGGAGAGAGCTTCCTCGAGACTTGGCGCCGTGTTGGTGCCGCGCCCTTCAAGGAGGCGCTCTATGGTTCTCGTTGATCTGGCGCGCGGCGTCGTCGTGGCCGATCCCGACGACGTGGCGACCGTACTGGAGCCGACCGCCGATGAAGCGACCCTGGCGGAGGCCGCCGGCGGCAATGCCGGTCCCATCGCCATTCTCTTCCCGAACGTCACCGATGGCCGTGGCTTCAGCCTTGCTCGGCTGTTGCGGGAGCGGCATGGCTTCACGGGAGAGATTCGCGCCGTGGGCTGGCTCATTCCCGACCATGGCCAGTTCCTGTTGCGATCCGGCTTCGACACGGCGGAGATCACCGATGAAGATGCGGTCGATGTGTGGAAGGCCTCCCTGGAGCGCATTCGCCACAACTATCAGCCCGCAGTACGCAATACGCTGCCGCAACGGCGCGACGCGTCCCATCGCGCGGCGCTCGCACTGAACGCGGCGCTCACCGCAACGGACGACCTGGTCGACCGCATCAAGGAGATTGCAGCGCGGATCGAAGGCCGCATCGCCTTCTCCACGAGCCTCGGACTTGAGGACCAGGCGATCCTGCATGCCATCGCCAAATCCGGGGCCGCCAAGTCTGCCGAGATCGATGTCTTCACCTTGGACACGGGCCGTCTCTTTCCGGAAGTTCTGGAGACGGTCGAACTGTCGGAATTGCGCTTCCGCTTGCGCATTCGCCTCATGGCGCCGGATGCGGAGGAGGTCGAGGACCTCGTGGCGCGCGACGGCGTCTTCGGGTTCCGCCAGTCGGTGGAGAACCGCAAGGCCTGCTGCGAGGTGCGCAAGGTCCGTCCCCTGAACCGGGCGCTCGAAGGGGCTCAAGGCTGGATCACGGGCCTGCGCCGTGAGCAGTCGGACGCGCGAGCCGAGGTTCCTCTGGCGGCTTGGGATGCCGAGCGCGGTCTCATAAAGATCAATCCAGTCGCGGACTGGTCGACAGAGAAGTTGATGCGTTATCTCGATGCCAACACCGTCCCGGTCAATCCGCTGCACGAGAAGGGGTTCGTCTCTATCGGCTGTGCGCCGTGCACGCGCGCCATTAAGCCAGGCGAGGATCCCCGCGCTGGCCGCTGGTGGTGGGAGGCCGAGGACAAGAAGGAGTGCGGTTTGCACGTCGGTGCAGACCAGGAAGGAAGAGCCGCATGACCGCGCTTATGTCACACCTGAAGCTGCTCGAAGCGGAGGCCATCCACATCTTCCGCGAGGCCGCAGCGCAATTCCGCAAGCCGGTGCTGCTCTACTCCATCGGCAAGGACTCGACCGTCTTGTTGCATCTGGCGCGCAAGGCCTTTTGGCCGGCGAAGCTGCCTTTCCCGGTCCTGCATGTGGATACCACTTATAAGTTCCGCGAGATGATCGCCTTCCGTGACCGCAAGGCGAAGGAGTATGGCCTCGACCTGATCGTGTGCACCAATCACGATGGGCTGGCGCAGAACATGAACCCGTTCGACCATTCGCCGTCGGTCTATACCAATGTGATGAAGACGCAGACTTTGCGTCAGGGGCTCGACGCCGGCGGGTTCGACGCGGCGTTCGGCGGCGCGCGCCGCGATGAAGAGGCCTCGCGCGCCAAGGAGCGCGTGTTCTCCTTCCGCGCCGCGGGCCACCGCTGGGATCCGCGGCTGCAACGCCCGGAGATGTGGCAGCTGTTGAACGGCCGCCTCGGCATGGGAGAGACCGTGCGTGTGTTCCCGCTGTCCAATTGGACGGAGGCGGATATTTGGCGCTACATCGCCCTGGAGAGCCTGGAGGTCGTCCCGCTCTACTTCGCCGCCGAGCGGCCCGTGGTGGAACGCGATGGCCAGCTGTTCATGACTTT
>Ga0207422_1002698_pt1 | contig 21985 bp, 13 predicted proteins | sample MarCyaLeptolynsp_FD_187757 | JGI IMG/M metagenome (GOLD analysis project Ga0207422, IMG submission 187757) | Marine cyanobacterial communities from Panama - species 1 Leptolyngbya sp. (SPAdes) | ecosystem: Environmental > Aquatic > Marine > Unclassified | place: Panama: Panama City | collected... | reverse complement strand
ATGCCATCAATTAAGTCAATTGGATCAAGTACATTGCCTTTTGATTTCGACATTTTTTGCCCGTCTGCATCACGCACCAAGCCATGGATGTAAATATCCTTGAAAGGAATATCATCCATGAACTTCATGCCCATCATTATCATGCGCGCAACCCAGAAAAAGATTATGTCAAAGCCAGTTACTAATACGGAAGTTGGATAAAAAGCTTTTAGTTCGGGTGTTTCATCTGGCCAGCCTAAAGTAGAGAATGGCCACAGCGCAGAAGAGAACCAGGTATCGAGTACATCTTCATCCTGGATAAGTGCAACATCATCGGCAAGTTGATATTTACTACGTACTTCCTGTTCATCGCGTCCAACATAGATATTATCTTGCGCGTCATACCAGGCAGGAATGCGATGCCCCCACCATAATTGACGGCTGATACACCAGTCTTGAATGTTGCGCATCCATTCAAAGTAAGTGTTACTCCAGTTTTCAGGAATGAAACGAATAGTGCCGTTTTCAACTGCTTGTATTGCAGGTTGGGCAAGCGGTTCAATTTTTACATACCATTGATCTGTTAAGAATGGTTCAACAACGCTGCCTGAACGGTCACCGCGTGGCACCATTAATTTATGGTCGACAATTTTTTCTAATAAATCTAATGCTTCCAGATCATTAATGATTTTTTTACGCGCATCATAACGATCCAGATCCTGGTAAGAAGTCGGTGCGTCCTGATTGATTTTCGCATCGATAGTAAAAATGTTCAGCATAGGCAAATCGTGGCGCTTACCTACTTCATAATCGTTGAAGTCATGGGCAGGGGTTATTTTCACGCACCCAGACCCAAATTCAGGGTCGACATAATCATCCGCAATGATGGGAATTTTTCTATTGCACAATGGCAAAGTGACATGTTTACCAATCAGGTGTTGGTAACGTTCGTCATCGGGGTGCACAGCTACCGCTGCGTCACCCAACATGGTTTCAGGGCGTGTCGTCGCGACCACCAGATGACCGTTATCGTCAGTTAGCGGGTAACGCATATGCCATAGATGGCCGTTTTCCTCTTCAGAAATAACTTCCAGGTCTGATAGGGCGGTATGTAACACAGGATCCCAGTTGACTAAACGTTTACCGCGATAAATTAAGCCTTCATCATACAGACGAACAAACACTTCACGCACGGCTTTAGATAATCCTTCATCCATAGTGAAGCGTTCACGTGACCAGTCTACGGATGAACCCAAGCGTTCCAGTTGTCGTGAAATGGTGTTGCCGGATTGTTGCTTCCATTCCCAGACTTTTTCTATGAAGGCTTCACGGCCGAGTTCATTGCGGGAAGTGCCTTGCGAGTTTAGTTGCCTCTCAACGACCATTTGAGTGGCAATGCCGGCATGGTCTGTGCCATGTTGCCATAAGGTATTATTGCCACACATGCGCTGGTAGCGTGTAAGCCCATCCATAATTGTGTTTTGAAACGCATGGCCCATGTGCAGTGTGCCAGTCACATTGGGCGGCGGAATCATAATGCAGAAGGGTTGATCGGATTGATTGTTTGGCTGGAAGTAACCGTTAGCTTTCCATTCTTGATACCAATGCTTTTCGATCTCGTGTGGTTGATACACTTTTTCCACGATGCTTATGTTCCCTGAGTTTGTATGCGTAATAAATTGAGGAGGTATTGTATGGTTAAACGTGCGGTGTCACCATGATTTGTTTCACTAGTCGTATGAAAAAAGTGTTGGGCGTAGTTGTTGTTTAAAACTTAATTGACTTGATGATGGTTGGGTTCTTCACCTTGGTCACGATAAAAACGAAAACGTTCGCGTGCTTGCTTTTTCATGTCGTTATTGGTGCCGACAACTTCGATGATACGATCAAATTCATGGTAAAAATCCGGTGCGCTCGGTGCCAGGTTAACCAGTATTTCTCTGTGGCTGGGTAATTGTTGGTGATTAAGAGTCACTGCGCAAAGTTCATTTTCTGCACAAGTTTGCTGATGGGGAATGAAACTGCGGTCACGGAATACCCACAATAACTCATCCATTTGCATGCTAAGGCCTTCGTCAGGTGTATGGATGTGAATGCGCATCCCTAGTGTGTAAGCTTTTTCTACCAAGCGGCAGGTATAACGTAACCAGGCATCGTTGGCAGTGTCGTCAACAACATAAAAATCAATTTGCGGCATGTCAGCGAAGCATTGTGTGAATAATTTTAGTTAAAAATTCTAGGGTACTCTGATTTATTAGCAAAGCGGCAGAGATGCGACAAAAAATAACGAAAAAGCGGAGTGTGTATGCCTATACATGAGCATTTTGAGTTATTTTTTAACAAAGTATCTGAATAAATCGGAGTTATCCTAGGCAATGCGTGCGCGACGCATTAAATACTCCGTCAACATAGGTACAGGCCGCCCGGTAGCACCTTTGTTTTTACCCTGATACCAGGCTGTGCCAGCAATATCCAAGTGTGCCCACTTATATTCTTTGGTGAATCTTGCTAAAAAGCAGGCGGCCGTTATGGTGCCTGCCCAGCGGCCGCCAATATTTCCCATGTCTGCAAAATTACTGTCCAGTAGTGACTGATATTCCTCCCAGATAGGTAAGCGCCAAGCACGATCACCTGTCGCCTGGCCAGCGGCTAGTAAATCTTCACTAAGTTTGTCGGAGTTACTCATTAAACCGCTGGTTTCCTGCCCTAAAGCAACTAAGCAAGCGCCAGTGAGAGTCGCCATATCGATAACCACATCAGGGTCGTAGCGCTTGGCGTAAGTTAAGGCATCACATAACACTAAACGTCCTTCTGCATCTGTGTTTAGTATTTCAATAGTTTGGCCAGACATGGAAGTCACAACATCTCCGGGTTTAGTTGCTTTGCTTCCAGGCATATTTTCTGCGCAGGCAACCAGTCCTACTACATTCAATGGTAACTGCATGTGACTAATCGCTTGCATAGTACCCAATACGGTGGCGGCACCGCACATATCAAATTTCATTTCATCCATGCCTGCACCTGGCTTGAGTGAAATGCCGCCGGTGTCAAAAGTAATTCCTTTGCCAACTAATACAATCGGTTTGCTGCCACGCTTGCCACCACTATATTGCAGGGCAATTAATCTGGCTGGCTCGGCACTGCCTGCTGATACTGATAGTAAGGAACCCATACCCAGTTTTTTCATTTCACGTTCATCGAGTACTTGAAGTGATAATTTGCCTTGGCCTCGCTTGATATTTTGTGCGGCTTTGGCCATGTAACTAGGCGTACAAATATTGCCAGGTAAGTTACCTAATTGTTTAGTTGTCATCATGCCGTCAGCAATGGCTTTGCCCTGCTGAATGCCCTGTTTGATTTGCTTGAGCTGACTTTGCAGCGCACATAAAAATTTTATGCGTTTGAGTTTGGCAGGCGTATTCTTTTTGGAAAGTGTTTCATCGTATTTATAGAACGTATCTTCTGCCACGATGATATGCGCACGCGTTAATGAGCGTGGTGTTTGCTCGGCAATATCGAGAGTGCCCAGCGTGCTAATGGCGTCCGTTGAAGGTGTGCTTTTTAATGCGCTGATACATGAGGACAGGATTTTTTTATATTTAATAATGTCCAATTCTTTTGCCTTGCCGCAACCAACTAACAGGATTCGTTTATGGCTTGAATTTTTTGGTGTATGCAGGAGGAGTGTCTGGCCAAGTTCACCACTGATATCGCCACTTTTGGTAGCAGAGGACAACATACCGCGGTAGAGTTTGTCTAATTGTTGAGCTTCCTCGCTTAAACGCTTGTTTGCAAATACAGCCACGATTGCACAGGCTGTTTTCTCGCTAGTAATTGCACTGCGTTTTACGAGATACTCCATTTTCTATTCTCCTAAGTATTTAAGTAAGATGATTTCCATGAATGTAGTAATTCTACATGGTTAAAAAAAATTGATTCAACTTTTTCACAAGTTTGTCCATGGGCTAATTAGTACAACATGCGAATAATTTCCCGTTATATCGCACGTGATATTGTTGCCGCCATAGCCGCGGTGGCAATTGTGTTGTTGCTGATTATTTTAGGTAAGTTGTTCATTCAATTGCTGGGTGATGTACTGGATGGAGATTTGAGTGCCAATATGTTGGGTACGGTACTGTTGCTAGGGGTAATCCGCTATTTAGTGATTCTGCTGCCGTTTTCATTATTTATTGCCATTATTATGGTGTTAAGCCGTATGCATAAAGATAGCGAGATGAATGCAGCTATGGCGGGAGGAGCCAGTAACACGCATTTTATTAAAGCAGTTATGGTGATAGGTGTACCTGTTATTCTGGTTGTGTATCTACTGGTTTCGTATGTATCGCCATGGGCGCATCGACTGGCAGGGGTGATTGAAAGTGTCACCGAACAAAGTATGGTATTGGGCCAATTATCTCCGGGCAAATTTTTTGAGTTAGAGAGTACGGGCTGGGTTGTATATGCCGAAAAAGAAGATGTAAAAGATGGCACTTTGCATAATGTTTTTTTACAACGAAAAGTTGATGGTAAATTAGTCGTTGAGGTGGCACAGCGTGCAAGTATGCAGCAAGGTGAAGATTTGGTGCAGGCATTTGTGTTGTTCGATGGTAAAACGATTGAGGGTATTCCAGGCGAAGCTAATTATGCTATCTCAACTTATGAGGAACACCGCATTTATCCACCCAGAACTGATTTTTCCAGTGAGGCAGATAAGGCTAAATACCAAAACATTAGTGCATTGCTAGGGGTGCAAGATGCAAGTTATTTAGCTGAGTTGTTGCAACGTGCCTCAATTATATTTTCAACCTTATTGTTGATGTTGTTAGCTATTCCTTTAAGTAAGGTCGCACCTAATTCGGGGCGATTTTCACGACTAGCTGTGGCCGTGGTTATTTACATTTTATATTTGAATCTGGTGATCGTGGCATGTAGCTGGATCAAGAGAGGAGAAGATTATGGCGTACCGGCATTAGTGCTTATCCACTTGATTGTAATGACCGGGACTTATCTCGCTTATCAGAAATCATGGTGGGCACGCTTCAAGCAGGCATTGCCAATTTAACATGAAAACTTTAGATATTTATCTAGCGCGTGCAGTGTTAATTGGGGTTATGGTTGCCTTGCTAATTATTTGTGCTGTGGATTGGCTGGGTGATCTTTTTTATCAGGTCGGCCGCATGAATACTGGAGACAAATTCTCGGATGTGCTTATTCTGACGGTGTTGGATATTCCGCATAAATTATTTGAGTTTCTTCCTAGCAGTATGCTGATCGGAACATTGTTTAGTTTGGGCCAGTTTGCGGCAACTTCCGAGTTGGTTGCGGTGGGTGCTGGTGGCTACAGTCGTTTAAGAGTGGGTGTTATCTCTTGCGTGGTGGGGCTATTGATCACTTTGGTGCTGAGTGTATTTGTTGAGTATTACATGCCTTATGGTGAGAAAATTTCACTTTCACTCAAGCAAGGTAGTGATGAAAATGTGTTGTTAGCTTCTGATGAGAGCTATTGGGTGCGGGATCAAAGTCGCTTTATTCGTGTTGGCCAAGCTGTTTCAGATGATTTGTTAAATGATGTTGAGATATATCAGTTCAATGACGCAGGTGAGGTACAAACTATTAGCCAGGCGCAGAGTGCGATTCAACAACAAGGTGAATGGCAGTTGCAAAATTACCGTAGTTCACACTTTGCTGAAAATAAAGTGGCGGTTGAAAATGCGGATAATTTTACTGTACAGGCTTTATTTTTTAGCAACTTGTTGCAATCAGTTACTTCTGACCCATTTAAAATGTCAGTGCAACGTCTGCATGAATATATTTATTATTTAGAACAGAATCATTTGGATGCACGTGAGTATAAAGTAGCGCTATTTAAGCGCATAGCAGTGCCATTTGTTGGTTTGTCTATGTTGTTACTGGCGTTGCCGTTAGTGTTTAGGCCGCGTCAACTGGGTGGTGCCGGGCAACGGCTGTTGATTGGTATTGTTATCGCGTTAGTGGTTTATATTATTGTAGAGGCGATTACTAACGGTGCTGTGGTTTACCAATTTGCACCGATTATGGTGGCATTTCTGCCGGTAATAATTATTCTTATGTGTGCTGTAGCTGCATTCAGGTTTACGCGCTGATCTTTACCAAATGTGTTTTAGACATTATGTCGTTCCATGCGCGCCGTTTTTTATTGGTGTAACACCATAAAAACCCCAGTCCTAATGTCATCCAGCACAGTAGTGAGCCAATATAACGTAATAGTGCTTGAGTCCATGTGACATTGCTGCCGGTGTCTGAAATTAATTTTATTTTCCAGGTTTTTGATCCTAATGTTTGTCCACCGTGTGTCCAGCACCAACCTAAAAATAAATACGCCACTAGGTGAATATAGAAGATGTAAGCAAGATATAAAGGATGTTCGCGCGTGATTTCTAATGGTACTGCAACAATAATCGATGCAAAAAATAACAATGCGAGCAGCAGTATTGCATCATAGAACATGATTAAAAGTCTTTTAAGTAAACCAACAGGTTTTGTTTCGGTAGTATTCATCATGAAGTTTGAGTTAATTCACAAGAAAGTGAGATAAATATTTTTGTGAATTTAAAAATTGACAAAAAGATGATAAAAATTTAAAAAACATTTACACTATACATTATGTTGTCCAATTGAAAGTGTATATGACCGACTGCAACGTTATAAGCTTTTTCACATACCAGCAAGTTGATTGCTTGCTACACATCTCGTTAATCAGAGCAGATCTCGCTCCCAAAATATAAATTATATGCTTATGGCAACTAACGCAGCAGAGCAACTTATAAATAAAGACAGTCATGTTATTGAGATGTTTCTGGATAACATTTGGATGGAGCACGGTCTTAGTGATAACACTTTGAGTGCTTATCGAAATGATTTGTTTAATTTATTACGCTGGTTATCTAAGTTGCAAGTATCTATTTCTGAAGCAAAGCATGAACACTTACTGGATTATCTGGCCCATCGCGTGACTGAAGGTATGCAGCCGCGTTCGGGGGCACGCTTGTTATCAAGCATTCGTCGTTTTTATCGTTATCAGTTGCGTCAGGGAAACATGCAAACTGATCCTACAGAAAAAATTGATTTTCCCAAGTTGGGTCGTCATTTACCTGAGGTTTTAACTGAAGACGATGTTGAGTTATTGCTGGGTGCACCGGATATTACCAAGCCACAAGGTATCCGTGACCGTACTATGTTAGAAGTGCTATATGCCTGTGGTCTGCGTGTGTCCGAGCTGATTAACCTACAGCTACATCAAATCAACCTGCGTACAGGTGTACTAAGAATTATAGGCAAGGGTAATAAAGAACGCTTAGTACCATTTGGGGAACAGGCGGGAGAATGGCTGGAAAAGTATTTTTCTGATGCCAGGCCCGGCTTGTTAAAACAATGTCATGATTGCAGCGTATTATTTGTGTCAAATCGTGGTTTGGGTATGACGCGTCAGGCTTTTTGGCATGTAATTAAGCGCCATGCGAAAACTGTTGGTATTGAAAAGAATTTGAGTCCACATACATTACGCCATGCATTTGCAACACATTTGCTTAATCATGGTGCTGATCTAAGAGTTGTCCAAATGTTGCTCGGCCATAGTGATTTGTCGACCACACAAGTCTATACACATATTGCCCAGGCGCGATTACAGGAGTTACATCGGGAACATCACCCGCGTGGGTAGTTTTTGCGATATTTTTTGCACAATCTCGGTCTAATACCTCGTAGATAGACTTTTCACCTATAATTTATAAGGAAACATCATGCACAGATGGTTATCTGTACTCATTTCGCTGAGTGTTATTTCAATGGTAGCGTTTGCTGATTCAGACGAACAAGCAAACAAAATTAAAGCCAAGCTAACGGAGTCATTTCCTACCCACACTCCCGACAGTGTCTCAAAATCTCCTGTCGAAGGTTTATATGAAGCTGTTTATGGTACGCAAGTGATTTATGTGACTGATGATGCCAGATATATTATCCAGGGTGTTGTCATGGATCTTGATAATGGCAAGAAGGATTTAACTGAAGTTGCTTCCAGTCGTGCAAGAAAGAAATTTATGACTAAGGTGAATGCGCTGGAATCAATCAGTTTTGGTGCGGAAAAACCCAAACATACAATTACCGTGTTCACTGATATTGATTGTGGCTACTGCCGTAAACTACACGATGAAATGGATCAATATGCCAGCTATGGTATTAAAGTGAATTATCTTTTATTCCCGCGCAATGGATTGCAGTCAGCCAGTTATTCAAAATCGGTTTCTGTGTGGTGTAGTGATGATCGTCAAGATGCGTTAACGCGTGCAAAAAGTGGTGATCAAATGGCACCGCAGAATTGTGATAATCCTGTTGCTGAGCACTTCAATATTGGGCAACAAGTAGGTGTCACCGGAACCCCTGCTATTTTGACTGCTAATGGTGATTTAATGCCAGGCTATCTACCTGCCAAGCAGCTTGCGCAACGTTTAGACGAGTTGGCTAAATAATAATTTCTAGTTTTATAGCTGGTGTGCCTGAATGCTACTTTAGATAGGCACATCGACAAGCTTGGCCAATTTAGTGAATAAGATTGAGCAGTGTATTGTTAGTGCCGGGTAAATAGGCTGCACTGCCTGTGCATACCTTTTTAATTGCTGGCTATACTTAAGTGACTCCTCGTGCACACTTTCGTGTGTGACATCATGCTGGGTTTTATAATCAATAATCCAGATGCTCTCTTTGCCCACGATCATATGGTCTATGATATTAATTTCGTTTCCTTTAGATGCGTCGGTCACAGTGACTTCGTGAAATACTTGATCACTGCTGGGCGGATTAAAAATTTTGTCTAAATCAGGGTGGTGAAGACAATTTAGTGCTTCGCTTTTAAGAGAGATTATTGCTTCTGCACTAAGATTTAAATTAGTTTCTCTGTTTGTGCGGGTTAACAGTGCATCATCATTAATATTTGCTTGTTGCGAGAGAATTTCCAGTAATTTGTGTATCACGGTGCCTTCAATCGCTTCGAGTGACTGTTCTTCTTTGGTAACTGTTTCATCGCTGTTCCGAATCAAAGGTTCAAGTAATGCAGGGTCAAATGGTGTGCTTTCTATATCAGCATTGTTGTTGGTTGATGTGTCTAGTTTGGGTTTGCTTGAGTGTTCATGTAACCATGCTTGTTGGTTATCAAAGTCGATGTTTAAAGCTTTGCAGCATTGTGTATGCCAGCCTTCATAGGAACTTTTCTTTGCCTGAACTCCTGTCATAATCAGTATTTGTTTTGCACGTGTAAGAGCCACGTAGAGTAAATTTAATCCTTCATCACTGTTTTGATTGATTTTTTCTTTAATGGTGATAGCGGATTCACTCATTGCACTCTTTTTGCATGTGAGCATGAATGTATCTGGGGTGCTTGCATTGGCTGGCCAGTGAGTTAAAGCTTTGAACTGATCAGCCGGTTCGCTTGATGGTCCGCTGTCAGCTATAAACACAATCGGCGCTTCCAATCCCTTAGCCCCATGTACCGTCATAATGTTTACTGCGTCGACATTTTCACTCTCGCCAGTATGTACTGTGTCTGGATTAGTTTCTCTAATGTTACGTAAAAACCGCGCGATGCTTGAATAGCGGCCACTTTCTATTTCCAGGCTTTGTTGTAGTAATTGATTGAGTCGCTCGCAGGCATGCGTGGCGTCAGCTACGGGTAATGCTGATTTGTACCGATCTAAAATGTTCCAGCTCGAATATATGTGATTAAGTAAATCATGTACGGGTATTCTATCTGCGAGTGTTTTCCATTCGTTAAGTTTTTTCTCAACCGGACGTAGCGTTTGTTCTGCATCGTCTTGTTGAAGGCTAACGTTTAATTTTTCTTTCCAGGAGAATGCATTGATTTTATGCAGTGTAATCAGCATGTCTTCGTTGATATTGAATATCGGGCTGCGCAAGAGTTGAGTGAATGCTAAGTCATTGTAAGGGTCTATTAGGCAGGTTAGTAAAGCTAATATATCTTGTACTTCTAAAAATTCTAATAACTTAACGACATCATTGCTATTTATAGAAATGTCTGCGTGAATCAAACCTTTTTTTAATTCATCCAAGTGTGATCGTGTGCGTGTAAGAATCAATACATCACTTGCTCGTGCAGGTCGAATAGTATTTGTCTCATAGATTGGAGTTTCGTTATTGATAATTTCATGTATTTGTTCAGCGATTAATTTGCCTTCCTGATAGTGTGCTGTTTGTTCGCTGTTTTCTTTTGCAGTTGTGAGTGGATTGCGAAAATCTTGTTGTTCGCGCTTGGAATTTAACTCAATTAACGGATATATTTTTACCCAGCCCCATCTTTTAATATGTTCATAACTGTGAGGATTAAATGTCTCGAAGTATGTAGGCATATCTGGGTGGGTAAATATGCGGTTAACACAATCAATTATGGCGGGTGACGAGCGCCATGAGTGATCGTTGCTTAACTGTTGGCTGGCCATGGCCTGCTTGGACCAGTTGGCAGCCAATGTTTGTATTTCCGGGTTGGCACCACGAAAACGATAAATAGATTGTTTAATATCGCCAACTAAAAAAAGGCTATTTTGTGTGGATTGGTTGAGGTCTTGTGAGGATTCAATCAGTGGTTTTAATAGCTGCCATTGAATAGGATTGGTGTCCTGGAATTCGTCAACTAAAAAATGTTGTATACGCTGCCCTAGCTTGTACTGTACCCAAAGCGCGTGTCCTTCATGTTGCAGTAAGCGATAAGTTTCCCACTCAAGATCACTGAAATCTATTACGCTATGTTCAAATTTAACTTGCTGATAAAGATTTAGTAACTCATTGCCGGCATAAAACCATGCCTGGTTAGCGGCAAGCAGTTTGTCATGTGTTTGCTGGTCCAGCTTAGTTAAAATTTGCTTACAAAATTCAGTATGTATCTGTGTGATTAATTCAGCTTGCTGCGGGCTGATAAGTTTTTGCCAGGCTTTGCTAATGTTTAACTTGCGCGGTTTATTTTCGCTGGTTAAAAATATCGAACTTAATTGGTTTAGGTAAGCGTCATCTGTTTGTGCGTCCAATGACAAGCTAAGTGCGATTTTGTCTGCCCATGCTTGGTGGGTTTTCGTAGGGCTGGTGCGTAATATTGCATAATATTGATTTAACTTGTCTTTGTGTGGTGAGGATTGAAAATAATGATCAGAATCGCTTGTTTCAGCCTCACCAAGGCATTTAATTAGTTGTTGATTAGCAAATAATGCAGCTTCCTTAGCGTGGTTAGTGTAAGCACGCCACTCACTTCTGGCCTGCAAAAAACTAATTAACGCAGATTTTGTGCCATTGAGACCATAACAAAAGTTAAATAATGTATGTAAAGCAGTATTGAGTTTTCTTTTTCCGGTTTGTTCGCTGGAGCTTAGCAATCGTTGCCAGGCTTGATTGATGTAAACATGCTCGTACTCAGTCAGCTCAAAAGTTGTGGGGAGATCACTTTCAAGCGGAAATGCACGGATCACTTCTTCGCAAAATGCGTGGAAAGTACTGATGCGAATGGTTTGCTCGGAAAATAAAAGTTTTTCATACAAGCCGCGCGCCATGCAGATTTTTTCATGTGATGGTTCTTCTTTGATCGTTTTAAGCTCATCGATAAGTGCTGATTCCTGCATAACTGACCATGAGGCCAGCTGTTCAAACAGTCTGGCACGCATCTCTGCTGCACTTTTGCGCGTGAACGTTATAGCTAAAATATGTTGGGGTTCTGCACCTGCAAGCAGCAAGCGACAAATACGTGTGATAAGTAACCATGTTTTACCTGAGCCCGCAGAAGCAAATACATTGGCATTATGCTGGGGATGAGTTGATATACTTAAGTCAGCCATGGGCTCATAAGAGGTTTTTGCTAAGTGGTTGTTTCATATAGAATGCGTTTTTCTCCCGGCGCTAATGCTTTAACGATTATTTCCTTTTGATTGTAATTTATGTCTAAACAATACGATGCAGCCGCTATTGAAGTATTAAGCGGCCTAGACCCTGTGCGCAAGCGTCCAGGCATGTATACAGATACTGCCCGTCCAAATCATTTAGCACAAGAAGTGATAGATAATAGTGTTGACGAGGCCATTGCGGGACATGCCAGCAGTATCGATGTGAATTTATTTAAAGACGGCTCGCTGGAAGTGATTGATGATGGGCGTGGTATGCCTGTGGATAAACATCCAGAGCTAAAAAAACCTGGGGTTGAAGTGATTATGACCACTTTGCACGCAGGCGGTAAATTCTCAAGTAAGAATTATCAGTTTTCTGGAGGCCTACACGGTGTCGGTATTTCTGTGGTCAATGCATTGTCAAAACGTGTTGAAGTGACCGTGCGGCGTGATGGCAAAGAATACAGTATGTCATTCGCCAATGGCGATAAAGCCAAACCTTTAAAGCAGATAGGTACTGTAGGAAAGCGTAACACTGGAACTACCATACGCTTTTGGCCGGATAAAAAATATTTTGATAGTACTAATTATTCAATTCCGAGATTGGTTCATTTACTGCGTGCAAAAGCAGTGCTGTGTCCAGGACTGCGTATTCGCTTTAAAGACGAAGCCAAAAAAGAAACCATCGAATGGTGTTATGAGCAGGGTATCAGTGATTACTTAACCCAAGAACTGGCAGGCATGACTATTATTCCGCAAGTACCTATACAAGGTAATTTTATTTCTGAAAATGAAGCGGCTGAATGGGCGCTAACTTGGGTGGAAGAAGGTGATGACTGGATTGCCGAGAGTTATGTCAATCTTATTCCCACCGCGCAAGGAGGTACCCATGTGAATGGCTTGCGCACGGGTTTGACGGATGCGGTACGTGAATTTTGTGAGACACGAAAATTAACCCCGCGTGGTGTCAAAATTGCTCCGGATGATGTGTGGCAACAGTTGGCCTATGTATTATCGGTGAAAATGAATGATCCGCAATTTGCTGGCCAAACTAAAGAACGGTTAGGTTCGCGTGAAAGTGCTGCTTTCGTTTCTGGCGTGGTTAAAGATTCTGTTGGGGTATGGCTGCATCAAAATGTAGAGACCGGCGAGGCGCTTGCACAATTAGTTATTCGCAATGCGGAAAAACGTCTGCGCGCAATTAAGAAAGTTGTGCGTAAACGCGTTACAGCCGGACCTGCATTGCCAGGTAAGCTGGCGGATTGTTCTTCTCAAGACGTAACACGCACAGAATTATTTTTAGTCGAAGGCGATTCTGCGGGTGGTTCTGCCAAGCAAGCGCGTGACCGGGAATTCCAGGCGATTATGCCGCTAAGGGGAAAAATCTTGAATAGCTGGGATGTTGCCTCTGATCAGGTGCTGGCATCACAAGAAGTACATGATATTGCCATTGCTATTGGTGTCGATCCCGGTGATGCTGACCTAAGTAAATTACGCTATGGAAAAATATGTGTGCTAGCAGATGCTGACTCGGATGGTTTGCATATCGCAACTTTATTGTGTGCACTTTTCTTGCGTCACTTTCCTGCATTAATTGAAGCCGGGCATGTCTATATTGCTATGCCGCCACTGTATAGAATCGATGTTGGTAAAGAAGTTTTTTATGCGCTTGATGATGCGGAGCGACAGGGTATTGAAGACAGAATTGCTGCGGAGAAGAAAAAAGGTAAAGTGAATGTGACGCGCTTTAAAGGCTTGGGTGAAATGAATCCCAGTCAATTAAGGGAGTCGACAATTTCTCCGGACAGCCGCCGCCTGGTGCAATTAACTGTTGAAGCGGGCGATGACACATTCAAAATCATGGATATGTTATTGGGCAAGAAAACTATTCAGGACCGTAAAGCCTGGTTAGAGAAAAAAGGTAACTTAGCCGAAGTATAATTTTGGAACTGCTATGAATGATAATTTGGAATTTGACTATGGTGATGTAGAGCGCGTTCCTCTACATACTTTTTCTGAGAAAGCATACCTTGATTATTCAATGTATGTAATTCTTGATCGCGCATTGCCGCAGATTGGCGACGGGCTTAAACCGGTGCAGCGGCGTATTGTTTATGCCATGTCTGAACTGGGATTGTCAGCGACTTCAAAACCGAAAAAATCAGCGCGTACTGTAGGTGATGTAATTGGTAAATTTCATCCGCATGGCGATTCTGCCTGTTACGAAGCAATGGTATTAATGGCGCAACCATTTTCTTACCGTTATCCACTGGTGCACGGTCAGGGCAACTGGGGTTCAACTGATGACCCCAAGTCATTTGCAGCCATGCGTTATACTGAGTCGCGTTTAACGCCTTATGCAAAGTCTTTATTGCAGGAATTGGGTCAGGGCACGGTTGACTGGGAACCAAACTTTGATGGCACATTACAAGAGCCATCAGTATTGCCTGCAAGATTGCCCAATATTTTGCTTAATGGAGGGATGGGTATTGCTGTTGGAATGTCGACGGATATTCCACCGCATAATCTTAAAGAAGTTGTCTCAGCTTGTGTCAGGTTGCTGGATGCGCCTAAATCTACCGTTAGCGAATTATGCGAACATATTTTAGCGCCAGACTATCCTACCGATGCAGAAATTATCTCTAGCGCAGAGGACATACAGGCAATCTATGAAACTGGTAATGGTCAGGTACGTATGCGTGCGGTGTTTGAAAAAGAAACTGATGGGGTTGTAATAACTGCCCTGCCGTATCAGGTTTCGGGTTCAAAAATCTTGGAACAAATCGCGCAGCAAATGAATGCTAAAAAGCTGCCTATGGTTGAAGACTTGCGTGACGAATCTGACCATGAAAATCCTGTGCGGCTGGTTATTGTACCCAGAAGTAACCGTGTTGATGTTGCATCTTTAATGCTGCATTTATTTGCCACCACGGATTTAGAGAGGACTTATCGCGTCAACCTAAATGTTATTGGTATTAATGGCCGGCCGCAGGTTAAAGATCTTAAAACTCTGCTGCGTGAATGGCTGGAGTTTCGAACGACTACCGTGACGCGACGTTTACAGTGGCGCTTGGACCGAGTGAATGAGCGGTTGCATATTTTAGAAGGTTTGTTAATCGCTTATTTAAATATTGACGAAATTATTGCCATTATCCGTCAGGAGGACGAGCCTAAGCCAGTCATGATGAAACGCTTTAAGTTAAGCGATATACAGGCAGAAGCAATTCTTGAAATTAAATTACGTCGTTTGGCAAAGCTTGAAGAAATAAAAATTAAGGCTGAAAGTAAAGAGCTTAATCAAGAACGCGATACCCTGGAAAAAACATTAGGTTCTAAAGCGCGTCTTAAAAAATTAATTAGAACAGAATTACTTGAAGACGCAGAAACTTATGGTGATGATCGACGTGCCAAGATTGTGTCCAGACCAGTTGCGCAGCAATTGGATGAAACACAATTGATGCCCGCAGAGCTGACGACAGTAATTTTATCGCAACGGGGTTGGGCGAGAGCAGCTAAAGGCCATGAGGTCGATCCTTTGACAATGAATTACAAGTCGGGTGATGAATACCAGTCACATGCATTCGGTAAGAGTAATCAAATGGCTGTGTTTTTGGACTCGCAAGGTCGAGCATACAGTTTGCCAGCGCATAGTTTGCCGTCTGCACGAGGTCAAGGAGAGTCATTAACTGCACGCTTTAACCCCGCTGATGGGGCAAGCTTCGTCGGTGTGATGATGGGGGATGCCGAGAGTTTGTATTTTCTTGCAACCAACTTTGGTTACGGTTTTGTATGTAAATTAGAAGATCTATATTCGCGTAATAAAGCTGGCAAGCGTGTGCTTAATGTGCCGCAAGGGGCCAAAGTATTACCGCCAGTGAAAGTGCGCTCACATGATGATGACTGGATTGTTGCGGTAGGTTCCGAGGGTTATATGTTGGTGACTGAGCTGTCAGAATTTCCACTCATGTCAAAGGGAAAAGGCATTAAGTTTATTAATATTCCGTCTGCCAAACTTAAGTCTGCTGAAGAAACAGTGGATCATGTTCACCTGGTACAGGATGGAGAATCAATCACTTTGTATTGTGGGAAAAAACATAAAACAATGAAGGGTGAGGAAGTGGATGAATATGCGGGTGAGCGTGGCCGGCGTGGTTTGAAGTTACCCAGGGGCTATCGCGCGGTTGATCGCATAAGCGTCGATTTTGCTGATGAATGAGTTGGCGAACTATTCGCCCTTGATTTGTCTTAAATTAACATTATGTTAATGAAATACAAATACTAGTTTTTATTATTATCTTTATTATTATTTTTATGAGTTTGTAACAAAGAGGTCACCATGTTTTCACGTATAGGGCTATTTTTAGCGGCAAATTTCGGCGTGCTTGCAGTATTAAGTGTGTCATCAAGAGTGCTTGGTATCGATGCCTGGCTGGCAGAGCAGGGTATGGCAGGGCAAATAAATGGCTTGTTAATTATGGCGTTGGTGATCGGCTTTGGTGGTTCATTCATCTCTTTGGCAGCATCGAAGTGGATGGCGAAAAAGAGTATGGGTGTGCAGTTAATTGAATCACCTGCAAATGATACTGAACGTTGGTTGCTAGAAACTGTACGTAAACAAGCTGAGCAGGCAAATATCGGCATGCCGGAAGTGGGTGTCTTTCAATCTCCCCAGCCAAATGCGTTTGCTACTGGTATGAATAAAAATGATGCTTTGGTAGCTGTTAGTACTGGTTTGTTGCAGTCTATGTCCGCCAATGAAGTGGAAGCTGTGCTTGGTCATGAGGTAAGCCATGTGGCCAATGGAGACATGGTGACTATGGGATTATTGCAAGGGGTTCTAAATACCTTTGTTATCCTCTTTTCACGCATTATTGGTATGCTGATAGATCGTGCCGTATTTAAAATAGAACGCGGTATTGGTCCTGGCTATTTTATTGGCAGTATTGTGGCAGAAATAGTGTTGGGAATTGTGGCAGCTATTATTGCCAAGTGGTTTTCACGGCGCAGAGAGTACCGCGCTGATATCGGTGGTGCGCAACTCGCGGGCAAACAAAACATGATTGCCGCATTGCGGCGTTTACAATCTGCACATGAGCCACAGAGTTTACCTGGTGAATTAGCTGCGTTTGGTATCTTGGGTGGAGTTAAAGGTGGACTACAGAAATTACTAATGTCGCATCCGCCTTTAGAGCAAAGAATTGCGGCGCTAGAGAATAGCTAAGGATAAATTTAGTTAGGCAGCGCTAGAGAAATCGTAGCCTAGGTTTTCATTAGGCTCGCGGAAGAAGTCGCCACTAACAAAGTCAATATTGATCGTCCATATTTGAGATAAGGTTTCAGCTGACTCGACAAAAGGAGCAATTGTCATAGTGTTCTTGGCTTTTGCCTCTTCGCAAATTTGTTTTATTGTATCAATTCTTTCTTGTTCGCCGTTCTTTAAGCTGGCCATTAGCTGGAAGCTGAGTTTCAAATAGCTGGCAGGTATCATGGTTAGAATCTTGCCTGGTTCTTGACTGATACCAAAGGCGTCAATGGCAATCTGACAACCAGCTTGCTGTAAGCGAGTGGCAAATTCTTTTGCATCCTTCAGGTGGCTAACAATGCTTTCTTCACGTAAATCAAACACCAGTCTAAATGGGTCAACATTGTGTTCTTGGCATTTCTTTTCTAGCCATGGTGTGAACTGTTGGTCATTCAAAGCACCGGTAGTGAGTTTAATGAAGAATAATGAGTTAGGGCTTTGCTCGGTATGTTCTTCTAGTTTCTTCAGTGCGGAAGTGACTACCCAACGATCGAGCATGGCAGAAACACCTGACCTTTCAATGCTTGGTAAAAGTTCGGCGACTGAAATTTTTGCACCTTCTTTGCTTACTAGCTGAGTATAGACTTGGTAACGGTCTTCTGAACTACCAGTAATGCTTACAACAGGCTGGTAAAGAAGCTGTAAGCGATTTTCGCGGATAGCGTCTTGCAGTTCTTGTGTCCATTTTTGGTCAAGCAGCGTGCCGGTTAAACTGCGTGACTCACTTTCAAATAGGTACAACTCTTCAATTTCATTTTCCCAGGCATAATCACAGGCAGATTTTGCAGCCGAAAGTGCATCTGCAACTTGCTCTATGTTTGCATCTAGAATAGCTGCGCCAATATATAGTTCTGGTGAAACTTTCTGGTTTTTGATTGTGACTGGATCATTATCAATGGCTGATCTTAGTTTGTCGCCTAATTCTAGTAACTCTTGTTTCTGATTGGCTGTTGTCAAAATGCCGAATGACTCATCTGTGACTTTTCCAAGTGTATCGTCGTCTGTACTTACTTGCTTCATAGCTTCAGCAATATGCGCGCTTAATTTATCTATAGCAGCTACACCATATTGGTCTTTGATGGTGTCGATATTGGCAACATCTATTTGAATATAAGTGCTGGGTTCATGTCCAGACTGAGCCTCATCAATTGCTTCTTGAATCTTGTCAGTAATAGATTTGCGATGGAAGAAACCGGTCTCATGGTCGCGTTCACTGATATAGCTGAGTTGTTCCTGCAGTTCGCGTGATTCATTGGTTTGCATGTGTAATACAAATTGAACACAAATCTCACCTTCAACAAGCACCGGATTATATTCAACATCAGTTTCAACTAAGCCGTCATTCGCTTTAAAGTTAAGTGTGGCTGTGCCAGAGCTGCGGTTTTTGCTGACATCTTTTAATATGGACTTAAGATTTGCCTGGTCGTCTGGTGATACCAATTCAAGAATTGAAAGTACGCTGGCATCATCTGCGCCATCAATCTCAAATAATTCCAAGTATGAAGCATTCGCGTAAGTATGCAGACCTTCATGAATGTAGCAGATGGCATCATGTGAGGTGTCGAGGATTTTGTTATAGCGTTGATCTAATTCTTTGTAATTATCCGCTTGTGCTTTTAAATCCTGGATATAAAACTCGGTCTGGGCCAGGCGCGATGTTGCGAGCTTAAGTTGTTCATTATCGTCGTTGGGCAAAACAATGTTTGCACCCTCGCCAAATAATGCGGGTTGTTGATTAGCGATGTCATCACATAACGCAACGATAGGGGTTTCATGATTTTCCAGGTTAAATAATGCGCGTGAATCACTCACGCTTACATCTTCAATATTATTTGATTGAATAATAATATGTGGGCTGACTTCAAGGTCTTTTATTTCGTCAAGTTGCTGTTTGGAGGAAACAATAGTCTCACGAACAGCAAAGCCTGAGGATTTTATTGTCCTTACAATGTTGTCTGCATGGTTAGCATCTTGGTCAATGACCAATATTTTTAGTACCTGATCCATCTTGATTAGTTTGACTGTCTAGTCCCTGACACCGGTTAGTTATTATCGTTTTTACTGAAGATTTTTATTACTTCAATATGTGAAAAGCAGCTAGTCTTTTCTAATGTTCTTCCAAGCATCACAGTGCGTTCGCTATTGGCTCCTTTAATAACGATTTCGCGTGAGTCCAGATTGGAGTTGGAAGGTATGAGCAAACTGTAGCTTTTACTGTTTTCAAAAATTCTTTTTAATAGCAAGCCTTTGTATTCCAAATGAGAGCTATTTTTATTATGTGCTGATATACATGCACATTCGGCACCAAATAACTCAACACCTACTTTATGTTCTTTGTTAGGCAGGCCTTGCATCCAGCGAATAATACCCACTCGCCACTGGAGTGTTTCATTAGTATTGTTTTCGTCACGCACAGCAATAATTTCGCCGACACGTGTAGTGCAGATACCTTCTGCCTTGTAGTGCAGGCAGAACCCACCCGCATTAAAATTTTCAACATGCCAGGTGGCTAATGAAGATACCAAGTTGTTTAATTTGTCGGTTTTCTCTGCTGATACAGTGTCTTCGGGTAAAACCTTATCCTGCACAGAGAATGGGTTCCAGACATCGCTTAAGGTTTCAGTAGCGGGTTTGCTTAATGGCTTTGGTGAGCGTGAGTTGATAGTTTCTTCTATCGGTAACAGCGACAGACTATTTACTACAAATGAACTCTGTTCGCGTAATTCATTATCTTCCTCAGATTTCGGAGTCATTGTATCGACTATACGATCTAAGCCTATAATTGCCCGCACAGATTGATCGCTTTTAATGCGTTTCTTATGTCTTTGACTGGGGTTGCCTATCATAGTGATCAGGCGTCCCGCGAGTTCCGGGTCTAGTTCCTCATTTGATTGCAAATAATAAGATGTACTTTGTGCATATTTTTTGGTGGATTCAGCTAGCTTGCTGACCAATGCTGAGTAACCGATGAAGCGATTTTCAGTCGAGATTGGCATTTCGCGCGGAATATAATAAGCAGGTTTTTTGCCAGTGGCTAAGTTTGCAATATAAATATACTCGCCGGATAAGTTGTCTGCGTTATTGCTAATATCGATCAGTTCATAATGACGTTGTAAAAATTTGTTAACTTTATCTGCTTCACCTTGGCGTAGTTGATTAAAAGAAATTAATGTTGCAGCGCAAAGATGTTTAAAAATATTGTGTATGTTGGTTTTCTGTTTGTTGCTCTCATCGGTGACATTGGCTTTATGTAGGCCGTAATGTTCTGCAACACGATACAGTTGGCAAATGTCATGCCATATGCTGGGAGAAATTTCCTGATACATTAATAAACTTGAAACATATTGTTGCTGTAAATGAGTGACAGCGCGGAATATGCAAAGCAATAATTTTTTCTGGTCTAGTTTAGCGTCGCCGTGAACAACTTCGCTAATAATGATTTTGTACGCAATTGAGATTTCAGAATTGAGGTTTTGTTGTAACTGAAATATTTCGTTTGCATTTGGCGATAGTGGAAAAGTTTGACAGGCAAGATAACGACGATGATGGTCTAAAAATGTTTTTGCCAGATTTTGTAGTAATTCCATCGAAGCGAATCGCTGTTTAGCAGGATAAGCTTGGCGGTTACTGGCTGAAATTAGTTGATGTACCTGCTTGCTGGCAGCATCCAGGTCGATCAAAGATAGAGACTTAATCCATTTCTTAACTTGACGCGGAGTAAATGCAATATCTGGCTGTGCCAACGGATCTTGTGTAGGCATGTAGATTTGCATGTCGAGTAACATTGATAATTTCCCTGTCAGGTTGAGATTTTTCAACTTTAGATTTTAAATCTTGTGTCGGTAAAATGTGGCCAACACGCCGCCTGCTGGTCGGCGGTTGGGCTCCGTCCATCCTAATTGGCAGATATAAGTTTAGTTCTTATTCGATTTGGGGTTTGTGATTGCTTTGGCAACAAGGAAATTTAGATAAATCGACGCATAACTAATAAGTTAGCTGATTTAGTAAATTTTGCTGTCTTCGCCAGCAATTTCACGGGCAAGCTTGGGAACCAGGTAACCAGGCAAATGGCTTTTCATCTCATTGACGATTGCTAGTGCCTCATCGTAAGCAACATGGAAATGATGTGTACCCTTGGCACTGTCCAGCATATGTAGGTAGTAGGGTAACACACCAGTATTGAATAACTTATGCGATAAGTTGATTAGTGTTTGTGCATTGTTATTAATTTGATTTAACAGTACGGATTGGTTAAGCGTAGTGGTATTTGTATGCTTGATTTTTTGAGCTGCTTCACAAAAATTTTCTGTTACTTCGTCAGGGTGATTGATATGGAATACACATACTTTATTTAATGATGAATTACTCAAGATATCCAGTAATTCAGAAGTGATACGTTGTGGGAATATAGAAGGATATTTTGTGTGTAAGCGCACAGTTTTTATGTGTTTGATGTTTTCAATGGACTTGAATAAGTAGGCAAGCATTGCGTCCTCAAGACTTAATGGGTCACCACCACTTAAAATGACTTCATTGATGGATGTGTCTTGTTTGCAAAATGCCAATGCTTTTTCAAACATGTGTGTTTTCGGGCTAGTGTCCGGGTAAGGAAAATTTTTTCTAAAACAGTAGCGGCAATGCACAGGGCAAGTGTTACTTGTGATGAGTAATACACGGTGACGATATTTTTTTATGACGCCAGGTAATTGTGTTGCCTCAATATCGCCAACTGGGTTGCTGCTGTAACCTGGAGGATCTTTCAGTTCGTGCTCACTGGGTAAATATTGTTTAAGGA
>Ga0207422_1002694_pt1 | contig 22027 bp, 22 predicted proteins | sample MarCyaLeptolynsp_FD_187757 | JGI IMG/M metagenome (GOLD analysis project Ga0207422, IMG submission 187757) | Marine cyanobacterial communities from Panama - species 1 Leptolyngbya sp. (SPAdes) | ecosystem: Environmental > Aquatic > Marine > Unclassified | place: Panama: Panama City | collected... | reverse complement strand
ACCGGCTTCGTCGAAATAACCGCGCTCGACGGCAATGAAGCTGCCGGAATGCGAGGTGAAGCGAAGCGCCCCCACCACGATCTTCTTGTTCTGGGCAATGGCGGGTGCCGCCAGCGTGGACGCTGCTGCCGCACCCATCAGACCGAGGGTCTGGCGTCTGTTTAATCTCATGTTCCCGTTCCTCCCTTAAAGGTCCATTTTTGTCTTTGTTCAGGCGCCGAGGTCGGCGCGGATATCTTCTTCAAGCAGCGACAGCGCGGCGTCTTTGTCCCGGCCAAGGACTGCTTTCTGCAACCTCTCCAGGCGGCTTGCGCGGGCCGCAAAATCAATGCGCCCCTCCCGAAGCAGAGCAAGACGAAAGCGCCGCGACTGGTTGTAGAACTTTCCGGCCACCTGGATCAGCCGGGGCGATCCACAGGCTGACAACATCGTTTCCATCGCCCCCCGGCACGCTTCGTCCCATTCCAGGGCCGTAACATCGTCGGGCTGCGCCTGGACTGCGGTTTCAGCACGACTGAGCGCATGCAGGGCGGCTACCACGCGCGCTTCCCACGCCACGTCACCGCGGTCGAGCGCACGCGCAAGCCCCAGTTTTTCGGTCTGCAGCCGCATCAAAAGAATGTCTTCAAGATCATCCTGCGTTGCAGACGTTACACGAAAGCCGCGCTGGCTGGTCGCCTCCACCAGACCTTCGGCGGCAAGCATCCGCAGGGTTTCTCGCATGGAATGGTTGGAGCCGCCGTAGGATTGTCGCAGCGCTTCGATCTTGAGTTTTTCGTCAGGCCTCAAAACACCGAAGGATATATCCCGGCGGATAGCCGACGCCAGCATGGCGACGACTGTTTCGTCATCCCTGTTCCATCCACCAAAAAGCATTCTGTGCCCTATTTGAAAAAATATTGGATATTTTTCTAATAATCGACGAGGCCATGTCAAGTGCTACGACACATGACCTCAGCTTCTTGTCAGACGCAAATTAAGGTTTTGACAGAAACAGGACGGTTTCACCGCATGACAAACGGATTTGCCATCGGCTGGTCCGACATGTTGATCCATGTCGTTTTCGTCCGCGTGTAGTCGAGGATTGCTTCCAGACCCGCTTCGCGCCCGTATCCGGACTGGTTGTACCCGCCAAAAGGCGCGATGGGAGAGACAGCCCGATAGGTGTTGATCCAGCAGATACCAGCCCGTAGCCGTGACGACACCCGATGGGCCCGCGCGACATTCTGCGTGAAGACGCCGGAGCCAAGACCGTAAGGCGTCTCGTTGGCCAGCGCGATCGCTTCCTCTTCCGTGTCGAAGGGCAAGAGTGACATGACCGGGCCGAACATCTCGACTTGCAGCGTCGCCGTCTGTGGCGTGGAGCATTCGACCAGCGTTGGCGCCATGTAATTGCCGGGCTGCGCCAGTGGCGCACCGCCAAACCGTATCCTGGCACCATCTGCGATGGATTTCTCCAGAGTTGTTTTGATCTTTTCGACCTGTGCGCTGGTGCAAAGCGGCCCGACATGTGTCGCCGCATCCAGCGGGTCGCCGACAACGATCGCTTTGGCTTTCTGTTCGATCCGCTCCACAAGCGCATCGAAAACTGACCGGTGCACAAACCCGCGTGTGCCGGCAACGCAGCTTTGTCCGGATGCCCCGAAATTGCCGGCGATCAGTCCGTTGGCCGCCCCTTCCAGATCCGCGTCTGCGAACACGATGATGGGCGACTTGCCGCCGAGTTCAAGGGTGGTTACGGCAAAGTTTTCAGCCGAATTGCGAACGACATGACGTGCCGTCTCAGGTCCACCGGTAAAAGCAATCCGGTCGACATCCGGGTGACGGGTCAGTGGAATGGCGCAGTTCTCGGCATCTCCCGTGATCACAGAAACGACGCCCGGCGGAAACCCGGCCGCTTCAACCAGTCTGGCGAACTCCAGCATCGGAGCCGGGGCAATTTCCGAAGCTTTCAGCACGACGGTGCAGCCGGCAGCAAGCGCGGGACCCAACTTGGTCGCCGTCAGGAACATTTGAGCGTTCCATGGAACAATTGCTGCAACCACGCCGATCGGGTCACGCTTCGTGAACACGTGCATGTCCGGCTTGTCGATCGGCAGTACCTGGCCTTCGATCTTGTCCGCCAGGCCTGCGTAGTAGCGGTAGTAGTCGCCAACATATGTGGTCTGGCTCGCGGTTTCGGCCAACAGTTTGCCGCTATCCGTCGTTTCGACTTCGCCCAGATGTGCGGTATTTTCTTCAATCAGCTCGGCCAGACGGTAAAGCAGCTTGCCGCGCGCCGTTTGTGTCATGTCTCGCCAGAGAGGATCGTTGAGCGCACGGCGTGCCGCGGAAACCGCGCGGTCCACATCTTCCGGCGCAGCACAGGCGAACGTTGCCCAGTCTTCACCTGTCGCCGGGTTCTCGCTCGACATGACGAGACCGCTACTGCCTTCGGTCCAGGCGCCGTCGATGAATAGCTGATAGTGCTGCATCAAAATCCCTTACCCGAATGCCGGCATCACATCTTCGATAAAGCGGCTGAGCGATGCCCGTTTGCGCTCCGCGCTCATGCCGCTGTCGATCCAGAACGAAAACTCATCATAACCGAGATCCTCGTAACGTTTGATCCGGTCAATAACCTCCTGGGCTGTTCCGATTGTCAGGTCGCGGGCAAGGTTCTCCGGCGCCATCATCTGGTTGGCGGCCATCTCTTCTTCCGAGAGCTCGGCAATCAGACCCTGTGAGACGGGGCGCTTGTTCTGAAACCAGGCCCCAAAATAGCAATAGAACCGAGACAATTCCTGGCTTGCCCGACAGACATCGTCGCTGTCGGAACCGACATATGTGTGGTGCAGGATCATGATCTTGGGCCGCGGACCGTCCCAGGAGGCGCAGGCCTCGTTGAACCGTCCCATCAGCGTTTCGGCCTCCTCAAGCCCCTGCCAAAGCGGTGTCACCTGAATGTTGAACCCGTTCTGGACACCGAATTCGTGACTGTTCGGATCGCGCGCCGCAATCCAGATCGGCGGCCCCTCCTCCTGCAGCGGTTTCGGAGACGAGGTCGAGGTGGGAAAGTTGAAGAACTCGCCGTCATGCGCGTGGTCACCTTGCCAAAGTTTTCGCAGCAGCGGTGTCGTCTCGCGCATGCGCTGACCTGCTTCCCACGCGTCCATCCCCGGCATCATCCGTTCGTATTCGTAGGAATAGGCCCCCCTTGCGATCCCGAGCTCGATCCGTCCGCCGGTCATGAGATCGGCTGCGGCCGCCTCCCCAGCGAGTTTGATCGGGTGCCAGAACGGAGCAACGATCGTTCCCGTCCCGAGCCTGACGTTGCTGGTGTGATGGGCCAGATCGACAAGCGACAGAAACGGATTGGGCGCAATGGTGAACTCCATGCCGTGATGCTCACCGGTCCAGATCGCCCGCATCCCGCCTTCATCGGCCATCCTGCAAAGCGACAGAAAGTTCTCGTAGAGCTCGGCGTGAGGTTCTTCCGGCGTCAACCGTTCCATGTGAGCAAAAAGGGAAAACTCCATGCTCAGGCCCTTTCGTTCAGACGGTGGGTTTCACCTGAAACCGCATCACCGAGATAGAGGTTGAAATTTCGCGTGCGGACCTCTTCTGCAAAGCGCTGCATCATGCGCGCAGTCGCCGGTGAGTTGAATTTAAGGCTCGCAAGGTCGGCGAAGGGAATGTGACTGAGCGCGCATGCCCCGTTCACGGGACCTGCCTTTGCCAGCAGATAGGCAAAATGGGTTTCCTGGGCATGATCGTCGAAGACTGAAAACACCGGTCCGAGATCCGCGCTCACGCCGAGATCTTGCAACTCCGTTCGCAGGCACTCTCTCATTGAAGTCCTGTCGGGAGCGACGCACTCCGGCAGTTTGTAGCCCTCCGGTGTCGGCCTGAGAAGAACGCCCTCCGCTGTCTCCAAGACAGCACCGCATACGTTCTTCGTGGCTCCTGGGTCGCGCGTTTGGCGCTCAAGACCGAGACTGAAAAACTGGCCGTTCGCGTAGCCGATGCCACGTCCCTCCCGTTGAAAGAAGTCCGTGACCTCACCCATGAGAACCGAATGGTCGCCTGCTGGCACAATCTGGTGTGTCTTGCAGGAAAACGTCGCGATTGCCCCATCGATCACCGGGACACCGTGTGCGTTGCACGTGTGAGGCACACGGGCGAACCGGTCGCCCTTGTAGCCGGCAAAAATATTGGCCACGTCCTCCTGGCCTTCGCTCAGCACACTGACCGCAAACCTGTCGCAGGTGGAAAAGACCGCGTAGCTCGACAGGAACTTACCTGGGCAAACGAGCAGAAGCGGCGGGTTCAGCGAAACGGAGGAAAACGAATTGGCCGTAAAGCCGACAGGACAGTCTTCAGCATCCAATGCCGTGACAACGGTCACACCGGTCATGAAACGGCCGAAGGCATCGCGCAGGTCGCGCGGATCAATCTTGCTCACGATGAACACCCTCCTGCAAACTCCGAAAGGACCCGGTTCACGACTTGCGAATGGGTCATCGGCATCATGTGCGCGGCCCCTTGAACGATATGGGCTGCACCGTTTGGGGCCAGTTCCGCCATCGCTTCGCTCATCGCGGGCGTGGAGTTCGGTTCCAGCGCACCCGTCAGGAAAAGAGCCGGGCAGCGTAAGGCTTTCAAAGACGCTTCGCTTGGACCGTCCTCGCTGGCGAACACGGTATAGGCGGACCTGTATCCAGACGGGTCCGTGTCGATAAGCCAGTCTTTGCAGGCCTGACGTTCCGGCGACGGCATGTTGCCAAACCAGCGCGTCAGCGTTGCTTCCGGGTCGGCCGTGCCGGCGCCACCGAGGCTGTTGGCGCGGTCCTGCACGCTTTTTCGCGCCGAGGCGCTCCGCCTGTAAATCGCATTGAGCGCCGCAACGCCCTGTATCTGGTCCGGGTAACGGGATGCCAGGTCAAGCGCGATCATGGCACCCATCGAGTGTCCGGCAATCACAGTGGGCCGGTCCAGCAGTTGCGAGATCGCGTCGCCAAAGTCCTGCAATGAAGCGTTTGCGGGCAAAGCCGTACTCTCACCGTGTCCTGGAAGATCCGGCGCCAGGATTTCGAAGCGACCGGACAAAGCGGCAATCTGGGCGTTCCAGGCTTCCGCACGCAGTCCGACCCCGTGGATCAGCAGCAGGCGCGGTCCTGCGCCCGACTTGACCACAGCCAGTGCGCCCGCTTCAGACCGCGGCTGGGTTGTCCACGTCATGGCCCATCTCTTTCAGGTCCTTGTACCTGTCTCCGATCCTGTGAAAAGGCCGGCCCGAAGTTGCCCCGCCAAGAACCACGACAATTTCGTCAGCCCTTGGCGCGTCCGGGATCGCGAACTGGATCGTCAGGTAGTGGGATCGCCGGCCGGCATCGTTCTTGTCCATAAGCGGCACCATGATCGGCGCGTTCGCCGGTCCGCGCGTGTTTGTGAACGCAAGATATGATTTCGCCCCGACAGCTTGCCGGTAATGATTGCCGAACCGCAGCGTATGGATCAGGCCGGAGGCATGTTCCACCTCCCCGTCCAGGCCGACAACAGCAGCTTTGCCATAGGCCTCAACAGCATCGCCGCTTCCTGCCAGCTTGATGACGCGTTCCGTCAAGAGGCTGCCGAGCACGGGACCGAAAGCCTGGATCTGCGGATTGAGGTCCTCGACGAAACGTCCCGCCCAGGGGTTCTGCACCACGGCAGCGACTGCAAACATGCGCCAGGGTATTTCCGCCTTTCGAAAGCCCTCGATCAGGACTTCCTCCTCAAAGGTCACGATTTTCCTGATGTCTGGATCCATCCCCGTCCTCCACGACAACACCGGACGTCGAAAATTCGGACCGTCACCGGGTTGCAAGAATGAGTGTCAGCCCCCTCCAGGCTGATCGATCCAATATCAGGCGCCTTGACTTTTTGGACAAACAATTGATTTTTGGTCTCAGGCATTAGTCAAACTTATAGGTAACTTGATCATGGCGATTTCGCTGCCGCCTCTGAACTGGTTTCGCGCCTTCGAAGCGGCCGCCAGAAACTTGAGTTTCACAGCGGCGGCAGAAGAAATCGGAATGACCCAGTCTGCAGTCAGTCAGCAGGTCAAATCACTGGAGCTGCGTTTGGGCGTACCGCTTTTTGAACGCAAGGCCCGCGGTCTTGCCCTCACTGACCACGCCCGCCGCCTCCTCCCGCAGGTGGACACCGCCTTGGCGACCCTGACCACGGCGACAGACGCTTTCGTGACCGATCAGGAAAAAGAACTGCTCACCGTTTCAGCCTCAGTCAGCGTCATTCAGTGGGTGATAGCTCCCTTGCTGCCGGAATTTACGGAAGACCATCCAGACATCTCTATTCGATTGATCGGCGCCGTCTGGCCGGATGAATTCACCCGGATCGCAGCAGACGTCGAGATCCGCTTCGGGTCACAAAAGCAGGCAGGAGAAGAGGCCCGCCTGCTCGGTTCCGACAGACTGATCGCGCTCAAAGCCCCTGGCCTGCAAGGCAGAATTGAGGACCTGCCCCTGATCGAAGCCGTGGGTATTTCCGATGGCTGGAAATCCTGGGCGCGCGCCACGGGTGCCGCGACAAAACCACCGGCGCTCTTCGTGGACTCCTATGGCCCCGCGCTTCAGCTGGCAGTTCACGGCAACGGCGTTTGCCTGGTCCATGAACTGCTTGCCGCTCATCCAAGGCAGCAAGGTCTCATCGAACTTGCCCATGATGTTCCAGTACCGGCGCATGAAAGCTACTATCTGTCGGTCAAATCAGACACGAAAGCAGCCCGCGCCTTCAGCGACTGGATTTCCGGAACGGTAGGGCAGCTGCTCTCAGGTGGTGCAAACACAAAAAGCCCTCCTGCCAAGAGGGGTAAGTAGACCGCCTTCCCCCAACTGGAGAGCAGAAACGCTTCGATCAGCCGGCTGATTTCAGTCTTTCCACCAACTGTCCCAGCACAACCTTGTTCCGGCTCGTCACGGTAGTGCGTTTCCAACCGTACTTTTCGCAAAGCTTGCTGAAGGAGCCGCCGCCCGCCTTGCACATGACCTCGAACTGAAGCGCGCGCCGGGCGTCGGGTTGATCGATCAGGGCAAACCAGGTCAGCGCTTCTTCTGCACGCGTGATCTTAGCCGGCGGAAACACCTTGCGCCTTTTTGCTATCTTGCGGCGATACTCCGGCCAGGCTGTGAGGATTGTTTTCGGACCGTCTCCCTTGCCGGTCACCGCGATCACTTCAACAGCCTCGATCAGCCGTTCCATCACATCCCCAGGCTCTTTTGGCCGCGTTGAACAATCCATGCTTGAGCACCTCTTTTTCAATTGGATTTGAGAAATACCGGGAACATCCCATTCCTCACTCCAACTTGCGAAGGGTGCTGCGCTTGAGGTTCCGCTCACCTTCGGACCTGATGATCTCAGTTAGTGTGCCTCTGTTTCGCGAGCCTTGAGATAGCCTTGCTCCCAGAAGTCGAAATAGTCGGCCTCGCGTGGATAGGGATTGTCGGTTTGCGACTTGCCCTGACGGAAGGCCTCCGCGCCGCGCTCGAAGGCATGAATCTGTGCCTTCGTCTGATATGTATTCATGTGCCCCACCGAAAACTGCGGCAATCAGGTCGACTGCCTTGCCCCTTGCCCCCATCGGCTGGACAGAGCACCACAAGGAAAACGCGCATTCTTTGCTCAGCACTACACAGCCGGTGATTGCTGACGGGAGTGTAATCAACTTCCCTGTTGAGGCAACTGGTCTCAAGCTGCTTTCCCCCGCAATTCAGAAGACATCATCCGGTCGAGTTCGTAGGACAACAGCACCGCCAGCGTAATCGTCGGGGCGCCGGGATTAAGCTCCTTGGCGCTTTTGAGCAGAGCTCCCAGGTCAAGCGTGTCGAATAGATTCAGAAAATCTCTGTGCAGGATCCATTCAGACTTGTTCAGCACAAGCCAGGACACGGCGGTGACGACCGTCGCTGACCAGTTTCCCCGGTTGTGGGGGGTGTTGATCAATCCGAAAACCAGCCGCAAGTGCTCTGCGCCGTGTTTCTTCAATAAGGTCTGACAAGTACGCCGGGCCTTCGATTGGTGACGCCCCTCGATACGCTTCGCAGCTGACACAAAGCGCACTCCATACTCGGCAGCAATTCTGTCCACTTGCGCGCCTGACGACATCAGCGGCCCTCCGTATCTGCGGGCGTGGTTTTCCTTAGAGCAGCAAACGACGCCTCGGCCCGCTCGCGCGCGCTCATGCTCAAATGTTTATGTTTTGTTCTCATAACTTTACCAAGATCGGCCCGTGCACGCTCCTTGCCAATCCGCTCTGCAGCAGCGTGATGTCCTTCGGGCGATTTCTTGCGCGTGCCGCCGGACGCCAGCTCGGACCTCAGGCTCCGCAGCTCCAGCGTCAGCAAACGCGTCCGAGCTTTTTCCAGCGCGTAGTCGTCTTCAAGACGTGCGCTCGGTTTTTCGGCTCGCAGTCGAAATTGGGCGACCCTGTCCCTTGCTTCTTCAATTTGCTCCTTCAGTTCGCTCACAGGCAGCTCCTCTTTTGCCTTCTCACTACAACCACTTCCCGAGGTTCCTTTTCTCTCTGAAACTCACACGCGAATCGTACGCATATAACGTACACTTGTCAACGCAAGTTCCATACGCTACAACGAAGTTCACTCCGTTGGGACAAGACTGCCGATAACGACATGAACGAGACCGGATTATCCCTGCACACCAGGCTTCAGGACCTTAAAGAAAGGTCTGGCCTTTCACTTCGGGCCATCGCCCGCGAAATGGGATATTCCCAGGCCTCGTCCATTCAACGGTACTTTTCGGTTGATTATCCAGAGACCGGTCTGCCGGCGAATTTCATCAGCAAATTGCTGGCTGTCCTTCCCGGCAAGGGCGAACCGGTGATCACCCGTGAGGAGGTCCTTGCGCTCGCGGACGGTTCGGTTGCCGAAATTCAGCGCAAGGCCCCGGCATTACCAAAGACGGGCGTTCCGGTCGTGGGCGAGGTCGCTGCCGGATTGTGGATGGAAGCGGCGCTTTTTGAAACTGAAAACGCAGAAGAATCAACGATTTCTTATGATATACGCTTCCCCCCGCACGCCCAGTACATTGTGCGCGTCCGTGGTGAATCGCTCAACAGGATTGCAGCCAACGGCGATCTGCTTTTGTGCGTTGACTATCTCGCCGCCGGCATAGAACTGAAAGAAAATGATCTGGTTCTGGTCGAGCGCTCGCGCGACAACGGCATGACCATTGAGCGCACGGCCAAGCGTCTGGTCAAGCTGAATGGCGAGTCCGAACTGATGCCGGAATCGGACGATCCGAGGTTCCAGGACACGATCCTTTACCGGGAAGGTGATTTCGACCATACGGAGGTCACCATCAAGGCCAGGATTGTTATGGTGTTCAAGCCGCTTTAGGATCGAAATCTTTGAAGGAGGGATTGGCCTCGGCAGATCTTGTCGCCGCCAGCATCGACGCCGCTTCGATGCTTTTTGCGTACAAAATTACTCACTGAGCTTGAAATGTACGCAACATGCGTATAATGTTTCCTTCAGCTGAAGGAGGCATTTATGAAGGTTGATCTCGATACGTCGTTCTTTTCGGTCGTTTGCGAACTTGGAAATGCTCTCTACACACCGGAAATCGACCTCACCGACATGAGGGTCGGCCAGCTAATTGAAGACATCCGGACAGGACAGTACGAGAATGTCAGGGCAGTGCTGGAGTGCAACCCGGCAGAAGGTTGGTGCAACGACATCACGGAAGATGTGCTGACGGCGGCCTTTCCCGAAACCTCAGACGGCGAGAGCCACATCAAGGACGAAGACTGGTCGGACTACAGGCGCGATCGCATCGATGCTTGGCGCGCTGGGGTTGTCTCCCGCGCTGCGGCCTGATCCAGGCCCCAACATCTTGGCTCGCCACTCGTTTGGCCAAACAGGGTCCTTGAATGCATTTCTACGGTTACCCTTTTCGGCAATACCCTTTGAACACACACACCAATTACGTTTACACTTGGCATTGAACGCGCAGGAGTTTCGAAAGCCCAGATAGAATTGCTGAGTGGGCGATGGAAAAGAAACAAAGTAGCACCGCCAGGAAAATAGAAGGCAGAACCTTTTGGGACTGGCTTGTAGAACCGCTTGTGCGCGCTGCCGTTGCCGGTGTTTTGGCGGTCGTTTTCTTTGCCGTGGCCTATTACGGCTTTTCCGTATCCAAACCGTCAGGCAGCCCGTTTTGGGATACGTCCACCTCCGTGTTGCCGCCGGTCTTTACCAGAGATCATGAACCAGCCTATGCAGGCCACGAATACAGGCCTGTCGGACCGCGCGACCAGTTCTTTTTCAAGGAGCGGCTTTCGAAATGGTCCTCGGTCGATCAGCCCGTAAAAGGACTTTTGCGCGCTCCCGGAAATTCTCCCTGGCGGATAGACCGCAGCGCGGAAGACAGACCGGATGCAATCGTCACCCGTCTCTTTCTCAGCAACGACCGTACCCAACTGGGCGCGATCAGCGTGGACGGTGAAGTCCACTTTTACCAGAACGAATCCTGGCAGCTGCAGGAAACCCGTGTGCGTGGAGGCGCCGAAAGTCTCAGGTCTTCTGCACAGATTGCCGGAGATCTGCTCGGGGCAAGCTACGCAGTCTTTTCGCCGGATGGCTCGAGGATCGTCACAACGTCATCGGACGGCACGAACAGGATCTGGGATTCGGTAACCGGCGAGGAACTCGCCATCTTGTCCCAGGACACTGGAACAACCGCACCTCCCTACTATTCGGAAGACGGATTGCTTTTGCTCGGCACGTCGGAGAACGGAACGGTTCTCCTCTGGGATGGGGTCACCGGTCAGCTGGTCAAGGAAATACAAAACGACCAGGGTCGCATGCTCGATGCACGCTTTGTCCCGAACTCTTCCATGCTCGCGATCGCATTTGATAATGCGACGATCCAGTTCATTGATCGCGAAACCGAGCAGTTGAACACCGTTTTCAAGGGCGACTACGGCAATGTTCTCGGCCTTGAATTTTCAAACGACGGCAGCAGGCTGTTATCGCTCACCGAATTCGGCATCGCGCAAGTGTGGGACGTGGCTGCCGAAAGCTGGTTGCTGGTTGCTGAGGAACCGAAACAGCCCATCCGGCTTGCAGCGCTGTCAGGTGACGGAAGCACGCTGATTACGGTGACGGAAGCTGGTACCGTAAGCAGCTGGAATGTCGACACAGGAGACCAACAGTCGCCCACGATCGGCAACAGGGACATCCGGCAAATTCTTTTCGCTCCGGACGGAGAGCGTTTCCTGACCTTGTCCGCCAATGGAAGCTTGCTGTTGCACCGCCTTGGCGCATCCGAGATTGAACCCCGCGGCCTTTCGTCAGACGCCCGGATAATTGCCGCAGCGTTTTCCCCCGATGCATCCCAGGTTGCTGCGCTTCATCAGTCTGGCCTCATTGAAATTCGTGACACGAACACCTGGGAACAGCTCACCTCCAATCCGGACGACGCCCAGTCTCCGACCGCTCAACAGACGCAGGAGCTGTTCGAAGCCTGGGGGGTTGGCCCCGTTGTCAGTGACAGTGGACTGATAAAGGGCCGTCTGTCTTTTTCCGGAGACGGCAGCCGGCTCATGGCGGTGCCAAGTGTCGGCTTCACCAACATTTATGAAATCCAGTATGCCAACGATCAGTCCGTCCGCCCCACGGCCCTCGATGCAAGGAGCCGCTTGATCTTCGGTGAGGAGCGGATTCAATGGTTCGAGGGAACGACGCGGAAAAACGTTCGCGCGTCGTTTCTCCATCCTATCCACGCGGTCGCTGAAGTCGGCCGGAATGGAGACCGCGTCGCGGTGGGTGGCGCTGGGGCAATTTACGTCGGCATTCCTGTCAACGCTGAGTATGCACCCGATCTTCCGGATGCGGGTGAACTGGGCGGATTTGACTGGTACGTGGCCGTCGCCCCGTCCACGGCAGACAATGCACCATCCCTGCTCGCGGTTGATTTCGACGGTGACACGGGTGTCGCCGTTGGCGAGGCCGGAACCGTCATGGTCTCACATGACAGCGGCACGACCTGGACTGCTGCTGCGATTGAAAACACGCACGCGCCCCGCCTGACGGATGTCCGCGTCGATCGTGGCAAGAACTACGCGGTTGCCGTCGGACGCCCGGCATTCGAAGGGGCGCCTTCACACGCACTCCTCTACAAGACCAAATCGCTTCCCCAGCGGGGCGAAAACGGAATTGGCGACTGGTCGCATATCCAGTGGGAAGCAGGCGCTCCGGTCTTCTCCTATGTCGCAATCGTTCTTGGTCTCTGCGCGTTGCTCGCCGCGATCTACTTCCTGCGCCTGTGGTGGCTGATCAAGAACAGCGACGAGCGTCCCGTTGCCGCCGGAAAATCGGATCGCGAAATCGGCTGGGATGATGAAGACGCGCTGGGACTGAAACAACTGGCGACGCAAGTATCGCTGTTCTTGCGCAATGCGCAGACCGAACCGCCTCTTGTCATGGGCGTCGCCGGCGGCTGGGGCTCGGGAAAGAGTTCCCTCATGAACCTGCTTTGCCAGGACCTGAAACGGCGCGGCACCTCAGCGGTCTGGTTTAATGCCTGGCATCACCAGAACGAAGACCATCTGCTTGCCGCCCTGTTCGAGGCGGTGCGCTCGCGCGCAATTCCAAGCATCTGGACCTGGCGCGGCCTCTTGTTCCGCGCAAGGCTCGTTGCACCGCGTCTTTGGGCCCAGCTCAAATCCCTGTTTCCGATCATCCTGTTGATCATGTTGGCCGTGGTTCTTGCCGCTCTCGCCATCACCGATCCGCAGATTGCCTGGCTGCATGAGCAATATGAAGCCTTCCTCAAGACGATATCGGAGGAAGAAGGGGTTTCGCTGACAGGGATAGCGGTCAAGGCAATTCCGGCGATCGGTCTGTTCTTGTGGCTACGCTCGCTTTGGATCGCGCTTCCGGCAAAACCCGTCAAACTCTTGCGGGACTTTGCGTCTTTCACAAGGCTGACCGATTTTCAGGACAAGCTGAGCTTCCGCTACAATTTCGGGAAAGCGTTCGGCGAGGTGTGCACCGCATTGCGCATGCCGGGTGTGCCCGGACTGGTCATCTTCATTGACGACCTGGACCGCTGCCAGGCGAAATCGGTTCTGTCGATCTTTGAAGCCGTCAATTATTTTGTCTCGGTCGGCGACTGTATCGTCGTCATGGGCTTCGACCGCGCCCAGGTCGAACATTCCATCGGTGAGGAACTGAAGGACATCGCCGACGGTATTCCGGACCGGGAGATCCCGTTCAATTTCGGCAAGTCCGAAACAGACAAGCGCCGCGCCTATGCCCGGCACTATATGGAAAAACTCATCAATCTTGAAATTGCGATCCCGCCCATGACACCGGAAGCTGCGGCAGCTCTGGCGGAATCGCGCAAGGAGCAAAGAAGCGAACCGTTGGACGAGGACAAGAAGTGGCTGAATGTCCTGAAGCCTCGGGTCACCTTTGCGCTGCAAAACCTCTCCCGGCTCGCCCAGATTGTCGTGCTGGCAGCCCTCGGCTGGGCCTTCTGGCTGTATGGCGGCTCTCTCTATGACAAAGTGACAAGCCTGACACCCACGCTCACAGCTCAGGATACGCCTGCTGTTTCCGGCGGTGCCGGCGGAACATCAAGTGGAACGGGAACCGCAACCGCACCTCAAAATCAAGGACCGGATGCAGCGCCCCTGACGCCAGTGCCGGTCCCGGCAAATGACGGTGTCGGCTCTGAAAACCCGGTTCTCGACGACCCGGAGCCTGCACCGACACCCATCGATCCCATGTGGAACTATCAGGAACTCTGGATTCTCGTCCCGTTCGTCCTCGGTCTGGCTCTTTTCGCTCTGTGGATCTATCTGCGCCGCGCCTATGAAATCTCCAAAAACGTTGAATACGACCCGAACACATTCGTCGACGCCCTGAAAGACGCGAACCAGGTTATTGAAGGCATCAACGGCACACCGCGCGCCGTCAAACGGTTCATGAACCGGATGCGTTTCGCCTCAGCGCGCATGCGCCAGATCAACTACAGGGTCGATTTCCTGGACCTGATCGCGCAACGCCTCGGATTGGTGTCCTACCAGTTTGAAGCCGGCGCAGAGAGCGCGCCCAAGATGAATGACAAAAAAGTCGTTGCGCTCGGTTCGGCCGAGGCCTTTCTGCAAGGCCTGCCAGAGCCTGACGATGCGGGTGGCGGCTTGGGACCCCTCGTTGATGCGCATTTGAAGAAAATGGACGCCGGCGAGGAGATCGCCAAGGTCGCAAACCGGGTAAAGAACCTGATCGGCGAAGCGAACGTCAACAAGGACGATTTGCGAAATTACGCCGAAACGCTTCATTCCTCGGCCTTGCTTGACCAAAGCGACCAAAGCGTCGCAACCGGCGAAAACGCTCAAAAGAGCGGCGCAGCCACCTTGCCGAACCAGGCTGCCGAATAGTGTGATTAAACCAGCTTCAACACCGTCTGCCGCGCTTCCAGCAGCTGCACGGCAAGGTCGTCTTTCAGTCGCTCGAACCGGTGCGTCGGTACCGGGACGGAAATGGCATAGATCAGTCCGACAGGGTCCTGGAAGGAAAAGCCGGCAGCCGAGATCCCGTCCGTATGTTCGTTGAGATCCCAGGCGACACCGGTTGACCGGATATCCTCGATCTCTTTCAAAAACTCCGACAGCGGCCGGTGCCCCTCCCCGTTTGCCTTGAGTTCGCGCCCGGCAATCGCAACAACCCGGTCGTCTTCCATGAGCGAAAGGGCGGCCTTGCCGTTTGCCGTGTCCGTCATCGGAAAAACCTCACCGACAGCGGAAACGGTTCGAAGGCGGTGAGTGCCGACCACCTGATCCAGGAACACCATGTGATCATCCCGGAAAACGGCCAGGTCGACCGTTTCCTTGGTCTTCTTCGCAAGATCGGTCAACACGGGATGCGCCAGCTCGCTCATGTTGACCCTGCCGGCTGCAGCAAGGGACTGAATCTCAGAGCCAAGGCGCAGCCCTCCCTCTGCGCTCGAGGACATGACCAACCGCTCCGCCAGGAGCGCGTTGACGATCCTCTGTACCGTAGAGCGGGGCAGTCGTACGCGTTCTGCAATTTGCCCAAGGCTTAGGCCTGAATTGTCCTGCTTCAGCACGCGCAGAATTTCCGCGGCCCGCGATATGACTTGAACACCTTGATTTGATTGAGTCTTTCTTTCAGGTTCCATCGTCAAAACCATTTTCGCCCTCTTTGACCCAACGCTGATTCCGCGTTTCATGCACAGTGTTAAATGCAGCATATAGGTCAAATTTCACAATAAGTCGAGAATTCCTCTTGACCACATTATGATGCATCTGTACCGTTTAGCAATACAGTAAAACACTGACTGACGGGAGGAACACATATGTCAGTGACGATTCGCGGCATCGATTTTCAGGAAAACCTGAACAACGATATGGGCCTGGAGTTCTACAACCTCTCCCACCGCTACGGCTTCCAGTGCCCGAACTGGCCCTACTTCCAGGACGTTCAGATCGACCGGAAGCACTACATGGCCAAATCGGGAGTGCTGTCACAGACCATCACCACGACCATGCACGTGACCACGCATATCGATGCGCCGGCCCACGTCGTTCAGGGCACGCCCTTCATTGACGAGGTCCCGCTGCCGCACTTCTTCGGGTCCGGGCTGGTCGTCTCGGTCCCCAAGAAGAAATGGGAGCAGATCACCGGCGACGATCTGGAAAAGGCCTGCGGTCATGCCATCCGCAAAAACGATGTGCTGATCATCAACACCGGCTGGCACAAGCAATATGAGGATGGTGACTACTTCGCCTACTGTCCGGGACTGGTCCCGTCCGCCGCCGACTGGATGATCGAAAAGGGCGTCAAGGTTGTCGGCCATGACACCCAAGCCAATGACCACCCGCTTGCAACAGCCATCGGCCCGCAGCGTAACGGTCCGATCATGCCCCACCTGGAAGCCGAGTATCTCGAATGGTCGGGCGGTATCGACTGGAAGGATGCTTTCCCAGAATGGGAGCCGGTCCACAACAAGCTCTTTTCCAACGGCATTCTCGGCATCGAGAACGTCGGCGGCGACCTCGACGCGGTCACCGGCAAGCGCTGCACATTCGCGTTCTTCCCATGGAACTGGGATCGCGGCGACGGCTGCATCATCCGTCTTGTCGCCATGATTGATCGCGGCCAGGGGTATCGCATCGAACCGGGCGAAGACTTCTGATCAATTGAAATACCGAGACCGCCGGGCTGCCCGGCGGTCCCGAATGCCGCGTCTGGGAGGAAGCGATGCATGTAAAGCGTTTCGACGACGCCGAACCTTACGAAGCCCCCAATCACCGGGGTGTGGTCGGCTTGCGTTTGCAAGGTTTTGAGGAAGGCGGCCCTGAAAATCAGTGGCTCGGTCTCAGCCAGTTTCTTCCGCGCGGCGGTGCCGGACCCGACTCGACGCCGTTTGAGAAGGTTTATGTCGTCCTGGAGGGCGAAATGACCGTCATATCAGGCGCAACCGAGACGGTTTTGAAGAAATACGACAGCTGCACGATTGCGCCGGGCGAAGTGCGCACCATCGAGAACCGGTCCAATCACATCTGCACGATGCTCGTCGTCATTCCCTATCCGCCGGAGGCAAGCTGATGGCTGACGTCTGGACCCATCCACTCGAACTCTTTGACATCAAGGGCAAGGTTGCTCTGGTCACGGGAGCGACCGGCGCTTTCGGTGCGGTCGCTGCAAATGCGCTCGCCGGTGCCGGCTGTGATCTCATTCTGGCCGCTGGCAACAGCGAGGCGCTGGAGAAGGTTGCGGAAGAATGCCGTGCCAAGGGGGCAGCGGTCGAGACCGTCAACAAGCGCCCCACGGACGCCGCGGTCTGTGACGAAATGGTCGAAAACTGCGTGAAGCATCACGGATCTCTCGACATTCTCGTCGTCGCGTCTGGCATGAACAAGGTTGCGAAGATCAATGACATGGAACCGGCCGACTTTACCGGTGTCCTGGAGGCCAATGTCACGCAGTCCTGGTTGCTGGCACGCTCCGCAACCGCTCAGATGATGCAGCAGCCGCAAGGCGGCAAGATCGTATTGGTTTCCTCGGCACGTGGTCTTCTGGGTCACCCCGCGGGTTACACTGCCTACTGTGCATCGAAAGCAGCGGTGGACGGCATTACCAAGGCGCTCGGCTGCGAACTCGGCGCTGACAACATCACCGTCAATGCCATCGCCCCGACCGTCTTCCGCTCTCCGCTGACCTCCTGGATGTTTGAGGACGACGAGCTCGCCAAAGGTTTCCGCGACGGGTTCCTGGCCCGTGTTCCCAAGGGACGTCTGGGTGAGCCGGAGGACCTGATCGGCCCGCTCCTGTTTCTGTCCTCCAAGGCTTCGGACTTTTACACCGGACACATTCTTTATGCCGACGGCGGCTATACGGCAGGATAGGCAATGAGCGAGAACAAAAACATCGCGGTTCTCGGTGCCGGACTTATGGGACACGGCATAGCGCTGACATTTGCCCGCGCCGGCCACTCTGTTCAGGTCTTTGACACCTTCCAGGCAAGCCTCGACACGTTGCATGAGAGGGTCAGGACGAGCCTCGCGGCTCTCGGCGTAGAGGGCGACGATGCCGATGCAGCCATTTCCCGCATCACATGCCAGCCGGATTTTTCAGCGTGTGTTGCCGATGCGGACTTCGTGTTTGAGGCCGCACCGGAAAAACCGGACCTGAAACGCGCCCTGTTTGCAGACGTTGAACGCCATGCGCCGGCAAGGACTGTTTTTGCATCCAACACTTCGGTGATCCCGATCACGAAGATCATGTCGGACCTTGAGGATCGGTCACGGGCGCTCGGCACCCACTGGTGGAACCCGCCGCACATGATCCCGCTGGTCGAAGTCATCCGGACAGAGTGGACGGCTGAACCTGCGATGGTCGCGATGGTGGATCTGCTGGCTTCGGTCGGCAAGACGCCGGTCCGGGTGGAAAAGGACGTTGCGGGCTTCATCGGTAACCGCCTGCAACACGCCATGTGGCGCGAGGCCATCAGCCTTGTCGAAAACGGCGTGTGCGCTGCTGCAGACGTCGACACTGTCGTCAACGCAAGTTTCGGCAGGCGCCTTGCAGTTCTTGGGCCGATGGTAAACGCCGATCTGGTCGGTACGGATCTGACGCTCGACATCCACGAAAACGTTTTGGCTGATTTGGACAATCGGCCGGCCCCTTCCCCTTATCTGCGCGAACTTGTGGAGGCAGGAAAGCTCGGAATGAAAACGGGTGAAGGATTTCAGAGCTGGACGCCGGAACAAGCGGACGAAGTCCGTCAGCGCGTTGCAGCTCACTTGCGGAAACTCGAAACCATCTTGGGTTGACGCGCCTTGCGACCATGAGTGGCGCATCTGGGAGGAAAAACGATGACGCTATTGGGAAAGAAATTTGGCATTACCCGCCGCGGCTTCATTGCCGGTGCAACGGCGGGGCTTGCTGCCCCTGCAATCCTGACAAGAACCCGGGCTTACGCGGCTGATCCGATCATCAAGATCGGTCATGTCAGCCCGCGCACCGGACCGCTGGCCGGTTTCGCCGAAGCAGACGATTTCGTCCTTGCAGGGATCCAAAAGGCCCTCGCCGGTGGTGTTGAAAACAACAACAAGTCCTACAAGGTCGAGATCATTTCCAAGGACAGCCAGTCCAACCCGAACCGCGCGGCCGAGGTCGCGTCCGAACTGATCCTGAGTGACGAGGTGGACATTCTGGTTGGCGCATCGACGCCCGATACCACCAACCCGATCTCAGATCAGGCCGAACTCAACGAGGTTCCGTGCATCACCACCGATTGCCCCTGGCAGCCTTACTTCTTCGGCCGCAATGGTGATCCGGCACAGGGTTTTGATTACACCTACCACTTCTTCTGGGGTCTGGAAGACGTCATCAAGGCGTTCCTGGCGCTTTGGGAAGAAAGCGGTGTCGCGCGCAAGGTCGGTGGGCTCTTTCCCAACGATGCGGACGGCAACGCCTGGGGCGATGACAAGGTCGGCTTCCCGCCTGCCCTTGTCGGCAGCGGGTTCGAGTTGACCGATCCGGGCCGTTACCAGCCGCTGACCGATGATTTTTCAACCCAGATTTCCGCCTTCAAGGAAGCTGGCTGCGAGATCGTCACCGGCAACATGATCCCACCCGATTTTGCAACTTTCTGGTCCCAGTCCGCTCAGCAGGGCTTCCAGCCGAAGGTCGTCACGATCGGCAAGGCACTCCTGTTCCCGTCAGTCATTGAATCGCTCGGCGACCGTGGCGATGGCCTGACGTCGGAAATCTGGTGGACGCCGGAGCATCCCTTCTCCTCGTCCCTGACCGGCGAGTCCGCCAAGCAGCTCGCAGACGGTTACGTCGCCTCGTCGGGTCGTCCCTGGACCCAACCGATCGGCTTCAAGCACGCGCTCTTCGAAGTCACCACCGATGTGATCAAGCGCAGCGCCGACCTCGACGACCCGAACGCGATCCTCGAAGCCATCCAGGCAACCGATCTGCCAACAGTCGTGGGTCACGTCAACTGGGGCTTCGGTCCGGTCAAGAACGTGTCCAAGACGCCTTTGGTCGCCGGACAGTGGCAGAAGGGCGCAAATGGCATGGAACTGGTCATTACGTCCAATCACAGCGCACCCGAGATTCCCACCACGGGCGAGTTGAAACTGCTGTCGTAATGAACCCTGGCGCACGGCGGCAGCGCCGTGCGTCATCAGCTGCATAGAGTCTGCGAGACATTCATGGCGCCTGTTCTTGAATTAAAAGGCCTGTCAAAGGCTTACGGTGCAATCACGGTTGCTGACGAGTTGTCCTATCAGCTCGCGTCCGGCGAAGCACTTGGTGTCATCGGCCCCAACGGCGCGGGAAAGACGTCCATGTTCAACCTGATCACCGGAACGGTCAGGGCCGATCGGGGGCAAATATTTTTCAACAGCGAAGAGATCACCCGTTACTCGGCTGCAAGGAGATGCCGTCTCGGCATTGCCCGCTCCTTCCAGATACCGCAACCGTTTGCCGGCATGACCGTTTTTGAAAACGTCCTGGTCGCAGCAACACATGGCGCAAAGATGCCAGCGCCCCAGGCCGACAAGCATTGCCTGGAAATGCTGGAACTCACTGGCCTGATCGACAAGGCGAATGATGTCTCGGGAAGTCTCACACTGCTCGGCCGCAAGCGGCTGGAACTTGCGCGTGCGCTTTGCGCACAGCCCCAAATCCTGTTGCTCGACGAGATCGCAGGCGGGCTGACCGAAAACGAATGTCACGCGTTGGTGGAGTCCATCAATACGATCCGGAAAACCGGCATCTCGATCATCTGGATCGAACACATTGTACACGCGCTGCTGTCGGTTGTGGATCGCCTCATCGTTATCGACTTCGGTCGAAAGATCGCCGAGGGCGATCCGAAGGAAACCATGGCAAGCCGCCAGGTTCAGGAGATCTACATGGGGGTGGATGCCGATGCCTGACACGCTTCTTGCCACCAGCCGGCTCGACGCCCACTACGGTGATTTCCAGGCGCTTTTCGGCGTCGACATCGAAGTTCATAAGGGGGAAGTCATTGCCATCATCGGCGCCAATGGCGCTGGCAAGACCACGCTTATGCGCTCGATCACCGGGCTTTTGAACAACAAGCCTGACATGGTGACCTTCCGTAACACGCCGATTGGCGCCCTAAGGGCCGACCAGGTCGCCAAGACGGGCATTGCGATGGTTCCCGAAGGACGGCAGCTCTTCCAGTCGCTCTCCGTTGAGGAAAACCTCATCATCGGCGGCCAGATGGGCCGCAACGGTCCGTGGGAACTGGAAAAGGTATTTCAGCTCTTTCCCGTCCTGAAGGAGCGCCGCGCCGTTCAGGCAACAGCGTTATCAGGTGGCCAGCAGCAGATGGTCGCTATCGGCCGTGCGCTCATGTCCAACCCGGAACTCATTCTCTTCGACGAGATCAGCCTGGGCCTGGCTCCCATCATCATCAAATCGATCTACGAAGTGCTGCCGGACATCATTGGCGAAGGTATGAGCGCGGTCATCGTCGAACAGGACATCGCCAAGGCGCTCAGCGTCGCAGGCAGGGTTTATTGCATGCAGGAAGGCAGGATTTCGCTCGAGGGACGTTCCGACGAACTCACCCGCGAGCAGATCAGCGCTGCCTATTTCGGAGTCTAACATGGAGTGGATCAACGCCATTGTTCAAGGTGTGCTTCTGGGTGGCCTCTATGCCCTGTTTGCCGCTGGCCTGTCGCTGATTTTCGGCGTCATGCGGCTGGTCAACATTGCCCACGGTGACTTCATTGTCCTGGCCGCCTTTCTGGCCCTGTCCATAACCACCGCGCTCGGTGTCAATCCGATGCTGACCCTGGTTCTGGTCGTGCCGCTCATGGCCGTTATCGGCTACTTCCTCCAGCGCGGCATTCTCAATCAGACCTTGGGTGATGACATCCTCCCGCCGCTTCTGGTGACGTTCGGACTTTCGATCATCATTCAGAACGGCCTCCTGGAAATCTACAGCGCCGATCCGCAGAAGATGAATGCCGGTGCAATCGAAACCGCCAGTATCGCGCTGCCCGGTGATCTTAATGTCGGCGTTCTGCCGCTGTTGATGTTCGCCGTTTCCGTTGCCGTCATCGCAGGACTTCAATGGATTTTCTACCAGTCCGCGCTCGGTCGGGCATTCCGTGCCGTATCGGACAAACAGGACATTGCGCAGCTCATGGGGCTCAACAAGGCCCATGTCTTTGGACTGGCCATGGCACTTTCCCTTGCCGTGGTCGGCATCGCCGGCGTGTTCCTGGGCATTCGCACCAGCTTCGATCCGTCGATTGGCCCGGGTCGCCTTATCTTCGGCTTTGAAGCCGTCATCATCGGCGGGCTGGGGAATCTCTGGGGCACGCTCATCGGCGGCATCATCCTGGGTGTCAGCCAGAACATCGGTGCCCAGATCAATCCGGGCTGGCAATTGCTCGCCGGACATATCGCCTTCCTGATCGTACTTGCTGTGAGACCACGCGGCC
>Ga0207422_1002693_pt1 | contig 22034 bp, 32 predicted proteins | sample MarCyaLeptolynsp_FD_187757 | JGI IMG/M metagenome (GOLD analysis project Ga0207422, IMG submission 187757) | Marine cyanobacterial communities from Panama - species 1 Leptolyngbya sp. (SPAdes) | ecosystem: Environmental > Aquatic > Marine > Unclassified | place: Panama: Panama City | collected... | reverse complement strand
GGGCTGCAGTAAATGCTGATCCCGATCCGGTCGAACCAACCGCGCGCCATCCATGACAAAGTCTCCTTATGCGATGAACGGCGATCTTATTAGATTCGAATGCGAAGGGGAATTTTTTCCCAGGCTCACAGCGGACCCTACAAATTAGCGTAATTAGACACGCATATATTTTAAAATCGCACAGACTTCCGAAGCCCCCCAAGCCACAAGCCTCAAGCCTCAAGCCTCAAGCCTCAAGTCTACTTCCTCAACACCGCCGTCGGCCACGTGCTGGGGTCGATGTGCCAATTCAGCTCATCGCCGACCGTCAATGGTTGCTGCCCGATCTCCAGGTCTTCGACGATGACGAACAAACCGACGCGCGGGTTCTCGACCGGATCGAAACCGAACAACGCCGTGGCCGGAACGTGCGCCGTGAGTTGGTAGCCTTCGTCGTCGAGCTTGGCCGCCACTATCAAATCTTCGACGTTGGCGACCGGCGCGTCTTCGGTGGCGCGGCGCACCTTGGCCGTACCGGCAATGGGGTCGTCGCCTTCCTCGCCACCGCCCGTCGGTAGGAAATAAAACTGCTGACAAAACCGTGTGGCACGGCGCACGTTTCGACTGTCGCGCGTGTCGGTCATCACGCGAATGTTGTCGGCCTTCCAATATTGCCGCGGGTCACACACCACGTCGGTGGCCTTGCCCCCAAGCGAAACGCCGACGAACAATCCCGCTTCCGACCACCCCGCGTACACATCTGCGAACGGTTCGTAGCCGTCCATCATGCCGAACGGTTCGAGCAATGCGGCCTTGGGCCAGCGCTCGACAGTGCCATTCAGCGGCGGCCGCTTGGCGAAGTAATGCAACTCGAATTCGAGTTTGAATAGAAACGGGGTGGGGATCAGAGGTTCCATGAAGAAATTGCGAATTGAGAATTATGAATGGCGAATTGCAAAAGCCACCGGTTTCTGAGCAATCAGGCTGCGCATGCGTAATTACAACGCAAACATCAAACGGCTAATCGTGCCGCAGGGCCTCAATCGGATTCAAAGACGCGGCGCGGCGGGCGGGTAACAAGCCGAATAATACGCCCACGCCGGCACTAAACAAGAACGCCAGCACCACGATCGTCGGTGACATCATCGCTTTAACGCCGATGGCATCGGCGATCGACGTCGCCGCCAGTACGCCGAGGATAATTCCCACGCTACCGCCGGCGCTGCTAATCACACCGGCTTCGATGAGGAATTGCCGATTGACGGCTTTAGTCGAAGCACCGATGGCCATGCGAATGCCGATTTCGCGTGTGCGTTCGGTCACCGACACGAGCATGATATTCATGATGCCGACGCCGCCGACCATCAGGCTGACGAGGGCGAGAAAGAAGATCAGCAGCGTCATTTGATCGCTGACGGCGCGGGCCTGCTCTTCTTTTTCTTTGAGCGTGGTGACTTTGAAATCGTTGGCGTCGGTTTCGAGAAGCTTGTGTCGCTGACGCAGCAAGGAAGTGATTTGTTCGACTGCGTCTTCGACCTCGTCGTCGCTCGTCGCCGAACAAAGAATCGCGTCGGGTTCGCGTACGTCCATCAAGTCGCGCAGCATGATCGATAACGGGATAATCAGCGCGTTGTCTTCGTCCATGCCCAGCGGGTTAAAACCCTTGGGTTCCAATACGCCGACGACCTTAAAGCTCATCTGACCGATACGCACCGTGCGATTGATCGGGCTGCGATCGCCGAAGAGTTCGCGCACCGCCGTTTGGCCGATCAAACAAACGCGTCGTCGCGCAACGATGTCGAAAGGTTCGAGGTCGCGCCCTTCGATGACGCCCCAGTTTCGGATTTGGGTGTACTTACCGTCGGCACCTGTGATGGGTACGCCAAAGCTCGACGTATCGGTGATAACGAGAAACTCTTTGCCCTGCACGCCCGAAGACATGCTGACGGCGTCGCATTCGATCTCGATGGCTTCGGCATCGGCACGGCTCAGGTTGCTTCCCGAAAGCATGCCGATAGGACGCTTGTCGCGCTTCGCGTCTTCGCTGATCACGAAGATCATGTTCTTGCCGGCCTTGCGAATGTCGGCAATGAGCGAATCTTTCACGCCCTGCACGACGCTCACGCTGACGATCACGACGAACACACCCATGATGATGCCGATCATGGTGAGAAAGCTGCGCAGCTTGTGCCGCCACAGCTCGCGCAGGCCCATCTTGAAACATTCCATCCACAGCGTGAACAAGCGTTAGTCCTCCGCTAGGGATACAGCGCGAACGTCGGGAAGATCGGGGCCGCCGACGCGCGGAGTGGGTTGATCGTAGATGATGCGACCGTCCTTAAGGATGATCGATCGCTCGGTAAATTCTGCCACGCCCGGATCGTGCGTGACGAGAATAATCGTGAGCCCTTCGTTCTGATGCAGGTCGTCGAGAATCTTCATGATCTCACCCGACGTATGCGAGTCTAGGTTGCCGGTCGGTTCGTCTGCTAACAGAACGCGCGGGTTGTTCACCAACGATCGCGCAATGGCGACGCGTTGTTGCTGACCGCCGGACATTTCCGATGGCAAGTGGTTCGCGCGATCGGCGAGGCCGACCTTTTCCAATGCGGACAACGCCGCCGCGCGACGTTTGCCCGTGGGTACGCCGCTGTAAACCATCGGCAATTCGACGTTTTCGACAGCCGTGCTGCGCGTTAGCAAATTGAAGTTCTGGAAGATGAACCCGATGTATTTGTTGCGCAATGCTGCGAGTTCGTCACGTGAGAGTTTGCTCGTGAGTTCCTTGGCCAGGTGGTAGGTGCCTTTGGTCGGAACGTCGAGCGCGCCGAGAATGTTCAGTAACGTCGATTTGCCGGAACCGCTGGCCCCCATGATCGAGATGTACTGACCTTCGGGGATGTCGACGTTAAGCCCGCGCACGGCGTGCACTTCGTTCACGCCCAATTGATAAATCTTGTGCAAATCGCGCAGGCGCACCGTGATGGTGGACGGATCGGCGCCGTCGAGGGTGGATACGATCGGCGCGCGATTGGCGGCAGGTTGGGCGGGGCCAGTCATGAAATAGACAAACGTCGGTTTAGAGTCTGCGGTTATCTGGCGACGCCAGCTTGAGGGCTTCCTTCAACGAGAACCCTTTGGACGACAACTCATCGAAGTTGCTGACAAACTCGTCGCCAGCCTTGGCGCCTTCGAGGATTTCGGTTTCCAGATTGTCGGTGATGCCCGTCCAGATCGGGACCGGCGTCCAACTCTTGTCGGTCTCATTGAACTTCCAAAGATGTGCCTTCTGGCAATAGTCGACGCGTGTGCCGTCGGCCTTCTTGGGCTCGGGCGGCCAAGTCACGTCTTCCAACTCTCCGCGGCGATCATCGCGTGACAGAGGCGGCCGGAATCGCAACGCCTTGTTCTCGACCTTCAACGTTTCGTCGCGCTTTACGCATTCAATCACGACGTTGACCGACATGCCCGGCAGCAGGGTGCGGCGAGCGTCATTTTCAACTTCGAGGATGACGGTGTACGTCGTTACGCCTTGAATGATGTCGGGCTGATTACGCTTCTCGAGAATTGAACCGCGGAATTCTGAACGGCGCTTACCCTCAACGGCAAAGCTGGCGGGTTGGCCGACTTCGATATGGGCGATGTCGGACTCGCTCACGCGGGCGGAGACCTGCATGCGGCTCAGGCTGGGAGCAATGAGGAACAGCGGCGGGGGCTGGAGCGTCGGGTTCACAGTCGTTCCGACGTCGAGAAATCGCCGCAGCACAATGCCGTCGATCGGCGAGCGAATGACGCATTTTTCGACCTGTGCCTTGGTCGTGTCGAACTGAGCCTTGGCAAGGTCGCGTGCGGCCTCGGCTTCTTTAATGGCGGTTTCGAGTTGCGGCGGCGTGTATTGTTCGTTGGTCTCGGCTTGAACGAGTGCCGCTTCGGCTGCCTTAACGACTGCCTTGGCAGATTCGAAGCCGGTCTTGAAGCCGCGCCATTCCGCTTCGGGTGCTTGGTTCTGCTTGAATAATTTGTCGATTCGCTGCCAGTTGAACTCGGCCTGTTCCAACGCCGAGCGAGCTGAATCGAGTTCGGCCTGCGCCTGCTTGGTTAGGGCCGGTAACCGTGCGAGCTGCTCCTGTTTGCGAATCTTGCTGGCTTCCAGGGCACTTTTGGCGCGTTCGAGCGACGCAACCGATTGGGCATGCTGGGCCATTACGATTTCGGGGTCGATACGACAAATGACTTGGTTTTTGGCGACTTCGTCGTCGTAATCCACCAACATCTCGATGATCTTGCCGGTCGTCTCGCAGCTTACGGTCACTTCCGTAAGGGGTGAAACCTGCCCCAGCGTTTCGATACTAAAGGTCAGCGGACCGCTCTGCACCTTGGCGTGATCGACCTTGTAGTCGTCGGTGGGGTCCTGCAGGCTCATGTAGCCGAATGCGGCTGCGGCGAGAATGACGAGAATAAGGATGATCTTCCACAATCGCATGTCGCGAGAAATCCTGCTTCAAGGGCCGGTGGGCATGGCCGGTCGTGGGGGTGAAACGCGAAAGTCTAGGGGCGTTTGTTGATACTGCCAAATGGAGTCGGCGCTGCGTTAAATTTATCGATTTCCCCCACTTGACACATTTCAGGTCAGAAGTAGTATTGCTCGTCTGCGAATTTCGCGGGAACTGTTAATTTTTCGTGTAGCTAACGCGGGAGCAAGACGTTACGTGGCACTCGATCGCATCAGAATTCGAATGGAAGCATACGATCATCGAGCCCTCGATGGTTCGGCGCTCGAGATTGTCGATCAGGCCAAGCGCACCAGTGCCCGCGTTCGCGGTCCGGTGCCTCTGCCGACGCGTATCGAACGCTACACCGTTCTCCGTGGGCCGCATGTTGACAAAAAATCGCGCGAGCAGTTCGAGATGCGGACGCACCGGCGTCTGATTGACATCTTCGAGCCGACCGCGAGGACGGTTGAGGCGCTGAACCGGCTGATTGTGCCGGCAGGTGTGTTTGTCAAGATCAAGGCTTAGGGCACGAACCCTTCCGCCATTGCGAGCGGTCTGGTTCCTCTGCTTGATCTCGTTCAACCCCTATTTGAGTAGTTTTGGCTTGCGTGCGCGAGCTTTATCGCGCACCCATTTGGCGACGGTTGATCCGCGCCTGTAGGGATTTTGCTGAATGAAAGCGGCAATCCTCGGAACCAAAGTAGGGATGACTCGGATCTTCGACAAGGATGGTGTGTCCATCCCTGTGACGGTGATCCAAGCTGGTCCGTGTAACGTTCTTCAGGTGAAGACCGAAGATCGTGATGGTTACTCGGCTGTGCAGTTGGGTTATCTCGATAAGAAGCCGCAGCGATGCAAGCGGCCTGAGATCGGTCACGCCCGCAATGCGAACGCCAAGCCGAAGCGGTTTATTCGTGAGGTTCGCCTTGCTGAAGAAACCGACAAGCAGGTTGGTGACGTCGTGACGGTTGAGCTCTTTTCCGAGCAGGAAGTCGGCCACGTTGATATTGTTGGAATCACCATCGGTAAGGGGTTCCAGGGTGTCATGAAGCGGCACAACTTCCGCGGTAAAGAATCATCGCACGGTGTCGAGCGCAAGCACCGTTCGCCGGGTAGTATCGGCGGTCACGGTAACCTCGGTCTCGGTCGTGGCGTGAAGAAAGGCAAGAAGATGGCCGGTCACTACGGTCACGAGCGTGTGACGTCGCGCAACCAAAAGCTGGTTGCTGTCGATGCCGATCGCAATTTGCTTTTGGTCAAAGGTGGTATTCCCGGCCCGCGCGGTGGCTATGTCATTGTGTCGCGTGCGAAGGCGAAGAAATAAAGAGAGTCGTTGTAAGGGTCGTAGCCGATTGAGATCGGCGGCGGCCCTTTTCAATGGAACGTGCAGTCATGATTGAAATACCCGTAATTGATGCCGCCGGTAAGCAAGTCGGCGCTGAGCAACTCGATCCCGAGCTGCTCGGCGGTAAGGTGCGTATCGACCTGCTCAAGCAGGCTGTGATCGCCTATCGCGCCAATCAGCGCCAGGGTACGGTCAAAACCAAAACGCGTGCTGAAAAGCACGGTTCGAGCAAGAAGCTGTATCGCCAAAAAGGCACGGGTCGTGCTCGTATGGGTAATGCTCGTACGCCGGTTCGTCGCGGTGGTGGTATGGCGTTCGCAAAGCGTCCTCGCGATTTCTCGCAAAAGATGAATCGCAAGATGCGTCGCTTGGCTCGTGACTCGGCGATCTTGGCCAAGGCAATGAATGGTACAGCTCGGATCTTGAAGGGTTTGGAGTTTGATGCTCCGCAGACCAAGAAGATGGCCGGTCTGCTGAACGCTGCGAATATGTCGAAGGGTGCATTGATCGCCCTCGATCAATACGACAATAACGTCACGCTGTCGGGGCGGAACATTCCGTCCGTCGATGTGCGGCGCGTTGATGAAATGAATGCTTACGACGTGCTGAAGGCCAAGCATCTGGCGTTTACGCCGGCGGCGTTCGCGGCACTCAAGAGCGGTTCGGCGGCCGCGGTGGAGGCGAACTAACGATGGATATTTACAACGTCGTTCGTCGGCCGCTTGTTACTGAGAAGGGTACGCATCAAAGCCGCCAAAGCTTTGAGTCGACCAAGTCGCGACCCGGTCGCGGTGGTGCGTACGCCTTTGAGGTGCACGAAAAGGCCAACAAGATTCAGATTCGCGATGCGGTAGAGAAGATCTACAACGTGCGCGTTGAAAGTGTGCGAACCGCCATCATGCGTGGCAAGGCTCGCCGCTTTCGCGGTCGCATCGGTGCATCAAAGACGTGGAAGAAGGCCGTGGTGGTGCTCAAGCCAGAGCATCATATCGACTTGTTCTAAAGCGGAGTTGTAAACGCCAACCAGCAACGAAATGTTGTGGTGAAGGATAGCTGATCATGGGCGTAAAGATATACAACAAGACCACGCCGGGGCGTCGCAACGCCAGCGTCAATGATTTCGCTGAAATCACTGACAAGAAGCGACGTCCGATGAAGTCGCTCACGCGACCGCTCGTCAAAACGGGTGGCCGAAACAATCAGGGTGTTACGACCTCGCGATTTCGTGGCGGCGGTCATAAGCGTTTGTATCGCATCATCGATTTCAAGCGCAACAAAGACGGCGTCAACGGCACGGTCGTTGCGATCGAATACGATCCGAACCGCAACTGCTTCATTGCGCTGATTAAGTACGATGACGGCGAGCATCGCTACATTCTGGCTCCCAACGGCTTGAAAGCCGGTGATGCGGTGGCCAGTGGCCCCGGCGTTGAGCCGGTCGTCGGTAGTGCGATGCGGCTAAAAGATATGCCCGTCGGTATGGACGTGCACAATATCGAAATGAACCCCGGCCAGGGCGGCAAGTTGGTGCGCTCGGCTGGTGGTGTGGCCCGCTTTGTCGCCCGTGAAGGTGACTGGGCAACGCTGGTGATGCCTTCCGGCGAGATGCGTCAGGTGCGCGTTGAGTGTAAGGCAACCATCGGTCAGTTGGGCAACGTCGAACATAAGAACATCAAGCTCGGTAAAGCGGGTCGCAAGCGCCATATGGGTCGCCGTCCGCACAACCGTGGTACGTCGATGAACCCGGTCGCCCACCCGCTGGGTGGTGGTGAAGGTCGCTCAGGTGGCGGTCGCCATCCGTGTAGCCCGACGGGTAAGTTGGCGAAGGGTGGTCGCACCCGCAAGCCGCGCAGTCGCTCGAATCGTCGCATCCTGCGTCGTCGTAAGAGTGTGCGGTTCGGTCAAGTGTCGCTGAAGCGACGTAAGTAATTCGGATTAGTTTGCGGTGGCCGTTGGTGGCTCCCGCTTGGTGAGATACGCTTCGTAAGTTTGGAAACACCGTAATGGGTAGAAGTTCGAAAAAAGGACCATTTGTTGATTTCCGGCTTTATGAGAAGGTCATGAAGGCGGAGTCCGCAGGTAGTCACGCGCCGATCAAGACGTGGGCACGCCGCTGCACGATTCCGCCGGAATTTGTCGGTCGCACATTTGAAGTGCACAACGGCAAGATGTTCCACAAGGTGTTCGTCTCGGAAGATATGGTGGGGCACAAGTTGGGCGAGTTCAGCCCGACGCGTACCTTCCGCAGTCATACCGAGAAGAAGAAGTAACGATCCGTTTGGTTCGATCCCCGGCGTCGGCGGCGTATGGTCGCGAGCGTCGGTTGGGAGTGATAGGCAATGGCCGAAAAAACGGCTTGGACAAGCATACATCGCTACGCTCGCATGAGCCCGCGCAAAGTGCGTTTGGTAACCGGCCTGATCGCCGATCGCCACGTCAACGATGCGTTGGATGTGCTCAAGTTCACCAACAAGCGGGCGGCGGTCTTTGTAGATAAGGTACTGCGTGCTGCGATGGCGGATGCCGACGAGCAGGAAGCCGATGTACGCAACTTGTTCGTACACGAAGCTCGCGTGGATGAAGGCCCGACGATCAAGCGGTTTCGGCCGAAGGATCGCGGTCGCGCCCACCCGATTATGAAACGCACCAGTCACATTGTGGTAACCGTTGCGGAAGGACCGAGGAAGTAACGCATGGGACAGAAGATCCATCCAACCGGGTTTCGCATCGGTGTGACCGAAAGCTGGCGTTCGCGCTGGTATGCTCCGAAGGCCGCCTACGCTGAGTTTCTGATCGAAGATCAGAAGATTCGCGACATGGTCTTCAAGAAGCTGAACGATACGCCTCCATTTGCCGGCTGTAGCAAGGTCGAGATCGAACGCACCCGCGACGAAGTCAAGGTGTATCTCTCGACGGCACGCCCCGGCATGGTCATCGGCCCCAAGGGTGCCGAGGTCGATAAGCTGCGCGAAGCGATCGAAGACCTGATCGACCGCAAGGTCAGCGTCAACATTCGCGAAATCAAGAATCCCGATATGAACGCCCAATTGATCGCGCTGGATATCGCCGGTCAGTTGCGCCGCCGCGGCAGTTTCCGCCGCGCCGTCAAGATGAAGTGCGAAGCCGCGATTCAGGCGGGTGCCCTCGGCATTAAGATTATTGCCAAGGGGCGCTTGGGTGGTGCCGAAATGTCGCGTACCGAAGTGCAGAAGCGCGGATCGATTCCGCTCCAAACGCTTCAGGCCCACGTGGATTACGGCTTTGCGGAAAGCTTTACGACGTACGGTGCCATCGGCATTCGCGTCTGGCTTTACAAAGGTGAATACGGTAACGAGGTGGATGAAGCCGAACCGGTACGCCGGGGTGGTGGTCGTCGCGCCCGTGCCTAAGGTTTTTTGCTGAGGAGAGCTGACTCATGGCCATGCTTCCGGCCCGAGTAAAATATCGAAAGATGCATCGCGGCAGCACCAAGGGTGTTGCCACGCGTGGCAACACGGTCGCCTACGGTGACTACGGCCTGCAGGTGCTGGAAGGCGGTCGCATTACGGCCCGGCAGATCGAAGCCGGTCGTATGGCGGCAACGCACTTCCTCAGTCGCCAAGGTCGCGTGTTCATCCGCATCTTTCCGCACAAGAGTATCACCGGCAAGCCGCTGGAAACCCGTATGGGTAAGGGTAAGGGTGAAGTCGATCACTGGGTCGCGCTGGTTAAGCCCGGCACGATTCTCTACGAGATCGGTGAAATCCCAGAGGATATGGCCCGCCGCGCGTTTTCCCGCGTGGCCCACAAGATGCCGTTCCGCTGTCGCTTCGTAAAGCGCCGGCCGAGCCTGTAACCAAGATTGAGGTTTGACGACGTGAAGATTGCAGACGTCCGAGGATTAAAAGGCGATGAGTTGCACACCGAGTTAGAACGGTTGCGCCGTCACCTTTTCGATCTCCGCAGCCAGGCGGTCACCGAGAAGCTTGAGGATTCCTCGCAGCTCGGTAAGACCAAGCGCGATATCGCTCGCGTGCTCACCGTCATGGCCGAGCGCGGCGAAAAGAATATCGAGCAGATGCAGCATCATATGGAAGCGACCGGCGGCAAGGCCGAGTAGGTAACACGAAACCCCGCGCGGCGATGGTGCCGGCGCGTTTGAGTAAGAAGAACTATGGCAGACACGGCAGCAGCCAGCACGACCAACGCCTCCGCCGAACCGCGGAAGAACATGCGACGCAAGCGCGTCGGCGTCGTAGAGACGGATACGCGCAGCAAAACCATTAAGGTGCGCATCGATCGTCTCGTGCGACACCCGAAGTATGGCAAGTTCCTGCGACGCAAACTCATTCTTCACGCCCACGACGAGAAGAACGAAGCCAAGCAGGGCGATGTGGTGGAAATTGCCGAATGTCGGCCGCTTAGTAAGACCAAGTCATGGCGACTGGTGCGCATCGTGCGGCGCTCCGAGCAGGTGCAATAAGGATTCCGAGTCATGATTCAGCAGGAAAGCGTACTGGATGTAACGGATAACACGGGTGCCAAAAAGGCGCTCGTGATCCGGGTATTGGGCGGCTCGACGGGGCGCATGCGGCACACGCGCCGCACGGCGTCGGTCGGCGACATCGTCGTCTGCACCGTCAAGAAGGCGTTGCCCAATAGCGACTACTACGTCGGTAACAACCGTAACGAACGTTCGAGCCGTCGAAAGGTCAAGGCCGTGATCGTGCGAACCCGCTCTGCGGTGCGTCGCCCCGACGGCAGCTACGTGCGGTTCGATTCCAACGCGGCGGTCATCGTCGATGACGATAAGAACCCGCGCGGCACGCGTATCTTCGGGGCGGTTGCCCGCGAATTACGCGACAAGGGCTTCATGAAGATTGTTTCCCTGGCGAATGAGGTCGTCTAACGACTTACCGAACCGGGTTTGTAAGAGAGAACGTTTGCCATGGCTGCAAAAGTACGAAGTGGAGACCGCGTCGAGGTAATCGGCGGGGAACATCGGGGCCAGCAAGGTCGCGTGTTGCGGATCGATCCGAAGGCGGATCGCGTTTGGATCGAAGGCGTCAACATGGTGCACCGTCACCTGCGCCCGAGCCGACAGAACCCGCAGGGCGGTCGTATTCAAAAAGAAGCGCCGATCCATATTTCGAACGTCTTGCCCGTCGATCCGAAAACAGGTCGCGGCAGCCGCGTTCGCTTTGAAATCGAACGCGACAGCGCCGGCAAGATCGTCAGCAAGCGTCGCGTCACGGCAGGTGGCACGGTGCTGGAGGATGTGACCCACGCAGCCGCCAATCAGTAACTGGCCTCCGCGTGTTGGTGAAAGATCATGAACGCACGACTGTACGAAAAATACGTCAAAGAGATTGCTCCCGAACTCAAGAACGAGCTCGAGCTCGGTAACGTGATGGGCATTCCGCGCATCGAGAAGGTCATCATCTCGATGGGGCTCGGTCGCAACATCGCCGACAAGAAGATGTTGCCCGCCGCCGAACGCGAACTCACGATGATTTGTGGCCAGAAGCCACTGGTCTGCAAGGCACGCAAAAGCGTTTCGAACTTCAAGCTGCGACAAGGCTACGACATCGGCTTGAAGGTGACGCTCCGTCGCCGCCGCATGTACGAGTTCTTGGATCGTTTGATCAGTGTGGCCATTCCGCGTATTCGCGACTTTCGTGGTCTGAACCCGAACAGTTTCGACGGTCGCGGCAATTACAACATGGGCATCACCGAGCAGACGATCTTCCCCGAAGTCGATCCGGATAAGGTCGAGTATCAGCAGGGCATGAACCTCACGTTCGTGACCTCGGCCGCGAACGACGCGGCTGCGCGATTGTTGCTGGTGAAGCTCGGTTTGCCGTTCCGCAAAGACAAGGCAGATAAAGCGGCGTAATGCCAGTTGATTCAGGCAGCCGAGCGGTTGCCGCAGTTGCATAGAGAGTATTCATGGCCCGAAAAGCTCTGATAGCCAAAGCCAAACGCACGCCCAAGTTTAAGGTTCGTGCTTACACGCGCTGCCAAGTCTGCGGTCGTCCGCGGGCGGTGTATCGCAAGTTTATGTTGTGTCGCATTTGTTTCCGCAATCTCGCTCACGAAGGCAAGATTCCGGGCGTGCGCAAGGCCAGTTGGTAAAGCCAGCATTAGCCGCAGCGGCCCTCGGTCGGTCTGCGAAAGTGAGGAATGTATCGGATGTGGAGTGATCCCGTCGCTGACATGTTGACCCGTATTCGCAACGCCGTCCGCAACCAAGCGGATGAGGTAAAGGTACCGCGCAGCAAGCTGAAGGCGGCCATTTGCCAAGTGTTGAAGGATGAGGGCTATATCAACGGCTTCGATGAAATCGAAGATGGCAATCAGGGCATCTTGCGTGTTCAGTTGCGCTACGGCCCTCGTGGCGAACAAATCCTGCACTCGCTCAAACGCGAAAGCAAAGCCGGTCGCCGGCTGTTCGTCGGTGTCGATGGTATCCCCAAGGTCTTGAACGGCCTCGGGATCGCAATTCTCTCCACCAGCAAAGGCGTGATGAGTGACCGAAAGTGTCGCGAAATGCGCGTCGGCGGCGAATTGATTTGTACGGTGGACTAAGGCAACGTAAGGAACGGCATCGGCCATGTCTCGAATTGGAAATAAACCGGTAGCGATTCCCGGCGGCGTCAAGGTCGACGTTGCGGGCAATAAGATCTCCGTCAGCGGTAGCAAGGGCAACCTGGATTTCTCTCATCCGGATGGCGTCAGCGTCAAGGTTGAGAACGATCAAGTTGTTGTCGAGCGCTCGTCAAACCTTGCCAAGCACCGTGCGTTTCACGGCCTGACGCGGGCGTTGGTCAATAACATGATCCACGGCGTCTCGCAGGGTTACCAGCAACGCATGGAAGTGTTCGGCACGGGTTACGGTTGTGACGTCAAAGGGCAGGAACTGGTTCTCACGGTGGGTTTCTCCCACACGGTGAACCTTCCGATTCCCCAAGGCATCAAAGTCACGATCGAAGTTGCTCAGGCCCGCGGTGACGAAACCCCTGCCAAGTTACTCATCGAGGGTATCGATAAGCAAGTCGTCGGTCAGTTCGCACGCGACGTGAAAGACGCGCGGCAGCCCGAACCGTATAAGGGTAAGGGTATTCGCTACGAAGGCGAGCAGATCATTCGCAAGGATGGTAAAGCCTTCGCCGGTGCCGGTAGTTAACGGTTTTTGTAGGATCGAATGCGATGAAACGCGAAAAACTCAAAGCCAAACGGCAGTTGCGACGCAAACGCAGCGTCCGTCACAAAATATTCGGCACGCCGGAGCGTCCGCGCCTCAGCGTCAGCCGCAGCAATCGTCAGATTTCCGCTCAGCTGATCGACGACCTCAACGGGGTCACGATCTGCAGCGCCGGCACCCGCGAAAAGTCGTTCGACGGCAAGACCGGGAACTCGGTCAATTGCGAAATCGCTGGCAAGGTCGGACAGGCGTTGGCCGAAAAGGCGCGCATGAAAGATATTCGAAAAGTCACGTTTGACCGAAACGGTTTTCGTTATCACGGTCGCGTCAAAGCTCTGGCTGATGCGGCCCGCAAAGCCGGTCTCGAGTTTTAACGGAAGGAACAGGCCCAGAAGATGGCAGAAGCTCCTCAAAATAAAAAGCCCGAACGCGGCGATCGAAACCGAGGACGGGATCGAGATCGTCAAGACGATCAAGGTCGCGCCGTTGATGACAACGTCGTCAAGGTGTATCGCTGTTCGAAGGTGGTCAAGGGTGGTCGTCGCTTTAGCTTCGCCGCTTTGGTGATCGTCGGCGATCGCGAAGGTCGCGTCGGCGTCGGATACGGCAAAGCCAACGAAGTACCGAACGCGGTGGAAAAAGCACGCAAGCGTGCAACCCGCGATATGAAACCCGTATCGCTCGTCGGTGGTACGCTGCCGCACGAGGTGACGGGGCGTTTCGGTTCGAGCCGCGTTCGCGTGATTCCCGCTCAGCAGGGTACTGGTGTTATCGCCGGGCAAAGCGTTCGTGCGGTGCTTGAATTGGCCGGCGTACACGACTGTCTGACCAAGGTGTACGGCTCGACCAGTCCTAAGAATCTGTGTAAGGCCACGCTCGATGCGCTGATGCAATTGCGCGATCGCGAAAAGGTGGCCAAGTTGCGCGGCGTCGAGTTGCCGGTTTATAACTAGGCATATCGCGCCAGATTAAGAAATAGCACGCTCAGTTAGCGTCGGATGACGACGCGGATCAGAACGAGAAGACATGAACATTACGGACATCACCAAAAAAGCCGGCGCTCATAAGAAGCGGAAGCGAGTCGGTCGGGGCGAGTCCAGCGGTTGGGGTAAGACCTCCGGCCGCGGACACAAAGGTGCGGGCCAACGCAGTGGCTACCGCGCACGCTCCTTGGCCGAGGGTGCTAACTTTCCGTTTTTCCGCCGCATTCCGAAGTACGGTTTCAGCAACGCCCAGTTCCGCACCGAGTATCAGGTGGTCAACCTGTCGGCTCTAACGGATCGCTTCGATGCAGGCGCGCACATCACGCCCGCCGATCTGGAAGACAAGGGCCTGATTCGCGATCGCGAAGACCTCGTCAAGATTCTCGGTGACGGCGACCTGACAAAGGGCCTCACAGTAGACGCACATCGCTTTTCGGCATCGGCTGAAAAGAAGATCGAGGCGGCCGGCGGTAAGGTAAACTGGCTCGCCCCGCGTCCGAAGAAGAAATTCATTAAGAAGCCGCGTTGGCAGGTAGCCGCCGAAGAAGCCGAAAAGGGCAAGGGCGGCAAGAAGGCCAAGGGCGGCGACAAAGCTGATGCAAAAGCCAAGGCCAAGCCGGAAGGCGAAAAGGCGAAACCTCAGGCGGGTGACGGATCGTCCGCTGATGAAGGCGCTTCCAACGACTAAAACCCGTTCGCTCGCGCGAGAGGGGTGCATTCACGATGTTTTCAGCATTTCTCAACGTATTCAAAGTGGCCGAGCTGCGCAGCAAGATCCTGTTCACGCTCGGTCTGCTCGCTGTCTACCGCATCGGTTTTTATATTCCGTTGCCCGGTATCGATCAGGCGCAGATCCAGGCCTACTTCGACAATCTCAAGCAGTCGAGTTCCGGCGGCGGCATCGAACAGCTTACCCAAGCGTTCGCCATGTTCACTGGCGGTAACTTGCAACAGAGCACGATCTTCGGTCTCGGCATCATGCCGTACATTTCCGCTTCGATTATTTTCCAGTTGCTGGGCACTGTCGTGCCGGCTTTGGAAAAGCTGAAGCAGGAAGGTGAGATCGGCCGCAAGAAGATCCAGGAATACACGCGTTACGCCACAGTCGCTATCTGCGTGATTCAATCGATCTTCTGGTTGAAGTTCATCACCGGCGGCGAAGCGGGCATCGTTTACGATCAGTTCGCGGATATCTCCGGCAACTTCTGGGCGACGACGATTTTTTGGTTCGTCGGCGTGTTTGCAATGACGGCGGGCACCATGTTCCTCATGTGGCTCGGCGAACAGATTGATGAGTACGGCATCGGCAACGGCGTCAGCCTCATCATTATGGCCGGTATCGTGGCTCAGATGCCGCAGGCCGTGTTCTGGGTGGTCGACAACGCATCGCTTGATGTCGGTGGCGAAAGCGCCATGGGCCCCGCCAAGATCATCTTCTTGCTAGTGGCCTTCGTCGGCGTGGTCGCAGGGTCGATCCTAATCACGCAAGGTCAGCGACGCATTCCGATTCAGCAGGCCAAGCAGATGCGCGGCCGACGCATGTACGGTGGCGATCGCAACTACCTGCCGCTCCGCGTCAATCATGGCGGCGTTATGCCGATCATCTTCGCCAGCAGCTTGCTCATCTTCCCGGGCTTGTTCTTCAACTGGTTGATGAACATCTTCCCTGAGAGCAACTTCTTCGCGACGCTTTCGGAAGAATTCCGCGGTGGCACCGGCTTCCTGTACGTGCTTTCGTATGTCGCCTTGGTGTACTTCTTTGCCTACTTCTGGACGACGGTTCAGTTCCAGCCGAAGGAAATGGCCAACAACCTGCGCGACAACGGCAGCTTCATTCCGGGTCTGCGACCGGGTAAGCGCACGGCTGACTATCTCGAAACCGTCATGGGCCGCATCACCTATGTTGGTGCAGGCTTCTTGGCTGTGATTGCCATTATCCCGCAGGTGATTGCGGGTGCGATGAATATTCCGATTACCGTATCGTCGTTCCTGGGTGGAACCGGCTTGCTGATCGTGGTGAGCGTGGGGCTCGATTTGGTGCAACGCATCGAGTCGAACCTGATCATGCGTAACTACAGCGGCTTCCTCGGTGCCGATGGCGGCAGTCGGATCAAAGGGGCGTACATGTGAATTTGATCCTTCTGGGGCCTCCCGGTGCCGGCAAGGGTACGCAGGCGGTTCGCATCGCAGAGCGGAAGAATCTGCTGCATCTGTCCAGCGGCGATATCCTGCGGGAAGAGCGGAAGGCAAGAACCGAGCTCGGTCTGCAAGCGCAGGACTACATGGATCGTGGGGCGCTGGTCCCGGACGATCTGATCCTCGCGATGATGATGTCGCACATCGAAAAGGCCGGCGATTATGCCGGTTTTCTTCTGGACGGGTTTCCGAGGACGGTGACTCAGGCAGAAGGGCTCGACAACCTTCTGGAAACGAAGAAAACGCCATTGGAGCACGTCGTCAGGATCGATGTACCCCGGGAAGCGTTATTGGACCGGTTGACAGGGCGTCTATATTGCCCAAAATGTGGTAGGACGTATCATACAAAATTTTCGCCTCCGAAAGAGCCGGGCGTCTGCGATAACAGCGGAGAACCCCTCATTCGGCGTGCGGATGATACGGTAGAAGTGGTTTCCGAGCGGTTGGAAATCTACGAGCGGCAAACCGCCCCCGTGGTCGATCACTACGAGAGACAGGGCTTGGTTCGCACGGTTTCCGGTGTTGGAAACATCAATCAGATTTCCGAGCGCATTATCGAGGCTTGTCGGGAGTGATGAGATTAGCCGGCAAGCAACGCGAGCGGCAGGATCGGCCCAAGATTGAGCTGAAAAGTCCGCGCGAAATAGAGCTAATGCGAGCGGCCGGGCGCATTGTGCGTCGCGTGCACGAGCGCATGGCGGAAGTGATTCGTCCCGGCGTGCGAGTCAGTGAACTCGGTGCGATCGCGGATGATGTGATTGCTGCAGCAGACGGTGAGGCGCTTTTTAAGGGCGTAGTAATTCCGTCGGCGCGCTTTCCGTTTCCGTCGTCAATCTGTGCCAGCGTGAACCATGAGGTGGTGCACGGCATTCCCGACGAACGGGAATTGGTCGAAGGCGACATTATCAGCGTCGATTGCGGCGTGCGATTGAAAGGGTACTGCGGTGACGCCGCGAATACCTACGCCGTCGGAAATATTAGTGCCGAAGCGCAGCGGTTGCTCGATGTAACCTCCGCGACTTTGGACTTGGCAATTGAAGAAATGAAACCCGGTCGCCGCTGGAGCGATGTTGCGTCGAAGATGCAACGCCTGGTGGAGGATGCGGGTTTCTCTGTGGTGCGCGAATTTGTCGGTCATGGCATTGGTCGCAACATGCACGAAGAGCCGAAGGTTCCTAACTATTCGGATCGGCAGCAGCGCAAGCAGGACTTTATTCTGGAGCCCGGCCTCGTAATTGCGGTCGAGCCCATGGTCAACGTCGGTACACGCCACGTGCAAGCGGGCGATGCATCGGGTTGGCCGCAGGTGACGCGAGACGGCAGTTTGTCCGCCCATTTCGAGCACACGCTCGCGATGACGGAAAACGGTGTTGATATTCTGACTGACGGTCGGTGATGCCGGTCGTCGGGTTTGCGGGCTCGCCTATTTAGGCGGCCCAAACAGTGAAGGTGATTGAGATGAAAGTGCGATCTTCGGTCAAACGTATTTGCGAGAACTGCAAGATTGTAAAGCGCAAAGGAATCGTGCGGGTGATCTGTTCGACCAACCCGCGTCATAAGCAGCGACAGGGCTAATTCCCTGGTCCCCGTCGCGCTCGATTTTCGATGCGCGTGTATTTGCAACGGAGCAAGATTAGATGCCACGTATTGCCGGTGTTGATATCCCGAATGAAAAGCGTGTGGTCATTTCGTTGACCTACATTTACGGAATCGGTCCGACGTTTAGTAAGGCCATTCTGAAAGAAGCGCAGATCGAAGAAGATTTGCGTGCCAAAGATTTGACTGAAGACCAGATCAGCCGCATCGCGGGCATTATCGACCGCAACTATGTGGTTGAAGGTCAGTTGCGCCGCCAAGTCACGCAGAACATCGCGCGGCTCAAAGATATTCAGTGTTATCGCGGGCTGCGTCATCGACGCGGTTTGCCGGTACGCGGCCAACGCACCAAGACAAATGCCCGTACCCGCAAGGGTCCGAAGAAAACGGTCGCCGGTAAGAAGGGCGTGAAGGAACTGCGCTAACGCAGTGGGTTAGCGGTTGCGGGGTGATGCTCATCCCCGACGTACGAAATTTGAAAATCTCATCGGCCCGGAGGATTGGCTGACGTGGCAAAAAGCGGTAAGCGAAAAACCAAACGACATGTAACGCGTGGCATCGTCTTCGTAAAGTCGACGTTTAATAACACGCTCGTCACCATCACGGATATGAACGGCGAAACGCTCTGTTGGTCGTCGGCTGGTGCCGTCGGCTTCAAGGGCACGCGAAAGAGCACGCCCTTCGCCGCGCAACGCGCCGGTGAAACGGCGGCGCAAGCGGCCAAGCGCTTCGGCCTTACCGAAGTGGAAGTGCGCGTCAAAGGCCCGGGCAGCGGTCGCGAGTCGGCCGTTTCCGGCTTGCAGTCTTCCGGCCTGCGCATCCTGTCGATCGAAGACACGACGCCATTGCCGCACAACGGCTGTCGCCCGCGCAGACGACGGCGCGTATAGAACTTGTATATCGATGTAATCGTTGTCATTTGAGTATTGCGAATAAGGCAAGGGTAGTTGTAGGAAACTGAAACCGGAACACCGACGCATTGATTAACGCATGCGGCGTCGGCGTTCGAGCACCAGAGCAGTTCGGTGGCGCGGAACGGCCCTTTGGTGTTGAAAAAGACGCAAGTCAACGGCGCGGGATGTGCCGTTCAGATCCCGGGAGATCACAGATGCGAATTCGATGGCGAGGCTTGGAATTACCGACGCGAGTCGTCAGAGACGAAACGGTCAGCACCGAAATGTTCGGTCGGTTCATCGTCGAGCCGTTCGAAAGAGGTTTCGGAACGACGGTTGGTAATAGCCTGCGCCGAATTTTGCTGTCGAGCCTCGAAGGCGCGGCCATTACCGAAGTTCGGATCGAAGGTGCCGACCACGAATTCACGAGCCTCAAGGGCGTTTATGAGGACGTCGCCGAGATCATCCTCAACATCAAAAGCTTGGTGGTGAAGTCGACTTCGTCCGACGCCAAGACCATGAAGATTTCGGTGCAGGGCAAGGCCGGCCAGACGGTCAACGTCACTGCCGCCGATATCGAAGCCGACGCCCACTTGGAAATCATCAACGCCGACCATCATCTCTGCACGCTCACCGACGACGTGAAGTTCAACATGGAGATGACGGTCAATCGCGGTCGCAGTTACATCACGGCTGATGAAAACAAGCGCGATGATGAAGAACGCGAAGTCGGCGTTATTGCTGTCGATTCGCTCTTCTCGCCGGTGACCCGCGTGCGATACCGCGTCGAAGACACGCGCGTCGGCCAACGCACCAACTACGACCGACTGGTGCTCGATATTTGGACGAACGGTACGTTGACGCCGGAAATGTCTTTGGTCGAAGCGGCCAAGATTCTCCGCAAGCACCTCAACCCGTTTGTACAGTACTTCGATCTGGGCAACGCCATGGCGGCTCAGGCCGATGAGCAAGCCCACGAAACCGAACGCAGTTCGGTAGATGACGAGCTGATGGCGACGCCTGTTTCGGCGCTGAAGCTGTCGGTGCGATCGAGCAACTGCTTGGCGTCGGCCAACATCACGACCATCGGGCAACTGATGGAACACGATGAAGAAAGCCTGCTCAAGCTGCGCAGCTTCGGTAAGACATCGCTGCGTGAAGTGAAGCGCAAGCTTGCCGAGTTGGGCCTGCATCTTGAATCTTCGGGTGAAGATGACGGCCTCGATGATGATGATGACGACGACGATTCGGGCGATTATTCGCCGCTTGCCGATGAGGCAGTATCGCCGCCATCTGCTTCGGCCCCGTTCTCGGGTTCGACTTCGCGGCTGTCGGGCATTGCACCGTTGGATTCGGGTTCGATGGGCGCAAGCAATCCGCCGGCCGAACAACAGCAAGGCGGCGATGCCGACAATCAGGTCGAGGCGACGTCCGACCACCACCAAGGATAACGAACGCAAGTGCCCGATGAAGGTCGGGCTTGCCTTGATGGGCCAGTTAAACGGCCCCGCATACGTAGGATAGAGACCGATGAGACACCGAATTGCAAAGAAACACCTGTCGCGAACGCCTTCGCACTTGATGGCTATGCGTCGCAACATGGCTCAAAGCCTGATTCAGCATGGCCAGGTCACGACGACCTTGCCGAAGGCGCGCGAAACGCGGCGTTTCGTCGAAAAGCTGATCACGATTGCCCGCAAAGGTGGCATCCAAGCCCGTCGTTTGGCCGAAGCCATGCTGACGGATCGTGCCATGCTCGATGCGGAAAACCAAGATCAGTACGACGCGATGTCCGATGCCCAACGGCAGAAGGTCATGGCAGGTCGCTCGGGTCGTCGCCATCGCGCAGGCAAGGTGCCGGCCTCGTACAACAAGTCGAAGATTCCCTTCGTGGCGTCCAGCGTGTTGACCAAACTGATGGACGAAGTGGCTCCGTCTTACAAGAATCGTCCGGGTGGTTACACCCGCATCATTCGCTTGTCTAAGCGCCGCATCGGCGACAACGGCGAATTGGCGATTTTGCAATTGGTCGATCCGAACGAAACCGCTGCCGACGCAGGCTCTGGCAAGAAGAAGGGCACGCAGGGATTACGCAAAGCCCGTATCCAGGCGCGCATCGACTACCTCGAAGGCCGCAAGCCACGCAATAAGAGCGGTTCGTCTGGCAAGGCTGCCGCAAAGGCACCTGCCAAGAGCGACGACGCTGCGGACGATACGATCAAGGCAGACGAATAAGGTAGCACGCTCATCATGGTCACCGCGACGGACTGCATCTTTTGCAAAATCGCCGAGGGGGCCATTCCCGCCCACCGCGTGTGGGAAGATGATCGGGCGCTTGCCTTTCTCGATATCAATCCGCTGGCAGCCGGCCATACGCTGCTCATTCCGAGATTTCACGCCGCTGACATCCGCGATATCGATCCGGAGTTAGCGGCGTATCTTTTTTTACAAGCACCCAAGCTGGCGACGGCCGTTCAGCAGGCCACGTCTGCCGACGGCGTAAACATTTTGCAAAACACCGGCGCAGCGGCCGGGCAGGCCGTCTTTCATTTGCATATCCACTTTATTCCACGTTTCGAAGGCGACAGCCTTGGCTATCGCTGGAACGCCGGTCAGTACGGCGCGGGCGAAGCGGAGGCGATGTTGTCGAAGATTCAGGGGAATTTGGGTTGAGTTGTTAAGCGATGTCGGGTCGGATTGCTACGGTTTGGACTTTGGTAGTTTAATAACAGGGCTGAGTACAAGGGGCGATTAAGCAAATACTTGCTTCTAAACGGGGATGATATTTCAGAAATGATGCCATAAATCACCGCTCCATATATGAACCTTTTCACTCCAACCTCGCATCGCAGTCATCCCTTTCAGCCCCGGATGGGGCGAAGGTTGAGAGCCATGGCTGGGACGGCGATAGCCGCGCACTCGAATGTTAAGTTGATTTCAAACTTCAATAATTTCAAATTTGAGATTTCAGATTCAACAAAATTGAGATTTCAGATTCAATGTGTTCGGTGAAATAAATTCAATCAGAATTGGATTTCGCTCATATGCAAGATTTCAATTGTCACCATTGCATTGATGAACTGGTTGAGCGAAAAAGCAAAATCTGTAGAACGATTAAGCGGTCGCACCCGGCGCGCAAACGGCAACGCATTCCGGGCGGTGGCGCTGATCTGGTCATGAGTAGCTGAATACCTGAATATGAAACGCCGTTGTAATACGCTTTCCACTTAGAACCCGCTCGCTGTTAGGCGCTTGTTAGGGTTGCGCGTTGTGGATATCTCTGTCATGCTGATCTTCGACATGGAGGTCAGTATGAACGTCACAATCCATCACACTATCGATCAGTTGAAACGAGCGCGACGTCGT
>Ga0207422_1002691_pt1 | contig 22072 bp, 20 predicted proteins | sample MarCyaLeptolynsp_FD_187757 | JGI IMG/M metagenome (GOLD analysis project Ga0207422, IMG submission 187757) | Marine cyanobacterial communities from Panama - species 1 Leptolyngbya sp. (SPAdes) | ecosystem: Environmental > Aquatic > Marine > Unclassified | place: Panama: Panama City | collected... | reverse complement strand
CAACAAAAACCCCGCCGGTGCGGCGGGTCATTGTTCATCCGGTCAGGAACCGGACTTACTTGATCTTGGCTTCCTTGAACTCGACGTGCTTTTTGGCAACCGGGTCGTACTTTTTCTTGACCATTTTTTCGGTCATCGTACGGGAATTCTTCTTCGTGACATAGAAGAAGCCGGTATCCGCCGTCGATACAAGCTTGATTTTGATTGTTGTCGCCTTGGCCATGGCCTTGGATCCTGTTCTCGTGTGTCGGGCATAGGGTTCTTGTGGCCAGATGGGCTGGCGGTGAATCTGCCCCAATGTCTGAAATCAGCGCGCAAACTACCCATCGGGACGTGAAAGTCAAGCACTGCCTTCGGTCCTGCGGGCTTTTGATGATGAAAACCGACTATTTTTTCCGGCAGGCAATCACCCTGACTTCGACGATCGCATCTTCATGCACGAATCCGGCGACCTCAATTGCAGTCCAGGCTGGATAGGGCGGGCGCACAAACTCGGAGCGAATGTCCTTGAAAAGCTGCAGATGCTTCCGAAGACCGACGTGATAGGTGGTCATCTCGACAACAGCGCCGAAGTCCAGGCCCGCTTCGGAAAGCACGCGCTCCACTTTCCTGAACGCATTTCTCATCTGTTCTTCCGGATCTGCTGACATTTGGCCGGATGGATCGGCCCCTGTGAAACCCGTCAGGAAGACAAAATCACCGCATGCAAGTCCGGGCGACATCTTCCAGTCGTCATGGTAAGTCTGCATGTCTGCGGGTATGACGGCAGTTCTTTCCATCAAAATCTGCCTCAGATCTGATCGCGCTTGAACGCGCCCTTGCGGAAAAAGTAATAGGGAACCTCGGTGCCGGGTGACAGATCCGGGTCTCTCGCAAGCCGGTCTTCAAGGTCTGTCAGAATTTTCTGGGTGATCAGCGGCAGCTCTTTTTCACGCGCTTCCTCGAGTGTAAGCCATGCGCAGTCTTCCAGTTCGCCCGAAGGGCCGGTGCCCTCCGGCAGCTGGTCCGCTATCGCATCCGACCAGACGGCAAGAAACCTTGTGTCGAAGCGCCGTGGCCTTTGGGGCGGTGTAATCGCCCGGGCGATCATGCGAAGACCGCTCAGATCCGGCTGTATGCGTCTGTCGGAGAACGCTTCGAAACCCTTTCCCAGACGCAGGTTGGCATCTTCTGATTTGCGGCCGACGAAAATACCGGCCTCCTCGTAGGTTTCCCGGATGGCGGCCAGCGCGAAAGCCCGCACACGCGCCGCCGACTTGCCGTTTTTCAGGCCCTGGGAGAGTTTGGTTTCGACCGTCGGGTGATAGGGCAGAACATTTGCAATGCGGCTGTCGCCCGGATCGACGCGGCCGCCCGGAAACACGAACTTGCCCGGCATGAAAGTGTGTCGTTTGTGACGCCGTCCCATCAGCAGACGGACTGCGTCACCTGCATTGCGGTCAAGGATCAGAAGCGTTGCCGCGTCCTTGGGCCGGATGTAGGGAAAGTCGCCGGCCTTCTCGTCCTTCGCCAGCTGCTTTTCAAACGAACCCGTCATGAGATCCTTTCAGAAGGTGCGGGTGCGACTGGAAACTCATCTTCGGACTCCGGATCAAAGCCGTGCATGTAGAGAGCCCATTGAAGTCCGACCAACGCACCCTTGATCGGGCGCATCAATGCAAAGCACAGCAGAAGCGTCAAAGGCAACCAGGCGGACATATGGATCCAGATCGCGGGCCGCCACATGACCTCGACAATCAGCAGAGCCGGGATGATGATATGCCCCACAATCGTGATGGTGAAGTAGGGCGGTGCATCATCAGCCCGGTGGTGATGGAACTCCTCACCGCATTCCGAGCAGTGGTGGCGCGTTGTCAGAAAGCCGTCGAAAAGCTTTCCGCGGCCACAATGCATGCATGTGTTTCTCGCTCCACGCAGCATCGCCGGAACAACCGCTCGGCGAGGCTTGTCCGCGTGAGCTTCCGGGATCTCGACGTCATCCCTCAAGTCGTATCGAACCGTCACCTGGGCCTCCTTCGGCTCGTCTTTTTCGGTGAGGCCTTTGCGCGTCCGCCCTTGGGTGGGCCGCGCCGCGATTTTGGAGCCGCCTTCCGGAGTTTCTTTCCGGCGATGCGTCCGTGACTGAGCAACTCGAACGTGAGCGCCCCGGCGAACGGAGCGGCCTCCACAAGTCTGACCTCGACTTGATCCCCAAGTTGATAAGTCTCGCCCGATTTGTCACCTACCAGGGCATGCGACCCTTCGTCATAGCGGTAGTATTCGAGGCCGATCGTTGAGGCTGGAACAAAACCGTCGGCACCGGTGTCCTGAAGCCGGATGAACAAACCGGATTTCACCACGCCGGCAACACGTCCCTGAAACGTCGCCCCGATCTGGTCGCTCATCCAAAGGGCAATCAGCCGGTCGATTGTATCGCGCTCTGCCAGCATGGCCCGGCGTTCGGCTCCCGAGATTTCAGCACCAATTGCTTCGAGTTTGCTCTCAATGCCGTCCGGAAGACCGTCCTTGCCGAAACCCAGCGCGGATATCAGTCCACGGTGCACGATGAGATCCGCATAGCGTCGGATCGGCGACGTGAAATGTGCATAGCGCCGCAGGTTGAGACCGAAATGGCCGATGTTCTGGGGCGTGTACTCGGCCTGCGCCTGGCTGCGCAGAACCACCTCATTGACGAGATGGGCCTGAGGGGTGTCCTTCACCTTGGCCAGAATGCCGTTGAAGACCGAGGGCCGCAGTCCGCCAGAAGACGGCAGCTTCATGTTCAGGGTCGACAGAAACTCTTTCAGGCTCTCCAGTTTTTCCGGCGTGGACGCGTCATGGACGCGGTAGAGCAGGGGGCTCTTCTTCTTTTCCAGTGTTTCCGCAGCGGCCACGTTGGCCTGGATCATGAACTCCTCGATCAGCTTGTGCGCATCCAGGCGTTCGGGAACGTAGACATGATCGACGGTTCCGTCGTCCTTGAGCTTGATCTTGCGCTCCGGCAGATCAAGTTCCAGCGGTTCGCGAGCCTCGCGGCCTTTCTTGAGCGCTTCGTAAGCAGCCCACAGAGGCTTCAGAACGCCGTCCACCAGCGTTTCGGTCTTGTCATCCACAATACCGTCAATCGCCTTCTGGGCCTGCTGATAGGAGAGCTTGGCCGCCGAGCGCATCAGGACCCTGTGGAAGGTATGACCGGTTTTGCGTCCTGCCTTGTCGAATACCATGCGCACGCCCAGGGCGGGCTTGTCTTCCTTTTCGCGCAAGGAACACAGCTGGTTGGATATGCGTTCGGGCAGCATCGGGATAACGCGGTCCGGGAAATAGACCGAGTTCCCCCTGATATTGGCTTCCCTGTCCATGGCCGAGCCCGGTGTCACGTAATGTGCGACATCCGCGATCGCGACATAAACCACATGTCCGCCGCTGTTTTCAGGATCTTCGTCCGGTTCGGCAAAAACGGCGTCATCGTGATCCTTTGCATCGGGCGGATCGATCGTGATCAACGGCACCTGTCGCCAGTCTTCCCTTTTGCCGAGCCTCTCGACCGGCTTTGATGCCTCCGCCTGCGCTTCGACGGCACCGGGAAAGACGTGCGGAATGCCGTGCGACTGCAGTGCAATCTCGGAAATGGCCTTTTCCGAATTCATCGACCCGAAGCGCTCGACAATGGAGGCGCGCGGATGGCCATAGCGGCCCGAACGCGTCACCTGCGCGCTGACGAGATCGCCGTCGTCCGCTTCCTTGAGGTCCGATGGGTCGACATCCAGTTCCCGCTGCTTGCGGTCGATCGGTTCCAGGTAGGGAAGGCGCTCGCCGTCGCGCTTGCGGAAGATCCCAAGGATCGCGCCCTGTTTCTTTTCGAGCACCTTGATAACGCGCGCGACGTGTTCGGCTTCAGGTCCGGCGTCGGCCTCTGTCAGGCGGATGAGGGCTCGGTCGCCGACACCTGGCTGCGTTGCCTTGGTTTTTCCGCTCAGGACCAGAATACTAGGCGGATCGCCCGCTTCCTCGTCCCAGTCGACAGGCGCGCCCAGAAGGTCTCCATCACTGTCGCGTCCGAACAGCCTTGCAACAAAGACCGGCGGCAAATCGCCCGGGCGGACCATGCGTTTGTTGCGCTTCTCGATCAGGCCCTCTTCGGAGAGGTCCTTGAGCATCTTCTTCAAATGGATCCGTGCGCCGCCGATAATCCCGAAATGGCGCGCGATTTCGCGTTTACCGGCGCGGCCCGGATTGTCCGCGACGAAGGCGAGAATGTCCTCGCGTGAGGGCATCTCGCCCGGAACCTTCGCGTGTTTTCGTTTTGTGTGCTTGCGCGTGTTGATCCGTTTCGCGTTCAAGACGCGTCATCCCAGGGAACGTCTTCCGACGACGCATCGACCTCCGCCTTTTTGGCGGTTTTGGCGGTCGTCTTCTTTGCCGTGGTTTTGGCCTTGCCGTTTGCGGACGAGGCTTTCTTGCTTGTCGACTTTTTGGCCGCGGCCTTCTTCTTGCCGCCGCCCTTCGCCGCCTTCGCCGAAATGAGCTCCAACGCCTGTTCCAGCGTTACCGCCTTGGGGTCGCTGTCCCTGGGCAGGGTCGCATTTATCTTGCCGTGTTTGACATAAGGGCCGTAGCGGCCGTCGTAGACGTTGACGGGTCCACCTTCATCCGGATGTTCGCCCAGCTCCTTCAACGGCGTTGCTGCCGCGCCCCTGCGTCCGCCGCCCTTGGCGCGCTTTTCAGCAAGAGCATCGACCGCACGGTTGATCCCGACGGAAAAGACCTCGTCCGGCGTGGAGAGGTTGGCATAGGTCCCCTCGTGCAGGACGAACGGGCCGTATCGGCCGATCCCTGCTGTGATCATCTTGCCGTCTTCGGGATGAAGACCAACCTCGCGCGGCAGGGAAAGCAACTGCAACGCTTTGTCCAGATCCATGTCCGGAGCCGACCAGCCCTTGGGAAGGGAAGCGCGTTTCGGCTTGGCTTCTTCACCGAGCTGGACATAAGGACCGAAGCGGCCGTTGCGCAGCGACACATCCTGGCCGGTTTCCGGATCCGTGCCGAGTACCTTCGGACCTTCGTCCGCGTCGCCGTCTTCGCCGTTCGGTTTGCCGAGCTGGCGGGTGAAACCGCATTCCGGATAATTCGAACAGCCGATGAAAGCGCCCCAGCGGCTGACCTTCAGCGAAAGTTGCCCCGTGTCGCAGCTCGGACACTTGCGGGGATCGCTGCCGTCTTCCTTTGGCGGGAAGATATGCGGTCCGAGCAGTTCATTGAGAGAGTCGATGACCTCGGCGACACGCAGATCCTTGATATCGTCGACCGAGCCGGAAAAGCTGGTCCAGAAGTCGCGCAGAACGTCAAGCCACGACAGTTCACCGGCCGAAATCTTGTCGAGCTGCTCTTCCAGGCTCGCGGTGAAATCGAATTCGATGTAGCGCCGGAAGAAGCTCTCCAGAAACGCGGTGACAATGCGTCCCTTGTCCTGGGGAACGAGTTGCTTCTTTTCTAGTTCAACATAATCCCGGTCGCGCAGGGTCTGTAGCGTCGAGGCATAGGTCGACGGGCGACCGATCCCCAGCTCTTCCATTTTCTTGACAAGGCTGGCTTCGGTATAGCGCGGCGGCGGCGTGGTGAAATGTTGGGTTGCCTCGATCGGCTCGGAGCTTCCGTCAACGGAGGTCGCAACGAGCGTTGCGCCATTGTCAACGGCGGGCAGGCGTCGGGAATTCTCGTCTTCCTCGTCGTCGCGACCTTCCTGATAGAGCGCGAGAAACCCGTCGAACCGGACGACGGAACCGGTCGCTCTGAGGTTGGCGTTCTTGCCGGAGCCGCTCGCAACGATTTCGATCGTTGTGCGTTCCAGTACGGCGGACTCCATCTGGGAGGCCATGGTCCGTTTCCAGATCAGCTCATAGAGCCGTGCCTGATCGGGATCGAGGAACTTTGCGACGTCTTTCGGCCGTCTGGCGAGGTCTGTCGGGCGGATCGCCTCGTGTGCTTCCTGAGCGTTTTTCGCCTTGGAGGAATAGGCGCGCGGCTTTTCCGGCACATACTTGTCTCCGAAATCCTGCCCGATCACGCTGCGTGCAGCGGCAATGGCCTCACCGGCGATCTGGACGCCGTCGGTTCTCATATAGGTTATGAGACCGGAGGTTTCGCCACCGATGGAGATGCCTTCATAGAGCTTCTGAGCCACCTGCATCGTTCGGGAAGCAGCAAAGCCGAGTTTGCGCGAGGCTTCCTGCTGCAGGGTCGATGTCGTGAACGGGGCGGCCGGATTTCGTTTCGCCGGCTTCGACGCGACGCTGTCGACCGCGAAACTCGCGGTTTCGAGCATTGCCTTGATCGTCGTCGCTTCGGCCTCGTTCTTGATGTCGTGACGGCCGATCTTGCGGCCTTCGAAACCGGTCAGTCCCGCCTGAAACATGTCCCCGGCGGGCGTCTTCATATTCGCAAAGATCGACCAGTATTCCTGGGGTTTGAAGATCTCGATCTCCATTTCCCGATCGCAGATCAGGCGGAGGGCCACCGATTGTACCCGGCCCGCGGAGCGGGCTCCCGGCAGCTTGCGCCACAGGACGGGAGAAAGCGTGAAGCCGACGAGATAGTCGAGGGCCCGGCGTGCAAGGTAAGCATCGACAAGGGGACCATCCAGCTGGCGCGGATTGTCCATCGCTTCCAGGATCGCCTTTTTGGTGATCGCGTTGAACACCACACGCTCAACCTGCTTGTCCTTCAAGACGCGCTTTTTCTGCAGCACTTCGAGAACGTGCCAGGAAATTGCCTCTCCTTCGCGGTCGGGGTCGGTCGCGAGAATGAGGCGGTCGGCGTCCTTGACCGCATTGGCGATTTCCGACAGCCGCTTCTGGGATTTGCTGTCCACTTGCCAGCTCATGGCAAAATTGTCGTCTGGCAGAACCGAGCCGTCTTTCGGAGGCAGATCGCGCACGTGGCCATAAGAGGCCAAGACCGTATAGTCGGTGCCGAGATATTTGTTGATCGTCTTGGCTTTCGCCGGCGATTCCACAATAACGACGTTCATTCTTACCCAAATAATTTTGCCGGAAACGGAGCCCCCGCCCGGTGGAGAAGGAGAATTTAGATGCGCAGACGATCACGGATCATGTGCCGCCTGTCAAATGGACCTTTGCGCGTCCCGGGTCAAGTGACCTCGCATTTGGCGTAGTTTTCCACGGTTGAGTTGCCCACAGGGCAACGGCACCGTGGTTGCCCCAAAAACGCGGCTGTCGGATCTCGATTATCCCATGATCAGAGAAATCTTTTGCCCCGCATGGCGCTCGAGGCGACCGGCAAGTTCAAGCTCGAGCAGGACGACAGTCACCGTGCGCGCATCCGCGTCCACGAACCGGATCAGTTCGTCGAGCTGCATCGGTGCCGGGCCGAGGGCTTCAATGATCCGGGCTCTCGCACCTTCAGCGGGGTCTGCAGCGGCAGGCTCCGGCTGGTGAACGGTTTCCGACAGGCCGCGAAACAGCGGTAGCTCGATCGCGGTGCGTCCCGCCAGTCCTTCCAGGACATCCCTCGCGGATCTTGCAAGCGTCGCACCCTGACGGATCAATCCGTTCGCTCCTTCTGAACGCGGGTCCAAGGGTGAGCCCGGCACTGCGTATATGTCGCGGTTCTGTTCCAGGGCGAAACGTGCGGTATGAAGTGACCCGGAGGCCTTGGCGGCTTCGATCACGACAACGCCGAGCGAAACGCCGGAAATCAGACGGTTTCGTCTGGGAAAATCCCGTCCACGCGGTTTCCAGCCAAAGGGCATTTCGCTGATAGCTGCGCCTCCGGCATCGAGGAGTGCCGAGAGCAGGTGTTCATGTTCTGGCGGATATAGAACGCTCAGTCCACCTGCGAAGACCGCAAGTGTTCCGGTTGCAAGCGCTGCCTCGTGGGCTGCCGCGTCAATGCCGCGTGCGAGACCCGAAGCAATCGCAAATCCGTGCGCTCCCAGATCGCGGGCGAAGGCGGCCGCGAGTTTGCGGCCGGAAAGCGATGCGTTCCGGGCACCGACAATAGCTGCCATTTGCGGATTTGCAGTCACCGGACCTCCCTTTATCGAAAGCAAGGGAGGCGGACTGTCAATATGTTGCAGATGGGGCGGATAGTCGGCTTCACCCTGGGCCACCAGCCGGGCACCGAAGCGCCGGTGCGCCTCAAGTTCGTCGATCGCATCCTGTTCGGAGCAGAGCCGATGGCTCCGCTTGCCGCCGCGTCTTGAAAGTGCCGGCAGGAGTTCGAGCGCCCGTTCCGCCGACCCGGCATGATCCAGAAGATCGCGGAACGTTGACGGGCCTATGTTTTCAGATCGTATTAAACGCAGCCATGCAAGGCGCTGCTCCTCTGTGAGGCAACGTGTTTTATCCTCTTGGCCTGCGCTCATGTGCCTCCGTTGTCTGCATCCGCGTCGCCGACCGGCGCCGGTTTCGACTTCGATCCGATCCTGCTTTCTTCACCGCGCAGCAACCTGCCGATATTCTCGTGGTGCTTGATCCACAGGAGCACAGTCATGAAGAGCGTCATTTCTGCCAGTTGGAAGCGGCTCAGCACGAGATAGAGCAGGACGGGTGTCACCAGGCTCGCTGTCAGCGCCGACAGGGATGAATAGCGGAACAGCGCCGCCATGCCGATCCATAACCCGACAAAAATCAGGGCGGCAGGCCAGTAGAGCCCCAGCAGTACGCCGATATAGGTCGCGACACCCTTGCCGCCCTTGAACTTGAGCCAGACCGGAAAAAGGTGCCCCAGGAAGGCGCCGAGACCGGCGACAAGGGCCATGTCCTGACCGTAAAACGCACCGACAACCAGGACGGCGACAGTCCCTTTCAGGCCGTCCCCGAGCAAGGTCGCTGCGGCAAGCGATTTCTTGCCGGTTCGAAGAACATTCGTTGTGCCGATATTGCCGGATCCGATGTTGCGGATGTCTCCGAGGCCGGCCATGCGTGTGACGACAAGTCCGAACGGGATAGAGCCCAGCAGGTAGCCGAAGGCGAGGGCCGCAAGATAGTAAGGCCAGGCGAACTCCCAGCTGATCGGATCAGGCACGCGAATCCACTCCCTTGTCGCGCGATGCAAAATTCAGCCGCACTGTAACCGGCTGCCGGTGCGGATCAAGTCCCGATACGGCATTCACACGAGAACAGGGGACGAGGCAGTGGGCGGGTCCAGCATCGCGCGTTCGAGAGGCGCTGGAGACACTTGCATCAGCCCTTGAGCTTGTACTTCTCCGCCTTGACGACAAGAGACCCGAAAGAAACCTTTATGCTCGCTCTGAGCGGCACGAGATAGGGTCTGTCGCCGACCGGCGCCAACCAGATTTCCATCGACTTGTTTTTGGCAAGCTCCTGGATTGTCTTGCGCTTCGGACGATGCCCGGAAACCGGCTCATACCGGGCACGGCAGACGAGAACATCGCCATTGAAGCGGCCGTCAGATGTTTTGGCCTGCCGCTTCGACTTGTAACTCAGATGAACGTTGTAGCGCTCCTTGCCATCGAAGAGTTCCAGCGTCCGGTTGCAGCTTTCCGCGGAGAGGCCTTTTGGCGCGGGAAAAACGGCTGCCGTCAACGGGTCCAGCACATTCTTGAGATGATCGGAAGTGACCTTGATCCGCTGATTCATGCGGTCCTGTGGCGGGTTTACGGCGACCTTCTTGACGCTTCCCTCTTTCATCTGCATCGAGATCGTCCCGTTTTCGTCGTCACTCCTGACTTCCAGGTCGAATTTATTGGGCTGCAACGTGCCACTGGCAATATTGCCGCGAACGTTCACGGACCCTTTTCCATCCGACACGAGCTTGCCAAAAGCCGCGGTTCCGCCATTGGCGTCGATGGAATAGGAGTCCTTGCTGAAATCGACGGACATCACGCCGGAACCGATCGGTAGTCCGACCGCGAACAGCTTGTATTTCATGTAGAGATCGGCCGCGTGAACGGGGCTGCCCGCAACTGTGACCGCGAAGAATGTCGATATAAACGCACGCATGTATCAATCCAATTGTTCCGCGAAGTTGTGCTGCCGGGCTAGGTGACGGACCCATAAATGAGGCCGATATGGTTTGAGGCGGCTTGCGTCTCATCAAGGCGCGGAAACGCAGGAAATGCGGCGCATTTTCAAGCCTTTCGCAACGCGGAGGAGGCGCAATCCGGTCAAATCCGAAGGACATGGAAATGGCGTCGCCCCGCGGCGTCAGCGTGCTTGACCGGGCAGAAAGCCCGCTCCGCACACCCTTCCTGGCGGGATCTCGCCATTTCGCATGCCATTTCAGTCTCATTTATGGGTCCATCACCTAGGGCAGCGCAAACTCTCGGCGTGGATCGAACACCATGTTACCTGAATGCAGTCTGAATGCGGCGTCTGGCGGTCACTGTTCCGCGTCTCAGGAGTGCGCGAACACCGTCTTGCCCGCAACGACCGTCCGCAACACCCGCCCCGAGAACCGCGCATCTTCAAAAGGCGAATTCTTCGAATGCGACCGGATTGCGCTTTTTTCAAGCACCCAGGGCCGGTCTGGGTCGAACACGGCGATATCCGCCGGAGCACCTTTGGAAAGGCGGCCGGTTTCCAGCGCGAGCCTGTCTGCCGGCTTGCTCGTCATCGCTCCCAGCAAGGTGACAAGATCAACCTGTCCGGAATGAAACAGCCGCAAGGCGGCAGCCAGCATGGTTTCAAGCCCGATGGCACCGTCTTCCGCTTCGGCCCAGGGATGGCGCTTCGTTTCAACGTCCTGCGGATCATGGTTGGAGCAGATGATATCGATGGTTCCGTCGGCGATTGCGGCGATCATTGCTTCGCGATCGTCTTCGTCACGCAGAGGAGGCGACATCTTGAAGAAGGTCCGGTAGGCGCCGATGTCGTTTTCGTTGTGGGTGAGGTGATTGATCGATATTCCCGCTGTGATGTCCAGGCCGCGCTTCTTGCCGGTGCGCACAACATCGGCGCTGTCAGACGTGGAGATCAGGTTCGCGTGATACTTGCCCTTCGACATGCCGACGAGACGAAGATCCCGCTCCAGCATGATGATTTCGGCTTCACGCGGCACTCCGGAAAGGCCCTTCCAGCTTGCATTCAAACCTGCGTTCATCACGCCGCCAGCCAGATCCGGGTCTTCGGTATGGTGGATGACAAGCGCGTCGAAATCGCGCGCATAAGTCATCATGCGGCGCATGACCTGCGCGTTTTCGACCGACTTGTGCCCATTCGTGAACGCGACCGCGCCTGCCTCCTGCAAAAGCCCGATCTCCGCCATCTCCGTGCCGTTCAGTCCCTTTGTCAGCGCTGCAAGGGGATGAACGTTTACAATTGCGGTATCCCGCGCGCGCCTGAGAATAAAATCGACAAGAGCCGGGTCGTCGATGACCGGGTCGGTGTCCGGCATCGTGCAGATGGTCGTGACCCCGCCCGCAGCGGCTGCCTGCGACGCGCTGGCAAGCGTTTCACGGTGTTCTGCGCCGGGCTCTCCGACGGAAACGCACATGTCGATGAGGCCCGGGCAGGCGATCGCTCCCTTGCAGTCGACAATCTCCGCGCCGTAGGGTGCGCCCTGGTTCGCCGCTTCCGGGCCCGCCGCGAGGATGGTCCCGTCGGCAATGATGATGGAACCGGGCGCATCCAGCTCGCGCGCCGGATCGATCACCCTGGCATTGGAAAGAACCAGCGGTCTTGGTGTATCGAGTGCCACGGGTCTTTCCTCTATTGGTTTGGCAGATTTGCTGCGAGGGCCTCTAGGATCGCCATTCTGACGGCGACACCCATTTCAACCTGTTCCCTGATCAGGGACTGCGGACCGTCGGCAATGGACGCATCGATCTCAACGCCCCGGTTCATCGGACCGGGATGCATGACCAGCACATCCTTGCGCGCAACCGAGAGCTTTTCCGCATCAAGGCCGTAATATCGGTAGTATTCGCGCACGGAAGGGACGAAGGCTCCATTCATGCGCTCGCGCTGGAGCCGCAGCATCATCACGATGTCCGCGTCCTTCAGTCCGGCGCGCATGTCGTTGAAGACCTCAACGCCCATCTTTGCAATACCGGAGGGCAGCAGCGTCGACGGTGCAACGACACGAACCCGGGCACCGAGAGCATTCAGCAGGATAATATTGGAGCGGGCGACACGTGAATGGGCGATGTCGCCGCAAATGGCGACTGTCAGCCTGGCGATCTTGCCCTTGTGACGGCGGATCGTGAGCGCGTCGAGCAGCGCCTGTGTCGGATGCTCGTGCGGTCCATCGCCGGCATTGACCACCGAACAGCCGACCTTGCGCGCAAGCAGATGGACAGCGCCGGCGGCATGATGCCGGACCACCAGGAGGTCGGGATGCATTGCGTTGAGTGTTGCCGCCGTGTCGATCAGCGTTTCGCCCTTTTTCACCGAGGAATGCGACACAGCCATATTCATGACGTCCGCACCGAGCCGCTTGCCGGCAAGCTCGAACGAACTCTGCGTCCGCGTGGAGTTCTCGAAAAAGAGGTTGATCTGGGTTCGGCCCTGAAGGACCTGCTTGCGCTTGTTGACCTGCCGTGAAACCTCGACGGCTTCTTCGGCACGGTCCAGAAGGCCCAGAATTTCGTGGGGATGAAGCCCTTCAATGCCCAGCAAATGGCGATGGGGGTAGGGGCTGTCTCGATGGGTGTCTGTCGCGGTCATCGAGACCATCCCTATAGGGAGAATCGGCACGGTGCACAAGTGCGAATTCAACTCATGCCCGATGTCCACATGAGGCGGGTGCCTGTTCGAGCAGCAGGACTTCACTCAGGCGGGGTATCAATCCTCGGACGACATGAACCCGAGGCGGTCAAGAAACCCTTGCAGAATGTAGGCGGCGGCCATCTTGTCGACGACATCGGCCCGTTTCGCACGGCTGGAATCCGCCTCCAGCAGCGTCCGCGTGACGGCGGCGGTCGAAAGGCGTTCATCCCAGTAAGTGATCGGAAGCTCGGTCTTCTGGGACAGGTTTCTGGCGAATGCCCGCGTGGCTTGTGCGCGCGGACCTTCGCTTCCGTCCATGTTCAATGGCAATCCAAGGACAATGCCGCCGACATTCTGTTTCCCGCAAATTCCGAGCAGCTGCTCGGCATCAATCGTGAATTTCTTTCTGCGGATCGTATCCATCGGCGTCGCAATTCCGCGGCCGATATCCGACAGCGCAAGACCGATGGTCTTGGTGCCCAGATCGAGACCGATCAAACGGCTGTCGCGCGGCAGGGCCGATACAAAATCTTCGATGGAAAGTGCGGGGTCGTTTGCCATGAAGGCGCTTTATCAGGGCCGGTTCCAAAAGGCCAGTTGGAACTGCCTTTAGAGAGCGCCACCGGCAACAACCCTTTCTTGCACAAATGAAGTCAGTGTCTAAACTCGAAGCATAAACTGCGTTGGCGATGGAGATTTAGATGAAACTCACCTGGTACGGTCATTCCGCCTTTAAGCTGGAGTTCACCGGAACGTCCATCATGTTCGATCCGTTCCTGACCGGCAATCCGTCGTTTCCGGACAATCTGGCGGTTGATCAGGTGACAGCAGGCGTCACCCATGTCGTGCTGACGCATGGCCATGACGATCATATCGGCAACGCAATCGACATCCTCAAGCAGAACGGCGCGCAGTTGATTTCAAATTTCGAGATCTGCATGTGGGCCGGCAGACAGGGCATTGAGAACATCAACCCGATGAATTCGGGTGGCATGGTCGATACCGGCGCATTCAAGGTCGCGCTCACACGAGCGGACCATTCCTCGTCAAAGCAGACCGAGGGCGAGGCCATCTATCTCGGAAATCCGCACGGCGTCATAATCGAGATTCCGGGAAAGAAGGTGCTTTATCACATGGGGGATACCGACATTTTCTCCGATATGGCGCTGATCAACGAGATCTACCGCCCGAAGATCGGGATCGTTCCCGTCGGCGACCGCTTCACCATGGGGGGCAGGGCCGCGGCCATAGCCTGCACGCGTTTCTTTGACTTCGACACGATCGTCCCCTGCCATTTCGGAACATTCCCGATCCTCGATCAGTCGGCTGACGCTTTTGAAACTGCCATGGGGCCGGAAGCGGCAAAGGTGAACACACTGACACCGGGTGCGAGCATCGAGCTATGACCAGGCCGCGGCACCGCGATTTCCGGCAGGGTATCAGGATGATGTGGTCTGCTTGGCTGATGCTGATCTGCGCGGCCGTTTTACCGGCGCAAGCAACAGACTCAACGGCGATACCGGCAGAAAAACCGAATATTCCGGCTTCGGACAGCAACAAGACATCCGCTTCCCATCAGGGATCATATGACAAGGTTCTTGAAGTCTTTTCCGGTGACAAGACCGTCGCGGGCGAAAAGATCACCTTTCCGCAAAAGGATGCCTCGGTCAGGGCAATCGTGGTGACGCTGGAGCCTGGCGAAAAAACAGCCTGGCATCAGCATGGCGCACCGCTTTTTGCCTACATCCTGCAGGGCGAAGTCACCGTGTTCTACGAAGGCATCGGAGAGAAGGTCTTCCGCGAGGGAGAGGGCGTCATGGAAGCGATGACCGTGACCCACCAGGGGAGGAACACCGCCGACGGCGATACGCGCATTCTCGCAGTCTTCCTGTTGGGAGACGGCAGGGAGGCCGTCGTTCCCGAGACCGCACCGGTCAAGGGACTGCACTAGCGCGCGTTTCTGGCGGGAGCATATGTCCGGTTCCCATGGCGTCAGGAACACCTGGAAAGGGTACTGGTTTTTGGGGATGCAAGTTGTGACCGGGTCTCTGAGTGATTTCACTTACGAACGGTATCGAGCAAATACTCTCACGGAGAAACATGAAAAATTACTAATGTAATTCAGTCGTTTATGAACAAAATTTCACAAGTATTTCCGAGGTTGCTGCTTATCTCTCATTGGGAACGCGCCGGGCAGAAGGATGTGGTCCAACTCGGGCGCAGGCACCACGGAGGATACGCGCGTGCACCTGGTAAAGTCGGACAGTCTTATCGAACGCGGTCTAGATGCCGCGAACTACAATATATTTGAACAGAACAGGATCTGGGCGCGCCACGCCTCCGAAAAACCTGATGTTGCCGCAAGCCTGATGCGTACCATTCGGGCGATCCATAGGAGAATCAAGGAAGAAAGAGACCTCTCGGCCCTCTCGATCGGCGCAGGCAACGAGCCGCAGTTCCGAATTCTTCAGTCCGCCTTTGAAAGAGGCCTGTGGCTTTACGACATTGACGGTGCGGCGCTGGCAACGCTTCAGGAGCGCCAGACGAGGCAGCTTCTGCAAAACGTGCATCTGGTCCAGGGCGACTACACGTTCGACTTTCGCGACGGGAATGCAGCGCGACGAACCCGTGAAGCACTGCTGGACGGATGCAGGCAGGATCTCATCACTCTCCATCACAGCCTCTATTATTCGAATGCCGCCACCTGGCCAGTGCTCGTGAAGGCGCTTTACGACGAGGTCCTGACGCCGAATGGCGCAATCCACGCGGTCATGATGTCAGCCCGCGAAACACGGCCGCACACAACCACCTGGCTCTACAACCATTTTGCCAACCGGTTCTTCGGCACCTCGACGGATCAGGACCTGCTCGGACTAAGGCAGCAATTGCGTGAGGTCCATGCCCTGAAGGATTGCGAGATCTGTTCGGAGACGCGCCAGGTCCAGTTCTGGGTCGACGACTTCGACCTGTTCATGGCGGTGATCTGGATGATCCTTCTTTACCCACACGCGCACGACTACACGCTTGAACAACGGATCGAGATCACCGAGTGCGTCATCGAGAATTACTGGATCCCCAAAAGGCCGCTGGTTCAATCTCAGGATTACATTACGATCCACAAACTTGGTCCCGCGCAATCCATGGCCATCTTCGGCGGCAGATAGCTTTTGGACACACGTCGGCACCTGTCTGCTCCAGCACGGTTTTCACGCACTCAGGAACCGGGCGACTGACCCCGTGTCCTAAAGCCTGTTCAAAAGGGCAGGGGTCGGCCAGGCATCCGCCGGCATGCCGAGTTTTTGCTGCATGTCCTGGACAGCACCACGGGTACCGGCGCCCAAGATCCCGTCGATCTTGCCGACGTCATAGCCCCTGGCTTGAAGCTTGGTCTGAAGTTGCTTCATCTGGGCATCGTTCAGCCCCTGGTCAGGATTGCCGGCATTGTAGCGCGGTGCGCCCGCAAGGCGGGTCGCAAAATAGGCGGCGGACGTGGTGTAGATGAGCGACTGGTTCCATTCCAGGTAGATGTCGAAGTTCGGATAGGCCAGAAAGGCCGGTCCCTTGCGGCCTTGAGGAAGCAGCAGCGAGGCGGGCAGGTTGGAGGCGATCTGGCCCCAGCGCGGCTGAATGCCGAGAGCGGCCCATTGCGCGCCTGTCTTTGTCTTGCCAAGACCCGTTTCGGACCAGTTCAGATTCTGGGGAACGGTCACTTCCTGAAGCCAGGGCTCACCCTGACGCCACCCGAGGTGATTGATGAACGCACCGGCGGTCAGGATCGCGTCCGACGCGCTCTGCTTCAGTTTCACGTGGCCGTCGCCATCGCCGTCACGACCGAACTTGATGATGTCCTCGGGCAGCATCTGAACCATGCCGATTTCACCAGCCCAGGCACCAGTCGTGCGCTGCGGGTCGAGGTCGCCATGCTGCACCATCTCAATGGCAGCGATCAGCTGTGGGCGGAAAAGTTCCGGACGCCGGCAGTCATGGGCAAGCGTCGCGAGTGCGTTGACCGTGTTGAAATCACCCTGAACCGCGCCGAAATCCGTCTCCAGTGCCCAGAATGCGGTAATCACCGGTGCCGGCACGCCATATTCATTTTCCGTGCGCTGGAAGATGGCAGCATGCTTTTTCATGTTCGCCGCGCCGTTCTTCATGCGATAGCCGGAAATGACCCGCTTGGAAAAGTCCAGAAAGGTCATCTTGAAAACGCCCTGAGCGCGGTCGCGCGACAGAACCTTTCTGTCGATCTGGGCACGGGCAAGGGTCCGGTCGGCCGCATCGGGCGAAAGCCCTTTCGCGACCGCTTCCTGTTTGACGCCGGCCAGGAACTGTCCGAAATCTCCGCCGCATTGCTGTGCCGATGCTGAGGATGTGAAAAGGCAAAGTCCTGCGGCGATGCCGGTCGCAATGGTAAGCACGAAATTCTTGCGGCGGGTCATGGATGATCCTGTTGTTGCGGTGTTGCAGCCAAATGCGCGTCGTCTGAAATTCCGCGATAGTTGACTGCGCTTCGCCCGCAACGTCAACCGGAACGGCGGGCAAAGACGCGGTCATCCACGAAGAGCGCGCTTCAGGTAACGATTATTGGCAGCCGCCGAAGTCCGACCCCACCATGATGCCGCCTTCCGGGCTGCGCCTGAGCGGCGCGTTCACGCGTGCCGATGACCTGCAGTTTGAAGACGGAGCATGAAGATTTGGTGCCGGCGCGTAGGCTGGGTCGCCGTAGTAGGGGGCGGCATTTACACCGGATGTCTGCTGAAGGCACATCTGGTAGGCCGTGTCGTAGAGCGCCTGCCAGCCACCGGGCATTGAGCCCATATTGTTCAGGACGCCAAGTGCTGCGCCCGCACGCGCACCGCGCGCAGCGCCCGAGCGTCCGGCCCAGGCACCACCGACGACCGACCCCGCCATTCCGCCGGAGACCGCGTCTCCAACGACGTCACCGTTGCCGACATAGGAATTGGCGTAGTCCGTTGCATAAACCACGCAATCGGTTCCGTCCGCGAAAGCAGCAACAGGCCCGCCGATCAAAAGTACCAGCGACAATGCACAGCACGTCATTCTATGTCGTTGAAACATCTCCGGTCCTCCGTTGGCAAAAAAGGGCTGCAAAGCCACATGCCTTTGCGTGCGCAGCTGTGCAACTCCTTGTTGCCGGACGTAACGGGAACCAGCCTATTTTAGCGGTCTTAACAAGTTTCTACTGCGGATGCCCGGAAGGGGAACTCATTGCGCCGTGCGGTTAACAAATCGCTGACCGACAAACCCCGTTTTCCCTTCATATTCGACGCCGCACCACCATTTGCCGCACTCATTGAAGCTGATGGCAGTGTTGCCCGGGATGACTGCGATGATCTCGCTGTTCTTCTGTTCCGAGGAGCGCATGTTGACCGAGGCAGTGGTTTTGCCCGAATGCGGATAAGCACCGCCACCTTGTTCGGTTTTCGCCTCAACCGGTGCCTGCCCGGCTGCCGTATCAACTACAACAGCATCAGGACTGTTGTTCGTTGCAATGGCTTCATTGCTCGGCAGTACAGTATGTACCGACGGTGTTTCAGCCGATGCCGGACGCGCATAGGCCGGCTTCGTCAAGCCTGCTGATAGACTGGGGACGACTGCTTCGGTGTTCGGCACCACACTTGCGATCGCAGCCTGATCAGACGGTGCCTGAGGATAAACTGGCGCCACGGGGTCATCGCTGGCACCTGCCGACGTCCCATAGATGCCCGTATTTCCGGAGGCAAAGGCAAGCCTTAACCGGTCCTTGGCCTCGGCAATCTGTTGCGGTGTCGCGGTATTGAAAGTGTCAGATGCAACGGTGCTTGTATAACCGCTGCCCCCTGAAGCGCCTTCGGTACCCGCTGTGTGTGCAGCAGAGGCCACGGGTGGCTCTGCGACGATGAGCTCGGTTGCAACGGGACGGGTCGTCGGCTCTTCTTCGATCATCATGTCGGGAAGGCCGAGCGCCAGTGCAGCACCTCCGGCCAGTCCGACAAGCAATGTGCCTGCGGCCAGTGTTCTGAAACGAGAGCTGCGCGGGAGCTTAACTGGCCGATTTTGAGCTCTCTGTTTCTTCTGTGCGGACCGGGTGACAACGTCCGCAATCTTTTCGGCATCGTCCGATTTGCGCAGAACGCCGGGAACCTCGAATGGACTGTCGCTTGTGTCGGCGGCCATGCTCGGTCGTTGCAAACCGGTATCGTGGGACTCGCGAGCGGCGGCGTGCAACTGCAGGATCTTGGAAGCGAGTTCACCCGGATCGATATTCCTCAGCGACTTCCGGAATTCAGAGCTGGAATGAGCGCCCCCGATCACTTTGAAATCACGTCTCGCTTGAAAAGATTTCCCGGTATTCTCAGACCGATCTGTCGGAATAGCGCATGATTTGGCTGGCGCGGTTACTGAATACATCTGGCCCTCCTGGTGATGCGGTTCGGGCACGCGCAATGCGGTCACCTTGTTTTGGCAAGCCGCTATTAACCTTTGTTAATGCGTCCGCACACGGGCCGGATTGCGGCGAGACTGGGGAATTTGCCGTCAATTTTGACGAGCTTGTGATCTGGAAAGAGATCCGGACCGGCGCGTTTGCAAATGCATAACCTGTCTTTGCCATGCTTGAATGCGCGACGGCATGCGGAGATTCTGTGCCGGAGGTGAACGACGCATCGATGAACGGGCAGGAAACGATGAAACGCTGGGTGATCTCGAAAGCTGTTGGAGCCGTGATGGGTCTGGGCGCGTTTCTGTCCGCGGCGCTCGCTCAGGAACCGCAGCAGCAGGAGCTTCGGATCGGATTCATGGCCACTTTGTCCGGGCCGGCTTCGGTCTTTGGCGAACATATGCGCGACGGCTTCATGCTCGCCGTCAACCAGTCAAATGGTGCGCTGGGCGGCATGCCGACAAACGTTCTCGTCGTCGACGACAAGCTCGATCCTGATCATGCGGTCAAGGAGGTCACGAAACTGATCAACGAGAACGGCATCGACCTGCTGGTCGGCGTGAATTTCTCAAAGGTCATGCTTGCGGTGCACGATCCGGTGGTCCGGTCCAGGACCCTGTTCATCGGGACCAGTTCCGGACCAGCACCCATCGCCGGGCGAAATTGCAGCCGGTACTTCTTTTCCACCGCGGCACAGGACGATCAGGTGCATGAGACCATGGGGCGTTACGCCAGCCTCAAGGGATATCAGCAGGTAGTGACCATCGCTCCCGACTATGAGGCAGCGCGCGATGCCATCGCCGCGTTCCGGCGGCATTTCAAGGGACAGATCGCTCGCGAGATTTTTCCGAAGCTCGGACAGACGGAGTTTTCGGTAGAGTTCGATCAGATCGCAGAGATCGAACCCGATGCGATCTATGCGTTTATGCCCGGCGGGATGGGCGTGGAACTCGTCAGGCAGTTCCAGACCTCCGGAATGAAGGGCATCATTCCCTTCCTGTCTTCCAAGACAGTTGACGCGGTCACCCTGCCTTACACGAAGGAAATGGGCGAGGGGCTCTTCTCCGCCGCTCACTGGGCTCCCAACCTGGATAACCCGGCGAACAAGCGTTTCGTGCGGGAGTTCCGAAGAGCCTACAATTATGCGCCGTCAACATACGCGGCGCAGGGATATGATGCGGCCAAGCTCATTCATTTCGCGCTGGAGCTCACCGGAGGCGCCAAGGACAGGGAAGCGATGCTGTCTGCGATCAATGCTGCGCCCTTTGAAAGCGTGCGCGGAGACTTCCGCTTCAATTCCAACCAGTTTCCGATCCAGGACTTCTACCTGGTCGAAGGTGTGCGCCGGACCAGCAGGCTCTATGAAATGGAAGCCGTGGCGCGGGTTTTCGACGATGTCGGCGATGCGTTTTCCGGTTCCTGCCGGATGTGACCGGACGGCCGAAAGAGTGCCAGCGCCCCATTTCTGAAACGGCCGGTCCAAAAACTTTCAGCACGCGCCTTGCATTCAGGACCGGACAGTCCATATTAGCATCATGTCCAGCACGTCGCATCAATTTTCCCACCAGAAAGCGCGCTCTCCCGGCCCAGGCAGGCCGCGGGCTTTCGACGAGTCGGTAGCCCTTGAAGCTGCGTTGCTGGTCTTCTGGCAAAAGGGTTATGAGGCAACGTCGCTGGAAGACCTGACGAAGGCGATGGGCCTGAGCCGGTCGAGTTTTTATGCAGCCTTTGAAAGCAAGCAGGCGTTGTTCCGGCGCGCACTGTCGCACTACTCCTGCAACGGGCTGCAGAACCTGAAAGACGTGGCGCATTCTGCAGAAGGAAATCCCGTTGATGCCATGATGCAGGCGCTGTCCAACCCCCAGGGCGGGGAAAAAGGATGCATGCTCGTTAATTGCATTACCGAACTTGCACCGCATGATGAAGGCGTGGCCGAGATCGGGCGCAGACATCTGGAAAAGATCGAGGAGACCTTCGCGGAGGTCCTGGATCCTGAAAATCCGGACGCCATGCGCGACAGGGCGCGGGCTCTTTCGTCGCTGGCGATTGGAACCCTGGCACTACGCAAAGCCGGATATCCGGCAGATCGCATCGCAGACACCCTGAAGCAAGTAAAGGTCATTCTTCCGGACTGACGGAGACACCACATGGTCAAGTCTCTGCAAGCGCGAAACTCTCGGAAATAAATATGGACCGTTTGGTCCGTAAATAGACAACACGCATTCCGGCGACATTGAAAAGGAACTGAAAATGTCTGATCACAAACTGTTCTCACCCGCCAAGGCCGGTTCGGTCGAGCTCAGGAACCGCATTGTCATGGCGCCCCTGACGCGCAATCGGGCGCGGGCGGAAGACGATGCGCCGTTCGAACTGCACGCGGAATACTACGGTCAGCGTGCCGGGGCAGGGCTGATCATCACGGAGGCTTCCCAGATCTCGCCGCAGGGCAAGGGATATGCCTGGACGCCCGGCATACATTCCGAAGCCCAGATCGAGGGATGGAAAAAGGTAACGGATGCCGTCCACGCCAAAGGTGGCAAGATTGTCATTCAGCTCTGGCATGTTGGTCGGATTTCCCACCCGGTCCTGCAGCCCGGCGGTGTCGACCCGGTCGCACCGTCGGCGATCGCGGCGAACTCCAAAACCTTCGACGGCACCCAATTTGTCGATACGCCGAGGCCCCGCGCCCTGGAAGCGCATGAGATCCCGGGCATCGTGGAAGATTATCGCAAGGCGGCTGAAAACGCGAAAAGGGCCGGTTTTGACGGTGTCGAAGTGCATGCAGCCAACGGCTACCTGATTGACCAGTTCCTGCGCGACGGATCGAACAAACGCGAAGACGCCTATGGCGGTCCGGTTGAAAACCGGTCGCGTTTCCTCAAGGAGGTCATGATTTTTAAGACCCGGGTTCGTCTGTGCCCGGGCTGCATCACCCGTGGCAAAAAAGAATGCAGCCAGGCAGGCA
>Ga0207422_1002689_pt1 | contig 22094 bp, 21 predicted proteins | sample MarCyaLeptolynsp_FD_187757 | JGI IMG/M metagenome (GOLD analysis project Ga0207422, IMG submission 187757) | Marine cyanobacterial communities from Panama - species 1 Leptolyngbya sp. (SPAdes) | ecosystem: Environmental > Aquatic > Marine > Unclassified | place: Panama: Panama City | collected... | reverse complement strand
GAGGCGGTGCGAACGCCCATCGGTTTTGCTTCCGACGGCAAGGTCACCGGGCTGCCAGGCGGTCTTCCAATCGTTCATGAAGGTGTCCTCCTGGGCGGCATCGGGGTTGGCTCAGGATCCGGAGACCAGGATATCGAGGTCGCGAAAGCAGGGCTTGCCGCGCTTGGGGAAGGCGGCTGAGACCTGCTTGCTGAACTTCCGTCGTCGTCACGCGAACTCGATCTGGGCTTTCACTGCCTGATTGCGGTTACCGGCCATCTCGAATGCGGCAAGTGACTCCTTCAATGGAAACGTCTGGGTGATGAACGGTTTTACGTCGACGAGGCCCTTTTGCATCAGGCTTACGGCCGTGAAAAACTCAGCATGAAACCGGAATGATCCTTTGAGGGAGAGTTCCTTGGCTGTGATTGCCATCATCGGCAGGTTCATGTCGCCGCCGAGGCCAAGCTGGAGGATTGTCCCTCCCGGACGCATGGCCGAGATTCCGGCAGACAGCGCCGGCGCTGCACCGGAACATTCGTAAAGGATATCGAAGGTCCCTTTTTCCGGCGTGAAGCGATCAAGTGCCTCTGCGTCCTTCGACATATTCAACGTCACGTCCGCTCCAGCTTCGCGGGCCTTTGACAGCGTAAACTCGCTCAGGTCGGTTGCGACAACCAGGTCCGCACCGGCTCTGCGTGCCGCCAGGATACAAAGGATACCAATCGGGCCGCAGCCTGTGACCAGAACCGATTTACCCATCATTCCGCCGGCGCGACGGGTTGCGTGCAGGCAGACGGCCAGCGGTTCAGCCATGGCCGCTTCGCCGGGCGTCAGCCCGTCTGCCGGCGCGCATTGTGCGGCGTCGGCGACCAGAACTTGCCGGAAGGCTCCCTGGATGTGCGGAAAAGGCATTGCGCTTCCGTAAAATCGCATGTTGAGGCACTGGTTGTAGCGGCCCTCATGGCAATAGCGGCAGTTCCCACAGGGCCGCGACGGTGAAACGGCAACGAGCTGGCCGATCGAGAGACCGGTTACGCCTTCGCCGAGCGCGGTGATGTGGCCAGACACTTCATGGCCCAAAATCATCGGTTCCTTAAGCCTTACCGGGCCAAAGCCACCATGATTGAAATAGTGAAGGTCTGATCCGCAGATGCCGCCGGTTGCCAGTTTGATCTGAACCTCACCCGGACCCGGCGCTGCCACGTCACGGTCCTCAATGCGCAGATCCTTGGCGGCGTGAATAACGATGGACTTCATGTTGGCCTCACAAGACGGGAGTGAGCAGGTCCTTGCCTGCAAAATGGGCTGTCAGATTGTCCCGGACGAGCTTGCCCATGGCTTTTCGCGTTTCCACAGTGCCCGACGCGTGATGGGGTTGCAGCAGCACATTGTCGAGTTCAAGAAAGCGTTGGTTGAGCGCGGGCTCGCCCTCAAAGACGTCGAGGGCAGCTGATCCCAGGCGCTTGCTTTCAAGCGCGTCCAGCAGAGCCTCTTCGTCAATGTTCGACGCGCGGCTGATGTTGATGATCATGCCCCCCGGGCCGACGGCTTCGATCACTTGCCTGTTGACGATATGCCGGGTGGCGGCCGAAGCCGCCAGCGTGACAAAGAGGAAATCAGACTGCCGAGCCAGTTCGACCGGATCAGCGACGTAATTCCAGTCGGGTGCATAGTCTTTGGCCGAAACATCCGTGTAGGAGATGTCCAGGTCGAAGCCTGCAAGACGCTTGGCAACTTCAAACCCGATCCGGCCGAGGCCAAGCACGCCGGCCTTTTTACCCCAGACCCTGCTTTTGAGGGGATAAAGGCCCTGTGCCTGCCAGTTGCCATCCCGCACCCAGCTCTCACCGCCGATCATCCCTCGGGACTGAACCAGCATCATTGCAACACCGAGATCCGCAACGTCGTTTGTCAGAACGTCGGGCGTGTTTGTGACACGCACACCGTGGTCACGGCAGGCGTCAAGATCAACCGCGTCGAAACCGACACCGTAGACGGAGATGATCTCAAGGTTTGGACAGGCTTCGATCATCGACCTTGTGGCGCCGAGTTCGCCCCGTGTCGCGATGCCTTTGATTGTTTTTCCGACAGCGCGGAGAAATTCTGACTGATCCGGCGCCTCAAAATACTTATGCATGTGGAAGGCTTCTTCCAACGGCAGCTGATCCCAATCAGGGTAGGGACCGACCTGGAGAATGTCGGGTTTGGTCATTTTGGATCTCTCGGGTTGACAAGTTATGTTATCGATAACATAACAGATGAAAGTGTCAAATGTTTCGTTGAAAAGGATTTCCGATGAGCCTTGCTTTGTTCGATCTGTCCGGCAGACGGGCCCTGATCACCGGGTCTTCCCAGGGGATCGGGTTTGCACTCGCACGCGGTTTGGCGCAGGCGGGTGCGGAGATCATTTTGAACGGCCGCGATCAGGCAAAGCTGGGCGAGGCGGCCGCCAAATTGCGCTCTGAGGGCCATAGCATTCACGAACTGGCCTTCGACGTTACCAACCATGACGGCGCCCGGCTCGCGGTTGATGGGTTCGAGGCAGAAACCGGTGCAATCGACATTCTTGTGAACAACGCCGGCATGCAGCATCGCACGCCGCTCGAGGACTTTCCGGCAGATGCCTTCGAACGATTGATGCAAACCAATATAGCGTCCGTGTTCCATGTCGGTCAGGCAGTGGCGCGGCACATGATCGGGCGCGGGCGTGGCAAGATCGTCAACATCTGCTCGGTCCAGACAGCACTCGCACGGCCTGGAATTGCGCCCTACACGATGACCAAAGGGGCCGTGGCAAACCTCACGAAAGGCATGGCGACCGACTGGGCGAAACACGGCCTTCAGTGCAACGGCCTTGCGCCGGGTTACTTTGACACGCCGCTCAATGCCGCTCTCGTCAATGATCCTGAGTTCAGCGCCTGGCTTGAAAAACGCACCCCGGCGGGCCGGTGGGGCAACGTTGAGGAACTCGTCGGAACCTGCATCTTTCTTTCCTCCGATGCCTCGTCCTTCGTGAACGGAACCACCGTCTTTGTGGACGGCGGTATTTCGGCGTGCCTGTGATGGTTGCCTATATCGTCATGGGGGTTTCCGGGTGCGGCAAAAGCGAGATCGGAAAAGGGTTCGCGAGGGCGATTGGTGGCCGGTTTTTTGACGGCGACGATCTGCATCCGGCTGAGAACATTGCCAAGATGAGCCGCGGCGAACCGCTCGACGACAACGATCGCGCCCCCTGGCTCGACAAGGTCGGCAGACAGCTTGGGCAATCGGACGGTCCGACCGTGATCGCTTGTTCCGCGCTCAAGCGCGCCTACAGGCAAAAAATCACGGAAATGGCCGAGAGGCCCGTGACCTTCCTTTATCTTGAGGGAACGCGCGAGCTTTTGAGCGAACGCATGAAACATCGTGACGGACACTTCATGCCGGTCGCGCTTCTCGACAGCCAGTTGGACACGCTCGAGCCGCCCGGACCTGATGAATTGTCCGTCAAGGCCTCGATCGATCAAACACCGGACGAGGTGGTTGAAGCATTGATCGCCGGAATTCGAAGGAAGCAGCAATGAGTGAAAAAGTAGCCCTTATCGGAGCAGGGGCCATGGGCGGCGCCATCGGGACCCGCCTTGCGGAAACCGGCAATAAGCTTTGCGTGTTCGACCTGGATACCGAAAAAGTCGATGCCCTTGTCAAAAAGGGGGCGGAGGCCGCAGGGTCAGCCGCCGAAGCAGCAGGTCGATCGGACTATGTCATCACCAGCCTGAATTCACCCAAGATCGTTGAGCTTGCCGTCTTTGGGGAGAACGGGGTCGCTGCGGGAGCAAGACCTGGAACCCTGATCATCGACATGTCGTCCATCGACCCGGATGCGACCAAGGACCTTGCGAAAAAGGCAGAAGATGCCGGGCTGCGCTGGGTTGACAGCCCGCTTTCAGGCGGAGCCCCCAAAGCCCTGATCGGCGAGTTGACGCTGATGGCCGGCGGTGCTGCCGGCGATGTTGCGGACGCCCATAATGTGCTGAAACACGTGAGTTCCAACTACACCCATATGGGTCCGGTGGGGGCCGGGCAGACAACAAAGCTGATCAACCAGGTTTTGTGCGGACTTGGGTTTCTGGCGGTTGCCGAGGCGACACAGCTTGCGCTGGATGCAGGCGTCGATGCCGCCAAGATCCCGACGGCGCTGAAAGGAGGGCGTGCAGACAGTGCGCTTCTTCAGGAATACATGCCGCGCTATGTCGCGCGAGACTACCGGCGCACCGGGCGGATCGACAACATGGTGAAGGATCTCAACGGAGCCTTGGATCTGGCAAGACGCAGTAACACCGCGATGCCGCTCACTGCGCTTTGCGCGGAGGTCCACCGCATGCTGACAGCGGCCGGACTCGGCGGCGAGGATGAGGCGGCCCTGATGGAGTTTTTCAAGGGTCCGAACAAGGAGCAGTTCAAATGATCACACGTTTTGCTCTGTTCGAAGGCAGTGTCAAAGCAGGCAAAACCGATGCGTTTCGCGCTGCTGTCACGGAACGGCTGGTGCCGTTGTGGCGCCAGTTTCCCGGCAACAGCGATGTCCGCGTCATGTTTGGCGAGGAACGGGACGAGGGCGCGCCGGAATACCCGCTTATTCTGGCAATCAGCTATCCCGATCGCGAGACCATGACAGGTGCGCTCAAAAGCGATGCGCGGAACAGATCCCGGGAAGTCACCGGTGAGATCGTCACAGAGTATTTTGATGGAAAGATCCATCACCACGTGACGGAGGCAAATGAGTACGCCGGAAAGGCGTGATGCGGGGCTGGCTGGCCATTTTTGTTGAAACCTGTGTCTCTTTTCCCTGAGCCAGCCGATGCGATTGCAGTAACGGGTTCATTTTGCCTATCAATAGGCAGGAAACCCGGGCGGAGGATGAATGCAGCGCACAGTGACGATGAAGGATGTTGCGCAGAAGGCGGGCGTTTCCGTCATGACCGTCAGCCGCGCGTTCAAGCAGCATGCCTCGGTCGGCGAGGAGACCAGGAAACGAATCCTGAAGATTGCCGAAGATCTCGGTTATGTTTTTGACAGCAACGCGGCAACGTTTCGGTCCCAGCGGACCGGATTCGTCGCGGTTGCCATTCCATCCCTGAACAATGCAAACTTCGCCGACACGGTTGGTGCCTTGTCGGAAGTGCTCAAGGATGCGGATCTGCAGGTCCTGCTCGGCTACAGCAACTACGACATCCACGAAGAAGAAGGCATCGTTGAGCAGTTTTTAAGGCGGCGCCCGGAAGCAATCGTCCTGACGGGGGGCCGTCATACACAAAGGACCCGGCAACTTCTGGAGCGCGCCAATATCCCGGTCGTCGAGACCTGGGATCTCCCTGAAGACCCGATTGATCATGTCGTCGGCTTTTCCAACGCCGAAACCATGCACGATCTTGTGCGCCATCTGGTGGGGTCCGGCCGAAAGCGCATTGCCTTCATTGGCGGCGACACGGATGGTGACACGCGGGGCGCGGACCGTCGCCGTGGGTTCATCCGGGCGATGGAAGAAGAGGGCCTCTCACCGGAACGCCTGATCGGTGCCGGTGAACCGCCCATTTCGATGCGCGAAGGTGCGGATGCCATGTCCCGGCTGCTGGGCGACTATCCCGACACCCAGGCCGTGATTTGTGTTTCGGACCTGTCGGCATTCGGAGCGCTCACGGAATGCGCACGCAAAGGGGTCAAGGTTCCGGACGACATCGCCGTTGCGGGTTTCGGCGCTTACGACATTTCGTCCGTTTGCGTGCCGACGCTCACGACGATCGATCCGCATCCAGCCGAAATCGGCCGCAAGACTGGTGAACTCATCGTTTCGCTTCTCAGGAGCGACCGGGGCAAGGAAAACGGCCCAATCCGTTTGAAGATTGGGCCGCAACTGAGCGTTGGAGGCTCCAGCAACTAGTGCTTTGCTTTAGTTTTGCGAAGCTTCAAGAATGGCGTTCACCAGGGTGTCGCCATTCTGCGCGATGAATGCCTCCCAGACCGGTTTGACCTTTTCCTGGAACGCTGCTCCGTCGACATCGCGATTGACTTTCATGCCGGACTCTTCGAGAGACGCGATCATTTCGTCTTCCTTGGCGATGCTCAACTCGCGCTGCATGGCAACCGCTTCGGCGGCGACTTCAAGCACGGTCTTTTGCTGGTCTTCTGTCAGATTATTGAATTTGTTGAGGTTCATTGCGACTGCCAGTGGCGAGTAAGCATGCTGCGTCATGCTCAGGTAATCCTGCACTTCGTAGAATTTGAAGGACAGAGTAACACCGATCGGGTGGTCCTGGCTGTCGACGACCCCAGTTTCAAGCGCTGTATAGAGTTCTGCCACCGGGATCTGCTGTGGATTGGCATCCAATGCGTTGAACATGTCATTGAGGGCTTTGGAATTGTTGACGCGCATTCGCAGACCCTTGACGTCGTCCGGAGTGCGGATCGGACCGTTGTTGTTGGTCATGTTACGGTAGCCGTTTTCTGGAAAGCCGAGGCCCTTCAGACCGTGATCCTCGAATTGTGTCAGGACGCCCTGACCGACTTCCCCATCCAGAACCGAATAGGCCGTCTCGCGGGTTGGAAACATGAAGGGAAGCGTGAAGGCTGCAGATTCCGGCATCAGGCCTGAAAAGTTGTTGAGACCGACCATAACGACATCGATGATGCCGGACCGAGCGCCGTCGATCATCGTTGCATCGTTACCAAGCTGGCCTTGCGGGAATATCTGAACCTTGACCTCGCCGTTGGTTCGCGCATCGACCTGCTCCTGGAAGAATTTAGCGAAATCCTGCTGGAGATCGGTCTCAGGCGCCGCGTGGGCGAACTTCAGCGTGACTTCCGCCATTGATGACGTCGCCATGCCCAGGGTGACAAGTGTTGCCAGACCAATCTGCTTCAATTGATATTTCATTGAGAATTCCTCCCTTCTCAACCGATGAACCATTTCATCGGAACTGTGATGATGCTCGGGAACGCGACGAAGAGCGCCAGAAGCACCAGGTAGGCCGCGATGAATGGCCAGGAGCCTTTCACCGCCGAAGACATGGGCACGCGTCCGACACCGCAGACGACATTCAGGACGGTTCCAACCGGTGGGGTGATCAGCCCGATAGAGCAGTTGATGACGAACATCAGGCCGAAATAGACCGGATCGATATTCGCCAGCTTCACCACGGGCATGAGCAGGGGAACCAGGATCAGAATGGTTGGCGAGAGGTCCATCACCATGCCGACACACAGGACGAGCACCATGATCACTGCCATCAGCAAGCGCGGATTTTCCACGAGCGGTCCGAGCAGCGCGGCGAGCTGTTGCGGCAATTGAGCGACCGTGATCAGCCAGGCCGCCACCATCGCGCACCCGACCAGGAACATCACCATTGCCGTCGAACGGCCTGCGTTGACCAGAATTTTCAAGAAACGCTGGAAGGTCATTTCCCTGTAGATGACCGTCGAGACGAAAATCGAGTAAACGGCAGCGACAACCGCCGCTTCTGTGGGGGTAAAGACGCCAAATCTGATGCCGCCGATAATGATGACCGGCAGCAAAAGCGCCCACACGCCGTCCTTGACGGCTGCGATGCGCTCAGCGGCAGTCGCGCGTTCGAGCGTTTCGAGGTTTTCGTTGCGCATCAGCAGGTACCAGACAAGCATCAGCGCACCGCCCATCATGAGGCCGGGAACGATACCGCCAAGGAACAGGTTCTTGATTGAGATGTTTCCGGCGACACCGATCAGGATCAGCGGCAGTGATGGCGGGATCACGGGTGCAATGATGCCGCCTGAGGCAAGGAGGCCAACGGACCGGCCGCCGGGATAACCTGCCTTTTGCATCATTGGATAAAGTATCGCGACCAGTGCGGCTGCATCGGCGACCGCCGACCCGGAGAGGCCGGCAAGCAGGATCGCGGTCAGGATCGCGACATAACCGAGCCCGCCCTTCTTGTGTCCGATCATGGACACCGCCATGCGCACAATGCGTTGGGACAGGCCGCCCGACGACATGACCTCGCCGGCAACCAGAAAGAAGGGAATTGCAAGCAACGGGAAGCTGTCGACGCCGTTTATCAAGGCTTGCGCAAGGATATCGGCGCTGAACAGGTTCAGCTGCAGCATCAGTGCGATGGCTGCCAAAAGCAGGGCGAAAGCCACGGGCAGTCCAAGCAGGATCGCGCCGATCAAAACTCCGAGGAAAAGCAGGAGGGTCACTGTGTTTCCTCCTGTTCTTCTTCAAGTTTCATTGCATCGGGCGAGACAATGCGCACGGCTGCGATGATCGTCATCAGGACGGCGGAAACGACACCGGCCAGGTAAAAAAGCGCGGACGGCAAGCCTGTTAGCTGGGAAATATTGTTCCAGTTGGCGTTCATCTGACGAAACGCTCCCCAGAACAGCATCAGGACCGATACCAGAATGACGAGATAGGCGAGGCGCCGGAGAAACGGCACGAGCCGTGGCAGAAAAGCCTCTGCAACTTCAGTCACCGCCAGATGCTCTTCGCGGCGCAGAACGACGGCGGCTCCAAGCATGACGACCCAAACCAGCCCGAGACGGGAAAGTTCGACCGAAGGCCTCAGGCCGGACGAAAATCCATAACGCAGAACCACATTGGTGAAGACCAACACGATCATCGCCAGAAGCAATGCCGCCATCGCCCAGTCAATGACGCGCCATAACCACCGCCAAAAAACCAACGTTTCCTCCCGAAAGTTGATCGTTCAAGCACGAAAACAACAAAAGGTTATCGATAACCTTGTTTATGTGTTATCGATAACAAGATAGATTGTCAACGGCGCGGCACCAGTTATTTGGAAGTCGTTTGTTTTGGGCGGGAAACGGGGGAACTGAAATGGTCACGCTTGCGGACGTCGCCAGGTTAGCGAAAGTCAGCACGATGACTGTTTCGAAAGTCCTGCGCGGAACCGGCGCAATTTCCGACGAGACAAAAACACGTGTTTTTGAGGCTGCCGACCAGCTTGGCTATGTTCCGAACCGGCTTGCCGGTTCGCTCAGCACAAGAAAGAGCATGCTGGTCGCGGTTCTGATTCCTTCCATTGCAGACACGATCTATGCCGAGATCATAAGTAGCCTGCATGGCCTCCTGGATCAGGCATCGCTTTCGATCTTCATTGCCGAAAGCAGGATGGATCCACAGATAGAGGAACGCCAGGTGCAGGAACTACTCAGCTTGCGGCCGGCATTTCTCATTCGAAGCGGCGGCATCGATTCAACGAAACGCACACAGGCACTGCTCAAGCGATTTAAGGTGCCTCACATCCAGATCTGGGACGGCGATGACCCGCAAGGACAAGTGAATGTCGGTCCGTCACATATCGAGGCCGGGAAGCTTGCCGCAGCTCACTTCCTGGGGCTCGGGTTGAACAGGGTCGCCTATGTTGGCGCGGAAACACAGCTCGATATCTGCGCCTCGCGACGGATGGAGAGTTTTATGGCGGACATGAACGCAGCAGGCGTCGAGGTGAGTGTCATTACGGAGCCGCACTTGCCGCGTCAGGCGGAGAGCGGCGAAATTCTCACGCGGCAACTGCTCGAAGGCGGACTGTCCGTCGAGGGTATCTTTTATCTCAACGATGCCATGGCGATCGGGGGGCTCAGAACACTGTTGAACGCAGGCTATCGGGTTCCGGAAGACGTCCGGGTCATGGGTTTTAACGGCACGTCGCGAGAGCAGACAATTAACACCCGTTTGACGACGATCAGCACGGACGGGCGCCGCCTCGGAGAGGCTGTCGCAACGGCTATCCTGGAAAGTGACAATGGCGAGCTTGCTGAGTTCCGCCAGCTCTGTCCCCTGACACTCGACCTTGGCAATACGACCTAGATTTTCTTTGGTTGAACATACTGCCCGAACGACCGGCGTTTTGGAAAAAGTCAGCTATTCGATCTGGTTCCTCGCCCTGCACTTATGTGTCAGACGGTGTCTCCGGGAACGAGATTGAAACCGACGTCGCTGACCGGGCTGGCTGTGTCGCCCGTGATCCGCAGAAGCAGGTTCTCAGCCGCGAGTTGACCGATCCGCAAATGGTTCACCTGAACCGTTGTGAGCCGGTAGGGCAGAACAGAGGCGATCGGCAATTCGCCCCAGCCTGCAATGCCGATGTCCCCGGGGATGGAAATCTTCTGCGCTTCGCAAAACTGGACTGCACCGACGGCCATGTTGTCGTTCTGAAAAAAGATGACTTCCACGCTCGGGTCCGAGGATAGAAGCTGTTCGGTTCCATAGTAGCCAGGATAAAATCCTGGAATATCATTCAGGCAAAGCTGTTTGCTGAGCCGCCCGCCGCCATCGTCGATTGCTTTTGCATAGCCGTTGAGACGCGAGGTCGCCGCGTTGGCGGCATCGTGCGACGTGCCGACATAGCCGAAACGCTTGTATCCCTTCGAGACCAAAAACCGGCCCATATCGTAACCGCTGTCAAAGTGATTGAGGCCGACGCACATGTCGATCGGGCTCGAGTTCAGGTCCCAGATCTCGACGAGCGGAATGTGTGCGCTCTTGAGCAGTTGAACGGCGCGCGGTGTGTGCGCGCGGCCTGTCAGGATCAGTCCTGCCGGCTTCCAGGAAAGAACCGTTTCGATCCAGGTTTCTTCTTCCGTCTGTGCATGCTGGGTCATACCCAGCACTGTCTGGTGGTTGAAGCTGACGAGTTTGCGGTCGATGCCTTCCAGCACATGCGTGAAGACCTCGTTGCCGAGATCAGGGATACTGACGCCGACAAATGTCGTGCGCTTGTCGCCGGCAAAGACCGTTGCGATCCGGTTCGGCAGATATCCAAGGCGCTCGACCTCGGCCATGACCTTGACTCGGGTCTTTTCGGAGTATCCGCCTTCGTCACGCAGAACCCGGCTCGCGGTCATTTTCGACACACCAGCTGCCTGGGCAACCTCTGATAGGCTTATCTTGTTGTTTTTGCTAGATATTTTCTATCTCGTCAAATTTAACGTTATCGATAACTTTTTTATTGACTTCGGAATGTGACAGGCGGATGATAAACCTACGTTACCGGTAACTCAACTTCTGTCTTGAGGACGAGGCGGAAAGTCGGAGAAGGTGGCGATTGGGAGGATCATCGTGCCAGGCAGTTTGAAGAACCGTCTTTTCTTTGACGGCATTCAAAAACACTTCGGCGGCACTTACGCCGTGCGCGACGTCTCTCTGTCGATCGACAGGGGCGAGATCGTTGCCCTTCTGGGCGAGAACGGCGCCGGCAAATCCACCCTGATCAAGATCCTTGGCGGCATTCACAAGCCGGATGCGGGCCGTGTCCTGATTGACGGCGAACCTTATGAGCACCGGCCCGGGGGCTTCGGGCAGCGGCAGGCCGTTGCATTCATCCACCAGGACCTGGGCATGATCGAGTGGATGACCGTTGCCGAAAACATGGCATTGGCGCTGGGCTTCTCCAAAAAGTTCGGGCTTATCAGGTGGCCAGACGCCGACACGTTCGCTCTTGAGGCGCTCGCCAAGGTCGGGTGCGACTTCAGCCCGTCGACAAGAGTTCAAGACCTGTCGCGGACAGAAAAATCCCTCGTTGCCATTGCGCGTGCGCTTGCCGTTGATTGCGATTTTCTGGTGCTGGACGAACCGACGGCTTCGCTGCCGACGGATGAAGTGTCCCGTCTGTTCGAAGCCCTCAGGCCGTTGCGTGATCGTGGTGTCGGCATGATCTATGTTTCGCACCGTCTTGATGAGATCTTTCAGATTGCCGACCGGGTCGCGGTTCTGCGGGACGGCGAGCTGGTCGGTGTCCGGTCCATCCAGCACACCACCACTGAAGAGCTCGTGCACATGATCGTCGGGCGCAAGACCCGGCAAGTCAGCAAGCTGACCGAAGCGGCCGGAGAGCCGGTCCTTACCGTCACCGATCTGAAGACGAGAACGGCTGGTCCGGTCGATTTCACGCTGCGGCGGAATGAGTTGGTGGGTCTGGTCGGCCTGCGCGGGGCAGGACATGAAGAGCTGGCCAGGGCCCTTTACGGTCTTGAGCCGCATGAAGGAAAGGTCGAGCTTGCCGGTCTTGGCGAGCCGGATCTCAGATCTCCAAAAACGGCTCTCGATTCCGGCGTTGGTCTTGTGGCGCGTGACCGGACAGAAGAGTCCGTCGCATTGCCGCTGACGATCCGTGAAAACACGTTTCTCAACCCCGAAGCGACAGGCCGTGGCCTGTTCTCGATCCTGTCTCCGGACGCAGAAACAAAAATGGCGGAAACGATCGGCCGCGAAGTCGCATTGAGCCCCAACGATCAGAGCATGGCAATCGAAGCGCTTTCGGGCGGCAATCAGCAGAAAGTCGTGATCGCGCGATGGCTGGCGACCAAACGGAAATTGCTGATCTGCGAGGACCCGACCGCAGGTGTCGATGTCGGCGCCAAGGCGGAAATCTATGCGCTCCTCAACAAGGCACTTCTGGAAGGCGTCGGTATCTTGCTGGTGTCGACGGATTTTGAGGAAGTCGCAACCATTTGCCACCGGGCAATTGTTTTCAGCCAGGGGAAAATTGTCGGAGAATTGTCGGGAACGAAGTTGTCGACCGAAAACCTGATCCAGGCCGCGTCGGCCAGCAACGTCGCGGCCGCCTGAGGAAACACTGATGCAGTCACTTGAATCCAATGCTCTGGAGCCGACCAAGTCGGAAATGGAAGGCCTGTCGATCCGCAGTAAGCTGTTTCGGCTGCTTCCGGTCTATGGCCTTGTGATCCTGACCATTTTGCTGATCATCCTGTTTTCGGTGCTGTTGCCGACGACGTTTCCGACGCTGTTGAACCTCAGGGCGATCATTTCGGACAAGGCCATCATCGCCTTGCTGTCTCTTGGCGCAATGATCCCGATGGCGGCGGGCCGCATTGACCTGACGGTCGGCTACGGCATTGTGCTTTGGCACATCCTGGCGATCAGTCTGCAGACCTTGCTCGGCATCCCCTGGCCGATGGCGGTGATGATTGTCCTGATGCTCGGCGCCATGACCGGCTTTTTCAACGGCCTGCTGGTGGAAGTTGCCAAGATCGACAGTTTCATTGCAACGCTCGGCACCGGCACGGTTCTTTACGCGATCGCCCTGTGGCACACAGGCGGTCGTCAGATGGTCGGTGTCTTGCCGGATGGTTTCTACGCTCTGAGCACGACCTTCGTATTCGGGCTTCCGATCACCGGTTACTACCTGATCGCGATCACGGTCTGCATGTGGCTCATTCTCGAGTACACGCCCGTGGGGCGCTATCTCTATGCGATTGGCGCCAACCAGAGGGCGGCGCAGCTCAACGGCATTCCGACGCGCAAATACGTTATCGGCGCTTTCATGGCGTCCGGGACCATGACCGCGCTCGCAGGCGTGCTGCTGGCCTCGAAACTCAGGATCGGACAGGCAAGTGTCGGGCTGGAATTCCTGCTGCCCGCATTGGTCGGCGCGTTCTTGGGCTCCACCACAATCAAGCCCGGACGGGTCAATGTCTGGGGCACCGTCGTGGGCGTGGCCATCCTGGCGGTCGGTATCTCGGGCATTCAGCAATTTGGTGGCTCGTTCTGGGTCGAGCCGCTCTTCAACGGTGTCACGCTGCTGATTGCGATTGGCATTGCAGGCTATGCGCAACGCCGCAAAGGCGCTGCGAAAAAGTAAGATTTTTGCAAAGGGAGGATACTATGCAAAAACGTGATTTCCTGAAGGCCGTTCTGGCCACCACGATGCTCGCAGGCATTGCTCTGCCGGCCTCTGCAGAGACCGCCTGGGATGGCCCGACGACCGGGCCCGCCGCGGCGGATGGCAAGACCATCGTGGTGGTGGCCGCTGATCTGAAAAATGGCGGCATTCTCGGCGTGACCAACGGTGTCGAGGAAGCCGCCGAAAAGATCGGCTGGGAAGTGCGTGTCCTGGACGGCGCCGGCTCCATTCAGGGGCGCACGGGCGCCATCGGACAGGCGCTTGCGCTGCAGCCGGACGGAATCGTCATCAACGGTTTTGATGCCGTTGAGCAGCAGGCAGCGCTGGAAGGTGTGGTCTCTGCGAACATTCCAATGGTGGCCTGGCATTCCGGCCCGAAAATCGGATGTGATGCACCCGGCGGTATTTTTGCAAACATCTCCACCGATGCAATGACCGTTTCCGAGGTTGCCGCCAACTGGGCGATCGAGGACGGCGGGCAGGATATCGGTGTGATCATCTTCACCGATTCAACCTACCAGATCGCTATCGACAAGGCTGACCGGCTGAAGGAAACCGTTGAAGCTGCCGGCGGCAAGGTGCTCGAATATGTAGACACGCCGATTGCAGACACCTCGACCCGTATGGGGCCGCTGACCACAAGCCTTCTTCAGAAATACGGCGACAGCTGGACCCACGCACTGGCGATCAATGACCTTTATTTCGACTTCATGGGACCGGCGCTGGCCTCGGCAGGCATTTCCGCGGCCGATGGCCCCCAGGCGGGCTCGGCAGGGGACGGTTCGGAAGCCGCCTTCCAGAGGATCCGCACGGGCGGATACCAGACTATCACGGTGGCTGAGCCGCTGAACCTGCAGGGCTGGCAGCTCGTTGACGAACTGAACCGGGCCGTTCAGGGCGAACCCTGCTCTGGTTACATCACGTCTCCGGCGCTGGTCACGCAGACAGGTCTTGAAAAGATGGGCGACAGCAATTCGTTCGACCCGGATACGCCTTACCGCGAAGCCTATTCCGCCATCTGGGGCAAATAGGATTGCGTAGAGCGGGCCGCCTGACGCAGCCGCGGGCGGCCTGCTGACAGAACCAACTCAGGCAGCTGCAGATCTTTTTGCCGCGGTATCGCCGCGGACAGGGAAGGTTTGTCCAAAATTCAGGGAAACGACATGTCTTTGGACGAGAACAAGTCCGGTCCACTGGTCACGATGCGCAACATCTCCAAGCGTTTCGGTGGCGTCAAAGCACTTACGCAAGTGGACCTTGATGCCTATGCCGGAGAAGTGCTGGCAATCGTCGGCGACAATGGCGCGGGAAAGTCGACGCTGATCAAGATCCTGACCGGCGTTTATCAGCCGACAGAAGGCGAGATTTTCGTTGCCGGCAAAAAGCTGGTCATGAACAGCCATTCCGATGCGATCGACGAGGGCATTGATGCGGTCTACCAGACGCTTGCGCTCGCCGATCACCTCGACCCTGCATCCAACATGTTTCTCGGGAACGAACTGACCCGCTCTTTCCTCGGCATCACCATGCTCGACAACAAAAAGATGCGGTCGGAAACAGAGCGTGTCCTGTTTGAGCGCCTCGGTGTCCGGCTGCGTTCGCTTGATGTGCCGACCTCCAGCCTGTCGGGAGGCCAACGGCAGGCAGTGGCCATCGCGCGGGCGGTCTATCACGAGGGCCTCCGGGTCCTCGTGATGGACGAGCCGACCGCAGCGCTCGGTCCTCAGGAAACGGCACGGACCCTGAAACTCATCAAGGCACTGAAGGAGCAGGGGCTGGCGGTCATTCTGATCTCCCATTCCCTGGACGATGTGTTCGAGGTCGCCGACCGGGTTCACGTGCAGCGGCGCGGCCGGTGCGCCGGTGTGGTTCACATCTCGCAATGCACGCAGCAGGACGTTCTCGCCCTGATCGTGGGCGCGGAAGAAGCGGCATAGGAGGCTGGGATGGCAACGGCAACACAAACAGACGGACCAACCAAGTTTTCAGACCGGATCGAACCGTTTCTGGCGATCGTTGGCCCGATGGTCATGATCCTGGCGATCCTGCTCTTCATGGGGGTCGCCGAACCGGCACGCTATTTCCGCCTGTCGAACCTGAACCTCATTCTACTGGACGCGGCGCTCTACATGCCCATGGCCATGGCGATGACTTTCGTCATAACCCAGCGTGGCATTGACCTGTCGATCGGGTCAGTTGCAGCCCTGACGTCCATCATCATGGCTTTCCTGATCAAGCAATACGGCTTCTCGGCACCGGTCGCGATCGCGGTTGCGCTGGTTCTGGGTGCCTTGTTCGGCCTGATCAACGGTCTGGTGATTACCAAGTTCAAGGTGCCCGACCTGATCGGAACGCTGGCCATGGACCTGGTTTACCGAGGGTTCGCCCTGGTGATTGCCAAGGGACTCGTGCTGGCGCGCTTTCCTGAAATCATGACGGATATCGGCAGAGGCCAGATCCCCGGCTTCATCCCGGTTCCGGTGGTCATTGGTCTTCTGACGATGGCGCTCGGCTACTGGCTGTTGAAGAAGACCTATTTCGGCCGCTACACGGTCGCCATCGGCTCCAATCCGGAGGCGGCTGAAATGACCGGGATCGCGGTCGACCGCTACAAGATCTACGCTTATGTGCTGATGGGCGCTTCGGCGGCTCTCGCGGGCATCATGCTGACGGGCAAGCTCAATGCCATTCAGGCAACATCAGCGCCTTACTTCAATCTGCATGTGATCGCGGCTGTCGTGGTCGGTGGAACCTCGCTGTTTGGTGGACGGGCCTCGATGCTCGGGTCGCTTGCAGGCGTTTTGCTGCTGTCCATGATGATCAATGCGCTCGTGACGCTCAGGATCGAATTCTTCTGGCAGTCGGTAGCTTCCGGCGTGGTGATCGTGGCGTCAGTTGCGCTCTACACCTGGCTGCAGAAGAAAGACCGCGACGGTGCCAAGGGCTTCCTCGCGGGCTTGAAGACACCGGAAAGCATCCGGCTGTTGCGCCTGTCTGGCGGCCTGGTCGCAGCGCTTGCACTCCTGCTTCTCATTGGAACTCTGTTTGCTGGTGCACCCGTTGCCAGCGGCTGAGTTTCCGAAACGCGGACTTCATCTAAAGGGAGGAATTTGTGATGAAACTGCTGAAATCGACGTTGTGCCTTCTACTCTTGACCGGCACCAGCGCCATGGCTCAGGGCAATCTGCCCCTGAAGGAATTGCCCGGTCATGCCGACCGCGACTACTGGGTACCGGGCGAAGTCAATGCCGAAGGCAAGCTTGAAGCGCTTCAGGCGGTTGTCGGTGCGGAAGGCGTGCCGTTCTCCGGAAGCCAGGAGAAACCGGTGGAGATCGCGCTGATCTATCCTTCGGCTGATACCTCTGACTTCTGGGCGCGCAACTATCTGGCTATGACCAAGCGTCTTGAGGAACTCGGGATCAAGTACAACACGACCGAGTTCGCCAGCCGGCAGATCGAGCATTCGCTGCAATCGACCTATGCCAACCAGGTTCTGCAGGACGGCGACATCTATGACTACGTCATTTTTGGACCCTCCGAGCTCGCCATTCAGGCTGACAACATCGACAAGCTGGCCGGCAATGACGAATTCAAGACTTACGTCTGGGCCTTCCATACGCCGCTCAAGGATCTGGAAAATCAGCCGGACGTCTGGTTCGACTTTTCGTCCGCTGCCGGTGCATTGGTGATGTGCGACTACATGCTGGAGCGGCTCGGCAATGATGTCACCATGGCGATGAACCGGGGTATTCCGGGCATCACCGACAATCAACGGTCCGGCGACTTCAAGGACTGCGTCATGGAAAAGGGCAACTGGAAAGTTGCTTACGAGCACTATGGCGAATACCAGCGTGAAGGCGGATACGAAGGCACCAGTCTGATCCTGCAGGCCTATCCGGAAGCGACGATCATTCACAACGCCAACACCGCCATGGCCATGGGCAGCGTGGAAGCACAGGTTGCCGTCGGTAAGGAAAAGGACGTCTTTTCGACCGGCTGGGGTGGCACGGGGCTGGAACTCGACGCTATCCGCCGTGGCGAGCTTAACGCCACGCCGATGCGCATGGGCGATGACGTCGGAGCGGCGACCGCTGAAGCAATCAAGGCGGATCTGGAAAACAGGGGCGATGAGCTGCCGCTCGTCTTCCTGGGCCGGATCACGGTCGCCCATGATCAACTGAGCGCTGAGGACCTTGATGCCTTGCAGACGGAAGCGTTCCGTTTCTCCGGCGTTGGTGCTCTTGAGCGGTAAGGACGCCGGGGTGGATCGCAGAAATTGTCTGGTGATCCGACCCTAGCGTGCAAAAGGAGGCGCTGCCGGTATACTCCTCGCCGGTGGCGCTTTCGCCATTTCACACGGGCTGTCGAGCAAAGGGTTCGGAATTGACCAAGAGCGGTGCAAAACGGGGACCGGTTACCATGCGGGATGTCGCCAGGGCAGCCGGCGTTTCCCGAATGACCGTTTCCAGGGCCCTGCGAAAGGACAGTCCGGTTTCGCTGAAAACGCGAGAACATATTCTCCGGGTCGTTCGCGAGATGAACTACGTTCCGGACCAGATGGCGGGCAGCCTCACAACCCGCAAATCCGGCTTTGTGGCAACACTGCTTCCGTCTCTCAACAATCTTCACTTTGCGCTGACAGTTCAGGCGCTTACCGAGGAACTCGAAGAAATAGGATTGCAAATTCTTCTTGGTCACACCGATTATTCGGCAGAACGCGAAGAGGAGATCCTGGAAACGATGCTGCGGCGCCGTCCCGAGGCGATCGTGCTCTCCTATGACGGCCACACCGATCGCACGGTTCGGCTGATGCGGGAGGCAAATGTGCCGGTCATCGAGATCTGGGAGACACCCGAAAACCCGATTGAGCACACGGTCGGTTTCTCGAATTTCGATGCGGCGCGTCGCATGACGGAACAGCTCGTTGCGAAAGGGTACAGCCGGATTGCCTTTCTTGGGGAAGGGCAGGACGACTGGACACGTGGCGCTTCGCGGCGCAACGGGTTCCTGCAGGCAATGCGCGACGCGGGACTGTCCGCTCACCGCATGATCCGCTACGGCATCCCGCCATTGACCATAGACAATGGCTCGGAAGCGGTCACACAGCTTCTGTCTGACTTTCCGGACACGGATTGTGTCTTTTGTGTTTCCGACGTGGCTGCATTCGGTGTTCAAAGCCGGTTGATTTCGGAAGGGTACAATGTTCCCGGCGACATCGCCGTCGCCGGTTTTGGTAATTTTGAAGTGTCGCGTTATGCGGTGCCGAAGCTCTCAACGGTCGTCGTCGATCCCATCCGTATCGGATGCGAAACCGGCAAGCTGCTGAAACAACTGTTTCTTTCCGGAGCATCCAACTCCGATCAGCCCCGGCATATTCACGTTCCCTCTGAAGTCGAATTCCGTCAGAGCACCTGACAAACCCACCCAAAAATATCCAAGTCGATTAATCCGGGATTTAAGACTTGTTATCGATAACACTTGTGCTATTGTGACCGGTAACATATAAACTGTGACCGGTCACATATGAAGTTTTGACGGCCCGGGGGGAACTATGCCGCGTATCCGACTTGAAAATCTGGTGAAGCGATACGGTGACTTTGAAGTCCTGCACGGCATCAATCTGGAAATGGAAGAGAACGAGTTTACGGTTCTCGTCGGGCCATCCGGCTGCGGCAAATCCACGACGTTGCGCATGATCGCGGGCCTGGAATCGGTCAGCGACGGAGAGATTTTTATCGATGACCGGCCTGTGAGCAATCTGGAACCGAAGGCCAGGGACCTGGCGATGGTGTTCCAGGACTATGCGCTTTATCCGCATATGAACGTTGCCCGAAACATGTCGTTTGCGCTGCGCCTGCAGCGCCGGCCGAAAAAGGAAATCGACGAGAAGGTCGGCAAGGTTGCCGACATGCTCGGCCTCACGAATTTTCTGCACAGGAAGCCGGGCGAGCTTTCCGGCGGTCAGCGGCAACGTGTTGCCATGGGCCGTGCCCTGACGCGGGACGCGGGCACGTTTTTGTTCGATGAACCCTTGTCCAACCTTGACGCCAAGCTCCGCGGTCAGATGCGCGCCGAACTCGCGCTGATGCGCCAGAAAGTGCGCAAGAACATGATCTACGTCACCCACGACCAGATCGAGGCGATGACGCTTGGAGACCGGATCGTGGTCATGCATGGCGGCTATATCCAGCAGCAGGGCACACCCGAAGAGCTGTTCAAGCGTCCGGCCAACAAGTTCGTTGCCGGATTTCTGGGATCTCCGCCCATGAATTTTCTTGAAGCCGAGGTGCAGGATCTTTCCGGCAGGGCGTTTGTGAGCGGCAACGGCTTCGAACTGGTGTTGCCCGATGAAAAGGCCGCGGCGGTTTCGTCTGCGTCCTCGAAAGGGGTGACCCTCGGGATCCGCCCGTCGGATCTCCATTACAGCCCCGATGCGCCCGAGCATGAGTCGATCGATCTCCAGGTGATCGTCTCCGAATACATCGGCGCGCAGTCGGTACTGCTGTGCGACTGCGGCGGCCAGAAGGTCGAGGTCGAGCTGAAGTCCGAAACGCCCATCGCGTTGGGCGAAACACTGAGATTTGCGGTCAACAGGGAGGGCATTCACATGTTCGACCGTGAAACAGAGGTTGCCATCAGGTGATCTGAACCTTGCTGTTAAGGGAGGAATGAATGCTGAACTATCTGAAATCGACGGTGTGTGCTGTCGCAGGTCTCGCGCTTGGCGCCACGGCTGCGCTTGCCAATCCGTACGAAGAATTCGCGGGCGAGACGCTGGTCGTCAATTTCCCGGCGCATCCGCACTTTGATGCGGTGATGAAAGTGCTGCCGGAATTCACCAAGGAAACCGGTATCAACGTTGAGGTTGACCAGCTTCAGTATCTCAAGATGCGCGAACGCCAGACCCTTGAACTGACCAAGAACCGTGGCGACTATGATCTGATCGCCTATGTGGTCTTCTCCAAGGCCGACTATGTTTATGCGGACCAGCTTGAAAACCTGGCCCGGTTCTTCATGAACCCGAAACTGGCGGACCCCAATTACGATGCTGAGGATCTGATTGACGGATATGTCGCCAATATCGGCGTTGCCGGTGGCAAAAAGGGATATCTGCCAGGCCCGACCGGCTCGCTCTTCGGATTGCCGTTCGGCTCCGAGACCTCCATCCTCGGCTATCGGAAAGATATTTTCGACAAGCACGGATTGAAGGTGCCGGAGTCCTATGACGAGCTCCTTGAACTCGCATGTCAGATTCCTGAACTGGAACCTGGCATGGGTGGTCTGGCGTCACGGGCGGCCTCCGGTCACCATGCCAGCCACGCCTTCCTTTTGCATCTTGCGCCGCTCGGCGGACGCATCTTTGACGACGAATGGAAACCGATCGTCAACAATGCAGAAGGTGTGCAAGCCGCAGAGGCGCTGAAGAAGATCGTCAATTGCGGCGCGGAAGGCTCCAAGACCTTCGGTTTCGCGGAAGCGGGGGCTTCTTTCCTGCAGGGCAACTCTGCCATGTTCCTCGATTCCACCGTCTTTGCCGGTCAGGTCAACAATCCTGACAAGTCCAAAGTGGTCGGACTTGTTGAATGGGCACCCCATCCGGTTGGCGTCAGAGCCGGTTCCCAAACCGGCGGCTTCGGGATCGGCATTCCGAAAAACGCCCAGAACAAGGACGCTGCGTTCCTGTTGATGCAGTGGCTGACGTCGAAAAAGGCCGACAAGCTGATCGCCATGGCGGGCGGCAATCCGTCCCGTTATTCGACCCATGCCGATGAGGACGTGAACGAGAAGTTCCCGCATATGGCGACCTTCGGTGAAGCACTCAAGAATGCTGACCCGGACTGGCGTCCGATCATCCCGGTCTGGGGCAAGATCAATGCGGATCTCGGCACAACCTTGTCCAAGATCATCACCGAGGACGCTCCTGTTCAGGAGTCGCTGGACGGTGTTGCCGAGCGCACCCAGGCGCTCATGGATGAGGCCGGGTACTACACCTGGACCCAGTAAGCCTGACTTTGCCCCGCGGCACGACCGCCGCGGGGCTCTTTCCAACACGACCGAAAGCGATCTGCAATGAGTGTTGCGATCAAGGCCAACCGGCTGACCCCATACATGTTTCTGGCACCGGCCGTAGTTATCCTGATCTTCGCGTTGCTCTATCCGATCGGATACATGATTTACGCGAGTTTTCTGGACTGGAGCCCGAGCCAGCGGATCGGTCAGGCCGAGTTCATCGGCTTTCGGAACTATGTAAATCTGTGGGGTGACGAAGCCTTCCGCGAAAGCTTCTGGGTCACCATCCGCTTTGCCGCAATCGTGGTGACGCTGGAAATGTTCCTGGGTGTCGGTCTGGCGCTGCTGCTTGACCGGAACATCAAGGGTATGGCGGTGCTGCGGACGGTGTTCATCCTGCCGATGATGATTGCACCCATCGTG
>Ga0207422_1002685_pt1 | contig 22148 bp, 27 predicted proteins | sample MarCyaLeptolynsp_FD_187757 | JGI IMG/M metagenome (GOLD analysis project Ga0207422, IMG submission 187757) | Marine cyanobacterial communities from Panama - species 1 Leptolyngbya sp. (SPAdes) | ecosystem: Environmental > Aquatic > Marine > Unclassified | place: Panama: Panama City | collected... | reverse complement strand
GCCTCCCTGCATTGCTGACATGCAGCTTAGCCTAATATTTCAAATATCATCTTTCAATTACACGCAGCCTAACTTTACTACCGTCCATAAAATAAATGTGCGCAAGTGTTAACTTGCGCACATTTATTTGTTGGTGTTAAGGAGGGTTATTTTATGTATGTTGAAGCGGGCTGAATGGATTGAGGAAATGGCTGTCTTCAGCTGCAAACTTCACTCCTGGGAATTTATGTTCCATGATGTAGTGAATACGCTTTTCATGTTTTTTAGGGCAGTATATCAAGATTAAATATTTGCCTGCGGCAAGGTCTTTTTCAAATTCTGCAAGTTTTTTATTTTTACTTGAAATACCAATAAGACCACCTTCCCATAAACCAAAGAATGTGATTAATGCAACTATAAAGAAGTAGATAATGCCGGGTAGTTCGATACCTAAAGGCTTAAGAAATATGAGTAAACCCACAGCAATAAGGCCAATAGTCAAACCTATTAAACCACCGATTAAACCATCTCTAACCAAGTCTAAGGTTTCTAAATAATTGCTTGAATGTAAGCGTCGTTTTTTAAGGCCCGACTCATCATTTGAAACAATATGAATAAACCAATCTTTTACGCCTGAGCGTTCTAACTCATGTGAGATGTTATCTACACTACTTAAGCTAGGAGCAAGATAATACATTGTCTTCATTTTCACTCTCCTGTTGTTAACAAGTTAATGATTAAGCTGATTTGATATTGTTATTTTTTTCAACTGATAAGTATTTTTTACTCTTGAAATAGCTTTGTATCAAGTCATTGAAGTTACATGTGTGATTAAGTGTAAGTAACTATTATGTATGCTTAATGTATTGAATGTATTGATAAAAATGCAGATAAGTAGGACATTTAACATGTATAACTATTAATTTGTCTTATAAGCCAAAATAATTATTTGAATCAAAGAATGAATTAATCGGCTGTTATGTCATCTCCATTTTTAAGTTCAGGGGTTCTCCATAACAGGATGGTTAATACTAAACCGAGGATAAAAATAGATATTCTTAACCATGTAATGGATAAAAAATAAATTGAAATACTCAGGGTGAGCCAGATAAAAATAATTGCACGTATTTTTACATGGCGTGGCATACCTTGCTTACCTTGGTAGTTTTTGATCAGAGGACCAAAAAAACTGTGGTTCAACAACCATTGATGAAAGCGTGGTGAAGACTTAGCAAAACATCCGCCGGCGAGTAATATAAATGGAGTGGTGGGCAATAAAGGAAGCACAATGCCTATGACGCCCAATGCAACTGAGAGCCACCCCGACATAATAAGAAAATAGCGTGTGGCCTTGGTTTGCATGAAAGTAATCAGCTTGTCAGCTTAGTCATTATTAAACGGACATATATCATAGCCTGTTTTTGTATCTCAAGCGGCGTCTAATTGGATTTCAAAAAGGCATGGGATTTTGTAGGTGTTTCGGCCCAATATTAATAGTAGATAATGTGGCCATATAGCTACATTGAATAGAGAAATAGCTTTATATAAGGACATTTTTTATTCGGCCAGTTCTGATAATGGTCACTATTCATTAAGTTTGGTGCTTATTAAAATTTCTGACTGAGTATGGGCTATAATCTTGCTGGCGTTGAGGGAATGGTCTTTTCTTAAGAATCATTTCTGAAAATGCGTTTTATTTTTAATACAAATAAAATTTCGAGTTTATAAAAATAATAATTGAGTGCCTCATGTATACAATAAAAATGGCACATTAGGAGAGTTTCTATGGGAATGTTTGCATATATTTTTCTGGGCTTAATCGTCGGCGCATTCGCTAAATGGATTATGCCGGGAAAAGATCCGGGGGGAATTTTTGTTACTATAATATTAGGTATTGCAGGCGCAATGATTGGTGGGTTCCTAGGAAATCAATTGGGTATTGGTGATGTCACTGGATTTAATTTAGTCAGTATAGGACTAGCTACAGGCGGCGCAATTATATTACTAGTGATTTATCGAGTCGTTACGAAATAGTATTCGCTAAATTTTTTACCAGAATATATTTTCTGTGTGATGAGCATCACATAATAAAGTAATCAGTACTTCAGTTTTGGTGAATATGGCAGTTAAGCCGTAGTTAAGACTTAATAGATAAGGGCTTCGCTATGTCGGACGCAATAATGCAGGCAGGTATTCAAGGTGTACAGGGTGGACTTGATCAGTTTGGTCGAGCATCCAGCCAGATTGCTTCTTCATTTGCCAGTTCTGCAACTAATAGCAATAATTCAATTGCTGACAGTCTGATTGAAATTAAACAGGCACAGCGTAGTGTTGAAGCATCGGCAAAAGTTGTTTCTGTTGCGGATTCTTTAATTGGCTCATTACTTGATGAGCTTGCCTGAACGATTCATTGTTCTGCATTCGCTTGAATAATAATGGTGTGCTGCTCTAAGCTTCCTTTTTGTGTAAATGCTTCTTCCGGCATTGGATTCTGGTGTGCGAGTTTAAAATCGTCACTACCCACCCATTGTTTAAACGCCATTTCATCTTCCCATTCAGTGTAAACAACATAAGGTGTATCACTCGTCTGTGGTTTGAGGATCTGCATACGCTTAAAGCCTGTTTGCTTGTCTATCTGTCCAGCACGTTGTTGAAAACGCTCTTCAAACTCCTGCTGCCAATCAGGGTGAACATATACTCGATTAGTAACTACATGCATAATAGAATAATCCTCAATTAAATTAATGACTTAGAATAGAGTTCAGTAAATGTGATTGTGTCTTATATGTGATTTACTTGCAAATGAGTGAGTGCTCACTTACAATCTGCTGACTATGAGTACACGTGAAAAAATTATTACTGCTGCGGTAGATTTATTTATCAAACAAGGTATTGCAGGTACAACAACGAGAGAAATCGCAGCAACAGCTTCAGTAGCTGAGGGTTCGATCTACCGTTACTTCCCAAGCAAAGACGAATTGGCCTGGCAGGTGTTTGATGACTATCACCAAGCACTCGCTCAAAAACTTCAGCAATCAGTAATAAATGAACAACAGTTGATGGATAAGATTGCTGCTTTAGTGCATTGTTTTTTATCCATGGCAGATGAAGACTGGTTAATGTTCAGGTATTACCTAACTTCTCAGTATACACATATGCAAAAAGTTGATAGTACAACATTGACGCCATACAAAGTTGTTATGCAAGTAGTACAAGAGTTAATAGAGTCCAAGGCAATTAAAAGCAATGATGTAAATTTATTATGCGCAATGGTAATGGGTGCAGTGCATCAAATAGGCATTAACAAAATCTACGGAAGAATCCATGGTGACCTATTACCGCATAAACAATTAGTAACACAGACGATATTTCAAATGCTAAGTGCTAATGAGTGTGGGAAATGAAAAGTATTTTTGCATTTTTTACAACTAAGCGTTTTGCACCTTTATTCTGTGTTCAATTCCTGGGTGCGTTTAGTGACAATGTTTTCAGATCAGCACTGTTAATACTGATTACCTATAAATTTGCACAACAGATTGGAATAGAGGCGTCCATATTAAATATGGCAGCTGCTGGACTGTTTATTTTGCCATTCTTTCTTTTTTCTGCTTTTGGTGGCTTGCTTGCTGACAAATATGCAAAACATAGATTAATTAGATATATAAAAGCACTTGAGTTTTCCATACTTGCGATTGCTTGCTACGCACTAATTAAGAGTCACGTTATTTTATTGTTTATTTGTTTGTGTTTAACAGGCTTACAATCTGCATTGTTTGGACCATCAAAATATGGAATTTTGCCTGAATTACTAAAAGAAAGGGAGCTGCTTTCTGGTAATGCCTTGATGGGGGCGGGGACATTTTTATCTATCTTGTTGGGAACTATTATTGGTGGATTATTGGTTCTCGGAGATTATGGTGCTGTTACTATTTCTATTGTCTTATTAACTGCGGCAATTTTTGGTTGGTTTAGTAGTTTTTTGATCCCTAGGCTCACAAGTGCTAATCCGGACTTGAAGTTGAATGCCAATATATTCAGGCAGACCTATGAAATATATAAATTAGGCATAAAGCATTGGGAAATCAGACGTGTGATATTTGCCATATCATGGTTTTGGTTCCTAGGCTACGTTATTCAGTCGCAATTGAATCCGCTGGCGGCGAATGTACTGCATGCTGATGAGCAGGTAGCAGTTTTACTATTGGTAATGTTTACTATTGGTATTGGTGTCGGCGCAATATTATGTGGAAAAACCATGGCGGGTGAAATAAGCGCACGCCTAGTTCCGTTTGCAGCGCTGATAATGTCAGTTCTTAGCTTGGATTTATATTTAGCATTAAGTGCCATTGACAGTGTATATGAAAGTGAAAACTTAAAAACTGTTTCAGCATTTATGTCTGAAGCAAAACACTGGAGAGTGTTAATAGATATGTTGCTGTTATCAGTAGCGGCCGGTTTTTACATTGTACCATTGTATACGCTTCTGCAGAGACGGGTTGAAGATAAGCTGCGCTCACGCACGATCGCAGCTAATAATATCTCCAATGCCATGTTTATGGTGTTGGCATCAATATTAGTGATTGCAGTATTGGTGGCAGGTTTTGAAATACCAGATTTATTCTGGATGTTGGCAATTCTTAATTTTTTTGTGGCGATATATATTATGAAGATAATACCTAAACAATCGTTAAAAACCCTTGGCAGAGTGCTGTTTAAATTATTATACAGAGTTGAGGTTAAGGGTTTAAAGAATTACCCGCAAGATAATACTCCGCATGTAATTGTGGCTAACCATGCATCATTGTTGGACGGGCCTTTATTGATGAGTTATATGCCCGAGATGCCAGTATTTGCAATTAATACTGGTGTGAATAAAAAATGGTGGGCAAAAATATTTACCCAGTTTTTCGAAATGTATCCATTAGACCCCACTCAGCCTATGGCCGTGAAGGGCCTGGTGAAGATGCTGCGTAATGGACGTAAGGTTGTGATCTTTCCAGAAGGGCGTATTACCAGTAATGGTGGCTTAATGAAAATATACGAGGGTTCAGCGAAAATCGCTGAGCTCGGGCACGCTAAGTTACTGCCTGTACGCATTGATGGTGCTCAGTACACAAGTTTTGGTCGCTTAAAGGAGTTGGTTAAATTAAAACTGTTTCCTAAAATCACAATCACTATCTGTCCGCCAGTGGCATTGGATGTGCCTAAAGAGATTCGTGGCGGAGCACGTAAACTTGCATTAAGGCGCAAGGTTTACGATGTTATGACCGATATGGTTTACAGAACCAGTGAAACTAATGGAACTTTATATGCAACATTGTGCAAGTCACAAACAATATATGGCCCTAAGCATGAAGTCTTAGAAGATATAGAACGTAAACCTATCACCCTTGGCAGAGTGCTTCTGGGGAGTGTAGTGCTGGGAAGACGTTTATCGCGATATATTTCTCGCCATGAAAATGTTGGCATGTTGCTGCCTAACGCGATTGCTACGGGTGTGAGCTTTTATGCTTTACAAGGCTTAGGTGTTGTACCTGCCATGTTGAATTTCACGGTTGGGAAAAACAGCCTTTTATCTGCAATAGACACTGCACAAATAAAAACTGTTATTACTTCGCATAGATTCATCCAGCTTGGCCAACTGGAAGAACTTGAAGAAGCGCTGACAGGGAAAGTTAATATTGTTTATCTGGAGGATATTAAACAACAAATAAACCTGTTAGATAAACTGATGGGGTTGTGGGTGGTAAAAACAAAAATAGGTTTATTGAAGCATCAAAATAATAATCAGGATCCAGCAGTTATTTTGTTTACTTCTGGCTCGGAAGGATCACCTAAAGGGGTCGTTCTTAGTCACAAAAATCTACTTTCAAACCAAGCGCAAGTTAAAGCATGTCTGGATTTTTCTTCTAAAGATAAATTCTTCAATGCATTGCCGGTATTTCATTCCTTTGGTTTGGGCGTGGGCCTGGCGTTGCCTATCTCCAGTGGGATTAAGACATTTTTATATCCATCGCCGTTACATTATAAAATAGTTCCGGAATTAGTTTACGATACAAAAGCTACAGTAGTATTTGGTACCGATACATTTCTTAGTGGCTATGCGACACATGCAGATCCTGAAGATTTCCAGCATACACGCTATGTAATAGCCGGTGCAGAAAAGCTAAAAGCATCAACTAGAGATAAATGGGTACAAAAGTTTGGAGTGAGAATATTTGAGGGTTATGGTGTGACAGAAACATCACCCGCATTAAGCATCAATAACTATAGCTATTGTAAATTTGGTACTGTTGGCAGGTTGTTTCCAGGTATAGAAGCTAAACTTGAAGCTATTCCAGGTATCGACCAAGGAGGCAGGTTATGGGTGAAAGGGAATAATATTATGTTGGGATACTTGCGCGCAGAAAACCCGGGTGTACTTGAGCCGGTCAATGATGGTTGGCATGATACTGGTGATATTGTTGATATTGATAATGAAGGCTTCATCACTATTTTAGGGCGTGCAAAACGGTTTGCTAAAATAGGTGGGGAAATGGTATCGCTTACTCAAATCGAAGGGTGGGTGTCAGCATTATGGCCCGAGCAGCAGCATTGTGTTTGTTCCGTGTCTGATGAGCGAAAAGGTGAAAAATTGATACTCATCAGTACCAACTTGCATGCAGATAGAAAAACATTACAACAATATATAGCATCTCAAGGTGGTGCTGAAATCATGGTGCCAAAATCAATTGTAACGCTTAAAGAAATGCCAGTATTAGGTACAGGCAAGTTGGATTACAATGCGGCTCAACAGATTGCTGAACGGGAAAGCTCAGTTTAGTATTGTAGCGTTTCTGTAATGACTGGATAGAAATAATCATAGGTGATTGAGATGAAAAAAATAGCAGTGGTTTTATTTTCAGCAATATTGCTGGCTGGTCTGCTAACGGCATGTAATAGCAACCCAAGCAAAAGTGCTGAGTCGTTAAAAACAAATGCAAAAGCTTATGGGAAATTGATCCGCTGGAAAGCCTATGAAGATGCCAGTAAATATATCAAGCTGAGAGATGGTGGGGCGGTAGCAATTAATTCTGAATTGCTAAATGAAATAAGAGTGACTAAATATGAAGTTAGCTCAATGGTGTTAAATGAGAGTAATGATGAAGCTGTCGTCATAGCTGAAATTTCTTATTACCATGAGCGGGTTAATAATGTGCATAATATTCGTGATCAACAAACCTGGTGGAGGGATGAAAATACCGGTGCGTGGTACCTTGATGGGCAGCTGCCGCCATTTGTTAGGTAGTTCTATGCTTCCAGCGTTTGTGAGTCCAGAGCCATGCGGCAGGATTTTCTAAAATAATTTTTTCCACACATTGAATATATTTGCGGGTTAGTTCTTCTGCTTCAAGGTCGCTTGGCTGAGAGCTTATTTCTTCTGCATAAGCTTGATAATAACCTCTTTTGACTTGCCTGATTCCAATGAAGTAGGTTGGAAGTTTAGTGAGTTTTATAATACGTTCACTACCCAAAAAAAAGCGTGTCGACTGATTAAGAAAATCAACCTCTAACGCTTGGTCGCGTGATCGCGGTTCCAAGTCTGCCAGCATGGCAATTGAACGTTTGACATGTTTTCTTAAGATGACATCTTTGGCCAGTTTTTTATAAGGAATGGGTGTGCCATGATGGCGCGAACGTGCGGCAAATATAAATCGATCTAGCTTGCTAGAGTGGATTGGCTTGTAGACTGGGTCAATTATGCAGCCATATTTAAGATGCATGGCAAATGCCACCCAATCGATAGGTGCAGTATGGGCAGTAAGCAGGAATACTGGCTTGCCACTATTAAATAACTTTTCAAGTTCATCAAAATTTTTAAAATCTACACGCGTACTGACTTCTTGATCAGTAATAGTTTTTGTCTTTAATACTTCCAGAAATGAATCAGTCAAGTGGAGATAGGCAGACTTTTGTATCTGTATTATTTCTTTTTTTGGTTTGTCTGGGAATGAGCGGTGAAGATTATGATAGCTAATGCTAAGACGGTAACGAGCTATGTAGTAAAGCAAAAATGCTGCCATATCAGACAGTAAATACAGTGCCCAAAAGGGCAATTTAGCAATAGCCTGGTAAATCATTATTTAGCTATAGAAGCATTCAGGGGTTCCATCCAGCCATGTTGTTTGTCAGCAAAGGCAACAAAAGAAGGGTTAAGTAATGACTCTTTATTATAGGATAGGGACTTCATATCTAATGTTGTTAAGTGACCGCCAGCCTGAACGATAATGCACTGTGCAGCCGCAGTGTCCCATTCCCAAGTAGGGCCAAACCTGGGGTAAATATCTGCACTGCCATCGGCAATCAGGCAGGATTTAATTGAGCTGCCTCTGGCTATCAGTTGATATTTGCCCACGGCGTTCAGAAAGCGTTGCATTGATTTGCCTGGATGAGCGCGGCTACCACAAATACGCGGGATTGACTGAAGTTGCGTAGATACACCAATCTTAGTGGGTGCACCGGATTGATCTTGACGATAAGCGTGATCATCTATGCTTGCATAGTACAGTTGGTCTGCAATCGGTAAGTAAATGGTGCCTAAAATCGGTTGCTGCTTATGAATCAGTGCAATATTAACAGTGAAATCAGGACGATTTTTTACAAATTCACGGGTTCCATCTAACGGATCAATTAGCCAGAAGGTATCCCAGTGCTGGCGTTCTTGGTAACTTGTGTTTTCGGATTCTTCAGATATTCTTGGAATGTCTGGTGTTATGTTGTGTAGCTGTTGTTCAATATAATCGTTCGCTGCAATATCGGCAGTTGTGACAGGTGATTTGTCGTTTTTCAGCTCTACTTCGTAAGATGAATTAAAGTACTTACGTATCATCCTGCCAGCCTCGTAAGCAACTTGATTAATCTCAAGGCTTAGATTTTTTAATTCTTTGTTGGCAAGCATGTTTATTAAATTAAGTTGATAGATTTAGATTACATTTAACAAGGCTAGTATGAATAATAGTCGCTCTGTAGATTGGTCTCAAATAAATACCGTATTTCTCGATATGGATGGGACGTTAATGGATTTAGCGTTTGACAACTATTTTTGGCATGAATATGTCCCGTTAATATACAGTAAGAATAAAGGATTAGATGATGCGGAAGCTAAACAGCTTTTGCTTTCCATGTATAAACAGCAACGCGGCAAGTTAACTTGGTATTGCACTGATTATTGGTCGCAGCAATTAGACCTCAATATTAAAGATCTTAAATGCCAGGTTGCCTCAAGGGTCAGTTTATTTCCTCTAGTAAATGAGTTTCTGCTTTGGTTAAGGTCTAATGGCAAAAGGTCAGTGTTATTAACCAACGCTCATATGGACAGTGTAGATATTAAGATGCGGGAAACAGGAATTCGTTCCATGTTTGATCGTGTTATTACTTCACATAGCTATGGTTTCGCAAAAGAGCATGATGAATTTTGGCCATTGCTGGCGAATGATGAAAATTATCATCCGCAAACTACGCTATTAATAGATGATAACGTTTCAGTATTGCAAGCTGCTGATCGTCATGGAATAAAGCATCTACTCAGTATCAGCCAGCCAGATACTACCTTGCCTCATCAGGATACTGATGAATTTCACGCAATTGATGGCTTTCACGAAATAGTTGTCGGGTTGGAGGCTAATAAAGACTAAAAGCTTAAGTATCAATAATGCCTGGTTTTAACCGCGTTTCCAGTGTTTAAAACGTTTCTTGCAATAAGCAAGCATTTCGTCATAGTTACGAAAATATAATTCAAATCCTTCCTCTGAAGGGGAGTCAAATTCGCAATAATCATTTGTGTGGTCACGGCATATTTGGGGACGTTTATCGTATATGCCACAGCCTCCTTGTGGCAGGATATGTGTACATTTGCCTTGTACTAATAGGCACCAGCCTTCGTCGTCCTGATACACTTCGATATGTTCATGCGACACTTGCCAGAGTAAATATTCAAAATCTTGCTTACTGCGAGGGGTATCAATTGGTTGCGTGACATAAGTGCAGCAGATTGAGTTAGTACAGAACCCGCATTTATTCTCAGGTGTGATTTTAATGCTTGGGTCGAGTGTTGCTTTGAGGTCTTCGAATCTTAATATGGTTTCTTCATGCATGTGTAAAATCGCTATTTATATTAGGAACCTGATTGATCCCAAGCATAGGCACAATCTAGTTCAGAACGGACTCTTAGTAATCCAGAATCACTTTTTAACATAGTTTCAATAGGCGTGTTATTTCTAAATCGCCTATGTGGAGTGTGTAGCCAACGAGAACCCATTTGCGTATTGCGAGGGTAAGTCGTTCGCAGTGCGTCGGCAATACCCGCGATATGCTCGATACGACTAATAGTTTCTTGATTCATAGGGAAAGCATCACCATTCCTGAATTTTTCTAGGTGGCGAGTGCGTGTATTGGACGGTAAAGCAAGAAGTTGAATAATCTGTTTGCCTTGCAAACCCCAGTCATCCATTAGTTGCATGGTCATTTTAGTAATAATGATATTATCCTGTTCACTTCGCATGATAATAGAATTAGTTGGTTTCTGGTGGGGTTTTGTTTTTCTTTAGTGCATCAATAGAAATTACTGAAGATTGTTTAGGCTGATCAGGGTAGCGTGGTCTTTCTTGGACTGTAATACCTGATTCTTGTGCCAGCTCTTGTTCGCGTGCTGAAATAAGACCAAAACACATGCGAATATCTTCCCTTGTTGCATCACTGAGCACATGCTTCATGCCTGGGTTAGGTGTGGTTTCGCGTACAATGGCAGACAGTAATTTGCGCATCACAAGTAAAGTGCGTTGTTCTTTATTTGGTTTATTGTCAGCAGTCATGTGTTAAATTATTTAGGGTTTATTACTATAATAAGTGCTTGAGCATATCATGTTCATTAAGCATACGCTGGATGCACTGCTCATAACCACTGCCCATATTTAATATAAATGGTGTATCGAAATGACTACCCACATGCTTAAATTCAATGTTGGCCAAATAATTGAACACAATAAATTTGGTTATCGAGGCGTCATTTATGATGCAGATGCGCAATTTGATGGTAGCCACAGCTGGTATGAAGAAGTTGCTAAATCCAGGCCACCAAAAGATGCGCCTTGGTATCATGTCCTAGTGGATGATTCTGATATCACAACCTATGTCGCTGAACGCCATATTCAAGCCACGGAAAATTGTAATGAAATAAATCACCCTTTAATCGATGTGTATTTTTCTAGTTTCGCGCAGGGGCAATATAGGCTGCCTGCAAAACAATAACTAGTAGTAATAATTATGTTTAATAAAATCAACAAATGGCTGGAGTCGACACTTAACTTAGGCGCTGACGATGCAAGTGAGCAGCATACTGCGCAACTTGCAGCCGCAATTCTTTTGGTTGAAGTGAGTCGCGCTGATTTTGAAATATCACATAATGAACAGCAAATCATCAGCAAAGTCTTGGCCAAGCAATTCTCTTTATCAGCTATAGAAGCTGATAAAGTGCTTGCATATGCACTACAAGAGCACGAAGAATATACTTCTTCTCATCCATTTATACAGCTGATTAATGAAGAAATGGAAATTGACGCCAAGCGCGAGTTGCTTAGGGGTTTATGGGAGGTGGCTTATGCTGATGGTGTTTTAGATAAATACGAGGAATACCATATTCGTAAAATAGCAGACTGGCTATATTTATCACATGCCGATTTCGTACGCATTAAACATCAGGTATTAGATAAAATAAACCAGGCGGATTAGTGTATAGCCGGGTGAAAAAATAGCGCGTAAGAAAGGATAAATGCCGCAGGCATATATATTGCCTGCGGCTAATATATAAGCTTATTGGTGGATTACACCATGTCTTTTAAGCCTTTAAGTGGTAGTACTTTGACTGCTTTGCGCGCTGGTTTCGCTTTAAATACAGTTTCTTCGCCAGTAAATGGGTTGATGCCTTTGCGTGCTTTAGTTGCAGGTTTTTTAACAACCTTAATCTTGCATAAGCCAACCATATTAAATAAACCAGAGCCTCTAGGCTTCAATTCTTTAGCAATTATCCCTTCAAGTGCAGTGAACACAGAAGCAACTTGCTTACGTGTAAGATCAGTTTCTCCTGCAATAGAGTTTAAGATTTCAGACTTAGTGGGTGGTTTTTTAACTGCAGCTGCGGCTTTCTTTTTAACGGCCATTAAATGTTCCTCTAATGTGAGTTTGTTTTTACTTGTGAGCGATACCAAAAAATTTATGGCATCAGTGTAGTTATCTCAAAACGACTTTTTATAATTATTGTGCGTTGGCGAATTGTACACAAGGAAACGAATAATGCCAATTTTATCCTAGTATTTAAGTATTTTCTGAAATTGCTCGTAAAAGTTACTAGGCCACAAATGCACATGCATAAAATGAAAATAATTGAGGCGATGCTATTGTTTAAAAAGTTACTTAATGTTCAATCTCAAGATAATCATGCAAGCTTGCTGATTTAACGATCGATCGAGCTGTTTGATTGTTTAGTTTGGGTTGAAATTTAAAGACATTATATAAGGTCGAGCCACAAAAAGTCTTAAAATGAACTCAAGGCTATCAATATTGAATACAGAACGAGAATGACTACCAGTGCTGATAAATCAAACATACCTATTGGAGGAATGATTTTCCTTGCGGGCCTCAATAGTGGTTCGGTGATGGAATGAAGTATTGAAACAAGTGGGTTTGGCCCCATATTGGCGGCGGCAAACCAACTAAGTATGGCGCGAATAATGACGGCATATAAAAATATCGACACAATCATGATAATTACCTGAAAAATAGCAGCTATCACAAGAGTTTGAAGATTAGGCTGTATTCCTTTGATATAAAAGAGTAAAAATATTTCCAGCGCTTTTAATCCAAAAATAAGTATCCAACTGGCGGTATCGATTTTGCCGATGCTGGGGATAACTTTGCGTAGTGGAAGCAGCAATGGGTTGGTAATAGTAACCAGGAATTGTGAAATTGGGTTATAAAAATCCGCACGCGTCATTGCGAGGATAGTGCGAATGACAATCGCACCGATATAGAGGGTAAATAAGGTATGTATTAAAAATATAAGTACATTATTAGCGGCTTGCATCGATTATTCCTTACCAAAAGATTGGCTGATTTCGTGGGCTCGACTAGCTGCAGCCGTTAGAGCATCTTCTACAATAGTTTGTAAGTTGTTTTGCATAAAGCAGTTTATTGCTTGTTCAGTAGTGCCGCCTTTAGATGTTACATTGGCTCTTAGCGTTTCGAAGTCTAAGCCTTGATGATCGGCTAGTTGCGCAGCACCTAACATTGTTTGCAGCGTCAGCGTGTAACTTTCATCAGCACTAAGCCCCAGTGCTTGCCCACTTTTTTGCATACATTCCATTAAATAGAATAAGTATGCGGGGCCACTGCCTGATACAGCGGTAACGGCATCTAATGTGGATTCTTTATTTACCCACAGAGTTTTGCCAATAGCGCTTAGTATTTGATCAGCCAGGTTTTTATCATCAATGCTAGTACTTTCTGGTGTGTATAGGCCTGTCATGGCGAGCCCGATCGCGGCAGGTGTATTTGGCATACAGCGAACAATACTAGTGTGTTCACCAAGCCAGCTTTGATAACAACTCACAGGGAGTCCTGCGGCAATAGTAATATATAGCGCATCATTAAAAGACCGATTGGCTGCAAGCGATTGGCATACTACAGGCATATCGTGAGGTTTTACTGCGAGTAAAATTACTTTAGGCGTGTATGTAATATCTTCCGCCGCAGAAATAACAGCGCTATGGGGAAAGGCTTGTTTTAGAGAATCATGCCGCGAAGTCTGTTGTTCGCAAAAAGTAATTAACTCCGCAGGCCACTCAGTCGCAAGCAAACCCTTAGCAATACTAGTGCCCATGTTGCCGGCACCGATGAGAAGAATGGATTGATGATTGCTATTGCTCATATATGTATTGTTTCACGAGTTGTCACGTGGACCAAATAAAGCAGTACCAATGCGTACCATAGTTGAGCCATTGGCAATGGCAGTCTCAAAATCGTTACTCATACCCATGGATAATGTATCAATATCGGCATGATTTTGCTTAAGCTTTTCCAGTAATAATGACATTTTTTTGAAAGTTGACGTTTGCTGGTGCACATCATTTGTCGCACTTGGGATAGCCATAAGGCCACGCAGTGTTAACTTGGGTAGTTGTTCGATAACCGATGCCAAGGCCAATGTTTTATCTGGTGGGATGCCTGATTTACTGTCTTCGCTATCAATATTGATTTGTATACATACATTTAAATTCGGGAGTGTGTCAGGGCGTTGATCATTTAAACGTGTTGCTATGACCTCACGGTCAATACTTTGTACCCAGTTAAAATGTTGTGCAATTAGTTTGGTTTTGTTTTTCTGAATAGGCCCAATAAAATGCCAAATTAACGGTATATCTGTGATTTTGGTTATTTTGTCTACCGATTCTTGTACATAGTTTTCACCAAAGTGAATCTGACCCAATGCTGCCAGTGTGCGGATTTCTTCTACAGTTCTAGTTTTGCTGACTGCGATTAAACATATGTCGCCGGTTTGTCGATGATAACGCTGTTCAAAAAGTGATATTTTTTCCTTAGTGGCTCGAAAATTACTGGCTAAGGTGGATGTTGTCATTATTCAATAGGAAGAAAATGAGATCTGCAGAAATTATGGTAAAAGGTACGCTAGTGCGTACTCTGCAGTCTCTGTTTATCGTTACAATGTGTTTGCTTGTCGCATACCTAGGGTCTAATTACGCGCATCGCTGGAGTGACGATATATAGTAGTCATCCAAGGATTGGCAGCATCTTGATCACCCTTAAAGCATAGCTGCCTCATTTCAAAACATACACCGGATTGTATAGCGTAATTTGAAAGGAGTCTAAGTGGATATATCACAGCTGTTGGCTTTCTCTGTTAAAAATGGAGCCTCAGACCTACATCTTTCCGCTGGTGTTCCGCCGATGATTCGTGTCGACGGAGATGTACGCCGGATTAATGTGCCCGTTATGGAGCACAAGCAAGTGCATTCAATGGTGTATGACATCATGAATGATAAGCAGCGTAAGGATTATGAAGAATTTTTAGAAACTGATTTTTCTTTTGAGATACCTGGCTTGGCGCGTTTCCGTGTGAATGCGTTTAATCAAAGTCGTGGAGCGGGTGCAGTATTCAGAACGATTCCAACAAATATCCTCACCCTGGAAGAATTGGATTGCCCGAGAATATTTACGGATATATCAAGTTATCCTCGAGGTTTAGTGTTAGTCACAGGCCCTACTGGTTCGGGTAAATCAACTACCTTGGCGGCGATGATTAATCATAAAAATGAAAATGAATATGGGCATATCCTTACTATCGAAGATCCCATTGAATTCATTCATGAGAGTAAGAAAAGTCTTATTAACCAACGTGAAGTACATCGCGATACTCTAGGTTTTAATGAAGCACTTCGATCTGCTTTGCGTGAGGATCCTGACACTATTTTAGTAGGTGAGTTACGTGATTTGGAGACTATCCGTTTGGCATTAACAGCAGCAGAAACAGGCCACTTGGTGTTTGGTACTTTGCATACAAGTTCTGCGGCTAAAACTATTGACCGTATTGTGGATGTATTTCCAGCTACCGAGAAAGATATGGTTCGTTCTATGTTATCTGAGTCTTTGCGTGCAGTAGTTTCACAAACTCTATGCCGCAAGATTGGTGGTGGCAGAATTGCTGCGCATGAAATCATGCTGGGGTCTCCAGCAATTCGTAATTTAATACGTGAAGATAAAGTAGCCCAAATGTATTCATCAATACAGACCAGTCAGAGTGCTGGTATGCAAACGCTTGATCAATGCCTTAAAGAGATTCAAACCAAAGGTCTGATAAGTAAAGAAGAAGCGCGTAGACGTGCTGCGAATAAGGATGATTTTTAATTTAAATACTATTAAGTGTAGAAATCATGGATAGAGATAAAGCGATAACATTTATGCATGACCTGCTGCGCAATATGCTGCAGAAAGGCGGGTCGGATTTATTTATTACTGTCGGTGCTCCACCATCTATGAAGTTAGATGGGAGAATGACACCTATTACTAATCAGCCGCTCACGGCATCACATGCCCAGGTGTTAGTGCGTTCAATTATGAATGACCGGCAAATACGCGAGTATGAAGAAACCCAAGAGTGTAACTTTGCAATTAGTTTGCCGAATATTTCCCGTTTCCGTGTAAATGCTTTCATGCAACGCAATAGTTCGGGGATGGTGTTACGTGTCATTAATGCTGAGATTCCAGGCATTGAAGAATTAAGGTTGCCGGATATTATTAAAGAAATTTCTATGACTAAAAATGGTTTAGTCATTTTTGTTGGAGGAACCGGTTGTGGTAAATCAACTTCACTGGCTGCGATGCTGGGCTATCGTAATGAGCATAGCCAAGGGCATATTGTAACTATTGAAGACCCTATTGAATTTGTGCATAAGCATCGTAATTGTATTGTTACCCAGCGCGAAGTTGGTGTGGATACAGAAACATTTGAAATTGCACTAAAGAACACACTACGACAAGCACCTGATGTCATATTGATTGGTGAGATTCGTGATCGGGAAACAATGGAATATGCCGTGTCGTTCGCTGAAACAGGGCATTTATGTTTGGCTACCTTGCACGCAAATAGTACTAACCAGGCTCTAGATAGAATTATTAACTTCTTTCCAGAAGAAAGACGTGCCCAGTTATTGATGGATCTTTCGTTAAACCTAAAAGCAATTGTGTCGCAACGTTTATTACCGATTAAAGAGTCTGAAGGTCGTGTGCCTGCTATTGAAATATTAATTAATTCGCCGTTGATGGCAGATTTAATATTTAAGGGTGATGTCCCCAAGATGAAAGCGTTAATAGCCAAGTCAAGAGAACTCGGCATGCAGACATTTGACCAGCACTTATTTGACTTGATCGAAGAGGATCTGATTACAATTGAAGACGGCCTGCGTAATGCGGACTCGGTTAACGATTTGCGCCTGCGCCTTAAGCTGGAGGGTAAGAAGTCTAAGGGTACTGACTTGCTTGATGGGTTGGAAACTCTTACAGTGGAAGAAGATTCTGAAGAGTCAGGCATGGTAATGTAATTCATTCAAAAATATTTTATCGATCATGACAGTTAGTCCCTACCTAAAACTTATGGCTGAAAAAGCTGCGTCGGATTTGTTTTTTACTACCGGTGCTCCTGTATGTATGAAACTAAATGGGGTAACGCAGAAAGTTTCTAAAAGCCCATTGCAGCCAGGAACAGTGAAAAAGATTGCTTATGAAATCATGAGTGATCAACAAATTAAAGAATTCGAGATGACCAAGGAAATGAATTTGGGTATCTCAATCGTTGGCGGCGGCCGCTACCGCGTAAATATCTACTACCAACGTGGTGAAGTATCGTTAGTCATTCGTTATATCAAGCATGAAATTCCTACATTAGACAAGCTGGGCTTGCCTGAGGTATTGCGCGCTTTAGTGATGAAGCAGAATGGATTAATACTTGTAGTGGGTTCTACTGGCTCAGGTAAGTCTACTTCATTGGCATCAATGATTGAGCATCGGAACACATTGGAAAGTGGGCATATTCTGACTATTGAAGACCCTATTGAATATATCTTTACACATAAGAAATCGATTATTGGCCAGCGAGAAGTTGGCTTGGATACACTGTCTTATGATAATGCACTGCGTGAAGCCATGCGCGAAGCACCCGATGTTATTATGATTGGTGAGGTGCGTGATCGGCTTACTATGGAAGCGGCTATGTCATATGCTGATACAGGTCATTTGTGTCTGACAACACTGCATGCAGTAAATGCCAACCAGGCTCTGGATCGAATTATCAATTTCTTCCCGACAGATGCACGCAATCAAATCCTGATGGATTTATCACTAAACCTGGCAGGTATTATTTCCCAGCGACTTGTACCGTCAACAGATGGTGGTCGTCTACCTGCTGTCGAAGTATTAATTAACACACCTTATATTGCTGAACTAATCCGTAAAGGCGACTTTGGTGAAATCAAGGAAGTTATGGAAAAAGGCGCTGCGGTAGGCATGCAGACTTTCGATCAATGCTTGCACGACTTATTTAAGATGGAAAAAATCACTCTAGACGATGCCCTCAACTTTGCGGATTCACGTAGTAACCTGGAATGGCAGATTAACTTTGGTGGTGGCGTTAAAAGTGTTGGCGAGCGTGAAGATGATGAGTTGGTGATGAATAATGAAAGCGTAGAATTAGGCGGTGATGACTTTGATTCCGACCCTCCCACTTTGTCTACGCCACTGCCTGACTTGAGTGAAATGCAAATGGAAGATAGTGGTGAAGAATTAAAATCATTTGATGAAGTTAGCTTGGATCATGATCTCAATGTCGATGTGATTGAAGATGACGACGATGATGGATTCTTTGACTCTGTCAAATCAATGTTCAGCGATGATAAACCTTCGAAGAAGTCGAAGTAGTAAAACTTACCAATAAGATTTACAAAGGATAGACCGTTTTTGCATCGAAGATTGGTCCGTCTACACATACGCGCTTCATTTGTTCTTGCCCTTCCTGATTAATAGTTTTAACAGTACATCCAGCGCATCCGCCTACCGCGCAGGCCATATACTCTTCCAGCGATAACTGACACGGAATAGCGTATCGGTGACTGAGTTCAGCGACCGCTTTAAGCATTACTGTTGGGCCGCAAGCAAAAATCTCAATAGTGTCACGTTCATTGCTGTCGATACTATCGAGCCATAACTTAGCTAATTCATGAATGTAGCCATCAAAACAGCCTGAATAATTTTGTCTACTAGTAAGGCGTGATGGGATACCAAGATCTTCAAGCAGCGTCATAGAAGCAATAACATCATTTGGCAAACCATCAATCATTAGCTTTGAAGGTTGAACCTTAAATGGAAAAGGAATTTCCGAACCCATGATTACCATAGGCGTAAGCTTATTTTTTTTCTTTAATTGTTCAGCATAAAATAAGATAGGCGGGATGCCGACGCCACCACCTAACAATAATGGACGTTTAGTGTTAGTTGACAAAGCAAATGCGTTCCCAATTGGCCCCATGCAGTGTAGAGAATCATTGATTTTGATATGGCTTAAGTCTTCAGTGCCTGCACCCACTACTTTATATAGCACTTCTATCCAGCCTTGTTCACTGTTACTGCGTAATACAGAAAATGGTCGCTTTAAGCGAAACTTTTCATGTCCACAGCTTAAATGAATAAAGTTACCTGGCTGAACGGTTTTTGCGCATTGAGGCGTTTCCAGTCGCAATAAATACTGTGCTGCAGGCAGTGCTTCATGTGCTAGTACGCGAGCATTTTCAGCGAAGATTGTAGCCTCAGTCATGACGAATATTGATAAACAAGTTTGCCGTTGACGAAAGTATGAGTCACTTTGCCTTTGAATGTTTTATTTAAGAAAGGTGTATTTTTGCCTCTGCTATTCATGTTTTCGGCTGTGAGTTGCCATTCGATGCCTGGATCGCATAAACATAAGTCAGCATTGTGCCCGGGAGTTAATGTGCCAGCTTTTATATTAAGCAGTTCCGCAGGCTTGTGTGTCATCAGAGAGATAATGTCCGTTAAGCTAACTACTTCATCTTTTACTAACTGCAACGCAAGTGGCAGTAACGTTTCCAAAGATGATATACCGGCTTCAGTTGAAGCAAAGGGCGCTAACTTTGCATCACGTTCATGCGGTTGATGGTCTGAGCACAAGCTAACGATGATGCCGCTATTTAAGCGATGGCGCAGCCCGGCAATATCGGTGTGACTACGAAAAGGTGGAATAACATGATAGTTGCCATCAAACCCTACAATGTCATGATCACTTAAAAATAATTGGTGTGCGCATACATCAGCACTAATTGGTGCACCATCAAATTTTGCCCGTTCCAGCATATGTAAGGCGCGTTGAGTAGAGAGGCGACAAAAATGTACATGTACGCCGGTTTGTTCAATCATGGCCAGGCATGAGCCAACTGCTGCAGTTTCAGCTGCAGTTGGGATCCCGGCAAGTCCGGTACGGGTAGCAAACATACCTTCATGCACACAGCCATTGGCTGCCAGGTCATGATCTATCGGGTGGTAAAATAACGTTAGTGCCTGGCTTGAAGCATATTCCATGGCACGACGTAATACTAAGTTATTGGCCATGGGGTTTAATACATTGCTGACACCGACAACACCTGCTTCTTTCAGTGCCGCCATTTCACTTAACATATTTCCCTGTAGTTGAGTTGTGAGAGCACCAATCACATAAACGTGGCAGTGACCTGCCGAGTGAGCACGTTGCTGAATTAATTCAACTTCGGCGGGAGTATCTATAGTTGGTTCTGTGTCTGGCAAACACACGACAGAAGTGATACCACCACTAATAGCTGCAAAAGTTTCACTGGCAATCGTCGCCTTGTGTTCCTGACCCGGCTCGCGTAAGCGCGTAGCAATGTCGACGATACCGGGGAATAAATATTTGCCTTTGGCATCGATTGTTTGCTCGGCTTGCCAGCCATCAGGTGCATGCTCGATAGCCGCAATAGTATGTTGTTCGATATATAAGCTAGCAACCTTGTTGAATTGATTGGCTGGATCAACAATATGTGCGTTATTAATTTCAATTCTCATGAACTATTACCTGCTAGCATCGACATAATAGCCATTCTCACGGCAATACCGTACGACACTTGTTCAAGAATCACAGACTGTTTGCCATCAGCGACTTCAGAACTGATTTCTACGCCGCGGTTAATTGGACCCGGGTGCATCACAATAGCGTCCATGGCAGCTAAAGCCAGGCGTTCTTGAGTCAGGCCAAATAAGTGAAAGTATTCATGCTGACTGGGTAGTAATGCGCCTAGCATGCGTTCTTTCTGTAAACGCAACATAATGATTACATCGACATCTTTTAAGCCAGCCTCGATTTGATGGAACACTTTGACGCCTAAGTTCTCAATACGTGCCGGTAATAAGGTGCGCGGGGCAATGACGCGAATTTCATTGGCTCCTAAAGTGCGCAATGCGTGGATCTGCGAACGTGCTACGCGAGAATGCAATAAATCTCCCACAATCGCGACTTTTAAGTTTTCAAAATTCTGCTTTGCTTTGCGGATGGTGTACATGTCTAGCATGGCCTGGGTAGGATGCGCATGGCGCCCATCCCCAGCATTAATTACGCTGATGTGTGGCGATATATGCCGTGATAAGAATTCTGCTGCGCCACTATCTTGATGGCGAATAATAAACATATCCACATGCATTGCTTCAAGGTTACGCAATGTGTCGAGTAAGCTTTCACCTTTGACTGTGGCTGAAGCATTGATGTTGATATTTAAAATATCCGCTGACAGGCGTTTTGCGGCCAGTTCAAATGTGCTGCGTGTACGCGTGCTGGCTTCAAAGAATAAATTAACTATGGTTTTACCACGCAATAAAGGAACTTTTTTTACTGTCCTGCCATCGACATTGGTGAATGATTCGGCAGTATCTAGAATATTAGTCAACTGATCTTTGGTGAGTGATTCAGTTGTTAGAAAATGTTGCATTCGGTTCTAGTCGTTGTGATATCTATGTTTTAGCCGTAATAATTTCTAGTTTGAGTGGCGTAGGGCCCGTTAGTTTTACATGTTGTTGTGGGGGCAGGTCAATTCTTTTGCCAGCAACTTTGGCATCGATGGGTAGCTCGCGCCCACCACGGTCAACAAGGACGGCTAAATGTACACTAGCTGGACGCCCATAATCGAATAGCTCATTCATGGCAGCACGGATGGTCCGCCCTGTATGTAAAACATCGTCTACCAAAATGACATGCTCATCAGTAATGTCCAATGGGATACTAGAAGGTTTAACTTCAGGATTAAGTCCAAGTCGGCTGAAGTCGTCGCGGTAGAAAGAAATATCTAACACTCCGATAGGTTTAGTCAAAGCTAATGCTTGATGCAAATGTTCTGCTACCCAAATACCCCCAGTACGGATACCAACCATGAGCGGTTGAGGATCATCTAATGATAAGAGCAATGACTGCGTTTGTTGGGTTAAGCTGCTGAGCAGTTCATCAACATCAATGTTCATAGCGTTAGGTTAACATCCATCCATGATTGCAACAAAAG
>Ga0207422_1002683_pt1 | contig 22162 bp, 17 predicted proteins | sample MarCyaLeptolynsp_FD_187757 | JGI IMG/M metagenome (GOLD analysis project Ga0207422, IMG submission 187757) | Marine cyanobacterial communities from Panama - species 1 Leptolyngbya sp. (SPAdes) | ecosystem: Environmental > Aquatic > Marine > Unclassified | place: Panama: Panama City | collected... | reverse complement strand
AGCCACCAAATTTGTCAGGGAATGCTGTACGCGAGCCGGATCCCGTTGGTCTTCAAAACAGGCAGCTAAGCGTTCGCTAATCTGATATTGCTGATCGATTTGGGCAATCAGGATTAAGCCCCCATCATTGGTAATTGGACCGCCACTAAAATCGGCCACCACTTGGCGACGATCCAGTTTGCCAAAAGCATACGTTTCTGCGTTACACTCTGTTTTTAGCGAGGTCATATGATTAAACTGCTGAATGTCTTGTGGTAATTACATTCTCGCAGTTTATTGACCCCGATTCTTATCCCTTTGTGAGATATTCGGGTTGGTGCCTTATTTGGATGACTATCCATGACCGGACAACAGTCGCTATCTGTTTCCAGGGAAGCATGCGTGGAAAGCCTTGGGGCGCTGGGCGGCGGATGCGGTGCTCAGGGGGGCATGTAAACGCATTGGGTTGCAGGGGGTTTCGACGCATTCGTTTAGGCGGACGTTTATTACCCGGTTGTCAGGGGAGGGATACTCTGCTGCTCAGATTTCTCAGGCGACCGGGCATCAACAGGTTTCGACGTTGATGCATTATTTTGATGAGGTTTAGGACAGATAAAGAACTGTCAAGCTAAGAGGCTTTGCAGCTTTAAGTAATTTTACTAAATCTTTCAGTATAACTAAAAATTATTTTTACTTCTGCCTGGGATAGGCATAAATCTGTTAAGTACAAAGTTATACTACGCAAGTCAGAACGACAAAATGCATTAAATCAAGAGAGAAATTTATGCGCCTTGTATTTTCGACTGCAATATTTGCTATTCTCGCGTGGTCAAAACCCGGTTATGCATACATAGTTAATGTCTTTGGTCCATCAACCTACAGCCCCGATCCGACAATCTTGAATACTAACTTGGGTCTTACGGATCCAAACTTCATTTTTGAAGACTTCGATGATGCGGTTCTTATTCCCAAGCTCCAGGTAACTCCGGAAATTCGCTCTTTTAGAGACGTCCCATACGTGGCGGATGAACCAATTTTCGGTGGATGGACTGACAACACAGGTCTCCATCATGTGGGATCGGAAGCACTGACTTTTTCGGTCTTAGGAGACGGTACTTCGATTTTTGGTGTCGGACTAATTAACGTACAGTCTAGTAATAATTCGATCAGTATTAACAACGATAGTTTTTTGAACTACACAAGCTTACCAGGATTCGAAAGAGGCAGTTTTCACAATGGGTATCTTGTTATCGAAGCGGAAGCGGGTGATGCAGCAATTCAGTCTATCACTTTTGGCGTCCAGGGATCAGATTACATTCGCTACGATCACGTAGCTATCCTTGATGAGCCGTCAAGTTCAGTCCCCGAACCCTCAACCCTCCTGGGACTCGGCACCCTCGCCTTAGCCGGGTGTACCCTCTTGCGGCGCAAACGCAAAGCATAGGCGATCGCCTTGGATGAAGCCGTGCGGGTCTTTGGGATTCGTGCGGCTTTTTGCATAAGACTCTGACCAAGGGCAGCTGTGCTTAAGCTTTGTGTCACAAGGGGTGCCATTTGATGCTTGCCTGGGTGACAATCTTGGGTGTTGTTGCTTTCGTGCTCAGATGCGTTCTGTGAAGTGGTTGCTGGTGGGGCTTGCGATCTCGTTGCCCTTGGTGGGGGTAGGTGAGGGATTGGCACAGGAGTGGTGTGCGGATGAAGTGAAGGTGAGAGAGCGGCTGGAGGGGACAATCGAGGATTTTTTTAACGCGCTAGAGGATTTCGATCGTTGCATCAAGTCTGCAACACACGAGCAAGGCGACATCCCCCTGGAGAAAAATCACCCAGCAATTCCAGGATTGATCGCAGCCCTCAACGATCCGAATTCATCTGTTCGTGAAAGAGCTGTCTTGGCCCTGGAACACATCGATGCTGAGACCCAAGACACTGTCTCTGCTTTGATTGCAACTCTCAAAGACCCAAACGCATCCGTGCGCGCGCGCGCTGCTGATGCTTTGGGAAATAGCGGTGCTGAGACCCAAGAGACCGTCCCTGCTTTGATTGCGACCCTCAAAGATGAAAGTTCAATTGTTCGCAGGAGAGCTGCCTTTGCCTTGGGAAGCATCGGCGTGGAGGCTAAAGATGCCGTACCAGCCTTGATCGACGCTCTCAAAGATGAAGATTCAACCGTTCGCGGGAGAGCTGCCTTTGCCCTGGGAAGCATCGGCGATGAGACCCAAGATGTTGTACCGAATTTGATTGCGATCCTCAAAAACAAAAATCCATCTATTCGCTGGAGTGCTGTCGTTGCCTTGGGAAGAATGGGTGCGAATGCCAAAGATGCTGTTCCAGTATTGATTGCTGCCCTCAAAGATGAGGACGTAGCCGTTCGTTGGCGTGTTGCCAATGCATTAGGACACATTGTGACGGATCTTTACGAAACCGCAAAAAACTCTGAGCAACTGAAGACAACCCAAAACATTGCCCTCACGGTTCAGCAAGCGCTGCAAGACACCGATTTTGAAGACACTAAACAACAGATTAACCAAATCCTGCGTGACATCGCAGAACGCTTAGGAACGAGGATCGTATAAAATGCCCATCCAAGAACTGTAAAGCCCTTTCAGCACGGGTGAAAGGGCTGGGCTATGGATTTAGATGCGATCGCAAAACAAATCAGTGAGGGGACAGCGCTGAAACCGAAACAAATTGAGGTGTTTGGATGCAATGGGGTTGTTGCCTTGGTCAAGCACCATTGACATGGTAATTACCAGTCCCGTGCCCGTGTCGAGCTATTTCATTTAGAGTTCAGACGCTCTAGAAAACTTCTGGACTGCGTTAAACTTTCGCGCACTCGAAAGGATAGACTAATACAGAAATACCTGACAGCAAAATCATGATTCTTGAGGCGACACAATCAACCATAGACTGGGAAACTGATGAGCCTGCAGAAACAGCCATGGAAGATAGCGCCGATGCGGCCAGGAACTATCTACTCAAGACCTGGCAGTACAACCCTGATTCCCTGGCAGCCATGGATGACGAGGGAGTTATCTTCCTGGCTAGGGTTTTGAGCCTCAATAATTAATACCTCCCCCCATGCGGCCACCCCTGCCGCCGCCAGTGCCTTGGCTGCATATCCCTACAACCTCCTCATAGTAAGCGTTCTATCCCTACAACGCTAAGCGTTGCAGAGCTGGGCGTTTGCGTGTTTAATCTCATAAAATAGTGCCTTATAATATATTACTCTAAGTATGAACCCATAGATGAAACTGGGCCAGAGGCTGTAGTGCAGGTGGGGTAGGGGTTTGAGGGATTCTGAGGGCTGCGATGGGTTTTGGGACGGTGTTGAGAATGAGTGGCTGGAGGCATTGCTGGGCTGGGCTTTGACGAGGTGGAAGGGGGGGTGACCAGAGCATTGCCGCAATAACCAACCCCGATCGCCCGACTGGCTTTTCACTACCATTGCAATGTTCTGCCAGGAAGCATCATTTCGCGATTCATCGTACGCACCCATACTCTGCTTTCTAAAACACATATTGGAGAAGCGGCACGGTGCTGGCTCATGAGGGCAGCAGGGCGCTGGTCAAGGCAGATCGGGAAGATAAGAAGATTTTCATTTTGGTTACAGGATCGGAAGGGACACGACGTCGGTTGTTGAGCATTATTCGATCGCACTTTGACCATATTCACAGCACCATTACAGGGATTGAAGTCGCGGGGAAGGTGCCTTTGCCCGATCGCCCGGATGTGGTGTTGGATTATCAGGACTTGCTGGTGTTTGAAGCCGCTGGTGAGATAGAACCTTTCATCCCAGGAGTGAGAGGTAGAGTCAATGTCAAGCAGTTGCTAGAGGGGGTTGGACGAATGGGATCGCACCCAGAACAAGACCCAATCACCAAGATAGAACATCACTATCACGCTCCCGTCGCAGTTGCCAGCAATCGGGGCAAGGTTGGCGCTGCTGCAGGCACTGTCCAGCGTGACCAGATTGGAACTCAGAATAACGCCTCCTCAGAGCAACTGAGCAAAGCCGATGTCATGGACATGCTCGCTCAAATCAAGGCATTGATCGAGGCTTCAGATATCCCCGGCGAGATCAAGATTGCAGCCAATGCTAATCTACAAGTAGCCCAGAAAGCGACCGAGCAAGAGACCCCCAAGAAAGGAGATCGCCCTGGCTACCCTGGAGAGCATGGCTGAAACCCTCGAAGAAGCGAGCAAGAGCGTTGAAGCGGGGAAGACGTTGTGGCATCAGGTCTCACCTATCGCAATAAAAGTAGCGCGATGGCTAGGCGCTGCTGCTGGCTCTTTGTTGATGGGGTTGTGAAGCTCTCCATAGGACAATCGGAATGACACCGGAAGAGTTATTGCAAAGGATTCGACAAGCAAAAGAGGAGGGGTGGAAAGAGCTTGACCTCTCTTACGAAAAGCTAACTGAGCTGCCTGATGAGATCGGAGAGCTGACTCAGTTGAAAAAGCTTGACCTTTCGGGGAATAAGTTGACCGAGTTGCCAGCAGCAATTGGGCAGTTGGTAGAGTTGCGATCGCTGGGACTGGGTAGGTTGAAGTGGATTAAAGATGATTGGCTAGCCTATTGCGAATACCGCGCCAATTTGTATCGAATACCCTACAGAGCCAATCAACTGACGCAATTACCCCCTGAAATTAAAGCACTCATCCAGCTCAATCAGCTTGACCTCAGCTATAACCGTCTAACACAGCTACCTCTTGAGATCGAAGCACTGACCCAGCTAACCGAGCTAAAACTCAATGACAACCGACTGAGCCAACTGCCTTCTGAAATAAAAGTGCTGACTAACCTGAGCTACCTCGATCTCAGCTACAACCACCTAACGCAACTGCCTCCTGAGATCGGAGCATTGACCCAGCTAACCGAGCTAAAACTCAATAACAACCGACTGAGTCAACTGCCTTCTGAGATTGGAGCACTGACCAACCTGCACTACCTCGATCTCGATTGGAACCAACTGAATCAACTGCCCTCTGAGATTGGAGCACTGACCAACCTACACTACCTCAATCTCAATTGGAACCAACTGAACCAACTGCCCTCTGAGATTAAAGCCCTGACTAGCCTAACCAAGCTATGCCTTGAAAACAACCCTCTGAGTCCATTCCCCCCTGAGATAGCTCAACTGACCAACCTCACCGAGCTAAGTCTTTATAAGAACAATCTAACGCAACTACCCCCCGAAATCGTAGCGCTGACCAACCTTACCAGGTTATGCCTAACCTCTAACCGCCTAACGCAACTATCCCCCGAAATCAGAGCACTAACAAACCTCACTCACCTCTCTTTAGCCTCCAACCGCCTGACGCAACTGCCTCCAGAAATCGGCCAATTGACTAATCTCACTCAGCTAAACCTTTACAACAATCGCCTGACGCAACTGCCTCCAGAAATCGGCCAATTGACTAATCTCACCTGGCTAAACCTCAGCAAAAACCGACTCAGTCAACCACCGCCAGAGGTTGTCTCTCTCGTCAACCTGAAGCATCTCGATTGGGAAGATAACCAGCCGCCAATCTCCTTAAAAATCCTAAAGGGAATCAACAAAGGTGTTGCCTTACTGGGCAGCGGTCAGGAGATGAAACTCTTCCTGAAGCGTATCCGGCCTCTGTTGCTTGAGTTAATCCCCTGGATACTGATCGCTATTGCAGGAACAGCCACAGCCTTATTTCTCAAATTTTCACAGGTGAGACCCAACCCTGCATCCCCTCAGCCCACCCAGAAGCAAACCGACCAGGCCAAGCCAACACCAGCAAAGGAGGCTAAACCTTCCCCTTCCCGTTGACTTCCCCCATTCCCTGTTCCCTGTTCCCCGTTTCCTCCTCCTCCGCATGCACTACGGCGGCGTATGGGCGGGGCCTTGCCTGAGTGTAGGGGTGTGGACGCGGGTTCCTGGAACGTGTGAAAAAGACATTCAGCAAATATGATGAGATGATTGACGGGGGCGATCGCATCCAGCCAAGAGTGCGATCGCATCTCCAGCATGCTTAATATTATGGCGTTACCAGACTTATCAGGTATCAAGAAGGAAGCACTATGATAATCCTAGTCGTCTCGCCAAAAGAAGGTGTAGGCAAGAGTACAACTGCCTTACATGTTGCTTGTGGGTTGAAAGACTATGGTTCCGTTCTAGTAGTTGACGGCGATCGCAACCGCACTATCTTGAATTGGGAAAAATTGGGAAAAATCCCCATCACTGTTGTTGATGAACAGGATACACCAGGAAAATTGAAGCAATTCGAGTACATTGTCATTGATACCCCCGCTAACCCAGAACCTGAAGATATAAATCTCCTAGCCGCTAGGGTAGACTTAGCTATCATTCCCGTTGTCCCATCAGAACTTGTTTAGAAGACCTGAAGCAACTAAACCAAAATAATTCACAGGTAAGGCAAGGCAGGATAGCCAAGGCATTACAAAACCTTATTGAGGTAATTGACGAGGAATAGCGATTTACTGCCTACTTGAATAAGGTCTATGACGCTATCCCTCTAATTCAAGGTTTTAGGGTCAATACCTAGATCTAATAGTTGTTGTGCCAATAGTTCTGCGCGTTGACGCTCTTGCTCAGCACATTGCTCAGCCTGTTCAGCCCGTTGCTGTTCCCGGTCAGCCCGCTGCTGTTCCTGCTCTCTCAACAGCTGTTCTTGCTCTCTCAACAGCTGTTCCTGCTCGATCTCCCTGGCAAAGTCCATATAGCTCGCAAAGCGCTCGCCCCCCGCATTGAGCTTATCAATCGTCGTAAACAGCTGATTAACGCTCAACTTCAGCCTTGGAAAGAGTGGGGAAACGATCGGCATATTCCCTCGGAACTGCCTCATCTGATAGCTGCCATTCACCAGATGGCAGACCACAAGGGTTGGCTCCTTCGCCTCCAGGTACTCCAGATTGGCCATTGCCCGGTAGTCAAATATCCAGTACTCAGGGATGCTAGCGCTTTCGTACTCTTCTAGCTTGACAATCCAATCATCCTTCCAATTGGTGCTGACAACCTCAATCACCAATGATGGCAATTCATAGGCTGCTGCTTCGATATCGCTGCAGTCATCCCACTGCTGCTTAGTCACGATTGCCAGATCGGGTTTGCGTCCGGTGGGTCTTCTGCCTGGCAAGTCGATTTTGACAGAGAGTTGAGGCCGCGCTACAAAGGCAAGGTCTTCTTTGGCAAAGTGGCACTCCAATGTGTTGCAGAGGCAAGATGTAAAACTTTCGTGGCGACCAATCGGGTCAGCCATTGGCACCAATACTCCTTCAACTAACTCATATAGAGTATCAGTACCATCGTCATATTTGAGGTACTCTTCAAAGGTTTTGATTTGGGGAGTGGTTAGGGCCTGAACCATAGGATTGCCTCAGTTCGTGTGACTAGTCCAGTAAAGTGAGGGATGAGTTGATGGGTTGGCTGTTCGGGTGCGATCGCGTTCTAATTGAACAGATTGGGGTCAAGACCTAACACCCTCAACTGTTCAGGGGCAAGGGTACTGAGCCATTCTGCCAGCTGGCGACGTTGTTCGCGTTCCTGTTTTAACTGCTGAGCTGCCTGTTCCAGTTCGGCCCGTGCCTGTTCTAGCTGGCTGTCTTTCTGCTTTAACTGAAACTCAGCCCGATCGGCTCGCTTCATAATCTCAGGATAGGTCTCAAACGGTTTCCCATCAGGGTAATAGAGCTGTAAATCGTTACCAATCAGCTCAAAGCGAATACCCAATAGAGGACTAACCCACCCGTTCATATCGGGGATGGGCTGAAACCATGTTCCTTCTCGCGTCCACCCCTTCAGCGTCCCCTTATCCGGGTCATGGATATAGTACTCATCTACCCCATACTTCTGATAGAAGTCGAGCTTCACGACCTCAACTTCTCTGGTGCTGTTGGTTTTGGAGACAAATTCAAAGGCAACTTGAGGCCCAAGGTTGCCTTCCTCCCATTGTTTGTAGATGGTACGGTCTCGTCTGTCCTGATCGAAGATAACCATTACATCAGGGGCTTTGCTTGGCGCAGCCTTCTGGCTACCTGGTGGCGCAGGAACTGGATACCAGAGCAGATTACCAGCAACGAAAACCTTGTCATTCGCAAACAAGGAATCGAGTCCGCCCTGAGTGGTCATGATCAGACGGAGTTGCTTGGTATTGTCAGACAAGGGTAAACCGTCAGTCTCCGGATAGATGATGTCCTGGGGAATTTTGAGCAGGGTAGTCATGGCTCAACCTCAGCTAGTGAGCCCAGTTTAGCAAAGTGGGGGAATGGATGGAGCGCTACCCATACGTAGAGTTTCTGCATGGGATGGAATAGCGAAAAGAGTAGTTTCTGTGTCAAAAAACTACCCCACCGAATCTCGTCTCATAGTGTGGGCAGTGTGGTGGGGTAGATTTCATCTCCTTTAAGTGATATTTTACATAACTTTGTCTAGCATACAGAGCTTGACATATCATTTGTATGAGCTTTATAGTTACTTTTATGTGAGATTTGTTTGCTACACAGTAGCTTGCGATTGGGTCGGGTGCAGATTCGAAAATTCATTGAACTTGGAGATGCAGCCATGTCTTGTCTATTACAGAGAGCCACAAAACACTTATTTATCGGTGGAACGCTCTTTGTTGCGGTTAATTTTGCCGGAAGTGTTGCTAATGCTGCTTCCCTGGATGTGCTTTGGTATGGTCAAAACAGTGTGTATAACACTAGTATCAATCAATTAGCAGTAGCAGCGCCCACTTACGATCCAGAGGGTGATGGCAGTCTAGACTGGGATCTTACGATTTGGAATCCAGGCGATCCAACTCCTGACTTCTCAGCCTTTGATGTTTTTGTGATTGGCTCGAGTGGTCGTTCTTGGGGTACTGGTTTCGAGCCGTCAAGGTTGTTCAACAACAAAACTGCTATCGAAGCAGCTAGAGGGAATCGAACGCTCTTAAGCGGACAAGATGCCGATGCCCATTTCAGAAACAACCCAGGGCCTATACCAGATGGGCCACTAGGCTTTCTGGTTAATGCTGTTAATTGGGCTGGCAGTGGAACAGGGACGGGAATTGTTGCCCTCCCGGATGGGTGTTCCTCTCAAGCAGCCCCCTCCTGCAGCAATAGTGAGTGGTGGCTGCACGAAAATTCTTTCCTGAAAAACGAGCTAGAGGGTTACGTTTCCTATTTCGAGGAAAACAATGTAGTGATTCCAGCAACAACTGTTGACTTCCCAGTCAATGAAGGGCTGACAACAGCAGGACTAAGTAATTGGATCACCTCCTCCCATATAGGTTTCAACAAAGATATCCCTGGCTATCTTTCAATCAACGATGCAGGGGGGCGTCCTGGTTTCTCAGTGACGATTGTGACCGCAAGTGAAGCAGGGGGTGGGACATCAGGTACGTCAGTCCCCGAACCCTCCACCCTCCTGGGACTGGGTGCCCTAGCCCTGGCCAGTGGAACGCTGCTGAGACGTAGACGGAAGGTTTGACTCCATCCCAGCAAAGTCAGACATGAACGTATACCCGATCGCAGACATGGGGTTGGGATAGTGGAGACATGCACACCTGACCGACCGCACCCCGGTCGGCTTTTTATTGACACTGTTTTTAAACCAAAAACCCCTACTTTTCAGTCAGGGGTTTCACAATCGAAAAAGAATAGATTTTTTAATACTTAAAACACAAACAGCATCCAAAGAACATATGACCGAATAACTTCCTCAAATTAACAATAATACCTAGAGCTAAGCCCGACCAAGTTTAGCTAGAAACTTGGTAAGTTGGCTTCAAAACTCCCTTTCAGCCAGTAGAGGAAATATTAGCCAGTGGTTGGATGCTGTTTGAATTTGATAAAGAAAAGTTTAGACGATACAGTCATCTACCTCCTTACTTAATCAGTATCTGGCTATTAATTCGCCAGCAAAGCTAATTTGCTTTAACTAGTAATATACTCCTCATCTTTGCAGAGAGAAAGTAACGTAAATAAAGTTTACGTGACCGCAAAAGATTTGAGCAGACATGAGCTTGCCAAGCGCGATCGCACCCACCACTCAATCTCCTGCGACGGTGCGATCGCGTTTGGCATTGGGTCATAGCTCCAGCATGGCTTGCTCAGTCTGCAACTCATCGATCCTGGCTTCAGCAGCTGCGATCGCACCGCGTACGACCTCCCCATCCAGTCTGAAATCGACCCCTGCAGCAGCGAATAATCTGGAAAGGGACTGGGTACTACTAAGTGACATCGCCTGCTTGAGTTGGGCAACGGTTCGACTGTAGTCGGTAAATGAATTTTGCCAAATCTGGATCGCTCCCAGGAGAGCAATCGCATACATCGTTTCCATAAAAGGGAATTCATGAACCACAAAATACAGGCGTTGCCAACCAGTCGCAAGAACATCTTCCAACCCGCTCCAATCAACGGTTGGAAACAACTCCTGGTACAATTCGCTCCACTTGCGATCGCAGTTTTTTGGATCCCTGGCAGCGGTTGGATTGTCGTAAGCCCAGTTGCTAAATTCACTGGCGAGTACTGCCCAACCCCAAAGTTCCAATAGCCATTCCAACTGCTGGATACTAGCCTGTTTAACCTCTGATTCGTGCAAATAGAACGTGTCTAGATGCAAATCGGCGAGCATTTGCATTGCGAACGCAAGGGACTCTTTAAAAGCAGCTGGCGATCTCCCTTCAAGAAAATCGTGCATAGCATGAGCGAATTCGTGAACCAGAGTCGAAAACTCGCTGTGAGAGCCAACAAAACTCATCGAAATCTTCCTGGAACTGGGGCTGTAACTCGCTAAAACTTCCTTCCCTTTTTTGGACTCAAGGTCAAGCAATCTTTCCCTTCGCATCCGTTCCAGGTATTGGCCAAACTCGAGATCGACTTTTGATAAGACCTCGATCGTGCTATCCACAAGTTCTGAGCTGGTAGTAAATGGGGGTGACAACAAACGAGCAGCTGGACTAATTGATGTAAAAGGGAGATAGATTGGAGAAGCACTGATATCCCAAGGTCTCAGACGCTCAATCTCCATTTGATGCTGCCATCGTTGATAAATTCGTCTGACCGTGGGAACGATTGCTTTTCTGGACGTTGCAACAAATTCATGCACTTCAGCTGAAGAAATTTGTTGACCCAGTAGATACTCCCAATAACCTTCGGTCTTGACAAACTGGAGATTGATATCGATTTGCTTTTTCCAGTGCTCGTTTAGCTTCTGGCGATCGGCAAGGGTACGTTGCGCTGCCATCCTCCAAACTTTTTCTCGAATGCTTCGATCTGGATTCATCGAAATAGCATTGAGTAAGGCAACTGGCATCATCTGCCCCTGCCATTGAATAGTCTGAGCAGACTGAATTTTACTTCGGTCGACCATCGACTTCTTCTTAGAAATAGCCAATCGAGTGACAGGTGAAAACAGCGGCAACCATTCTTTGTAGGTCAGCACTCCTAGCCCTACCAGACCAAGGATGGTAAACCCTGATAGTTTTAACAACCTGCGGCGAGTCAATCCCATAGCACAAATAACGAACAATTGTATTACAGTAGCATCTGAAACCGAAAATTCGCATTACATCGCTGCGATCGCCCCCACTCTCAAGTACATCGAAAGGTCAGCGATTTGCTCGCTGTTGTTCCATGCTATGGCTATCAGTTTTGCAATGTTAGAATCCATCCCCTCACCCCAACAACGACGACCCTGCAGCAGCCCTCAACCATCCCGCAACCCTGAACAGGATAGGCTTCACCTGTCCCCACAAGGTCTTCCCCGCTTCAACAGTCTTACTTGCCTCCTCCAAAGTCTCAGCCATGCTCTCCAGGGTCGCCAGAGCGATCTCTTTCTTGGGTTCCGCCTGTGCTGCTGCCTTCTGTGCCGTCTTCAAATGGGCATTGGCTTCAACCTTGACCTCCCCTGGTAATTCTGTAGCCTCAATCAACGCTTTGATTTGAGCGAGCATTTCAATCACCTCTGCTTGGCTGGGTTGCGCTTGTGCGCCCTGGGTTTGGGTGACCTGGTTCTGGTTGCCCTGGAAGGCGTTGATGTTGCTGTCGGGGGAGGAGGATACTGTTTGGTTGATGTCGCTACTGTCTTGCATGGATTTACTTTCAGAGATGTTGGTGATGTTGATGGGTCTGGATGCCATCTGAGAAATGATTCTCTCCATGCTGGCACTTTGTTGGCGGTAGATGACAATTTGTTCTTCCTTGGCTTCTAACTTGGCCTGATACTTTTCTTCTAACGCTTTCAGCTCAGCTTCATAATTGCGATTGAAGTCGCTGTGAATTTTCTCTTTATCAGTCTCAGGGGGAGCATTGACGCGCACAACCACCACTCCATCGCCTTTGTTCTCAATGCTCTGGATGGTTAGCTCAGTGCCTTCATTTTCCACCTGGACTTGCGTGAAGGAGGTAACAAAAGCTTTCCAGTCCACCCCATTGCGAAAGATGAGATCGATGGTGTCCAGCACTTCTTCAAACAGCTTGGTGAACTCCCCTGGGGCAAAGTTTCCGCTGTTAGGACGGCGTTCCTTGTGGTCATTGAGTAGATAGACATATTCGCAGATCGCCTCCTCTAAATGGGTTGTGCTGTCAATGTTCCAGGCTTCCAGGCAAGCCCCAGTGAATCGTGCCTGACGGAAATTGGTTCCCAGCGCCTGGGTTTTGGTTAAGTTGACTCCTTCTAACCAGGCTCCCTCTAATGTCGCATTACTGATATCAGCCTCGGTTAGATCGGTATCGCTCAAGTCCGCCCCTATAAGATTTAATTCTTTAAGATCGAGTCCTTTGTAAGACTGATTTGCACCACGATGAGTCACTACTAGATCTCGCACTTTAGGGTTGGATAGCATAGTCCCCTTGAATTCAACACGGTCAAGTTGCTTGACCTGATACCAATTGACTTGGGTTAGCGTTGCCTGAGTAAAGTTGGCCCCTGCAAGCGTTGCCTGAGTAAAGTTGGCCCCTGCAAGCGTTGCCTGAGTAAAGTTGGCCCCTGCAAGCGTTGCCTGAGTAAAGTTGGCCTGAGTCAGATTACCACCAGTAAAATTGGTGTTGCCAATAGCAACAACCTCAGGCAAGCGGTGGAATATAGCCAAACTAGCAAGTAAACCTGCACTCAAAGCTGCACTTGTCTCTGCATTTAGGGCAAACTTTACACCCAAACTTAAACCAAAAGCCGTACCTACTCCTGCCCCTGCAATTAAGCCTTTACCTGCCCCTGCAATTAAGCCTGCTAATGCCCCTGCATATAAACCTAGAATCGTGGACGCGACTGTGGTTGCTAATGCAACTGTATACTTCTCTTTACACAAAAGTGAAAGAGAAATTATTAGGAAAATTAGTGAAATCCATATCCATCCAGGAAGAGCACGATGAAGTAGCAAGTCAAAGATTAATACTAGCGAAGCAGCAAGGCTTAAAATAAAAGATGCTTTAATCCCTGCAAATAGCAACGAACGTAACACCAACGGAATAACCCGCCGTCGTTGCAATCCAGCTCTAGCACTACTGAAATTTGCTTTGTATAGATTTGCTCCTGTAAAATTAGTACTGCGAATATCTGCACCAGTAAAATCCGCCTCAGCTAAGTCTTGCCACGCAAATGATTGCCTACTCAAGTTCACCCCACGAAAGTTGCGTTCTCCAGCAGCATAGCGTCTGAGGACTTCAGCAGATCTCATAGGTCATGCTTCCTCTTGAGCCTCTCCAGGATGCAAATCAGGCTTAACCTCTGCCCTCAGCGGGGCAACCTGCGATTCCAATGCCTTCACCCGCTGATTGAGCAAGACCTCTTCAGTGGCACCCAGGTATTGAGCCAGAGCATTGATAACCACCTCAGTCTTACTGGAGCGGGTATTGCTCAGATAAGCTTTCAGCCGCTTGTGCAGGGCTTCGGGGATGCGGACGGCAACAGAGACGCGAGTCATGATTGAGATAAAGTTGATACCTGTCCGCCAATGTACTACATTGCGAGCATGGCGTCATCCCCTCGCTTATGGACTATCGTCTCTCCCCTGGCAAGCTGCAGCTATACCAGAGCTGCCCGCGTGCCTATTACTGTCGCTACGAGCTGGGCATGAAAAGTCCAACTCGCTTCGGTAGCGCTGCCCTGGGGACGGCTTTGCACAAGGCGCTTGCTCAAATCTATGGAAACTGGCACTACCAGGAACCCTTACCACCGCTGGAGTGGATCCACAGATGCTGGCAAGATGAGGCTAGTGAGTTGAGCGAAGCCCAGACGGAGGAAGGCAAGGAGATTCTAGAGAATTACTATCGCCAGTTCATTGCTAATGAGAAGGTTATGACGCGACCTGTGGGCATAGAAGGCTATATTCAGGGCTACTTAAGGACAGGTGGGGTAGAGCTGAAGCTTGCCGGTCGCTACGATCGCCTGGATGCAGTGGAAGACGGCCTGGAGTTGATTGATTATAAGTCTGTTCGTCGTATCCAGCAACCAGAGTCGGGCAAGCTCGATCTGCAGCTAGGGGTGTACTACCTCGCTCTGGAGCAGCAATATCAGCAACCCTTGAAGCGTCTGAGTTTGTTGTACCTGCGCTTGGGGGAGAAGGTTTGCTTTGAGGCGAGTATTGAGCACAAAGAACAGGTAAAAGAGCAAGTCACTGAATTAGCGCTGCAGATGAGGACAGATGAGCAATGGGAACCGGAACCAGGGGCGCATTGCACCCGCTGTGCCTATGCCCGCTATTGCCCCGCTGTGCAGGAGGAGCCGGAGCCGTTGCCAGAGTGCGATCGAGCACCGTTGCAGTTGGCGTTGGAGTTTTGAGGGGGGAGTTTTAGGGGGAGCCGGTGGGACAGGATTCAGGGGGAGAGGACGGCTCTCAGCTCATGGAGGAAAGTTGGTTTCTCTTTGAATACTCAATTTAATTGCACTGCTCTCTTTTGGCCTTCGACTCCTTCTTACCAGGGATTGCCAATCATTGTAAAAGCACTCCAGTGATAGGGATGCTTCAACTGCCGATCGCCCAATCGGGCCAGCTCCGGCGGAAGCGCAAACTGGCCAACCGGTGTCACTAACTGCCCGTCCTCCAGCCGCACCTCGCCCTTTAGCATCGCCACCTGCGCCCGTCGCAGTGCCTCCGCCTTGATCGGAGCCTCTTTCAAGTACCCGTAGAAGTTCGTCATCAACCCCATTGTTCCTTCATCGCTGACATGCCACAGGCTCCCCAGACCCGTTTTCACCCCGGTCTGCACCGCCATTCCCGCAAAGCCCAACTCCGCCTCTGGATCGCCAATCGCCGTCTTGCAGGCACTCAGCACCAACATCTCAATCGGCGGGTCGTAGAATTGCACCTGCTGCTGAAGCTGATTAAAGCTGTGTCTATAGTTCCACCATTGGATGTAGGAATTGCTCGGACTCCCGGGCAAAAAGTTCGCATGGGTCGCCAGATGGAGAATGCCAAAGGGCTGCACCTGGCGAATCTGGTGCAGATTCTCTGCCGTAAAGTCTTTGTTGAGGGCGGAACGCCCTGACCAGAGAGAATCGGTAATGGCCGCGATCTCCACTGGCACCCCTGGCAAGGCTCTTTGATCCTGACCGGGAAACTCTGCTGCCCCCATTGCCAGCACCTGAACGTCTTTGATATTCATATAGCGGGTATCGGTGAGAGACAAGCTGGGCATCAGGCCAACGCTGTAGCGTTCTACAATGAAGCCCTCCCCATCGTGCATCGCCGCCAAGGGCAGCGATCGCAAACCTGAGTCCAGAATGAAAACCAGATTATCAATCTCCCGCACCACCAGTTCTCCCTCCAATGGTGCCACCAACCAGCGATAGAGCTGCTGTGCTGGAGCCAAATAAGTATCACGTTTCAGAGCCAGCGGATCGGTGATACCCCTGCGAAAGCGATTGGCTATCTGTTGCACCCTTTTCCGCGTCATGCCAGGGATCCGCCGTTGAATGAACTCCCCTTTTGACGTCACCAGCACCAGGTTGAGGAGATCGTCCGCCCGAATCGGACGATTGCGTTCAGCAATCCCTGCTTCTGGTTTGGAACTCAATCCCTGAGCCGTAAACTGCCAGAGCGCTTCTGAGGTATTCTTTGACAAACGAACAGAGGTCAGAGTTTTTGTCCCCGACTCTGGCGCTGCAGGAATCGTGTCCTGCGGCGTAAAAAAAACATAGATCAGTGCTGGTTTGACCCCCGTCGCCTGCTCAATTTTACTCAGAATACTTTGGGCATCGTTCAGAGTTTTGAGCGGTGTCTGCTCTTGTTCCAGATAGCGATCGAACAGGCGGGTGAAGTAATTTTCCAGTTCGGTCAGCAAGTCCAGGGTGGTCTCAGGGAGAAACGCCTCAACCTGGCGGAGGGAGTCCGGACTGAAGAAGAGGAAGTCTAGTCTAAAGAAGAGGTCGATCGGATTAGAAGAGGAATTAACACTAATAATCTCAATATTGCCCACAGTGGTGGTGAAGGGCAAAACGCTCAGGGGGGCAATCGCGAACTCGCCGCTGGTAATTGCTGCTGCTGTGCCGTTGAGCGCGGCATTGCCAACAATGAAGGGAATAATCCCGCTGCCGCCGTGGCGGATGGTGATATCGCCGCCACCAGTACCGCCTGTACTGGAGAGGCTGGCAAGGATGCCGTTGCGGTCGATGAAGCTGTCGGTGGCGCGAAAGAATTGACCGGCGGTGATGTCGATGTCGCCGCCAAAGGTGCCACCATTGGTATTAATCCAGCTGACCTGGACATCTCCGGAAGGGTCGAGGGTGACAGAACCACCAGCACCCAGAGTGCTGCTGCTGTCGATAGTACCGGTGGTAATCTGGCTGCTGGCATCCAGGAAGATGCTACCACCGCTGCTGGTATTGGCGGTGCTGAGATTGCCGGTGGTAATGGCCCCGTTGGTGCTGGTCAGGGTAAGAGGATTGCCATTGGTGCTGATGTCGCCCGTCGCGACCGTGCTGCTGGCGCTGAGGCTGGTGCTGCCGCTGGCCTGAATCGCCCCTTCAGCAATGATGCTGCCCCCGTTGGGACCGTTATTTTGCACGGAGACAGTGCCTGCAATCAGATTGCCCAGACTAATATTGCTGCTGCTGTTGTGGGTCAATCCCTCACCCCTGCCCAAGATGGCGCTGAAATTGCCGCTGCCCAGATTCAACGTCACACTGGGGTCAATGGCAATGACAGCATCACCCGACATACGGAAGCTGTCTACAACGCCGCTATTCAGGCTCTCGTTGGCCAGCAGCGTCAGATCGCCATCGTCGGTGAAGATATCGGCATGAATCAGAATGCTGCGTCCCGCCTGCAGGGTGAGGGCACCGCCGCTGCCACTGGGATTATTGGCGATGATGGCTTCGTTGATGGTGATGTCGTTACTGGTCTGTAGAGTCAGATGGGTGCCGCTGTTGGTAATTTGGAGAATTCGATCGGCATCGAATCTGAACGAGCCACTTTCCTCGTGACTGAACTGAGTGGGGGTATCGAGCAGGTAGGCTGCGCCCGCATCGGTTGCTCCGGCGTCGTCAAAGGAAGCGCCGACCACCACGGTGCTGCCATCGATCGCCACAGAGCCGCCAAAAAAATCGCCCCCAGCCGGTGTCGGGTTTAACAGGGTCTGGGTCAGATCGCCGCTGCTGGCATCGAACAGGTAGGCTGTACCTTCAGCGACGGGGCTGGGAGAGCCGATCGCCACAGTGTTGCCATCGATCGCCACGGACGTGCCAAATTGAGCGCTCCCAGCAGGTGTGGGGCTAAACAAGGTGTGGGTCTGGGTCCCACTGCTGGCGTCAAACAAATAGGCTGCGCCCGCATCGACTGCCCCAGTGTCATCCCCAAAAGCGCCGACTACCACAGTGCCGCCATCGATCGCCACAGACCAGCCAAACTCATCGCCCCCAGCGGGTGTGGGGTTTAACAGGGTCTGGGTCTGGGTCCCGCTGCTGGCATCGAACAGGTAAGCCGCGCCCGCATTGCCTGCCCCAGTGTCGTCGAGGGGAGCACCGACCACTACGGTGCTGCCATCGATCGCCACAGATGTGCCAAACTCATCGCCCCCAGCGGGTGTGGGGTTTAACAGGGTCTGGGTCTGGGTCCCGCTGCTGGCATCGAACAGGTAAGCTGCACCCGCATTGCCTGCCCCAGCATCGTCGTTGCGAGTGCCGACCACCACGGTATTACCATCAATTGCCACAGACCCGCCAAACTCATCATTCGCAGCGGGTGTAGGTTTTAACAGGGTCTGGAGCAGAGACCCGCTGCTGGCATCGAACAGGTAAGCCGCACCCGCACTGAATCCCCCAGTGTCGTCGAGGGGAGCGCCGACCACCACGGTGTTGCCATCGATCGCCACAGACGTGCCAAACTGATCGCCTGCAACGGGGGTGGGGTTTAACAGGGTCTGGAGCAGAGACCCACTGCTGGCATCAAACAGATAGACAGCATCGGCAGCAGAAGCGCCGATCGCCACGGTGCTGCCATCGATCGCCAGAGCAAAGCCAAACTGATCGCTCGCAGCGGGGGTGGGGTTCAACAGGGTCTGGAGCAGTCCCAGCTCTGATGGACCATCGGTGATAGTGATATTCTTCGGATCCAACAGCAGCGTCCCGGCGCTGCCAGCGGGGGCGGCAGCATCGACGATTCCTGCAAAGCGCCCTCCCTGGAGGCCAGAGACCTCAATCGTCCCGCCATCGCCGCTTTCGGGTCCGCCCCGAGCAGAAATCTTGCCGTCGAAATGGGTTGTGCCATCGGCCCAAAGGACTATGGTGCCACCATCGCCGCGAGTCAGGGCATCAGCAGTAATGGTGCTGCTCGGGTTGACTGCAGTGCTCAGGGCGCGACGGATGGTTCCCTGACCCTGGTAGTCGCCGCCTACCAATATAGTGCCGCCACTGCTATCGCCAGAAGCATCGACGCTGGCTCCAAACAGACCAATCCGTTCCCCCAGGATTTCGGCACGACCGCCACCAGTCTCATTCTCCCTAGCGGATACATTGACCTCGCCGGAGAGAATAACCGTCCCCTCAGCACCTGCATCCAGTACGACGGTGCCGCCGTCGCCGTTGGTGCCGCCTGTGGCTGAGACCTTAGCACTGGCAGTTTGGGCGATCCGTCCGGTGGCCGCAATCTGGATGCTGCCGCCTTCCTCAGTGAAGCCATCAGCGCGGATGTACCCGGCATTCACCAGAGAGTCCACCTCGGCCTTGATACTGCCGCCAGCTTCGCCACTGGCATCCACACTACCGCGATTGATCAGAGTGTGGGCGTCTAGCTCAATCACAGTTCCGGCAATGTTTCCTTCATTGATCCCATGGCCAGTGCTGCCCACCAGATGCAGACTGCCATTGGCAGCAGTCTCCACGGCAACGGCATGGTGCAGGTTGCCACCCGCGAGCAAGGTAGGGAGGTTCGTTAGATTCTGAGTTCCAGGGGTTAAGGATTGAGTCGGGATGCTGTTCTCTGTTCCTTGTTCCTCATTGTCGGTACCTGGTCGCTCAATTTCCAAACTCAAGAGCATTCCCGGCTGGCTGATGCGCAGGCGGCTAGTGCCCGGGACAGCAGCAACGGCAATCTGACCCCCAGAGAGGCTGCCTTCGTTAATGATGCTGCCAGCGGCCAGGGTAAGGCTCTGGTCGGCTCCAACCGCTAGATCGGCCTGGTTGAAGATGGCGGCGGGATTGGCTTGAGCGAAGATGAATTGATTGGGAACGCCAACCAGGACGCTGTAGGAGTTGGGGCCGCTGGCATTGAACCGCCCGCCTGCGAAGCCGATGGCATCGGCAGTGGTGGCGGTGAAGGAACCGGAGACATCCAGATTGGCATTCGGACCAAAGACAATACCGCTGGGATTCATCAGGAAGAGATTGGCATTGCCGCCTGTAACCCTCAGCAGGCCGTCAATGATTGAAGCGTTGCTGCCCGTAACCCGACCCAGGATGTTGCGCAGATTTGGGTTAGCAAGGAAGTCAGCAATCTGGTTAGGGTCGAGGCCGAATTCCTGAAAACTGTGGAACAGATTCTGGCCGTCACCGGAGAGGCTGCCGCCGTGGATGATGTAGCGGTGTCCGTCCTGGGTAATCCGGGTATCAGTACCGTCGACAGCAGGGGTGATGGTTTGGGCACAGAGAGGGTTTGCGGATAAGAGCAGCAAGCAGAGCAGTCTCCCAGCGGGTAAACAAGCTTTTTTCATCACAAAGCGGCCTTTCCCTGAATTAAACAGCTTGGGGAAATTGCTGAAGTCAATTATTGGATACAATTGCTACTTGCTAGCGTAATTCAAGTATGCTCTGAATAACGTTAAGATTTATATTTTGCTTCAGGATTCTCAGGGTGCATGTTGCTCTGAATATCCAACTTGGAAGGGTAAGGGTTGAAGTATCACAGTAGAGCGAGTTAATTCCCTGGTGCATCCTTATGTGTCCTTTCGCTAGGTATCGCCAAAACCGATGGCAAAAAAACTTGCAGGGTTACCGATTGGCAATGATAGCCTGCAATCCCTGTGAGAATATGGTATAAGTATTGATAATTCTTAATAAGTACTCAATCGCTGGGATAGCGCAAAATCATTCCGAATTTAGAATTGCCGACACCCAACCTTGCTGCTGCTTTCAATACAGCAGCAGGCTGCTTTTTACCTTATATAAATCCGATGTTTATCCGAAAAAATTGCGACCAAATGTTTGCTATTGTTACCGCCACCGTGCTGGGTGCCACCCTACTGAGTGCCGCACCTGCCTCTGCTGCGCTGTTAGAAAGAGATTTATTGAGTAACGGGGATAGCCTGCTCACCTTTGACGAAAATACTGGCCTGGAATGGCTCGATCTGAGCGCAACCACTGACCTATCCCCTGATGAGGTCATAGCTGGATCTGGGGAGTTCACCACTGCCCTGGGTTTTCGTTATGCCACCTTCGCCGAGATAGAGTCGCTGTTCGCTGCCGCTGGTATCGTCGATCTGCTGGGTACGCCAACTAGTACCAATGGCGACAGCGTCTTTGACAATTTGACCGATCTTCATTCCCTGATGGGGGTTACTGTCAGCAGTGGGGGGATCGATCCGCTCTTCGCCGCAAACGGAATCTATGGGGTCAATAATATAGGACCAGGGGTACCCAATGCAGAACCAGAGCCACCCCGTACAGGACCAACGTTCCCCAATACAGAACCAGAGGTACCCAATACTCCCAATATTCCCAATACTCCCATTGCTCCCATTTTGGTACTCAGTAGCATTTCTGGGGGACCCTCTGATGTTGCTTCTTTTGGGAGTACAACAATTGCGAGCAGTGATAGCGACTCAGCCATTGGCTCATTTCTAGTGCGGGAGATGAGGGTCGACGACCTTACTCCTGTGCCTGAACCTGGTTTTGTTTTGGGTCTGGCGGTCGTCGGGTTTGCTGGTTTGCTGGGGCGTAACAAGAGGACTCACCGCAGTGGCGAGTCGGGTAAGGGAGCGTAAGGCGACTCATCCCGCTCCCCTACGAACCGGCCTTATTGCCAGCTCCACCGGGGTTGTAACTCTCGACGACTTTTTGACGCAAATCTAACGAATATGGCTTCATCTGATATAGAAAATTCATTGGGTAGATGGTACATCTGATTGTACTGGATTTCTTCGCAAACCGCTATATTTAGAAAGCTTCGCCAACCCACGCACCCTGATCAGCTACCGTCGCACCCTGACCAACTTCCACGACGCCATCGGCGACTGCCTGCTAGAAAGCCTCGATTGGTCCACCGTCCGCTGCTGGCTAGAAAGTCAGGACTGTGCCAGCAGCACCCGCCAGAAACTCCTTTCCCATTTGAAAGCCTTCTTTAGTTGGTGCCAGGAAGAAGGGCTACTCAGCCACACCATCATCCCACGGCGCTACAAACTCCCCAAGCCAGAAGAAATTCTGCAGGAAAAAATTCTCACCCAGGAAGCTAATCGCCCAACTCCTTACCGCCCACCCCAACTGGCGCACCCCCCTCGCAGAACGCAACCGACTCATCCTCAAAACCCTCTACCTGACTCTGACTTTTCCTGCTAAGTCCTACAACCGCGAGATAGCAAGGGTTTTGGAACTAGAATTTATTCTCAGTAAGCTGATTTTATTGAGAATAAGCCACGAGCTTGCAGGGTTTTTCATTTATAGCACTACGAATCTGTGTTAGGACATATATAGTGAAATCTAAGGAATGCATATGCCTGCTCCCTACAGCTATGACCTGCGCACTAAAGCAATTGATGCCATCAAACGAGGAGAGTCCAAAACAA
>Ga0207422_1002682_pt1 | contig 22173 bp, 17 predicted proteins | sample MarCyaLeptolynsp_FD_187757 | JGI IMG/M metagenome (GOLD analysis project Ga0207422, IMG submission 187757) | Marine cyanobacterial communities from Panama - species 1 Leptolyngbya sp. (SPAdes) | ecosystem: Environmental > Aquatic > Marine > Unclassified | place: Panama: Panama City | collected... | reverse complement strand
AGAAGCCATGGATACGGCCCAGAGGGGTATGGGGCTGGGCTGGCCGGAAGCACTTGAGTTGATCCAAAGGTCTTCAGCGGCAGCAGCCTCCAGGGGGGATGCTCTCATCGCTTCTGGCGTGGGCACGGATCATCTTGATCTGGACACAACGAAAAATATTGATGAAATCATTGCCGCCTACGAAATGCAGCTTGAGGCGGTTGAGAATGCCGGATCCAGGGTGATTTTGATGGCCAGCCGCGCTTTGGCAAGGGTTGCCCAATCGCCGGACGATTATGCGACAGTCTATGGTCGCATTCTCTCACAAGTTAAAGAACCTGTTATTTTGCATTGGCTTGGCGATATGTTTGATCCGGCCCTGGCGGGTTATTGGGGCAGTGATGATGATCTGAAAGCCATGGACGCTTGTCTGGATGTGATTAATGCCCATGCCGATAAGGTAGGTGGTATCAAGATATCATTACTGGATAAAAATAAAGAAATATTCATGCGCCGGAAATTACCGGCGTCTGTACGAATGTATACCGGAGATGATTTTAATTATGCTGAGCTGATTGCGGGCGATGAAGTTGGTCATTCGGATGCTCTTCTGGGTATATTTGATGCCATTGCACCCGCTGCCTCCGCAGCCCTTCATGAACTTACAGAAGGAAGTGAAGCACGGTTTCATGAAATTCTGGAACCGACAGTGCCTCTAAGCCGCAAGATATTTGAAGCTCCAACCCGATATTACAAAACGGGTGTTGTCTTCCTGAGTTGGTTGAATGGTATGCAGGATCATTTCGCCATGATCGGGGGGCAACAATCCGCCCGTTCCATTGTTCATCTGGCTGAAGTATTCCGTCTGGCCTCCGAGGCCGGATTATTAGCGAAACCGGAACTGGCTGTGCGACGCATGGAAGCGCTACTAACCACTTGGGGGATTGAGGCATGACAAAATCAACCAATATAAAACAACTGTCATTGAATTATGCCACGGTGAAAGAACAATTCACGTTGGAAGAAGCCATTCGGGTTTGTGCCGATGCGGGTATCCCTGCCATCGCGCCCTGGAGAGACGCGCTTCAGGCATGTGGGGTCGACCGTGCTGCACGTCTGATTAAGGAACATGATCTTTCTGTCAGCAGTTTATGCCGCGGTGGTTTTTTTCCATATAGCAATGCGAAAGAACGCCAAGCATCACTGGATGATAATCGCCGGGCCATTGAGGAAGCAGCCATTATCGGCGCAGAATGTCTGGTGCTGGTTGTTGGGGGGCTTCCTGGTCATTCCAAAGATATCGCTGGTGCCCGCACGCAGGTGGAAGAAATGATTGCCGAGGTTCTGCCCGACGCACGTGCGGCGAATATGCCTTTGGCCATTGAACCCTTACATTCCATGTATGCCGCCGATCGTGCCTGTGTGAACACATTGGGACAGGCAAATGACATTTGTGAAAGACTGGGCAAAGGTGTTGGGGTTGCCATCGATGTGTATCATGTATGGTGGGACCCCGACCTTCAGGCCGAGATCAAAAGGGCAGGAGCCGCGGGCACAATTTTTGGTTTTCATCTCTGTGACTGGCTTGTGCCAACGCGGGACCTGTTGGTAGACAGGGGTATGATGGGCGATGGCGTCATTGACCTGCCACTCATTCGCAGCTGGATAGAAGACGCAGGGTATAATTCTTTCTACGAAGTTGAAATTTTTTCAGCACTCGACTGGTGGAAAAAGCCGGGCCGTGAAGTCGTGGATACGGTTATCGAGCGTTTTATGACGGTCTGCTAATCGGCAACTCATAAACGGGTTTGCCGTTAGCGTCTAACAGGCGAATGTTCGCGCCTTCTGTTGGTTGCCAAACGACTTCCAGCCAACCTGCGCCGGATCTGAAAAAGGGTTGTGTCACGTCTTTGGCTGACATGACAATCGGGTCCAGGACCAGATCAGGGGCCGCTGCACCACAACATAGCTCGTGAATTTGGCCTTTATATATGGCGTGGTATTGCCAATGTCTGTCGCCGCTTAAAATGACGGTATTTTTGGCCAGTCCTGTTTCGATCAACCAGTCCAGAAACGCCCGCCCTTCTGTCATGAAACCGTTTTTATTGGCATGGCTGTCGTTTTTATAATCCTTGTCCAGACCAACCATCGGGGTCGGAGAAACAACACATTTTAGGGCGGCATCGCTCGTTGCCAGACCTTCCATCAGCCAGGCTTTTTGTTCTGGACCCCAAATTGTTTTGTCTGGGCCGTCGGGCATATCATTAGGGGACCTGAATTCACGTACTTCCAACAGCCAGAATTCAACAGCTTTGCCCCTACGGAAACGGCGATAGGGCAAGTCTGATGAAGGGTAAACTGTGTTAAAGATACGCACCCCGTTTTCATGATCTATCCAGCCTTCATCAAAAACAAACGCGCCATTTTCATCTTCGTATCGGTCTGTGATGATCGATCTGCCAGGTTCAATTCTGGATTCAGGAATCCAGGCCCCGCGGCTTTTAGGACCCGCATCGTCAAAGCGGTAATCATGATCATCTTTCATAAAATATGTGGGCAGGGATGAAACGATATCCCGGTAGGCGGGCAGGCCAAAGATTTTCTGATAGGCTTCAAAACATTCTGGGACGTTGCGGGCATACCAGTCATATTCCATGCCATCATAATAGACATTGTCGCCGCTGAAAATTACCGCATCTGGGGCGCTTGCCTGTAAAGCACGCATCGTTGGCTCGCCAGAAGTATGCTGACAGGTTGTCATGGCCAATAGAACAGCGGTGTTATTTTCTTTGGATGACGCCGTTTTGAAATACCGGACCGGTGGCTTTGGAATATTTTTATCTTCCCGTTCGAGTGACAGACCATAAACTGTTCCGGGATTCAATCCATCCAGAACAAATTGTGTGTAAAAGTCATTTTCTGCCTCAGTGGTTTGCCAACCGGTAATGATGTCAGGTGTTGTACTGTTTTCAGCTTGAATTCTCAGACGAACACGCTGGCTTTGTCCTGTGACCACTGGTCCGGTAATGCCTCTGACTGGCACACTTGTCCGAAACTGAGCAATTGCTGAAGAGGCCGTCACTTCACCAATTCTCAATCCTATGTTCAGTCCGGCTGCTGTCCAGGAACGTGAGGTTTCAGCAGGGTTTGATAAAGGTGTACAACCCGACAGCAAGGTTGCGCCTGAATATGTCAGGAACCTTCTGCGATTAAGTTTCGTCAAAATGCGTTTAATGAATTCTTGTCGCTTCACGATCATCGCCCATTCTATCTATATTCCTCCGATCTGCCTGAAAGAGTCTTACAAAATACATCAACCTGTAAATAGTATAATTAGGCTAGCTATGTCGGAAACGATAAGAAAACAGCCGTCATCGTTTAATCCTCCTATTTAGGATATATGCGACCATTCCCCAAAAAGACTAAAAGTTAGAAAAGATGGTTTCGCGCCTTTTATGCTTGAAGGGGCGATTGATAATCTCACAGGACCTATGGTTTTTATATTCAAAGCGATCACGTTGGAAGAGCAGATACTGAAGTTTCCCGACAGAAAAAATTAAATTAGGATTTTAAATAATGAAAATTGGATTATGTGGGTTAGGTAAGCGTTTGGCGAATGTCATTAGAGTATTTGATCAACTTATTCCTGAACTGGAATTGGTTGCTTATGCTGATCCGTCACCTATTGGCCTGGATTATCTGCTGGAACGAGATATTAATCCTGGTAAAGCCTATAACGACCTTGAAACGATGCTGAATAATGAAACACTTGATTTATTAATGATTGGTTCGCCTAATCATATGCATCTGGAACAAATCCACCTCGGTTTGAACAAAGGGCTTAAAATTTTTACAGAAAAGCCGGTTGTAATTTCTGATAGTCAGACATTTGAATTGTTGCGACTATTAAAGGAATATGGCACTGATCAGGTCATGGTGGGTTTGGTATTACGCTATTCACCACTTTACAGAGACTTGCAAAATACCGTCGCCTCTGGACGGTTAGGGGATATTATCAGTATCGAGGCAAGCGAGCATCTCAGCCCCAGTCATGGTGCGTTTTTTCAGAAAGACTGGCGCCGGTTGCAGGAATTTGCCGGCCCTTTTATGCTTGAAAAATGTTGTCATGACCTGGACCTTTATCAAGGTGTTGTTAATCAGCGTCCGATGCGGGTGGCCAGTTTCGGTGGTCGGAAAATGTTTGTGCCAGAACATGCCAGCCTTGAAAGTGAAAAAATATATCGTCACTGGGAACCGGGATGGTCGGGTGTGGATTCCACTTTCACAAGCGATGCAGATATTGTTGATCATCAGACGGCAATAGTTGAATATGAAGGGGGCGCCAATCTATGTTTCCATACGAATTTGAACGTACCGGATGAATTCCGTCGTTTCTGTGTGATTGGGACCAAAGGTATGGCTGAAGGTGATTTTATACGTGGTTTTTATCGTGTTCATGATGCTGTTACATCAGAACAGATCGAAAGAAAAACCTATGAACATAGCGACGCAGACCAACATTATGGTGCGGAAGATATCATGGCCAGAGATTTTCGGGCACATTTTGTCGATAAGGCGCCTCTGCCCGTATCTGTGTTGGATGCGCTTGAGGCTGGTGTGACGGCACTGAAAATTGAAGAAGCCCGCAAGACAAAACAGGTCATTCATTTGAAACCATTTTGGGACCAGTTCGACAGTTACGGCCTGCGTTAGAATTTAAATGAAAAACTCTGATGATAACAATTGTCGATTGGGCTATTGGCGTTGTTTATACGGATATGATCTGTTCGTCGTCAGGTAAATTGGCACAACCTAGGGTTTGAACTATCAGGGTATTTGATCCTATCTATGTTGGATGTACTAAGACAACAGCAGTAATCGTTTAATACTCCTATTTTGGATATATCCGTTCTCTCCCTAAAAAGAATAAAGTTCAGAAATCATTATTTATCAGGGAAGAGGGAAGATTATATGTTGGATAAAATTGGAAAGCAGCATGCGCTTATGAGATATAGTCTCCACTTCAGTTTGTTATTGATAGTGGTTTTTTTAACAACCGCCTGTTTATCAGAACAGGGAACTGTTAAACATGATCGGCCGCCAAATGTGATCATTATTCTGGCCGATGACATGGGTTATGGGGATATCGGCATTTATGGCAGTGAGAACAACCTGACGCCTAACCTGGACCGTCTTGGTATGGAAGGTCAAAAATGGACCAATTTCTATGCGGCTTCTTCCGTCTGTACCCCCAGTCGGGCCGGATTGCTCACAGGTATCGAACCTTCCAAGATTGGCATGGCCAGTGATGGCGAGGCCTATAGGGTGCTCTTTCCAGATTCCAAAAATGGTCTGCCGCAAAATGTGAAAACCATAGCCCGGGTTTTAAAAGATGAAAATTATCAGACGGCGATCATAGGGAAATGGCATTTAGGGCACAAACCTGAAAATATGCCCACATCCCACGGTTTCGATTATTTTTACGGTATTCCATACAGCAACAACATGAATTCAAAAGACTGGTCTGTAGAATTGCTGTTGGATCCACAATCGTCAGAAAACTTTGATGTTCCCCTGATGGAAAACGAACAGGAAATTGAAAGGCCCCTGGACCAAACGACCATCACCAGACGATATACGGAAAAGGCCGTCGAATTTATCAATGCAAACGTGGACACTCCCTTTTTCCTGTATCTTTCTCACAACATGCCACACACGCCCTTATTTCGCGGTGACGAATTTGCGGGGCGCAGTAAAGGCGGCATTTACGGTGATGTGATTGAAGAACTGGACTGGAGTGTCGGACAAATCATGACTGCTCTGGAACAGAATGAAATCGCTGAAAATACGCTTGTTATTTTCACGTCGGATAATGGTCCCTGGTTTTTGATGCAGCATCATGGCGGTTCTGCCGGACGTCTGCGGGACGGCAAGGGGACAACCTGGGAGGGCGGTATCCGTGTGCCAGCCATATTCTGGTGGCCGTCTCAGATTAAACCCACGCCAATGTCCACCACAGGGTCCTTTTTTGATATTCTGCCAACCATCATTGAATTGACCGGTGCAAAATCAACGACTGATGGCCTGGACGGCATATCGCTAAAACCCTTCTTGATGAATGTTGCGGATAAACGCACCGAACCGCTTTACTTTTATCGTGAAGGCCAAATCTATGCCATTCGCCTTGGTGATTATAAGGCCCATTTCATCACCGAGACCGAATATCTTGAAGACAATGGCTATACTGAGCATTTTGAGAAACCGTTGTTGTATAATGTCATGACGGATCCCGGTGAATTATATGATGTTGGCAATCAACACCCTGAGATCGTTGAAGAGATGAAATTTCTTAGGGAAAAACAGATCAAAACTGTCAAATTACCGCGCAGCTTATTACTTGATCTGGAATGAGTCTGTTTATAGCTCAATTGTCACATTGACGATTCACTTATTATTTCCAAAATGAGGGCAGGGAAGAAAGGCCAGCATCATTGGTAATAAAAAAACCGATCATGTCAGGAAGCCTGTCTGAGAATAATAAATTTAACCATATATGAATCATTGGAGATCGCGGTGCAGGCTAAAAATCAGAAATGGATATTCCTGACAGTTTTTTTTGCGTTTATGAGTTTTTCTTTGAACTTGCGGGCACAGGATGACCGCTTTGGGCCTTATGAATATCCCCAGGCCGTGGCGGGTGAGCGCTGGTTCGAGCGATATACAAATGATCGCATTGCCAAAGAAGAACTTTCCGGCTTCCCGGTTTCCAATTTCGCTGTGACGGCAGCTGTTGCGAAAGATGGTGAGATATTTGGCCGGTTATTGCGTAACCCAGGCCAATTGGGTGCGTGGTTGGAGGATCGGGGCAGCATTGATGTGAAAATCAAGTCGGGCAAGAATGCCTTCAGCCTTTCAGATTTTAAAAAGATCGACAACAACAGGCAGTTTCCGGTTTCCAGAATATCCTATAAAGACCTTGCCTCCAGTGATATCGAGATTGATCTGGTCACTTGGGCGCCCATCAAAGCGGGTGATGCAGATATCACGGCACTGCCTCTGGTGATGACGGAAATGAGTTTTTCCAATCCCTCACAAGAGAGCTTGGAATTTACGCTTGTCTTCGGCTTCAAAGAATTCTTCGGATATTACGGGGCATATTATTATGAAACTTCGGATCGGCAAGGCCCACAAGATAGTGCGCAAGGCTTTGCCATCGATTTGCCATCCAGCTGGAATGCGGAAAAGATGGAACAATCCGTGACCATTAAATTGGCACCCGGCGAGACCAAGACTGCAAAAATCGCGCTGGCGTTTCATGATAGTTTATGGACAACAGCCAGAACCCATATTTATGCTGATGCATTGCTGGAACATGCTTATGCGGCATGGGATGACCTGTATGACGTGACAGCCGGTTTTTCAAAATCCCTTGATTACGGCGTAGATGAAAAAGTTGCTGAATATATGCGCTGGTATGTAACGTCGGCATTCTCGCTTACCAAGATCACCTATCAAGGTGATGTGCTGACCATGGGCTACAACGAACTTAATCAGCGCGATAGTTACTGGACCAGTTGGCTGCATCTGGCTTTGTTCCCAGAGCTGGAAAAGACCATGATCCGTGAGTCAGGAGAATATCTGACCGTACAGGGTAAAGTACCTACGACGATCTTACCGATTATCGAGCGTCAGGATGACTTGGACATCAATGCTTTTTATCTTTTACGCATGGCCCGATATTGGCGGGTTCATAACGACAAAGATTTTGTGAAAGAAGAGTGGTCAAATCTGGTCAGAGCCATGGATTGGCTGATCAGCCGGGATCTTGATAAGGATGGTTTGCCAGATTTCCGTTCTTATTGGGGCGACTGGAAGGACGTGCCTGGCATTAATGGCAGACAATATGCGCCTTTCACATCTTTCCTGTATCTTGCGGCGCTGAAAGAAATGGCCTCTATGGCCAAGGAGCTGGGTGAAGATGATCTGAAAAGTCGTTATAAAGCTGCTTATGATAAAGGCTACAAACTTGTTAATAAGCCTGTCTCCAAAGGGGGGCAATGGGCCGATACACATTATGTCCAGACGTTTTATGACGGGCGCGAAAATAACAAGGTATTGTTAGACCAGTCAATCGGTGTGCTTTTCGGGGTAGTCCCCCAAGATCGAGCCGCTAAAACCTTGGATAAATTAACTGAAAATAACCTTACGCCATATGGCATGGCAGAGACCTTTCCGTATTATCCTGCCGATTTTGGCTATAATCCGGGGGAATATCACAATGGTGCCGTTTGGCCGTGGCTTGCCTTTATGGATATCTGGGCACGCATCAGAGAAGGTCGAACAGATGAAGCGATTAAGTTGATTAATCTGGTGGCCAAAGCAGACCTTGTAGAGTCTGGTGACTGGGCACCAAACGAACATATCAACAGCATCAATGGTACGAACCTGGGATTCTTTTTGCAGGGATGGAATGCGGCCCTTTTTGGTGTGGTTCATTTTGGCTTAGCTGAACAGGCACAATCTCCATATCCACCATTGAAAAAATAAGCTGATTACGGGTCATAAACCTAAACCGGACGTGGCCTTTACAGCCAATAAGAAAGAGAATTTAAGCATGCAGAGTGTAGAAATTTTGAAGACAGGTTTATCCAGATTTTGTGCGGTGATTTTACTGGCAGGTCTATTGAGTGCCTGTCAGGAAACACCAGACCAGTCTTCTTCGGGAAAAAATAATCAACCTGAAACAACTCAGTCAGAGTTAGAATTCAGTGTGGTTCAGGGTGAACAGCTCAATTATTTTTACCGCAAGGGACCTGTGGCGGCACATGTGATCAAACCGATCACAAAACAGCCATTCTTCAGAGTGGCATTCCCGGCAGGCAATTCCGGAATGCAAATCCAGGCGACCAACAGTACGACTGAGGACTGGGGCGCGGTGGATAACATGACGCCTATTCGTTTTGAATCTGATAAAGAACGTCCATTTCATGGTGTCTCTTTTGACGTTTCCAGTGCAAAGAGCGAAGTGCAATTGGAAGAATTCCTGATGGGGTCCATCAGGACGATACGTTCTTTTAAATTCTGGGCTGAAGAGGCGCTGAAAGAATTTCCCGTAACCATTGAAAAAGTTTCCGATACGAAGGTTCATGTTGTTCGTGACAGACTGGATAAAAAAGAAAGTTACTTTGTCAGTGTAGAAGTGCTTAATGGCAGTGCTTCTGTTACCGAAGATAATAAAATAAATCTTTCTTCGGATGGGGAACCACTGCAATTGCGCATTAGTGCAGCGACAACTGAGAAAACCCTATCGCCGATCCCGAAAGACGCTCTTTTCAGGACAGATGTCAAAGCTGAAGAAGAAACAAAGAATGTTCTGGCATTTCTAAGTTATGACGAAAAACTCCTGGCCGGGTCATGGCGTTATCTGACCTACTTTGGCCGCGATACTTTGATTTCCACCAAATTGTTGATGCCCGTCGCGTCACAAAGGGTTGTGGAAGCAGGGATTGCGTCGACAATTGAGCGATTGAATCCAAATGGCGAAGTGGCTCATGAAGAAGATATCGGCGAACAGGCAAATCTGCATCGTAAATGGAAAGATCAACCGATCTCAGGCGAGCCAATCTATGATTATAAGATGATTGATGACAATCTGATGTTGCTGCCGATCGTGATTGATTTCGAGCAGGCTTTTGGACTTGATGCTTTGGATGCCTTGCTTGCACGAAAAACCGCGAGCGGCGTCGCATACCGTGAAAAGTTACTCAGAAATCTAACCTTTGTCATGGCTGAGGCCACACCCTTTGCAAAAGATCCTGAAGCCCAAAACATGTTACATATTGGCGAAGGCCTGATGGTGGGGGAATGGCGTGATAGTGGCGGTGGTCTTGGTGGTGGCCGGATACCTTATGATGTGAATGCTGTTTTGATGCCAGCGGCACTTGAAGCCTCAATCACGTTGCTGGAAGCGGGCCTTTTTGATGGATTGGTCGATGATCCGGCGGCTCTATTGGCCGATGCACGCAAAACAGAAGCCGTCTGGCGTGAAAAAGCACCTGGTTATTTTATGGTCAAACTGGATAATGCTGAGGCTGTGGAAGCCATCACAAATTACTCAGCTGAGATCGGGGTTCCTGCCGATGCTGCGCTTGAGGTTGTTGGATCGGGCGAAGTTGAATTTGATGCCTTGTCATTGAATGCTGATCTTTCGCCGGTCAAGGCTATGCATTCGGATTATTCCTTTACCTTGTCTTATATTGATCCAGATGAAGCGACCCTAAGACGGGCTTTGCGGGTCGTTCTGGACCAGTTTCCCGCTGGGCTTTATTCGTCAGTTGGTGTAGTGGTTGCCAATCCGGTTTACTTGAAAAGTGCCGAAGCACGTGATCATCTGGATAACGACAAATATCACGGCACTGTTGTCTGGTCATGGCAACAGGCTTTGTTATTGAGTGGTTTGAACAGACAAATCGCCAGAACGGACATAAGTGAAGAAATACGCAACGAATTAATCCGTGCCCGCGATACAATCTGGCAAGTTGTTGATGATAACAGCGAAGCCCTTCCTTTTGAATTATGGTCATGGTCCTATGCCGATGGTCAGTTCAAAACTGAACCTTTTGGTCAGCGTGAAGACGATGAAACAGAGTCAAATGCCGCCCAATTGTGGAGTGCCGCGTTTCTCGGAGTTCTGCGTTAATCCAAACGAGTGAATAAAATGGCTTTGAAGGGCATTGATCGTGTCCTCAGAGCCATTTTTTTGTCGCCAGGATCATGATCTTTGGTCAGAAATGAAGATTTATGTCTGCTTTTGGACATTTTCTTTAATCCTCAAAATTAGCAAAATACTCGCGTGTGGAGGAAAGGACCAGATTCTAAGTTAAAATTAGATCAGGTGTGTTTCTAAAGAAAAAAACGGCAGATTCATATATTATGGCTCTGACACAGCTTCTAACCGACACCTGGTTTTCTGCACAAAAAAACAAGGAGTATATATGTTGTACCTTACTGCCTATCTACATCATCCGGCGCACAGGTTCAGCAACTCCTGCATAGGGAATACAATCGCGATCAGCGATGAGTGATAAGGAGAAACTAATGTTATTTGAAAATAAGCAGAGATCTAAGAGAGCTGTTGCAAAGACAATGTTGCTGTGCGGAATTTCTTCATTGGTCATGGCGACACAGGCTGTGGCCAACGATGAAGAAGAAGCCTTTGAAATGGATGAAATCATCGTTTCTGCGTTGAAAAAAGAACAAAGCCTGCAGGATGCACCAGCTACGATTGATACCTTTGGCGGTGATTTTCTGAAAGAGTCAGGCATCACAAATACTCAGGATTTGGAATTTTCCGTACCGGGCCTGCAATTTGGTAACCAAGGCTTTAACGGTTCCCGGATTGGTCTTCGTGGTATTTCCAGTGACCGCTCGTTCACCGGTGATGATGCTGCCGTTGCTGTACATATTAATGGTGTTTTCCTTCCTTATTCCGGTCTTGCTCTGGCGCGTTTGTTCGATATCGAACGTGTTGAAGTTCTTAAAGGCCCTCAAGGTACATTGTATGGTCGTAACGCCACAGCAGGTACCATCAACATTATTTCTGCGTCTCCTGAACTGGATGAACTCAAAGGATATGCGGAAGTCAGTTATGGTAATTACAATACCGTGCGCGGTAATGGTGCCTTGAATGTGCCGGTTGCCGAAAATCACGCTTTACGGTTTACTTTTTCTGCAGCGAATGGCGATGGTTATATCGAGAATACACTTGATTCACGCACGTTCGGTGACGAGAATTATTTTGCAGCCGGTGCCTCTTATTATGGCGAGATGGGCGACTGGACTGTTAAAATCTCAGGTCAGTATGCAAATGATAAATCAACACAGTTAGCTGCTGTTGTTCCTGATACTGGAAACCCTGACCGGGCTTTCTTTGGTCTGGCCACAAAAACGGATTTCTTCCAAACAGTTATTGATGCTGATGTTGATGAATTATCAGAAAACTTCTACATCACTGGCTTGATCGAAGGTCAGGTCGGCGAAGTTGGCATTCGTCTTCTGTCAGGTTACGCTGATTATAAAGTGGATTTTGCCACAGACAGTTTCGATGGTCGTTTTAATCCTGCGGAAGTTGGCTTACCCCCACTTGATTCCGAAGGAATGCCCTTTGGTCAATTCTATGCAACACAAGACGGACACAGTTTCTCTCAGGAGATCAACCTGTTTGGTGAGATCGGCAAATTTGAATATCAAGTCGGTGCCTTCTACATGACACAGGAAGTTGTTGAAACACGTCTTGCCAGTGATGCGGAAATCCCCGTAGCTCTACCACAATTTTCTGGTCTAGATGATGATTTCCTGCTGTTCCAGGAAGGTGATGCTTATGGTCTGTTTGGTGATTTTACATTCCATGTAAGTGATGACCTGCGCTTTGGTGCGGGTATTCGCTGGAATAAGGAAACCAAAGATCAGCGTCAAATTCAGACCTTCCAGCAAGGTGGCGTAACTTTATTCTTTGTACCTGGTTTGCCTTTGGTTGAACCACAATCAACAGATCAGCAGCTTGAATTCACTTGGGAAGATCCTTCATGGCGTGCGTCCGTAGAATGGGATATTAACGACGATAGCATGGTGTATTTCAAGTACGATCGTGGTTTCCGTTCTGGTGCAATCGGTGGCCTTCCAGGCCTGGATGACTTCTTTGATGTTGCCTTTGGCGGCCCAGGTGGCTTCGGATTGGCTCCGTTGGATCCGGAAACAGTTGATGCATTTGAGTTAGGCTCCAAGAACGTGTTCCTGGACGGCAGACTGGTGGTCAATGTGGCTGCGTTCTTCAATAACTTTAAGGATCAGCTGATTTTTGCTCAGGACCCGGTTACTTTCCGTGTTCTTGAAAGCAACATTGGTCGGACCGAAATCTACGGTATGGATGCTTATATTACCTATGACATCACAGACAAGCTGAACTTTTCCTTCAACGGGGAGTGGTTGAATACAACAGTTAAAGAACTGGATCCAACGATTTCCCTGAATAACCTTGCGGTTGGTTCCACATTACCACGTGCACCAGAGATCAGTTTCTCCACAGCGCTGGTTTACAGAACACCTACGCAAGACCTTGGGTTGTCTGATATTGGTGAATTGAGCCTGCGTCTTGAATATAGCTTCAAGGACGAGCATTTCTTGAACTTGAACCTGACAGAACTTCAAGAATCTGTTGGTCTGGTGAATGCCTCTATTCGCCTTGATGCAAACGACTCATGGTACATTTTCCTGAATGTGCGTAACCTGACTAATGAGGAATACTTCCTGCAAGGCGGTCCTAATATGAATAGACCGAATGCACGTTTCCAGGGGCGTGTAGGTCAGCCTCGCCGGGTATTCGGTGGTATTGGCTTTAGCTTCTGATCTGATAATGTCAAAATTGATCTAACGAGAAATGGCAGACGGCATACCGTCTGCCATTTTTGTATTATCCAGACAGTATGATTTAAGTGTATATTATATAAATAAAATTAGTGGCGAGGCATATGGAGCAGGCTGAAAAAATCAAGGAAACCAGAGGTATAAAATATCTGATTGCGTGTCAGGTCATTGCCTGGCAGCCATCTCTGGTCGCCTTCATGACGCCGCTTTATTTTGGGGCGCTTGCCCGCATAGAAGGATACAGCAATCAACAGCTGGCGACCATTGGTACGGTCGAGACACTGACACCAGTGATTTTTGTAACGATTGTTGCCTTGATGATTGCGCGCCTGAATATCCGATTTGTGTGTATCGCGGCCCTGTCACTGATGGCGGGTGCCATTGCCACCTGTATTTTTATTGATGACTATCAAACTCTACTGTTTGCACGTGCGGGGGTAGGGGTCGGATATGCCATATTAAGTTCGGCGGCCAATGTTTATATTGCGGCGACCCGTGTGCCTGTTCGCTGGTTTGGTTGGCAAATGACACTGACGACCTTGCTGACGATGGCGGGGTTGGCCGTGATGCCATATGTGGAACAGTCATTTGGACTATATGGGTTTTATACTGTTTTGCTGTTGTTTACGCCCCTTACATTATGGGCCATAAGTGTGTTGCCTTCTCATCCGCGCCCGTCAGATGAGGCAAAAGGCCACCATATTGATGAAGAAGAAATAGAGGAGAAAACAGGAGCCAAACCAAAGACCGTCAATGTTTCCTGGTTGAGTGCGGCTCCTCTTTTGGCTTTGCTTGCCTATATGTTTTATGGGGCCTTTATATATCCAACCTATAATTTTTCCGATCGTATCGGCAGCCATATGCAACTGGATCCGTTGTTTATCGGGTTCGTTTTGTCCGCCACGGCACCGATCGGCATTGTTGGATCATTGCTGGCATCATATCTGGGGGAGCGGTTTGGGGTCGTCAAACCCATGGCGGCGGCAACAGTGCTGACCATAATTGGTTTCTTCGCTCTGCGTTTTAATTCTGGGACGGTTGGTTTCTGGGTTGCATTCGCCAGCCTGAGTTTTGTGTGGAATTTTGCACAGCCGTTTTTGGCGGCTTCTGTTGGTCGTGCGGACCCCGACGGTCGTTTCCTGTTCCTGATTGGCCCTACGCAGGAAGCGGCAAAAGCCAGCGTGACATTCGGGATGGCTGTCATACTGGCTTCTTTCGGACCTTCTGGCCCATTCCTGTTTGGGGCTGGATTTATGCTGATGGCGACAGTGATCTTGGCGTTGTCAGTCAGAATGAATGAAAAATCGCGCCAACCATCGGCCAGCTGATAAGATCAACTGGCTCAGGCGGTTTCACCACCATCTACAGGCATTGCAATACCCGTAATCATGCCGGATCGTTCGTTATCGGCTAACATCAGGATAACCTCTGCCACTTCACGATAAGAAGCGGCTCTGCCCATTGGGTTGGCGTTTTTTGCGCCTTCTTTACGGGCGTCAATCATATCATCGGTCATTTCCTCCATACGGTCGGTCATGACCCCTTCCATCATGCCAGGACAGACACAATTGGCGCGGATGTTATCCTTAGCAAAATCAATGGCCGTACATTTTGTCAGCTGTAAAATCGCAGCCTTGGATACGGAATAAGCCGCTTCCTGTGGCCCGGGATAAAGACTGTATGACGAGCCGACATTGACAATTGATCCGCTGCCAGCCTTTTGCATGATCGGGATGGCATATTTGCTTAACAGAAAAGGACCGCGCAGGTTTACGGCCAATACATCATCCCACTGCTGCTCGGTGGTTTTCACAATATTGGTGGCACTAAAAGGGTCAATGCCCGCACAATTGACCAATACATCAAGGCCACCGAATTGATCTGTAGCACTGGTCACGATATTTTGACAGACGGCTTCATCGGCTACACTGCCAGCCAATGTTGCAACGCGCGTGTTCGTTTGCTGTAACTCTGTGGTCATCTCTTGTAAGGCAGCATCATTAATATCTGACAGGACAAGATTGGCACCCTCAGCCGCAAATTGCCGGGCCACTTCTGCGCCGAGGCCAGAACCGGCCCCGGTAATGATGATGGTTTTATTCTTCAGTGTCATTAATCGGCACTCACTGGTTTTCCTGTTTCCACATCAATTTCATATTCACGAACAACGATGCGTTGAAATCCGCTGGTATGATCCAGTGTGTCCTGGCGTGTCGGGCGATCGGTGCGGGTATAAACGGCGTTATAATCTTCTTCCGTGGCGAAATATTGTTCGGCAATACCGTCCCAGCCGGAATCTTCGGCGGGTTTCCCTGCAAAAGTGGAATCGTCTTCCACACGCACGTCGACCATATATTTCTTCAGGTACGGTTTTTGGTCCATGGAGATATCGAATGCATGTTCGTGCAACCACCATTGACGAAACTCTTCGAGCGTTAAATGCTCGGCTTTTTTCAGAAACCACATCACTTTGATCATCATCTTACCTCGTTTCTTAACGTTCACTCTTCATATCAAATCAGATACTCTCTGAACGGGTCCTCGCCAATATGACAGGTGTCATGGTTTGCCGGGTTAATTTGCTAACCTGCTGCGGTTTCAGCGAATTGCGGATCACAACCACTTGCGACTTGGACAACTTCCATATGCTGGCCCCAGGGCGACAGAAAATACATCCATTTCAACCCCTGAAAAGCGGGATGTTGTGCGGTGGCAACATCACCACATGGCCGGCCGCCCGCAGCAATAATCCGATTTTTTGTGTCCTCGATGTCGGGCACATAAAAGGCGATGTGATGGGAACCAACATCGGCACCTTTCAAACTGACATCTTGCCGGTTTGAATCCTCATATGTAAAAAGCTCGATCAACCCGCCGCCGGATTTCAGCATGGCCAGACCGGTTATCTGTCCACCTGGTCGGGTATTTAATCGTTTTGCATGAAATTCATCCAGGGGCGCGCCGCCGTTTGTTTGGAATAACAGTTCGCATTCAAATAAATCGGTTAGAAAATTGATGGCTTGTTGCATATCAGGAACCGTGACACCAACATGGTGAAAGTTTGGGCCCGTTGGCCATTCTATTGTTGTATTCATCTGTAATTTATCCTTACATAAAATTGTGGCCTTAAAAACGACCGCAATCTACTTTCATTTTGTCGCCCGTCGTGGCGGAAGAGGCGTCTGAAGCGTAATAAAGTGCGGCTTGGGCAACTTCCTCTGGTGAAACCCAACGTTTCAGGGCCGCTGGGTCTGTGTAATTTTCTTTGACGATTTCCTCGACTGGGCGGTTTTCTGCTTCTGCTCTGCGCGCCAGAATGCGGTCCATGTTTTCGCCAGACACAGCACCGGGCAGCAAGGTATTTACTCTCACTCCATAAGGGCCCAATTCACGGGCGATGGCTTCTGTCATGCCAACCAGGGCAAATTTTGTGGCACAATAAGCACTGCGCATGGGATACCCCTGAATGCCCATCAGGGACGACATGTTAATGATCGATCCCGATTGTTGGTTCTGCATAATACGGGCGGCGTTTTGCAGGCAGTAAAGCGCGCCAAAAAGATTAATCTCTGCACATTTGCGCCATTCTTCCAGATCAACCTCCGCGACCGGGGCAACGGGGCCCGGAATGCCAGCATTGTTCACCATGACATCCACCTTGCCATGTTTGTCGACGATTTTTGCAAAAAGTGCCTCGACGTCTTGTGCATTGGACACATCACAGGTCATCGCGGCACCATTAATACGTTCAGCAACCGCGGTAATAGGCTCCAGTCTGCGACCAACGACGATAACTTTTGCTCCTGCATCGGCAAAAAGATCTGCACAGGCTTCACCAATGCCGCTACCTCCACCGGTGATCACAGCAATTTTATTATCCAGCCGCCAGCGGGCTTCAAAAGATGAACTCATTTTTCATTTTTCCTGTCAAATTTACGTCCCGGATCAAACAGAGGCATGGCGGTTTCTTTTCCAAGAATGAAATCGCCCATCAGCCGTGAAATATAAGGCCCGATGGTGTAACCGCCGCGCACACATCCCAATACAAATATATTTTCTTCACCGGGTACGCGTCCGGCCAGAGGATAAAAGTCCGGCACATGTGCTTCAAATCCAGTCCAGGACCTGACCAGCCTGATTTTTTGTAATTCTGGTAAGACATATTGTGCCAGTTGTAGATTTGGCAGCAATGTCCCAACTGTCACAGTGCCCCGACCATCTTGAGGTTTTCCCAAACCCTGCCAACCGCCACCGATCAGGATTGTACCATTTTCTTTCTGTTTCATGGTCAGCAAACCTGTTGCGTGACCAATTACACTGTTCAGCAATTTTGGCGCCCGTTCAGTAACGGAAACCGTATTGATCCTGGCTGTCACATCAAGATCAATATCAAGCAACTTACCCGTTTCCCGTAACCAGCCACCTGTGGCCATCAATATTCTGGAGGCAAAAATAACCTCTTTCCCGGCATGGATATTAAAACCGTTTTGCAGTCGTTCTATGCGATCTACTGGTGACTGTTCCAGCCAGGGTATATGTAAATTCTTCAATTGCTGCCGATAATATTGTCCGGTCAGAGAAGAATTGGCATACCCATCAGATGGACAATAGCTTGCGGCGACAATTTTTTTGCCAAGGTTTGGTTCGGCCAAACCAACTTTTGCAGGGTCGACAAATTCAATAGGCGCACCCGCTTGGCGTTTCAAGCCCATTCTTTCATGAAGCAGTTCTGCTTCACGGTCATTGAAGGCCAGCGTATATCCACCGGTTTCATGAAAGCCTACGGCTTCACCCATACGTTTCCATTCGGCATGACCTTCCAGGGCATAAGGCATCAGCTTAACCCTTTTGATCTGCAGCGATAAAGTCCCGGCATTGACCCCAGATGCACCTTGCCCAAGGCCATTTTGCTCAATGATGATAGGGCGTATGCCGCCTTTCGCCACCTGCAAGGCCGTACCACATCCCATAATACCCCCGCCAATAATGGCTATGTCATATTGTTTGCTCATGCGCTGATACTCACAACGGGGCCGGTTTCGGAATAGGGAGGTCCTGATATTCAAAATCCTCGGTGATGGCTTGCAGACAAACAGGCCTTAAAGGCGGCCGCGCTGTCGCCGGTGAAATTTCGGAAACTGGTACATTAAGGTTTTGAGAGAGCAGCTGATTGACTGTATGCAGGCAATAACGCCCACCACATGCCCCCATACCGGCACGAACCCCGGATTTAACAGAATTTGTTGATGTCGCCCCGCTCAGGATTTCGGCTTCGACTTCGGATTTCGTTAGTCGCTCACACCGGCAGAGGATTGTATCGTCTGCCATATGCTCAAAAATACCCGTTCGGATTTTGGAAAGACGGGTCATCTGCGTTCCAAATTTTTTGGCTATATGCAGTTTGCGGGAAAGGTTTTTATGCTCGTTCGGGTCGACGGGGGTATTATCCAGATGTGAAATCGCAGCTATGGCAGCAAGTTCGCCGGAATAGGGCGCGGCCGCAGCACCGAAAATACCGCAATTATCTCCTGCACAGAAAAGGCCGGGGATGCTCGTCTTTTGCCCATTAAGTAAAGGCACCCAGGCACTTGAATTTTCATCATAGAAATGTTCTGCACCAAGCAGACGGCTTGCTTCAATAGCCGGATTAAGGCCATGTCCCATACAGACGGAATCTGCCTTAACTGATATGGTTTTATTGGACAAATCAGGTGCCCATTGTTTGGTCACTGGACCGATTTCTACACCTTCCACTTTGTTTGTGCCGGATATGGACCGTAAATGGTGGCGCCAGTAAATTGGGATGCAGTTCTTTTTTAGGACCGCCAGCCACTTTAGTCCTTGTAACAACAAACTGGGTTTCATCAAAAGTACGGGCATGCATTTTAACCAGTCCGATATGTTGTTGGGGGTAACGACCGCACGCACGGTGCCGCCAAGACGTAAAATTTCGGCGGCCACAAAAAAGACCAGTGGCCCGGTACCATTGATAATAGTGGCCTGACCAGGCACCATCATATGTTCTTTGAAAATGGATGTGGCCCCGGCCAGTCCCCAGACGCCAGGCAATGTCCAACCTGGAACCGGGATCACTCTTTCGTTGGCGCCGGTCGCGATAATAAGTGCATCACAGCGTACTGAGGCCAAAGTATTTTTACCGCTGATATTCAGGCAGAATTGCTTGTCTTCGTGCCGTTCAATTTGCCAGACCCGACAGTCTTTCATAAAGGTGATGTCTGCTTCTGAAAGACGTCGGCGCAACTGGTCACCGGCCAAGCTTTCCGGGGTCTGGGGTGCCTTTTTGATCGCCGCACTTTTGGCCCGCCAGACTTGTCCGCCGGCCTGGCATTGTTCATCGATCAGTAACACATTTTTCCCTGCGCGTGCCGCACGCAAAGCCGCGTTGGCCCCGGCAGGACCAGCACCAAGGATAATAATATCCCACTGTGATTTGATGTCATTCTGTTGGGACACAGGAAGTCACTTTCATGCCGTGTTCAACGACCGTACGGCAGGCTTCACAGGCGATGCCGTCAATGTAGACAATACATTCCTGACAAAGCCCCATGCCGCAGAATAATCCCCGTGGCGAACCATCAACACGACTGGCAGAAAACTCAGATTCACCCGATGCCAAAAGGGCTGAGGCGATGGTATCGCCTTGATGGCAACTGAGCGTATTCTCATCATACATAAAGGTGATGATATCATTCACCAGGTCCGCTTTGGGTGATCTGAGCAAATCGGTCATGACAGGGTTTGAATATCAAGTTTATGAAGCACAGAACGGATTTTGGTCAGGTCTTCATCTGTCGCGGGCAATACAGGTTCCCGGGGAATGCCTGCCTCATGACCAATAAGGTTCAGGGCAGCCTTAAAACTGGATGGCCATGTGCCAGTTCCCATCAATAATTCATAAAGTGCCGTCAGTTTGCTGTGCACCTCAATGGCCGTATCACTGTTCGGGGTTTTTGCAAGGTTGGCGATTTCTCCGGCGACCGGTCCCAGTAATTCAGGGCCCGTTGCAATGAAACCGCGTGCGCCCATGGCAATGCCCGGCATGATAAACTGACAGGGGCCCACCATGATCGACAGGTCATCTTTCAGATGATCACAGAGTTTGGTCAGGTGCATGTAATCCCGTGTGGATTCTTTGATGCCGATGATTGACGCCACACCTGTGATGGCAATGATGTCCTCGACCGAAAGCCCTAGTCCAGCCCGGCGCGGTGAATTATATAACACGATGGGCGCATTGGTGGCCTTATAGAGACTGTCAAACCGGGCCAGAAGTTCATTTCTGGTGGCTTTTAAAACATAGGTCTGTGGCATAGACAGGAGTGCATCTGCGCCATTCTCCAGGGCAACATTCGCATATGTCAGACTGGTTTTTAACGTTGGCGCAGAACAGCCTGCGATGACGGGAACCCGGCCATTTGATGTTTGTTTGGCCAAACGCACAAGATAACCGCGTTCTGTGGGGTCCAATGCCCAACTTTCACCATTGTCGCCAGCCACACAAATGGCTGTGGCCCCCAGACCGACCAGGGTTTCGACCATGTTGATATAAGCATCTTCAATAATTTCTCCTTTGGCATCAAAGGGGGTGACCACTGCAGGAACAAAACCGTGTAAGTCTTCTTTCTTCATTAGGGTAAATCCAAAATTGTTTCGTAAATTGTTGCTGTTTGGGCCTCGACAATCATCAATCGTTCTGGCCTTTGGGGATCGAAAGTAACGGCCGTTGTCCAGGAACCTTCAGGCACTTTCACTGTGCAGACAGGATCACCCCAGGCATCAAAGACATAAGCCCGTCCTGCCTGGGCCTGGGCAACGGCAATGTAACCTGTCTTGCTTGTAGCCATGCCATCCGGCCCCAATCCTCCAGAAAGCTGAACCCATGTGCCGACCATTGGCGGTCCCGAAGCAGGTCGTTGTGAAGATAACTTCCAGATGGCGTTTGCCCGTGTGGCAGCCACCAGAACATTGCTTTGGTCCTGAAGCAGTGTCACACCATTGGGATAAGGGATCATGTCCAATACCATTTCCATCCCGGTGTCTGGGTGATAACGGTACAATCGTCCGCGCGGGTCAGAGAGGCTGGTTCGACCGGAATCCGTAAACCATACATCGCCATTTTCTGCGATGATCAGGTCCGAAAGCCCCAAAAATGGCTGCCCGTCCAAGTTGTTGTAAAGAACGTCCATTTTCCCCTTTTGCGGATCAAATTTTAATAATCCTTTTTTGTAATCCGTTAAGAGAAAACCTTGTTCTGTCGAATGCTTAATCGTATGTGGTTCGCCATCATATGCATAAGCCAGATCAAAAATACCTTGCGGGTTTATTTTAAACAACCTGCCGTAAGGAATATCCACAAGCCATAGATTGCCATCATCATCAAAACAGGGGCCTTCGAAAAAAGAGGATAATCGTTGTCCCGGCCTGGTCATTTTAACCCACTCAGTGGGTTCGCCCTTGAAATGATAAGATTCCGGCAGGCGGGCGAAGGGTGTTGCCATCAATGTCGGGGTGCCATTTATCATGCAATGACACCCTTTCTCTTGAGCTCTTTTATGCGTTCTTGGGAATAGCCAAGCTCGCTCAGAATATTTTGGGTATGTTCACCGATACCTGGCGGAGGTGAATGAATAACGGGACCTTCTTTGTTGAACTGGTAAGCTGCGACCGGCAAATGCGGCTGATGTCTATCACCAGAACCTGACACACCTTGATGCAGAAAATGCCGCTCTTGAAGTTGAGGGTCTCTGGCGG
>Ga0207422_1002679_pt1 | contig 22204 bp, 20 predicted proteins | sample MarCyaLeptolynsp_FD_187757 | JGI IMG/M metagenome (GOLD analysis project Ga0207422, IMG submission 187757) | Marine cyanobacterial communities from Panama - species 1 Leptolyngbya sp. (SPAdes) | ecosystem: Environmental > Aquatic > Marine > Unclassified | place: Panama: Panama City | collected... | reverse complement strand
TTGGGGAATTTAGAGCTGAGGACTTTTTTCCACTCTTTGAGATGTTGATTGAGTTTCATCGCTTGACCCTCCCTCTCTTGTTTTTGAGTCCTTACTCCTCCTTTGCTTAAAAACCTACCCTTGTAAGGGCGTAACGCCCCCCAGACCCCCCACCGGGGGCGTTACGCCCCCCCGGACCCCCGACGTATGGGTTGACTCGCTGGCCCCTCAATTGTGGAGCGACCTTGAGACCCGTGTTCGTTTGCATCGGGTGCGAGTCAAGTCTTCAAAAGGATTTCATATCACAGTTTAAATGTCGAACAGCTTATCGCCGCAAGTGTCTCAACAGAAGCTAGGGATCGAACCCCTAAACCTCTCTGTCGAAGCCGTACTTGTCCCGAATATGGGCGTTGAAGTACTGGCCGACCGAGGGCGTTTCCTTCAACTCCTTGTAAGCATCTGCGGGTACGTCGCTGTACCGATAAACGCTGCCATTGCCAAACTTAACCCGCAGAATTTTTTTTTCGCGATCGTAGTCGAGGTCGCGAATTGCCGTACTGTTGCTCTTGAGCAAAGGAAAAGCGATAACATCCCGAATGCTCGGAGCATTGGTCAGCAGCATAGCCAAGCGATCGATGCCAATTCCCAGCCCTCCTGTCGGCGGCATCCCGTACTCCAACGCTGCCAGGAAATCTTCATCAACCCCTTGGGCCTCTAAGTCTCCAGCCGCTTTCTTCTGCGCCTGCAACTCCAAACGCCGCCGCTGTTCGATCGGATCGGTTAGCTCCGAGAAGCTGTTGGCCGTTTCCCGGCCGACAATAAAGAGTTCAAAACGCTCCACCAACCCGGCTTTAGAACGATGGGGTTTGCTCAGCGGCGAAATTTCCACCGGATAATCGAGGACAAAGGTGGGCTGAATGAGCTTATCTTCAACTTTCTGCTCAAAGGCCTCGTTGAGCAATTTCCCCACAGACTGACAATCATCGGGAACCTCAATTCCGGCTTGCTCGGCAGCAGTTTTGGCAACCTCAAAGCTGTCAAAGGAGGTGAAATCTAGACCCGTTTCCGCTTCAACCAGCTCGTGCATTGTGGCTCGCGTCCAGGGGGGGGTCAGGTCGATCGTTTTGCCCTGATAGCTCGCTTGCAGCGTCCCTAAAACCGCTTGCGCGGTGGTGACAATCAGCTTTTCTGTCAGAGCCATCATGTCGCGATAGTCCGCATAGGCTTGATAGAGTTCGAGGGTTGTGAACTCTGGGTTGTGGCGGGTGGAAATCCCCTCATTGCGAAAAATTCGCCCCAATTCAAACACCTTTTCAAATCCACCCACCACTAACCGCTTCAGGTGCAGTTCCGTGGCAATTCTCAGATACAAATCCATTTGCAAGGTGTTGTGGTAAGTCACGAACGGACGGGCTTCGGCTCCCCCGGCTTCGCCTTGCAAAACCGGCGTTTCGATTTCGATGAATCCCTGCTCGTCTAGGTAGCGACGAATGGCTGATGTAATTTGGGCGCGACGGCGAAAGGTTTCGCGCACGTCGGGGTTAACAATTAGGTCAACATAGCGCTGCCGATAGCGCTTTTCTGTATCGGTTAGGCCGTGCCATTTATCAGGTAGGGGAAGCAATGATTTTGTCAGCATTGCATACTCGCTGACATAGACGGAAAGCTCGCCTTTTTCGGTTCGCTTAATGGTTCCTTTTACGCCTAAAATATCTCCCGCATCTGTAAGCTTTTTGAGGATATTAAAAGCTTTGGGGATATCGGACATTTTGGCATCAATTCGTTTTTTTTCGAGGTAAAGCTGAATGGTGCCGGTTTCGTCTTGAAGGTTAAAAAATGCTAACTTACCAAAAACCCGACGAGCCAGGATTCGTCCGGCAACGGCAACTTCGATCTCGACTTCCTCTCCTGCATCGAGATCGGCATATTTTTCTTGCAGTTGTGCGGCATGATGCGTAGACTTCCAGTTGTAGGCGTAGGCCGTCAATCCGATTGCTTCGAGTTGTTCTATTTTTTCCAATCGTGTAGCTCGAATATCTTCTAATGTCGAAGTATTTTGGCGATCGCCTTGAGATTGTTCGGAAGGCATAATTGTCAAAAACTAAAGAAAAAGTTGCAGTCTTTCTTTTAGAAAACTGCTTATCTTAATTATAGCTTATTATGAGGGTTGAATTGCGGTAAGGATGAGAGAATACAAGGGATTGAGACGGGTTAGCTCGATGGCATTTAAAGGGCGCACGCGGTATTTCAGCTTTCAGCTCTATTGCCTCAATTCTGAACTCGAAAAAAGGGCAGGGAAACCCAGTCCCTACTCTGAATTCTTGACAGATCAGCCGTAGCGAATTTCCTCGCTGGGGGGATGTGTGGCGGCGGGGTCGAAGCGACGCAGACCTAACATTTGTTGGGACAAGAGCCAGACATAGTGTGGGTTGAGCAGCACGTAGCGCTTCCAGAGGCGCTTGGGTTCTTGTACCAGGCGGAACAGCCACTCTAGTCCTAAGTTTTGCAGGGTTTTGGGGGCTTGGGGCAACAGGCCGGCGTGGAAGTCAAAAGCCGCACCAACGGCTAGCAAAGGCATCGAGAGCGCATCGCGATACTCGTAGGCCCAAACTTCCTGACGAGGACAACCCAACCCCACGAAGGCGATATCCGCACCGCTTTCGTGAATTTGCCGAACGATTTCTTGCTTTTCTTCAGCGGAAACCGTGCGAAAGCGAGAGGGTTGAGAGCCTGCGATTTGGAGCTTGGGGTAGCGCGATCGCAAGTTGTCAGTAAAAGCCTGTAGAACTTCCGGCCGGCTCCCGTAGAGGTAAATGGACAGTCCTTCCTCGGCCGCTCGCTCGCAGGTGTAGAGGGTGAGGTTCGGGCCGTAGACGCGATCGCTTAACTTCGCTTTATACATCAGATTCAACGCCCACCGAACGGGTTGTCCATCCGGACAAATGAGATCGAAGTGGTTGAGGCGGTAGCGGTGCGTGTCGTCCAGCACTCCCGTCATCACCCCATGGACGGCTAAAGCAGAAATTGACAGTCCTTGCTTGGCTTTAGCCGCTTGGATAATTCGCTCGACTGCAGCTTCGTAGTCAATGACGTTGACCTGTACCCCAAGGACATTGCGCTTGCCAGCATCGATCATACTGCTTTCCTCATTACTGTCTTCTGGTACTTATAGTGACATGCTCCCGACGCTGACCGGTACAGCGAAAGCTTCTCCTCCCAGAGCGGATTCGCGTTTTATGCTAAACCTGGTTGGCACAGACCCTAGGAAACACCATTTTTTCCTTTAAGCAGGGCGGGTTTGGAGCGGTAGTTCCGAGTAAAATCCAAGAGCTATCGAGGAAATCCGCCCCTACAGCGTCCCCTCACCCTAGTAGTCTGTCAAGGAAGAAATGACGGATTGTCGATTTCCCCCTTGTCTCCCAATTCCCCCAACTCCCCAATTCCCCATCTCCCCATCTCCCTCGTCGTCCCCCGACCTCAATTGAAAATTGACAAAGCACTAGCTAGGGTGAGGGTAATGTACATTAGACGTAATTCTGAATACAACGGTAAGTTAAACCGCATCCATTAACTCAAAATGCCTAAACTCGTAACGATGGGAGCAACGATGCAATGCGTTCCCTTTGGAGCGGCTCCGAGTACTTTAATTGTGATTCCCAAGGGCGTTCCCGTACTTAGCCCCATTCCGCTAGCTGCAACGGTGATGGATTTTGCACCGATTGTCAATATTCCCCCCTTTGGAATGTGTACGTCTCTGGCCAATCCTGCTGTTGCTTCTGCCACCTCGGCCGCCCTAGGCGTGCTGACCCCAATGCCTTGCATTCCCGTTCCTACGGGGCCCTGGAAACCGGGCGCGTTCAAAGTCAAAATTGGCGTGTTTGCAGCCCTCAGCGACATTTCTGTCTGCAATTGCGCTTGGGGCGGAACGATCAAAATTCAAACGCCGGGACAGTTTACCGTCGATGTCGTTTGAGCGGGCGGTTTTGGCGTGCAATTGTGATATAGTCTCAGGATTGAATCGGTTCTGATGGGGAACAGCCATCAGACGCAAGGGGGAAAGTCCAGTGCAAATCTGGCACTGTCCCGCAACTGTGAAGAGAACTTTGCGATTGTCTCTAAGTCAGGATGCCCGCCGATGACGCAAAACCAATAGCGCGTCTGCGAGGTACAGATGGGGTTAAATTCGGAATTTTTACCATTCACGGCCTGTCCGTTTCCAGCACTGTGCTAGTGCTGGATTGAAGGTTGGGGGCGATCGCTTCCACAACTTTCCTCGCTGCGACGCATTCACTAAAATTAACCGGACTGTAATGTTTCAACTTAAGCTTTCTTCAACTCCCCAACGATTTCCAAAAATTGCGCTGGCCGGTGCAACCTCGATCCTGGCAGTGCTAGGGCTAGCTTTGTTGGCACCTCAAGCTTTGGCCCACCATCCTTTTGGCGGCCAAATGCCAACGAACTTCTTACAGGGTTTTCTCTCCGGCCTGGGACACCCCGTTATCGGACCCGATCACTTTGCTTTTGTTGTGGCAGTTGGTTTGCTCGCTTCAATTAAGCAGAAGGGTTGGACTATTCCCACCGCATTTGTTTTGGCGGCAATGGTCGGAACGGGCATTCATTTGGCTAGCGTTGATTTACCCGTCCCGGAAACTGCGATCTCAGCTTCTGTTTTGGGGTTTGGCATTCTCTTGGCGATGAAAGAGAGTGGGGGAGCGATCGCGCTGGCGGTTTTGGCCGCGATCGCCGGTATCTTCCACGGTTATGCCTACGGCGAGGCAGTTGTCGGGGCGGAAATAACACCTGTTATTGCTTATTTAGTGGGGTTCACCGCTATCCAGTTGGGAATTGCTGGAGTTGCTTATCAACTGGGCAAAGTGGCTCTGAAAAAAGGGTCGGAGTCCCCCTTATCTGTCCTGAGAGCAGCCGGTTTTGTTATCTGCGGTGCGGGAGCGGCCTTTCTCTCATCAGCTTTATTAGGATAGGCAAAAGATGACTGAATAGAGTTATGGGTGATGGGTTCGGGAGCTTCGGGGGTTAAATTTTCTCGCGTTTCTCCCAATTCTTCCGTCTCCCCCAATTCCCTAATTCAGAATTCTGAACTCTGAATTCTAAACTCTGAATTCTAAACTCTCTGATGACTGAGAACTGAAATGACTCCCTTGCTCCAACAGAGGTTCAGATAATCCACATTAGACACTAATTAAGACAAGCAATATGGCTGCAAAAATTCCCGTCACCGTCGTCACTGGTTTCCTCGGTGCTGGCAAAACCACCCTTGTTCGCCACCTCCTGCAAAACAACCAAGGACGCAAAATCGCCGTTCTGGTCAATGAATTTGGCGAAATTGGCATCGACGGGGAGTTACTCCGAGACTGTCAGATCTGCGACGAAGAGGAAGACTCGGTTAGCAACGTTGTCGAACTGACGAACGGTTGTTTGTGCTGCACGGTCCAAGAAGAATTTTTCCCCACCATGCAACAACTGCTAGAACGCCGGGAGCAAATTGATTGTATGCTGATCGAAACGTCAGGTCTGGCCCTTCCCAAGCCCTTAGTCCAAGCCTTTCGCTGGCCCGAAATTCGCAATGAGGCAACAGTGGATGGGGTTGTTACTGTCGTTGATTGTCAGGCGCTAGCGGCCGGCACTCTGGTTGGGGACTTAGAAGCCCTGGAAGCCCAGCAAAAAGCCGATCCTAACCTCGAACACGAAACCCCCATTGAAGAGTTGTTTGAAGACCAGCTTGCCTGTGCCGATCTCGTGCTGCTGGCGAAGACCGATCTAGTCGATGGGGAAACCCAACAAAAAGTTCGGAACTGGTTGCAGCAAGAAGTGAGATCGGGGGTGAAGATTGTTCCCTGTCGCGATGGTGCGATTAACCCCGATATTTTGCTCGGTTTCAATGCAGCAGTGGAAGATAATCTCGACAGCCGTCCCAGTCACCACGACCATGAGGAAGAACACGAACACGATGATGGGATTAACTCGGTGGAAGTGGTTGTCGATCGGGCTTTTGACCCCAAAGCTTTGATCCGACGGTTAAAGCAACTAGTACAAACTGCAGAAGTGTATCGGATTAAAGGTTTTGTTGCCGTTCCGGACAAACCCATGCGCCTGGTGTTACAAGGAGTCGGCGATCGCTTTGACTCTTTCTACGATCGCCCTTGGGGTGCGGAGGAACCCCGTCAAACTCGCCTCGTCTTCATCGGTCGGGAGTTGGAAGCAGCAATGGCGAGCGATTGTCTGACCCAAATCTAGCAGTTTTCCTTGGGGTCGATCGCAGTATTAAGGAAGATAGAGCGATGACTGTTGTTAAAGGCTACTTTGATGAATTTCATTTTTCAGAATGCAAAATAGAGAAGTTTGAAATAATTGAAAGAGACTTGATAGTTGACATTCAATCAAATCTAGCAGTCTATCCACCTCATCCATTGACTGAAATACACAAATTTTCAGATCCTTGCAAGGTAATTTTCAAAACCATGAAACATTTACGAAGAGGTTTCTGCAAATACGACGAGAAAAGCAAACAATACAAAAAGGAGCAGAAGTTGATCGCAGAGTTCAATCAAGAGTCAGATTCTAATAGGCAGTATAAAGATTACGGCATTGAGGGATTCTTACTCAATCCCCTAGGCTGGCTCGATTTTGAGATTATTGCTGAGGAATTTTATTTTGATGATTTGAGAACTTAGAGGTAGGTTGGGTCAAGAGAAGCGCGACCTAACAAATACTTGCTGCTGTTGGGTTTTCTTCGTCAACCCAACCTACAGATTTACAAGTTTTTCTATATTTTTTCTGTACAAAGCTTCGAGATAGCCAATAAGATGAAATCCAAGGAAAAATCCATGAATGCAAAAGCAGAAAAACTTGCAAAGAACTGGCAATATGATTGGTATGGCTTTTGGTATGCAGTGGAAAGATATACAGGTAGACCTTTTGATATTAGTGAATATGTTGATGAAAGTTGGCTTCCTCCTGATAAAAAGAAACTAATTGAGTATTTAAAAAAAGCCCCTTACATGATGGCATCTTCAAATCAGCTTGAAAAGTGTAGTGATTGTGATGAGAAAATAAACACACTTGTGTTTCACAGTGATGGTGTTTTTTGTTGGCCAGATAATCTCGCTCACGATGTAGATAAACATTATTTTAGGCTTCCCGATCGGTTTGTAAACCTTATCAGAGAACGCAATTATGAAACTCCTCCGGCAGATGAGGTAGATATGGAGAATGTTGATTGGCCTTAACTTGGATTATCCACATTGAGCTGTAAAAGGTAATCTCTCAATTGTTGACTGATGACTCTTCTTTTTCGGCAGAGGTTTCCCCCACGTCCTTCAACCCAACCTACAGCTTTTGTCCTGTACAAAGGGTTTTTACATAAAAATCAAACATGATTTTCCTTGATAAACCTTATTTGATAATTTTAGTTCCTGCAATTGCTTTATTTTTATTCCAATATCTTGGTGGCTGGAAAATTATTTTAGATGTCAATAAAGGAAAGCCGCCCAGAAAACTAAAAGATTTTCCAAGTATTGAAACTTCAGAAGTCGATTATAAACAAGTTCAATATAAAATAAGAAGCTTTTGCGATTCGGCTTTAAAAAATAAAACAATAGAACTTTCATTGAATGAATTTGAGATCAATACTCTCGCTGTCAAAGGAAGTTTACTCAATAAGTATATACCTGGCGAATATTTTTACTATCAAATCAAAGAAGATTCAATTATTGAAAAAATGATTATTTGGCCTTTTTTGTCTGCAAAAGGGTATAAGTATCGAGAAAGATGGATATATTTTGTGACGAAGACTCAACTTTGGGAAAGAACTCAAGTGTTCGATGGAACCTTGATGGAACCTTACGAGAAAACACTTCCAATATCATATTCCTCTTTGATCGTTTTTGTTCTTGGAGGATCTAAAACCTCCGCATCTTTGACACTCAACGCGAAACAAACAGTAAAATATCAACAAGCTTTAAACATCATCGAAAAGTTAAGAAATGTAGAAATAAAACAAGGTTTTCTAATTCTGGAAACGTAATTTTTCATTGTTTAACTTTCCAAAAAATCCTGACGATCAAATAGCAAAATCTCCCCGACTCTCTTGCCGTCAGGCGCTGATAGCCGTTGCCCAGAAAAGGCTTTCAGCCCTTCTTGGGCTTATTTTTCGTCAAAGTCCCATTACCTCGCCCCTACTTCGTTGCGAAATTCTGTAACCTTCAAAGTCTTGGAATACATCGTGCGGCATAAATTCCCTGGAGCGGTACGATTGAGGAGGTTGAAGTTAGCGATCGCTTCGGAGACAGGAGATGGGACGCAGCGCTAAGCGAAAAAAAATCCGACAAACAGCGAAGGAAACTGGACAACTGTCCGATACTTCGGCCAATCGGAACCAACCCACTCACTTTGTTCGCCAGCTCGAACGACAAGGCTATCATCTCAAGCAAATCGAGCGTTCTCCCGAATTACCCGAACAAAAAGTCGATCCGCAGGTCTAGCGTACATTTCGAGCAGACAAGCCAGTTGAACCGGGGAGATTGCCGAGAGCGAGCAAGATTCGCTTGCCTTAAGTTAAGTCCTTTTAAGGACTATAGCCATGAGTCAAGACCAGGGTGGAAACTGAATCTTGAGAGAGAACGAAAAACACCATGGTTAATTCTGTTTCCGAGCCGAACGCCCCGCCGACTTCCCCAGATCTTCACGATGGCTACGCCGATCGGACGGGAGGCACTGAAAAGTTTAACCTCGCCGCCATTGACATCGGCACCAACTCCATCCACATGGTTGTCGTCCGCATTCAGCCATCCTTACCGACCTTCACGATTATTGCGAAAGAAAAAGATACTGTGAGGTTGGGCGATCGCGACCCCAAAACCAAACGCCTGAGCGCAGAAGCGATGCAACGGGCCTTAGCTGCTTTGCGCCGCTGTCAAGACTTAGCGGCTAGTTTCCACGCCCAACACGTCATCGCCGTTGCCACGAGTGCGATGCGCGAGGCCCCCAACGGTGCAGACTTTCTCCAACAAATAGAAACAGAACTGGGTCTCGCGGTCAACCTCATCTCTGGGAAAGAAGAGGCGAGGCGAATTTATCTCGGAGTCCTCTCCTGTATGGACTTCAATCATCAACCCCACGTCATTATTGATATTGGCGGCGGTTCGACGGAAATCGTGCTAGCGGATGCTTACCAACCTCGCTTTCTCAGCAGCACGAAGGTCGGAGCCGTGCGCCTCACCCAAGAGTTTGTCACCACCGACCCCATGAGTAACGATGAGTTTCGCTACTTGCAAGCTTATGTGCGGGGGATGTTAGAGCGCGCGATCGAGGAGTTGCAGGAAACCTTACAACCCAGCGAACAGCCTTGTTTGGTCGGAACATCGGGAACGATTAAAACGCTAGCGGTCATCCACGCACTGATGGAACTGGGAACCGAACCCAACCCCTTACAAGGCTACGAACTCAGCCGCCACGATCTGGAGAAAGTGGTGAAACGCTTGGCGGGGATGACCTATAGCCAGCGGTCGGAAATTGCAGGGATGGATGCGCGGCGATCGGAAATTATTGTCGCTGGCGCGATCGTGTTGCTCGAAGCCATGAAAATGCTGGGTTTATCCTCCTTAACCGTCTGCGAGCGATCGCTCCGGGAAGGGGTCATCGTTGACTGGATGCTGACCCATGGGTTAATCGAGGATCGCCTGCGCTACCAAGGAGAAATTCGCGATCGCAGCATTATCAAAATTGCTCGCAAATATCAGGTCAAAATGGACTACAGCGAACGAGTTGCCAATTTTGCCCTCAGTATTTTCGACCAGACCCAAAAACTCCTTCACCCTTGGGGGCGAGAAGAACGGGAGTTGCTGTGGGCCGCTGGAATATTGCACAATTGCGGGGTCTATATTTCCCATTCCGCACACCACAAGCATTCTTACTACTTAATTCGCAACGCCGAACTGCTCGGATTTACAGAGATTGAGTTGGAAGCGATCGCTAATATTGCTCGCTACCATCGCAAGAGTACGCCGAAAAAAAAGCACGAAAACTACAGCAATCTCCCGAATAAAACCTATCGGCAAATTGTCAATCACTTGAGCGCAATGCTCCGACTCGCGGTGGCGCTCGATCGGCGGCAAATTGGCGCAATTCAAGCAATGGACTGCCACTATCAGCCTCAGGCCAGAGAGTTGCATCTCAGTTTGATTCCGAGCGACCCCGACGATCCTTGCGAGCTAGAGTTGTGGAATTTAGGTTACAAAAAGGTTGTTTTTGAGGAAGAGTTTGACGTGAAAGTGTTGGCGGAGTTAGAGCGCGAGGCCTAGTTTTGGAATAACCCTTCAGCCTTCACTGTCGAAGAGATAGGGATTGTGAATTGTGTTTTGGATGTGCTATACTAGCAAAGGTGTGAAAATAAGGCTCAGTAGCTCAGTTGGTTAGAGCAGGGGACTCATAAGCCCAAGGTCGTTGGTTCAAATCCGACCTGAGCCATCTTCGCGTGCAACAGCAATTCGTTAATGATTCAGTTGGCTGCTAGGGTTGGTTTTGTAGCGACAGGCAACCCTAGCAGTGAGTTGAGCGACTTTGTAACTGTCGCCATGTCAAATAAACCGCTTAATGGTCTCCTCGCGATCGTCTGTGGGATTGCTGTCAAAATGTTGCAAATGCTTTTGCCACTGGTTGAGCCAGTCAGCGAGCGGCTCGCCACCAGCTTGATGCCGGTCGATCGCTTCTTGAAATTCTTCGTAAAACTGGTAGAACCGCACGTAGTCATCAATATCCTTACCGTCTAAGTCATAGCCTGTTTCTTTCGCGACAGACGCAAAACCTTGGCGAGTCGGCGGACAAGGGGGTTTAAGCCGATCTTGCAATTTTCGATCCTCGCAGGCAGTTTGAAAAAATTCAATCACCTTTTTGTGCTGAGACATTATCCCCCCTGTTTATATTTACTGCTTCTGAATTTTATTGTAATGGAGGCGACTTTCGCTCCAGCCTCCCAGTGTAGCGATCTTTAAGAGTTGAAACAATTCCCTCAAGCTCAATCTTGGGATGGCTTCCGCTCTAGGGCAAGCTGAATCAAGCGATCGACGAGTTGAGGAAACGCAATACCTTTTGCCGCCCACAGCCGCGGATACATACTTGTACTCGTAAATCCTGGCAGCGTATTAATTTCGTTGATAAGAACGTCTCCCGTCGCTTCGATGTAGAAGAAGTCAATTCGGGCTAGTCCGGCCGCATCGACCGCAGCAAAGGCTTTGAGAGAGAGTTCTTGAATTTTCGAGGCGATCGCATCGGGAAGGGGAGCGGGAATGAGTAACTGAGCCAGACCTTCGGTATATTTGGTTTCGTAGTCGTAAAAGTCGCTGTTGAAGGAAATTTCGCCGATAACAGAGGCTTGGGGATTGTCGTTGCCGAGGACGGCACATTCAACCTCTCTGGCGGAGACTCCAGCTTCAACGATGATGCGACGGTCGTAAGTTGCTGCATTGTCGAGGGCGACTTCTAGCTCTTTGCGCGATCGCACCTTGGCAATTCCCACAGACGAGCCTAAGTTGGCCGGTTTGATGAAACAGGGATAGTTGAGAGCTTGTTCGATGTCATCGCACAGTTTGGGAAAAACGCAAGGGTTCGACCAAATTTGCGATCGCGTCACCCCCAGATAATTCACTTGAGGCAGTCCCGCTTGAGCGAAGAGAGACTTCATCATCAATTTATCCATTCCCGCCGCCGAGCCGAGAACGCCACTGCCCACGCAAGGTGCTTGCATCAGAGCTAATAGCCCTTGAATGGTTCCATCTTCGCCATTGGGGCCGTGCAAGATCGGGAACCAAACATCAACCTCTGCAGTTTGGGGTGGAAATTGCCAAAGTTGCGGCTTGCGAGCCGTCTGGGTTGTTAAAGGAGTCCCCGATGCCAAAACCTGTTGGGCAACCTCAACCGCCTGCCAAACCCCGTCCTTGGCAATATAAAACGGGTCGAGCGCATACTTGGCTGCGTTTTCCTCGCTGGCGAGGGCTTTCGCGATCGCCCGAGCCGAACTGATGGAGACTTCGTGTTCTCCGGATCGCCCGCCAAATAATAAGCCTACCCGTAGTTTTGTCATCGTTTACCGCCTAATAGTTTGACCTCTGATTCTAGAACAGACCGGGTCGCCTGCAAAGCACCAGCCGGCTCAAACAAAGCAAGGACTGTCTGCTGACAATCCTTGCTCTCAATTCATGGTGGCAAAAGCGTTATGCGATCGCGCTACTTGGTCTCAGAGAACTCCGCGTCAATCACGTCGTCGCCACCATCAGCAGAACTCGCACCGCTGTCGCCAGCATCTTCTGGCGCGCCGCCAGCCGCATCAGCCGCCGCTTCGCCCCCAGCTTGCTGGTAGACGCTGCTGCCAATGCTGTAGAGGGTTTGCTGCAGTTCCGGCATTACGGTTTGAATCTTCGCGTCATCTTCTTGAGCAACAGCCTCTTTCAGGTCTTTGATTAGCTCTTCAGCCTTGCTCTTGTCAGCCGCAGGCACTTTGTCGCCCAACTCATTGAGTTGTTTTTCCGCTTGATAGACCAAGGAATCAGCCTGATTCTTGCGATCGATGCGCTCGCGTCGCTCTTTGTCAGCTTCTGCGTTTGACTCAGCCTCTTGCACCATGCGATCGACTTCATCGCTGGGTAAGGTAGAAGCTCCGGTAATGCTGATCGACTGCTCTTTACCCGTTCCCTTGTCCTTCGCCGTGACGTTGAGAATGCCGTTGGCATCAATGTCGAAGGTGACTTCGATTTGGGGGACACCGCGAGCTGCGGGAGGAATTCCGTCGAGGCGGAAAGTTCCCAAGCTCTTATTGTCTTTCGACATTTCCCGTTCCCCTTGGAGAACGTGAATTTCAACGTTGGTTTGACCGTCAACGGCGGTGGAGAAGACTTCCGATTTTTTGGTAGGAATGGTGGTGTTGCGGTTGATGATTTTGGTCATCACGCCACCCAAGGTTTCAACGCCGAGGGAGAGAGGTGTCACGTCGAGGAGCAAGATATCTTTAACATCCCCAGCCAACACGCCGCCTTGAATGGCCGCACCCACAGCAACCACTTCGTCAGGGTTCACGGTTTGGTTCGGCTCTTTACTGAGAATCTTCTTCACCAACTCTTGAACCGCAGGAATGCGAGTCGATCCTCCCACGAGGACGATTTCGTCGATCGCGCTTTTATCGAGCTTGGCATCTCGAATCGCGTTTTCAACCGGGATGCGGGAGCGATCGATGAGATCGGCGCAAATTTCTTCAAACTTTTGCCGGGTCAGAGTGGTATCGAGGTGTTTGGGCCCGTCTTGGGTCGCGGTGATGAAGGGCAGGTTGATTTCGGCTTGGGTAACGCTAGACAGTTCAATTTTGGCTTTCTCCGCTGCTTCCGTTAGGCGTTGTAGGGCCTGCTTGTCTTGGCGCAGGTCAATCCCTTCGGTATTTTTGAACTGTGCGGCCAAGTAGTCCACGATTTTCTTGTCAAAGTCATCGCCACCCAGGTGAGTGTCGCCAGAGGTTGCCAGGACTTCAAACACACCATCGCCCACTTCGAGGATGGAGACATCAAAAGTACCGCCGCCTAAGTCAAAGACGAGGATTGTTTCGTTACTCTTCTTATCTAAACCATAGGCGAGGGCCGCTGCCGTTGGCTCGTTGATGATCCGCTTGACCTCGATCCCGGCAATTTTACCCGCGTCTTTGGTGGCTTGCCGTTGGGAGTCGTTGAAGTAAGCAGGTACGGTAATTACCGCCTCGGTAACGGTTTCCCCCAGATATTTGCTTGCGTCTTCGATCAGCTTGCGTAGAACTTGGGCGGCAATTTCTTCGGGGGCAAATTGCTTGTTTAAAGCAGGGCAATCGAGTTTAACGTTGCCGTTGTTGTCTCGCAGAACTTTGTAGGAGACTTCGGTGGTTTCGGTGGTGACTTCATCATATCTGCGGCCGATGAAGCGCTTGACGGAGTAAAAGGTATTGCCGGGGTTCATCACCGCTTGACGCTTGGCGATTTGGCCGACGAGGCGATCGCCGTTCTTGGCGTAGGCGACAACGGACGGTGTGGTTCTAAACCCTTCTGCATTTGCAATAACAGTTGGTTTTCCCCCTTCAATCACCGAAACGCAGGAGTTTGTGGTTCCGAGGTCAATGCCAACAACTTTTGCCATAAGAAGTACTGCTCCAGTGCAACTACAAAAAATAAATGACGCGAACTCTGCTTGATAATATACTTACAGGTTTTTTAATCCCTTTAGTTCTTGTTCTTAACTCCTATAGTGACTGGGATGGCCGCTTTGCCGTAAGTGTAGTTTTCCGAACCTGTCAGGACGGTTAGGGTGTGGGGGTTGTGAGTTCAGAATTCAGAGTTCAGAGTTCAGAATTGGGGGAAACGGAGGAATTGGAAGATAGTTTGGCTCCCCAAACTCCCCAAGCTCTTGAACTCTGAACTCCTAGGCTTTCACTCCAGCTAAAATTAGCGCGATCGCGCTCTCAATATGTCGCTCGACCTGCTCTTCCCCCAAGCGATCGACCTGAGGAACGACGTGCTTCCAGTTTTCGTGAATGTTGAAATAAAAAATACAAACCCCAAGGATGTGAACGATAGTGAAGGAGGAGTCGAGTTGTCGAAAACTCCCGTCTGCCATCCCGCGCTCTAGAATCTTGTTTAAATGGGTAAAGGTTCCCGACCAACTTTCAACACTGAGTTTGAAATATTCTCCTTGATTTTGACTTGCTTCTTGGAACCAGAGCATTCCACGATAGGGGTGTTGGGCTTCGTAGGCGATCGCGGCCCGAATGAAGGCTTTGAGGGCTTCTTCTGGGAAGAGTTGCTCGAGTCCTAACTTCGCGAAAATATCGCCGGCTTCCAACGCCGGACGCTGCAATACGGTTTTATATAACCCCTCTTTGTTCTCAAAATAGTAGTGAATCATGGCTGTGGTTACGCCCGCAGCCCGCGCGATCGCGCTCACTCGCGCCCCTTGCAACCCGTGTCGAGAAAATTCCGTTTCCGCCGCATCGAGAATATGCTGCTTGGTCATCTCTGAGTTGCGAGGGCGGGAAGGGCGATCGGAATAGGGCACGAGGGTAAGGATGCTTTGGGGTTCTGCTTTTCCAGCCTAAAACAGAATTGTTCTTGTTTTCAGGGAAACTCAATCTGGCAGACTGCGTGCGCGATCGCGTTGCCTCTTAGTTCATTAAAATTTTAATGAACTATTGACAGCCTCGGATTTGCATTTCATAATTAATTAAAAAATTAGTTAATTCACAAAAATCCTCTCATGTCAATGCTTCCTGGCGCTCCTTGGCTTCTGGCTCACACCTCTATGTTCGCCATCAACCAGCCCAAGAAAATCTCTCTGTACGGTCGCGACTATGTTCTCTGGAAAGATCGATCGGGACGCATCAGCGCCCTTCCCAACATCTGTCCGCACCTGGGGGCCATGCTCTCAGAAGGATGGTGTGCGGAAAACGCTGATGGAACCAGTGCTGTGGTTTGTCCCTTTCACGCCTTAGCGTTCGATCGCGCCGGTTGTACGGTTCTACCCGGCTCGAATGAACCAACTCACCCATTGCTGAAACCCCTAGAACTCCATATTCAAGGGGACTTTATTTGGAGTTATGGCGAATGCGAGCCGAAAATTCCCATTCCTGAAAAATTAAACGAACTTGCAGCAAACTACGAATTTATCGGCTACACCGCAGAGACGAGCGTTCGCACGGATTTGCTAACCATGTTGCTCAATATGCACGACTACAACCACCAAAATGGTACGCATCGAGAACTGTTTCAAATTACCGAGGTACAGTTCGAGCAATTTATCGACAGCGGGCATCAGTCTCACGCTTTTTACAACAACCTAACAGCTCCCACAACGCTTTGGGAAAAGCTCAAAAATCCAGGCGCTATGCTGCTCCCTGACGTTATCAAAGCGCACCTCGAAAATCACTTTCCGTCCTTGGTCATTTTTCATGGAGAAACGGGACTGGGTAAATTGGCCCAGTGTCACCTGTTTGTACCGGAGTCCGAAACGCAGACTCGCACCTATATCTTGCTCTATGGGATCGCCAAGAATCCAGCTTTCAAGCTGATGGGGAAACAGTTTCTCAACTTTGCAAAGGTCGTCGTCGAGCAAGATGCAAATATCTTGCACAAACTCTATCCAAACAGCCCTCAGAAAATTAAGCTGAATAATGAGGTGGGAATGGATTGGGTTAAGCGCAATTTTAGGAGCTTTCCCGATATTGTCGAGCCAAATTTGTCGAAATAATGGACAGATTAGCTTGATTGCAGCTAACTCATCCTTCTTTTCTTCGCTCAAGTCTCATAAAACAAGATTAATCGAGTTGTTTTCCCATTGGCGCGAACTTTATAGTAAATTGAAGGGCGCAGAACACAGCACAAATCTGGAAACTCATCGTGTAACCCAAGAACGAGGATGGAAAATGGAGCTTGAATATCCTGAAGATCTGAAATATCTCGATACTCACGAGTATGTTCGTCTAGAGGGCGAAATTGCCACCATTGGCATCAGTGCTTTTGCTATCGAGCAACTGGGCGATATTGTCTTCCTCGAGTTACCCGAAGAGGGAGATGCTGTTGAGGCTGGCAAAGAATTTGGAACTGTGGAGTCGGTGAAAGCAGTTGAGAACTTGAATTCGCCAATCGCGGGAACTGCGATCGAACGGAACGAGTCAATGCTGGATTCTCCCGAACTCATTGCCGAAGATCCTTACGGCGAAGGGTGGTTGCTCAAAGTCCGTCTGGATAACCCTGATGAAGAACTTGAAGATGTTTTGAGTGCTAGCGAATACCGCGCTCACGTTGAGGGAGAAGATTAACGCTGCGGGTGGGGTAACGCAACGATAAGCTTTCAGCCTGTTGCGACACTTCGAGCGAGCGATAAGGTTGAGGAAACGGAGTATTGGCAATGGGGGTTCAGTTCTGTAAAGATGAGCAGTCTGATTTTTGCCTCTGCTTGCCAAGTTGCTTGGTTGCTGCGCGATCCCGCAGTTTCGGTGATGAGTTTCAATTCGCACAGTTTGCCAAGCACAACAATCGCATCAACGCGATCGCGGCCCTTGATGAAAAAACGGCCAGGAGAAATGAAAAATGAACGATCGCGATTGCTCGCCCCACCCTGGCGAATGCTTGCTTCCCCAACTGGAGACGGTTTGGCAAGAGACGCTGAACTGGCAGCCGAATGAGGCGCAGCAGCACTTATTCCAGTCTTTGTACGAAACAATTTTAGCGGGCAATCAGCAGCTCAATTTGACGCGCATTGTCGAACCCCTAGATTTTTGGGAAAAACATTTGTGGGATTCGCTCGCGGGAGTGATGCGGTGGAATTTGAGGGAACGGTGCGATGGCTGCGCCGACCTAACGGTACGCGCCCGAATTATCGATATTGGGACGGGTGCGGGGTTTCCGGGGTTGCCCGTCGCGATCGCCTTCCCCAACTGTCAGGTGACTTTGCTGGACTCAACGCGCAAAAAAATTCATTTTCTAGAGGGCGCGATCGCCCAGTTAGGACTCGACAACGCAGCCACGCGGGCTGGGCGCGCGGAACAACTGGGCAAAAGCTCTCCCGATCGAGAAGCTTACGATCTCGCCCTGGTGAGGGCTGTGGGGAAAGCGACCCTGTGCGCCCAATACGCCCTACCGCTGCTCAAACCTGGGGGAACTGCAGTACTATACCGGGGACGCTGGAGCGAAGAAGAACGAGAACAACTGCAATCCCTTATTGAAAAATGGGGGAGCGCGATCGCCACAGTTAAAGGGTTTGTCTCCCCCCTTACCCAAGGAACTCGCCACTGTATTTACGTAACCAAATAGCTGCAAGCTCAAACCCGAACACTGCGTGCTGGCGATCGAGGAATAGCGATAAGCTAAATCTATTCACCTGAGTTACGCTTAATGCGAACGTAGACGCTCCCATCTCGATCGTACCGTTATTTTTTCTTCCTATTGCCTATAACTGTCGAGTGATGTTTGCAATGAAACGCCATGGTTGTTAGATACCTTGCCCAGCCTATCTTGAAAATTGACGGTCAGAATGCCTCCGCCAGCCTGATAGAAGACATTCAGCAAATCTCCGTCGAAGAAAGCCTGCATCTACCAGCAATGTTTACCCTCATTGTCAGCAACCCCTTCTACTCCGGTCGGGACGCAGACGCACCTTGGGAAAACGCCAACTTATTCACCATTGGCAAATCCGTCACCATTGGCTTCTCCTCCAGCACCACCGAAGATGCAGACTTTGATGACGAAATCAAAGACAGCGTGATCGAAGGGGAAATTACTGCCATTGAAACCCACTTCACCAGCCAATCTCAAGCCCCAATGATCGTGCGCGGTTACGATACGTCCCACCGCCTGCACCGAGGACGTTACAACCGTTCCTATCAAAATATGACCGACAGCGATATTGTTAAAAAAATTGCTGGGGAAGTGGGCATCTCAACAGGCACAGTGGAATCTAGCCGCATTACCCACGACTACGTTTTCCAAGAAAATCAAACCAACATGGAATTTCTGCGGGAGAGAGCCGCCAGACTGGGGTTTGAACTCTTTGTGCAAAACGGCAAACTCTACTTTCGCTCTCCCAAGTCCGGGGAATCTCTCAACTTGACTTGGTTGGTCGATATCCACAGCTTTCGCGTTCGCGTGACCAGTGCGGAACAGGTCAAAAGCGTTGAAGTCCGGGGATGGGACTACACCAAAAAAGAAGCGATCGTCTCCACCGCCACCTCTGACAAAGTTCTGACTTCAACTGAGTACGGGAAAGGGAGCAAAACCAGCAGCAGTTTTAATGGCAAACCGTCCAACCCCACCGCGATCGTCGTAGACCAACCGATCGCCAGCGGCAAAGAAGCGGAAACAATGGCCAAAGCACTGTTCGATGAGTTAAGCGGAGAATTCGTCCACGCCGATGCGCGAGGCGAAGGCGATCCCTCCATTCGACCCGGAAAAATTGTAAAACTGTCCGGAATGGGCAAATACAGCGGCAAATACTACATTACCGAAACCCGTCATCTCTACGATCGCGGAACCTACACCACAGAATTTAGCGTGCGCGGCCTGCGAGGAGGCGATCTGCTCGCCACTCTCTCGCCGCCGACGCAACTGCAACCCGGTCAAACCCTGTTGGTGGGGAAAGTGACGAATAACCAAGATCCCAAAAAGTTGGGTCGAGTGCGCGTCAAATTTCCCACCCTCACCGAAGAACACGAGAGCAACTGGGCCAGGGTCGTGGCCGTGGGTGCGGGAGCAAACCGGGGTTTTGATTGCCTTCCAGAGATCGACGATGAGGTCTTGGTCGCTTTTGAACACGGCGACATTCACCGTCCCTACATTCTGGGTGGGGTGTGGAATGGCAAAGATGCGCCGCCAGAGAAGGTGACTGATTCGATCGCGGACGGAAAAGTTCGCCTGCGGACGGTGAAAACTCGCACCGGCCACACGCTGCAATTTGTCGAAGAAGATAAGGGAGGAAGCAAGAAGGGGATTTACGTTGATACGGTCTACGGCCACCACTTGTATCTTAATGACAGCGAAAAGTTTGTCGAAATCAAGACCAAAGGCGGACATCAAGTTCGCATCGACGATAGCAGTAAAAAGATTCTGATTAAAACCAGTGGCGGCCACTCCTGCGAACTCAATGACTCCAGTCGAAGCATTAAGATGAGTTCGACCGGCAAGATTGAGATGAAAGCCCCGCAAAGTATTACCCTGACTGTGGGAGGCAACAAAATTGAGATCGCGACGAGTCAAATTACAGTCAAATCGGTCGGTTCGACGAACGTGGAAGGGAGCATTACAACGGTCAAGGGAAGTGCAAGCGCAACACTGGATGGTTCGGTAACAAATGTAAAAGCAAAAACGGCTGTTAGCGTTTCGGGTTTATCTATTAAGTTGGGTTGACGCTCGTTAGTACCGGAGAGCGAGGCAATAGCGCACATCCCCTAGCTTTAGCATAGGATGGAGTTTTCTTTTTGAGAAAGTTGCACATCGCCTGATTCTCTAATTTTAAATCCTCGGAGAGTGACAGAAGAGGGATCAGATCGTTGTTGTCCGGTGAGTAGTAGGCGATCGAAATCAGCGAGGAAACCTGTAAATCAAACATTCTAATGGTTCTCGCAATCGGCGTTAGGAAGCCGAGCTAGTCCTTTTCCCTTGTAACCAATATGTCTCCATCTGGCCTTTGCCTTTGATCTCAATCTTCCCTCGTCGCTCAAAGACATACTTACCCTCAAGCAGTTCGTAGGTTTGCTGCGTCACCTGAATTCCCGCTGCTACGCCATGAGATTCCATCCGGGAAGCCACATTAACCGCATCGCCCCACAAATCGTAAATGAACTTCTTAATCCCAATCACGCCAGCGACGACCGGGCCGGTGTTGATGCCGATGCGGAGGCGAAAAGGCGTGCCATCATCCCGTTGGAACTGCTGGATCTCCCGCTGCATATCTAAGGCCATCTCAGCCACCACCTCAGCATTGTCGGTGCGAGGAACGGGCAACCCCCCAGCTACCATATAAGCATCGCCAATGGTTTTAATTTTCTCCAAACCGTAATGGTGGGCCAATTGATCGAAAGCAGAGAAAATTTTGTTGAGCAAATCAACCAACTCCGTGGGAGAAATGCGAGCGGAGATTGAGGTAAAGTCTACAATATCGGCAAACAGAATCGTCACCTGCTCGAAGCGTTCCGCGATCGCCTGCTGGTCTTGTTTTAACTGTTCGGCAATGCGCTGGGGCAAAATATTCAATAACAAGCGCTCCGATTTCTCCCGCTCTAAGTGCAAGGCATCTTCAGCTAGCTTGCGTTGGGTAATATCCTGTACCGTCCCTTCATAGTAGAGCGTCTTTCCTTGTTTGTCTCGAACGGCTCGCACATTTTCCGAAGTCCAAATAATCTGCCCATCTTTGCGATAGGCTTGGGACTGAAAATCCGAAACCGATCCCCGTTCTTCCAAGCGGGCAATCAGCGCTTCACGCTGCTGGCGATCGACGTATAACTGTTGGCTAATATTGGTTAAGGAAGCCGCCAAATCCAAGAAAGAATCGTAGCCATACATCCTCACTAAAGCGGGATTTGCACTGAGATAGCGTCCGTCAGGGGCGGTTTGAAAAATTCCCTCAGCAGCATTTTCAAAAATACTGCGATATTTTTCTTCCGCTTCTTGAAGTGCGCTCAACACGCGCCGGCGTTCGGTAATGTTGCGAGCTACCCAAATGACGCAATCGTCAGGTAAGGGAGAGACGCTGGCCGCAAACCAAACTTCATGAGCTTCGGGTTTGAGCGGATTATCCCCTTCTCGAATCGTCAAATTGTACTCCAAGTTGACAGTTTGTCCCGTCTCCAATGCTTGGCGAATGTGGGTGACAAACAGCTCGGCAATTTTGGGCGGAAACACCTCGCGCACGGTTTTGCCAACGCGATCGGGCGTGGGGCTGTACAGCAACTCCGAGTTAGTCGAAACAATTTTGATATATTGCCCTTGGGCATCAAAAACATTAATCACATCGGTCATGGCCGCAAACAGAGCTTTAAGCTCGGCTTCGGACTTGCGAAGTTCCGCTTCTGAAGTTCGCAGTGCTGCCTCGATGCGCTCTCGCTCTCCAATCTCCATCAAAAGTTGGAGATTCAACTCCCTCAGTTCGATCGTCCGCCGCTCGACTCGGCTTTCTAACTCTTCATTTAATTGCCTCAGTTGCTCTTCCGCTTTCTTGCGCTCGAAGATATCCTCGACCGTTCCTTCGTAGTACAAGATCTCGCCGCTTTCATCTCTCACCACGCGAGCATTCTCAGAAATCCAAGTAATCGTGCCATCTTGCCGATAGACTTGCGACTCAAAGCCCACAACAGAACCTTCGGTTTGCAGCAGGTGTGTGAACTCAGCTCGACACTCCTTATCGACATACAACTGTTCGATATTTGCAAGTTTGGCCATGAGTTGCTCTGGAGACTCATAGCCATAAATTCTAGCCAGAGCGGGGTTGGCGCTGAGATAGCACCCATCGAGCGTAGTTTGAAAAATTCCTTCGACCGCGTTTTCAAAGATAGCGCGATATTTTTCTTCGGCACGACGCAATCCTTCCAGGGCCCGAACTCGTTCGGTAATATCAATGCCGACTGTAAAGGCCGCTTTTCCCTCATCGTATTTCTGGGCGGCGATTAGATAGGTTCGCCGATCGCCGTTGACTCGTGCCGAGACTTCGGTGAAGT
>Ga0207422_1002678_pt1 | contig 22234 bp, 21 predicted proteins | sample MarCyaLeptolynsp_FD_187757 | JGI IMG/M metagenome (GOLD analysis project Ga0207422, IMG submission 187757) | Marine cyanobacterial communities from Panama - species 1 Leptolyngbya sp. (SPAdes) | ecosystem: Environmental > Aquatic > Marine > Unclassified | place: Panama: Panama City | collected... | reverse complement strand
GGTCAATGTTGGTTTTTTCTCACCACCGGAAAAACCAACATTGACCGGGCGTTTCAACATTTCCGGATCCATTTCCAGTTCCGCCGCCTTGGCCCGCACCAGTTTCAGAAGCTCTACTGCAGAGATTTCTTCCTGGCTGCGGTATTTACGGATGCTGTTCAGTGCGGTTTTCAGGAAATTCATGTTGCTGATGCCGGGAATTTCAACCGGATATTGGAAACCAAGAAACAAACCTTCGCCGGCACGCTCGTGCGGATCCAGTTCCAACAGGTCTTTGCCCTGATACGTCACCGACCCATCGGTCACTTCATAACCATCACGGCCACTTAAAGCATACGACAACGTACTTTTACCTGCACCATTGGGGCCCATGATGGCATGGACTTCACCGGGGTTAATGGTCAGGTTCAACCCTTTGAGGATTTGTTTATCTTCAACACTGACATGTAAATTATTGATTTCGAGCATCTTTTTTATCCAAAGTCGTCTTAAATTACTTAATTAACCCACACTGCCTTCCAGGCTGATACCCAGCAGTTTTTGGGCTTCCACAGCAAATTCCATCGGCAAATGCTGCATCACATCTTTACAGAAACCATTGACGATCAGGGCCACGGCCTCTTCCGCATCCAGGCCCCGTTGCTGACAATAGAACATCTGGTCATCACTGATTTTTGAGGTGGTGGCCTCATGTTCCAACTGTGCCGTGGGATTTTTGGCTTCGATATAGGGCACCGTATGGGCACCACATTGATCACCGATCAGCAGGCTGTCACACTGGGTGAAATTACGGGCATTTTCCGCTGTTGGCATGACTTTCACCAAGCCGCGGTAGGTTTGTTCCGCCTGACCGGCTGAAATACCCTTTGAAATGATAGTGCTGGAGGTATTTTTACCAATATGGATCATCTTGGTGCCGGTATCGGCTTGCTGATGATTGTTGGTGATGGCGACGGAATAAAATTCGCCAACACTGTTATCACCCTGCAGGATACAACTTGGATATTTCCAGGTCACCGCCGAGCCGGTTTCCACCTGGGTCCAGGAAATTTTGGAATTTTTACCGCGACAGGCCCCGCGTTTGGTCACAAAGTTATAAATACCGCCGTTGCCGTCTTTGTCACCGGGATACCAGTTTTGCACGGTTGAATATTTAATCTCTGCATCATCATGGGCGATCAGCTCAACCACCGCCGCATGCAATTGGTTCTCATCACGCATCGGGGCGGTACAGCCTTCCAGATAAGATACGTATGATCCTTCATCAGCAATAATCAGAGTCCGCTCAAACTGACCTGTATTGGCTTCGTTAATACGGAAATAAGTGCTCAGTTCCATCGGGCAACGCACGCCCTTGGGAATATAAACGAAAGTACCGTCAGTAAAGACCGCACAATTCAATGCCGCATAAAAATTATCATGCACCGGCACCACGGTACCCAAGTATTTTTGCATCAATTCAGGGTAATCACGGGCCGCTTCGGAAATGGAGCAGAAAATCACGCCCGCTTCTTTGAGCTTCTCGCGGAATGTGGTCGCTACGGACACACTATCGAACACCACATCAACGGCGACACCGGCCAGAACCTCTTGTTCCTGAAGGGAAATTCCCAATTTTTCATAGGTACGCAGCAGTTCCGGATCAACTTCATCCAGGCTTTTGGGTTTTTCTGCCGTGGATGGTGCCGCATAATAATAAATGTCCTGAAAATCAATTTCCGGATAATCCACCATGGCCCATGCGGGATCTTCCATCTTTTTCCATTTTTCAAAAGCCTTAAGACGCCAGTCCAGCAACCATTCCGGTTCTTCCTTTTTGGCCGAAATGAAACGGATGATATCTTCGTTCAGACCTTTCGGGGCCTTTTCCATTTCAATATCGGTCACAAAACCATATTTATACTCACCCGTGACTTCTTCGACGGTTTGGGCCGATAATTTCTGGACTTCTTGAGGGGCCGGCATGCGACGTCTCCTAAATTCTTATTTTGCCTGACTAGATGAAGACTGCATTTCTTCACCAGCCGCGGAACCAATAAAATCTGGGATGGAAGCAGTCATGTCTGATAACGGCACACTGTCCAGGGCCTGTTTGACCGCATCGTTAATGCGGTGCCATTGGCCTCTGGTCAAACAGTTTGATTCATGATCACATTCTGAAGCACCTGTACCAATGCAATTGGTCAATTGAACCGGACCATCAACGGCCTGGACAATATCCGCAATGGTGATGTCTTCGGCAGAACGGGACATTTTAAAGCCTCCGTTCAAACCGCGCAGTGATTGTAAAATGCCACCACGCACCAAAGTGCCCAAAATCTTGCTGACAGTGGGCAAAGGAATACCCGTATGGGCCGAAATTTCCGCCGCCGCATGAACATGCTCTGGTTTCAAGGCCATATGGCTCATCAAAACCACCGCATAATCCGCAAGATTAGACAGTTTAATCATCAATCATCCATTTTGTACGTTTGTCATCCAAACAAACTTTATGTTCGACTGTCATCCGTCAAACATAATCCATACCAAATTAGTATTCTTTAAATGGCGATGATTGAGCGTTTTGTCAATGAAAAACCGGACTAAATTAGTCTTTTTTATAACTTATTGGGAAATATATGCTTTTTGATCAAAAGTCTTCAGTCTGATTCAGGCGCTGACAGAGGTCATCCAATTGTTCAAGGCTTTTATACTGGAGTCTCAACTCGCCCGTTTCGTCGGCATGAAAATCGATGGAGACCTTAACGCCCAGCGATAAGCTTAATTCATTTTCCAGTGCCAATGTGTCCGGGTCTTTTTCCAATAAGACTTTCTTTTTTGGCGCAACCTTAATGGTCGGTGCTTTATCACCCTGCTTTGCCTGTTTAGCCAGAGCTTCCGTCTGACGCACACTCAGGCCTTCTTTAACAATCCGTGCCGCCAAGGCGTCAGGATCATCGGCGGTGATCAAGGCACGGGCATGCCCCATGCTTAACTGACCAGCGGCCAGCATGGTGCGGACCTTTTCCGGCAACACCAGCAAGCGCAGAATATTGGCAATGTGGCTGCGGCTTTTGCCAACGATTTTACCCAGAATTTCCTGGGTATGACCAAATTCATCCATCAGGCGCTTATACCCCAAAGCTTCTTCGATGGGGCTCAGGTCGTGGCGCTGCACATTTTCAATAATGGCAATTTCCAGCGCTTCCACATCGCTGAGGTCTTTGACAATCACTGGTAATTTATGTAGCCCCGCCGCCTGGGCCGCGCGCCAACGGCGTTCACCAGCGATGATTTCATAATTATCACCGCCCTTGATGGGACGCACCAGGATTGGCTGCAAGACACCTTTTTCTTTAATGGAATCAACCAGTTCTTTGGCTTTTTCATCATCGAATGTTTTACGGGGCTGATTAGGGTTAGGCACTAAAAACTCAATCGGCACATCTTTATCGGCACGGATCGCGCCTGCCTGAGCTGTCCCGGCATCATCGGCCAATGCGATGTTGGCATATTCTTTGTCTGTGGAGCTTAACAGCGCTGACAGGCCACGCCCCAACCCTTTGTTTTTTGTTTTTTTATCTTGTGCCATGCTTTTGAGTTTTTCTTTTTAATATAATTATGCGGCAGCCGGGTTGTGATCCCGACGAAGAAGTTCGGTGGCCAAACGGATATAAGCCTGTGATCCGGTACATTTATGATCATATAACAAAGCCGGTTTGCCATGAGACGGGGCCTCGGAAATGCGGATATTCCGCGGAATAACCGTCTTAAAGACTTTATCCCCCAGATAATTACGTACATCATTGGCCACTTGGCCAGACAGGTTATTGCGCCCATCATACATGGTCAGCACAATACCTTCGATTTTCAGCGATGGATTAAAGTTGGCTTTGACTGTTTCAATGGTCCTGAGCAGTAAAGACAGGCCTTCCAAGGCGAAAAACTCACATTGCAATGGCACAATCACGCTGGCAGATGCCGCCAAAGCATTGAGGGTTAACAAGCTGAGCGATGGCGGACAATCAATCAAAACATAGTCATAACCACGTACCGCCGGGTCCTGTAATGCCTGTCTTAAACGAAAAGTACGTTGTGATTCATTGACCAATTCCACTTCGGCACCGGTCAGATCAACGGTAGAAGCCACCAAATTTAACCTTGGAACAGATGTACCGACAATGGCTTCCCCGATTGTGGCTTCGCCCATCATCACTTCATAAGAACTGATATCCCGTTCATGACGTTCTTGCCCTACTCCGGTACTGGCATTACCTTGCGGATCCAGGTCGATCATCAAAACATGTTTGCCAGCCGCCGCCAAAGCCGTGGCGAGATTGATCGCCGTGGTGGTCTTCCCCACACCGCCTTTTTGATTGGCGATGGAGATAATTTCAGGAAATTTATTTTGAGTTGTCGAAGATTCGCCTGTGGATAACTTTGTGGACATTCGTCGTTTTTTCCTAACCCTTTAACCCGCTGAAAGCCTTAATAGACCTGAGTCTCAGTATTGTAGCAGATTCTTCCGTAATACTTGTGAATTTTTCTGCTTCGAAAGACCATTTTTTTTCGGCCTCTTTTATTTCCTCATCGGCTGTCTGACCTTTGGGAAAAATACAAACAAGCCCATCATGGTGAAAATGCTGTGTTAAAGTGAACAATTTATCCAGCGATGCCAGTGCCCGGGATGAAATAAAATCCACATGAAAAGCATCAAGATTTTCGATGCGCACCGCATGCACTGTGGCATCGATATCGGTCTCCCGAATGACCTGTTTCATGAACATGGCTTTTTTCTGGACCGTTTCCACCAAGTGCACATGCCCCACCCCCATCATAGACAGGACAAGTCCCGGGAACCCCGCACCACTTCCGATATCAAGAATTATAGGCTTTTCAGTCTTTGACTGGTCAGATTGATAATATTGCGCCAATTGTGCAGAGTCATAAAAATGGCGGAACCACATATCTTTGATCGTTGTGGGGCTGACCAAATTGATGCTTTTCTGCCATTTTTCCAGCATATCGGCATATACAGACAATTTTTCCAGTGTTTCACGTGAAACATTGGTCGCCTTCATAAAGTCGTTTAAGCCAAAATTTGACATACGTTTATGAAGCACTCATTTGTTTGCGGGACGTATTCTTTCGTTTCACGAAACGTAACAGCGCAGTCAGAGCCGCCGGTGTTACACCGGAGATACGCCCGGCTGCACCCAAAGTGGCGGGACGCGCCTGTTGCAACTTTTCGCGGATTTCATGTGAAAGACCTTCGATGGCCTGATAATTCAGATCATCTGGCAACATCAAATCTTCATCTTTACGGAATGCAAGGATGTCTGCTTCCTGACGCTCAAGATAACCGCTGTAAGTGGCATCTATTTCCAGCTGGTCCGCTACTTCCTGCGGCATATCGGCCAATTCCGGCCAGAGACCGTGAACCTCTTTCCAGCAAACATGCGGATAAGACAGCAATGTCAGGGCCGAGCGTTTAATGCCATCCTGATTAAGTTTGATGCCTTTTTTCTGGGCTTCGCTTGGTGAAATCACCAATTCATTGGCCAACTTGCGATATTTATCCAATGCCGTCATTTTGCTTGAGAACACCTCTGCCCGTTCTGAACGAATGGCCCCGATTTCCAAACCCAAAGGTGTTAAGCGTTGATCCGCATTATCCGCCCGTAGCTTCAAACGATATTCTGCCCGCGAGGTAAACATGCGATATGGTTCACGTGTGCCTTTGGTGACCAGATCATCAATCATCACACCGATATAGCCATCGGCCCGGTCCAAGATGAAAGCGTTTCTTTCATCTGCCGCCAAGGCTGCATTAAAACCGGCCATCAGGCCCTGGGCTGCTGCCTCTTCATATCCGGTGGTACCGTTGATCTGCCCGGCAAAATAAAGACCCGGCAGTTTTTTAGTCTCCAGCGTCATTTTCAATTCACGTGGATCCACATAATCATATTCGATGGCATATCCCGGCCGCAGGATCGTGACATTTTCCAAACCCGGGATCGACCGAATGTAAGCTTCCTGCACATCCACCGGTAAAGATGTAGAAATGCCATTTGGATAAACCGTATGGTCATCCAATCCTTCCGGCTCCAGGAAAATCTGGTGCGACGCTTTATCGGCAAAGCGAACCACTTTGTCTTCGATGGAGGGGCAATAGCGCGGGCCGGTGCCTTCGATGTGACCACTGTACATGGCTGAACGATGCAGATTATCACGGATGATCTGATGGGTTTTCAGTGTGGTATGGGTGATATGACAATCAACCTGGGGCACGGTGATTTCTTTATTCATAAAAGAAAACGGCTCCGGCGGATTATCGCCCGGTTGACGTTCGCATTTATCCCAGTCAATGGTACGACCATCCAGACGTGCCGGCGTGCCTGTTTTCAGACGGCCCAGTTCAAAACCTGCTGACATCAGGGTTTCAGACAAACCTAAAGAAGGTGCTTCGTTTTCATTGTCACGGCCAACACGGCCAGCCGGGATTTGTTCTTCACCAATATGGATCATACCGCGCAGGAATGTACCTGTTGTCAGGATCACTTTTTTAGCGGAGATTTTTTCGCCTGTTTCTGTAACAATGCCTGTGACTATACCCTCTTCTATAATAAGGTCTTCAACAGCAGCTTCTTTCACGTGAAGGTTTTCATAATCCAGCAGAATTTTCTGCATGGCTTCACGGTATAATTTCCGGTCTGATTGAGCGCGTGGGCCGCGCACCGCTGGACCTTTACGGCGGTTCAGCATGCGATATTGAATACCTGCCTGATCCGCAACAACGCCCATAACCCCATCAAGCGCATCAATCTCGCGCACCAGATGGCCTTTGCCCAAACCGCCAATCGCCGGATTACAGGACATTTCACCGATGGTATCAATTTTATGGGTGATCAATAATGTGTGGGCACCAAGGCGCGCCGATGCGGCAGCTGCTTCACAGCCCGCATGACCTCCCCCGATGACAATGACATCATATTGATCCATAAAATTCTAATCCTGAATATAAAGTGCGATTTCAAAGAACCGGACTTTAGCGATATGTAGTTTATAAGTCAAAATGATATCAAAAAAAGCGATTTTAAGGGGGTTCATATCGTGTGTGAAATGTTCCACGTGAAACATCGACGAAAAATAATCGTTACCAATCCGAAAGAGCCCTTAAAAACTGCGGCTTTATTTTCCGATACAAAATTCGGTGAAAATGACATCCAGAATATCTTCCACATCAACCCGCCCGGTAATACGTCCCAATTCACGTGCCGCCATGCGTAAATCTTCCGCCAACAGCTCCAATTCCGAATCTGTCGCCGCCAGAAACCGGTTCAGATGATCCTGACAATTGGTGAGATATTGTCGGTGGCGATTGCGGGTCAAGGTTGGGGCTTCGACAAAATCCATACGGGCCTGAACTTCACTTTCCAGACGTTTCATAAACTGATCAAGTCCAGAACCGTTCAAGGCAGAAATCTTGAGCGCGTTTTCTTCATCCGCCACTTCGTTCAAATCACTTTTGTTAATCAGCACAATGCTGTTCTCATCAATCTGGTTCATTAAACGTGAAGGGATTGTTGGCCAATCACGGGCATCACACAGAATGATTTTCAGATCAGCATTCTCTGCTCTGGCCTCTGCCCTGCGCACACCTTCCGTTTCAATCACATCCCCCGTTTCACGTAATCCCGCTGTATCGACAATGGTCACGGGAAACCTGGCGATATCCAGATGAACTTCCAGCATATCCCGTGTGGTACCGGCCACATCGGAAACGATCGCCACATCTCTCTGGCTAAGGAAATTCATCAATGTGGATTTACCTGCATTGGGTTCGCCTAAGATCACCACTTGCAAACCATCACGCAATCTTTCCCCACGATGATTATCATTCAAGTGATCAGATATTTTCACGTGAAGGTCTTCGATGATCGGCCTCACCTGATCGGTGACATCATCAGGAATTTCTTCATCGGCAAAATCAATATCGGTTTCCAGAAAAGCCATGCTTTTGATGATCTCTGTGCGCCAATTTTCATAAAGATCTTTGAGCCGACCATCCATTTGGCGCAAAGCCTGACGGCGTTGATTTGCCGTCTCTGCATTGATCAGGTCGGCCAGTCCTTCGGCTTCGGTCAAATCCATCTTGCCGTTATCAAAAGCTCGGCGGGTAAATTCACCCGGTTCCGCCAACCGCAATCCATCAATTTTTGAGAGGCTTGAAAGAAAACCCGCCACCACAGCCCGCCCGCCATGGATGTGAAATTCCATCACATCTTCGCCAGTGAAACTGTGCGGTGCCGGAAACCATAAACACAACCCTTTATCCAAGCGACTGTTGTTTTCCTGATCATAAAACCAGCAGAGATGGGCTTCACGTGGTGTGGGCAATTCATCTTTGCATGCCAATTTCTGAAAGGCCAAACCAGCCCGATCACCCGAAACACGGATGACAGAAACACCGGCCCGGCCCGGCCCGCTGGATAAGGCAAAAATTGTCATAAGGATATCTTGTTATTTTCAGGCTTGTTATTTTTCAGGCTCGTTGGTACCGCCCATGGCTGCATTCCAGAACATTTTCTGCATGGCTTCCAGACCCTGACCGGTCATGGTGCTGGCCATGTTCATGCCAGGCACCAGCCACATGTTCATCATTTTTTCCATGTCATCCGGGTTCAGACCATTGACCATTTTATCTTTCATCTGTTCCATAAACAGATCCTGCAATGGTTCCACATCAGGCAGCCCCAGAAATGTGCGGGCCTCTTTCGGTGTACAGTCAATATCAATGGTAATCTTCATGTGTCTTGTCCCTGTCTGGATAAGATTTCACTTTGTTTCTTTATTTGGGGTTATTTTCCAACATATACTGCACCATATAACCTATAGACCTTGTTTTGACTATCTTTTTCATTTCACGTGAAAGGATGTGACATGAGCCAAAATCATCTAAGCGATGAAACCAGCCCTTATTTGCGTCAACATAAAGATAATCCTGTGCATTGGTATGCCTGGGGTCCAGCAGCTTTAAAGGCCGCCAAAGAACAGAATAAACCCATCCTTTTATCGGTGGGATATTCCGCCTGTCATTGGTGTCATGTGATGGCCCATGAAAGTTTTGAAGATGTTGAGACCGCCGAAGTGATGAATGATCTTTACATTAACATCAAGGTGGACAGGGAAGAACGTCCGGATCTGGATCATATCTATCAAACGGCATTGCATCTGTTGGGACAACAAGGCGGATGGCCGTTGACCATGTTTTTAAAACCTGATGGTCAACCCTTCTGGGGTGGTACTTATTTTCCCAATCAACCCCGTCAGGGCATGCCCTCCTTTGTCAGTGTGCTGACACAGATCAGTGATACATTCCATAACCGACCGGAGCAGGTTGATCAAAATGGCACCGGATTGATGGAACGTTTAAAAAAATTATCAGAGCACCAAAATGATGGTGATCTGCCGGATAATTATACCACCAGTGTTTCACGTGATTATATATCATATATGGATCCCACCCGCGGCGGATTAGGCGGGGCACCCAAGTTCCCCCAACCGCCGATTTTAAGATTCCTCTGGCAGAAATATCTGCTGAATGGTGATCAGGAAATTAAAAACAGCCTGATTAAAACCATCACCCATATTTGCCAAGGTGGTATTTATGATCATGTAGGTGGCGGCTTCGCACGTTATTCCGTGGATGAAAGATGGCTGGTGCCGCATTTTGAAAAAATGCTTTATGATAATGCCCAGCTGATCGAGCTGATGTGTTTGATCTATCAGGAAACACACTCCCCTCTTCTTAACGATCGCGTGCAAGAAACCATCACCTGGTTGCTCCGGGAAATGACGGATGAGCATGGCGGATTTTACGCCGCTCTGGATGCAGACAGTGAAGGAGAAGAAGGAAAATTTTATATCTGGAAGATAGATGAACTAATCCCCCTCCTGGATGAAAATATCAAAGATGATTTCCTGAAATATTATGATGCTACCCCCCATGGAAACTGGGAGGGTAATATCATCCTCAACCGGCTAAATTCTCTGGAATATGCCGATGATCTCGAACATGATTTCCGAAAAATATTGGATCACTTACGCCTTAATCGAAATTTACGGGAACGCCCCGGCCTGGACCATAAAATCCTTGCAGACTGGAACGGCATGACCATCAATGCAGTGGCTTTGGCCGGACAGATTTTCAGGCTACCAGAATGGTTAGACGCCGCCGAAAAGGCTTATCATTTTGTAATGGATAAAATGACCGATCAGAAGAATGGTCAGTTGATTTTATATCATGCACATTGTGTTGGTCAGAATGGCGCCCTTGGTATGTTGGAAGATTATAGCCAGATGGCAAATGCCGCCCTGATCCTTTATCAGATTACAGCTGAAAAAATATATCTTAAAGATATAATGAAACTCATCGATCAGATCATCCTGCAATTCCAGGATCAGGAAAATGGCGGGTATTTCCAAACATCAAATACCGTTGATGATGTGGTGATGCGCAGTAAAACGTCGCAGGACAATGTCACCCCTGCAGCCAATAATCAATTGATCGAAATTTTTGCAAAAATCTGGTTGCTAACCGGTGATGTAAAATACCGTGATTTATGTGAACAACAGCTGCAAACCTTATCGGGGACCGTTCTGAAAAATTATTATGGTGGTGCTTCTTATTTCAGTGGCCTTGATCTTTATCACAATGCATTACAAATCGTTTTGGTGGGCGGGCAAGATCATGTTGAACTTAACAAATGGCGAAACTGTACTTTTAAAAAGCCCCTGCCTTCGATGGTGTTTCAGCATATCGAAGATACATCAAAACTGGATACACAACATCCGGCCTATGGGAAAATATCTGAAACCGGGAAATTAACAGCCTATATCTGTCAAAATCAAACCTGTGGGCTGCCCATCACTGAGTTTAAGCAGTTTGAGGAGACGCTTGATCTTCTGAAGAATCCTCTAAAGGAATAATCTTGATATTCAGATACCCGTAAATCACGGTGATAATCGGGCTGAGGATATTGAAAAAGCAATAAGGCGCATAAGCCAATGTGGCAATACCTAATGTGGCGGCCATAAAGGCCCCGCAGGTATTCCAGGGGATCAAAACTGACGTCACGGTACCACTGTCTTCCAGTGTTCTGGACAAATTCCGTGGATCAAGACCACGTTTTTCAAATTCCACCTGATACATACGGCCCGGCAAAACAATGGCGATATATTGTTCCGCCGCCAGGATGTTAACGCCAATACAGCTAAGTGCCGTTGTTAAAATCAAGGATCCTGTGGATTTCACCGTGCTGAGTGCTGATAAAACTATCCGGCTTAAACAACCTGTTTTTTCCATAATCGCACCAAATGTAATGGCACAAATGATCAGCCAGATCGTGTTGAGCATGCTGCTCATCCCACCTCGGCTCAGCAGATCATTGATTTCCTTGTTTTCCGTATTGATCACAAACCCATCAAATAACACCTGCCACATACCGATAAATTGACGCAAGATTTCTGAATAAGAAAGATCGCTGGTGAATTTTAAAATCACTTCAGTCTGAAACAAAAACGCCCAGAGTAAGCCCACCAATGTGCCAATCATTAACGATGGAAAGGCCGGATATTTTTTCATGGCCAATGTAAAAACAACCACCAAAGGCAAAAGCATATGAATACCAATAGAAAAATTCTGTTCCAGAATTTCAATGGTATTGCCCACATTGCCGCCCTGGCCTGTGCTGTCGACGGTAAAACCAATGATCAGATATAAAACAAGCGCAATGGCAAAGGCCGGTCCCGTCGTCCACATCATGTTACGGATATGTTCAAACAATTCCGCACCGGAAATTGCTGGTGCCAGATTAGTGGTATCCGACAAAGGTGACATTTTATCACCAAAATAAGCCCCGGAAATAATCGCCCCTGCTGTAATGGCCGGATCAAGACCCAATCCAAAAGAAATACCCATCAAGCCCACACCGATCGTACCGGCCACCGACCAGCTGCTGCCGATGCTTAATGATGAAATGGCACAGATGATACAAGCGGTCAGATAAAATATGTCCGGATTGATCAGTTTCAGACCGTAATAAATCATGGTGGGTACGGTACCGGATAAAATCCAGCTGCCAATCAAAGACCCGACCATCAATAAAATCAAAATCGCACTGGTAACTTTGGATAATGTACGACCAATAGTTTCCTGAATTTCAGGCCAACGAAATCCATGTCGCAACCCCACCAAAGCGGCAACACCCCCACTGAAAATCAAAGCAATCTGATTAGCACCATAAGAAGCATTATCCCCGAAAAAATAGGCCGACAAGGATAATAATGAAACCAAAAAAACAATTGGAATCAATGCGCTTACTAACGAAGGCATCCGTTGGCCTTCTTTTAATTGCTCAGATAAAGCCATTCAGTTAGTTGTTCATGCTGTCGAAGAAATCGTCGTTATTTTTGGTTTCTTTCATCTTACCTAACAGGAATTCAATGGCATCCACTGAACCCATTGGCATCAGAATACGACGCAACACCCACATTTTGCTGAGAGTACCTTTATCCACCAGCAATTCTTCTTTGCGGGTACCGGATTTGGTGATGTCCATGGCCGGGAAGATACGTTTGTCGGAAACTTTGCGGTCCAGAACAATTTCAGAGTTACCCGTACCTTTAAATTCTTCGAAGATCACTTCGTCCATGCGACTGCCGGTTTCAATCAGGGATGTGGCAATAATACTTAATGAACCACCTTCTTCGATATTACGGGCCGCACCAAAGAAACGTTTTGGTCGTTGCAGTGCGTTGGCATCCACACCACCAGTCAGAACTTTACCGGAACTGGGTACCACCGTGTTATAAGCACGGGCAAGACGGGTAATACTGTCCAGCAAGATCACCACATCGCGTTTATGTTCCACCAGACGTTTGGCTTTTTCGATCACCATTTCGGCCACCTGAACGTGACGGCTCGCTGGCTCATCAAAGGTGGAACTGACCACTTCACCACGCACAGAACGTTGCATGTCGGTCACTTCTTCCGGACGTTCATCAATCAACAACACAATCAGGAAAACTTCCGGATGATTATCGGTAATGGCATGGGCAATATTTTGCAGAAGAACGGTTTTACCAGTTCTTGGCGGTGCCACGATCAAACTCCGTTGACCTTTACCGATCGGGGACACCAGATCGATAATGCGCGAAGACATATCTTTTTGGGTTGGATCATCCCGGTCCAGTTTGAATTTTTCATCGGGATAAAGTGGCGTCAAGCTGTCAAAATGAACTTTATGACGACCTTTTTCCGGATCCTCAAAGTTGATTGTCGCCACTTTCAACAGGGCAAAATAACGCTCACCTTCTTTTGGCGCACGAATTTGACCTTCTACTGTATCACCGGTCCTCAGACCGAAACGTCTGATCTGGCTGGGGCTGACATAAATATCGTCGGGACCAGGCAAATAGTTGGCTTCCGGGGACCGTAAAAATCCAAAACCATCCTGCAGAACTTCGATCACACCGCCGCCGCTTATTTCTTCATCCCGCTCGGCCAGTTTTTTCAGGATGGCAAACATCATATCCTGTTTGCGCATGTTGCTGGCATTTTCAATTTCCAGCTCTTCAGCCATGGAAAGAATTTCACCAGAGGATTTTTTCTTAAGTTCCAAAAGATTCATATGTGGAGTCCAGTCGCTTGCGACATTTAAATGTGAGAAAGGAGATAATCAACTACAGGTCAGAAATAACCAAAATTATATGAGAATAGAATAAATCAGATTAGATTTTTTATGATTGACACAAAAGATACATCAGTTTGATTTAAAAGAAAAGGCTGTTTTTTCCCAGTGTCCTAAACTGTGTCCTAAACCACATCCTAAAAGGGCTGAAAAATCACCAGCAGGACAATCAAAATCATCAATACTGTCGGAACTTCGTTGGCCAGGCGATAAAATTTTTCATCGCGCTTATTTTCATCCCGGGCAAATTCCTTGCGCCAACGGGATAAAAATCCATGAAAACCGCTCATAAGAATAACCAGCAAGAATTTCACATGAAACCAGGGTTCTGACCACACCTGCTGGGAAAAAGCCAAAATCAAACCAAAAATCCAGGTGGCCATCATCGCCGGATTAATGATGATGCGGATCAGTTTATATTCCATTTCCTTGAACATTTCCGAGGCATCGGATCCTGCTTCCAGGCGTGTGTGATAAACAAACAGACGCGGCATATAAAACATACCCGCCATCCAGCTGATCACCGAAATGATATGCAGACTTAAGAATAGCGAATAATAATCCTGAAAAAATTCGATCATTGATTAAATCCTATAACTGGCTTTTGACCAGATCTGCCAAACCGCCGATGAAATCCGGATGGGTTTGAACTGTCGGGATGCGCACATAATCCTTCACATGGAATTCTTCGGCCAGTTCACCATATTCAATATCCAGTTCCACCAGGGTTTCTGAATGTTCCGATACAAAGGCAATGGGCACCACGATCAAGGATTTACCTTCTTCACCGGCCCGTTCAATTTCATCTTCGGTACTGGGGCCGATCCATTCCAAAGGTCCCACCCGGCTTTGATAACATGTGACATATTCCAGCCGGTCTTCCTGTAATTCCTCGATCACCGCTGCACAGGTCTGTTCAACCTGTTTTTGATAAGGATCACCGGAATCAATGACCTTCTTTGGCAAACCATGGGCGGAAAATAACAAACGATAATCTTCCGGTTTGTCCAGTTTCGCCACAGCTTTGCGGATCAAGTCGGCTTGCGCTTTGATCAAGCCGGGATCAGTTGGATATTCTTTAATGCCTTTAAAAGGTCCATACAAACCGGCGGCTTCGGCCTTTTTCTTCCAATCCAGCAAAGAAGATCCGGTGGTGGTCAAAGAATAATGGGGATAAAGCGGCAATAGAACAATCTCATCCGGATTATATTCCTGAACCTGACGCACAGCTTCTTCTGAAAAAGGATGCCAATAACGCATGGCCAGAAAACACTTCACCTCATGGCCGGTATCTGCCGATAATTTTGCCGCCAGGGCGTCACCCTGGGCTTCGGTTTGCGGCACCAATGGCGACCGGCCACCGATATGACCATAAATTTCCCGGGCAATGGGATCACGTCGCCAGGAGATTAATTTTGCCACCATCCAGCGTAAGGGATTGGGCAACATGATGATTGCCGGATCATTAAACAGATTAAATAAAAACGGTTTCACCGCTTCGGGGCTGTCCGGCCCACCCAGATTAAACAGAATAACGGCAAGTTTTTTTTGATCACTCATACTGATAACCTGAATTCTTTGATCATCTCGGATACACGGCCCACATGTTCCGGTGGTGTTTGCGGCACGATGCCATGTCCCAGATTAAAGATATGGCCACCATCTTTAAATGTCTCCAGAATGCGCAAAACTTCTTTTTCCATAGCATTCCCCCCGGCAACCAGTAAAAGCGGGTCCAGGTTGCCCTGAACGGGACAGAGGCTTTGCAAATTATCCCGCACCCAGTCCAGCGGCAGGGATGTATCGACCCCGACGGCCTGAATACCCGTATGGGCAATATATTCTGGTGTACGGGGCCCGGCACCTTTTGGAAATCCGATCACTGGTACATCAGGATGTTTGGCTTTCAGACGTTTAATGATTTCTGCTGTGGGTTTGATGACCCATTTTTTAAATTCACCTTCCGGCAGGTTTCCGGCCCAGGTATCAAAAATCTGGATTACTTCAGCGCCATTATCCGCCTGACGGATCAGATATTCGCTGGTGGCCTCGACCAGAAGGTTCATAAGTTCTGTAAAAGTCTCTTCATCCTGGTAAGCCATGGTCCTTGCCGCGGCCTGATCCGGTGATCCATGTCCCTGCACCATATAAGTGGTCACTGTCCAGGGTGCCCCGGCAAAGCCAATCAGAGCGGTATGATCAGGAATTTCTTCTGACAGACGACTGACGGTTTCATAAACCGGCGTTAGATGCTCATGCAGGTTTTGTGTATGAAGGGCTTTCAACCCTTCGGCATCATTCACCGGTTCCAACACCGGGCCTCTGCCTGGTTGAAATTCCACATGTTGACCCAAAGCATGGGGGATCACCAGAATATCGGAGAATAAAATGGCTGCATCTGGATCAAACCGTCTTAAGGGTTGTAAGGTGACTTCAACAGCAAAGTCAGGTGTGTAACATAAATCCAGAAAGGATCCGGCTTCTGCTCTGCTGGCCATATATTCCGGTAAATATCTGCCTGCCTGACGCATAAACCAGAAAGGCGGTCGATCGGTTTTTTGACCAGAGAGAGTTTGAAGGAAACGCTTGGATTGGGACATAGGGAAAAGGCCTGAGATCATTCATTAAAGGTTATGCACACTGATAAGCCTTACATATATTATTTATAAATAAATAAAAAGGATGATGTTGTAGTGAATCCCTGTGGATAAAGGGGATCCTTTTTCATCCACAGGGCTGTTCACATGAATCTTATATACGCAGCCAATTTCACATGGATGATAAAAAATTGGGATAATTCCCTGAAAAATGTTTAAATCAGGCAGATTGAATTATGTGAAAACTGGGGATAACTTTTCCATCAGAGATAAAAATAAAAAAATATTCTGATTCCCACATACCAAGTATAAAAAATATCCTCATGGGGATGACAGGTCTTATGAATATTGAATGGATCTGTTATAAAATTGAAAAAGTCAAAAAAGTCCTACTTATCCACATGATTCACAATTGAGGGACCAAAAAAGAAAGAAAATGATCTGATGGGAAAAATTCATCTACATCTTGTTTCAGATTCCACCGGCGATACGCTGGAACAAGTGGCCAAGGCAGCGCTGGTTCAATTCCCCCATGTGGAAACGATAAAACATTATTGGCCGATGATCCGTACCAGCCGCCATATGGAACGTATCCTGCCGGAAATTAAAGCACTGCCGGGATTGGTGATGTTCACCCTGGTGGATCAGGATATTGAAGATGTGTTGGTGGATGCCTGTAAAAAACGCAAATGGCCCTATATCAATGTTTTACATGGCATTATTCAGGAAATGGGCCAGATTTTTGGTGAACAAAGTATTGCCCGCCCGGGTCTTCAGCATGAAATGAATGAAGAATATTTTAACCGTATTGATGCCATTCAATATACCCTTGCCCATGATGATGGCCAGATTGCCGATGGTCTGGAGCAGGCAGATGTGATTTTGGTGGGGGTTTCTAGGTCTTCCAAAACACCGACCTGTATTTATCTGGCCAATAAAGGCTTAAAAGCGGCCAATGTGCCGATTGTGCCAGGCCTGCCTATTCCGCCGGAACTGGAACAGAATAAAGATAAATTCATTGTTGGTCTGGTGAACAGCCCGGATCGCTTGGTGCAAATCCGTAAAAATCGCCTGTTATCTTTGAAAGAAGACCGGGAAACGTCCTATATCGACGAAGAAGCAGTTCGTGAAGAAATCAAGGAAGCCCGCAAACTCTTTTCCGCCCGGGGGTGGCCGGTGATTGATGTCACCCGCCGGTCTATCGAAGAAACCGCCGTGGCGATCATAAATCTGAAAACCAAATTTGATGAAGAACATGCGGCTGCAGAATAATGACGGGTAACTTCATTCTGGCTTCGCAAAGCGGCTCGCGCCAGCAGATTTTAAAATCTGCTGGTATTTCTTATACTGCTTTGCCGGCTCATCTTGATGAAGAAAAAATTAAAGATCAAATGATGGCCGAAAATGCCAGCCCGAAAGCGATCGCTCAACGGCTCGCGGATGAAAAAGCACTTTTTATTTCAAAGAATTATCAAGATCATTATGTTCTGGGGGCAGATCAGATACTGCTGGCCGATGATCGTATATTCAGCAAAGCGAGAGATGTTTCAGAGGCCCGCGAAAACCTTAAATTTCTGCGGGGCCGATCTCATCAGTTAATCAGTGCGCTGAGTTTGGTACACCAAGGCCAGGTGATCTGGCAGGATGTTCACATTCCAGAATTGATCATGCGGGATTTCAGTGATGATTTTCTGGATCAATATCTCACACGCAATGGTGGTCAAATTCTTGCCTCCGTGGGCTGTTATTTTCTCGAAGGTGAGGGCATTCAGCTTTTTTCCGAGATCAAAGGCGACTTTTTTGCCATTTTGGGCCTGCCATTGATCAATTTGATGGAAAAACTCAGAGAATTGAATATCCTGCAGACATGATTACTGGAAAAGCAAAAATCGCCGGTGTGATGGGATATCCTGTCAAACATTCCCTGTCGCCCCGATTGCATGGATATTGGTTGGATAAATACGACTTGGATGGCGCTTATTTGCCATTCGAAGTAAATCCGGAAAATATCGAGCAGGCGCTGCGCGCCCTGCCCACATTAGGCATTCGGGGCTGTAACCTGACTGTGCCCCATAAAGAAATGGCCTTGAATATTGTCGATGAGGTGGATGATGTGGCCAGACGCATTGGTGCAGTCAACACCATCATTGTCGGTGAAGATGGGCGTCTTCAGGGTCAAAATACTGACGGATATGGCTTTTTGGCCAACCTGAAACAATATGCGCCGGAATCTGTTGCGACGGGGAATATCGCCGTGGTCATAGGTGCCGGTGGGGCCAGTCGGGCCATATTGGTCAGCTTATTGGATCAGGGATTGTCTGAAATTCGTCTGACCAACCGCACCCACGCGCGGGCCGTAAACCTGCAACAAGAATTAAACGATGATCGCATCAAGGTGGTTGAGTGGGATCAAAGATCAGAGGCTTTGGCCGATTGTCATCTGCTGGTCAATACCACCACCATGGGTATGCAGGGTCAACCGGCACTGGATTTATCGCTGGATCAGTTACCTGCCGCGGCGGTGGTGCATGACATTGTTTATACACCTCTGATCACACCTTTGCTGGCCGATGCCCAACAACGCGGCCATAAAATCGTTGATGGTGTGGGTATGTTGTTACATCAGGCCACGCCCGGTTTTGAAAAATGGTTCGACACAACTCCGGAAGTGGACGATGATCTGCGCAATTTTGTTCTGGATGGTCTGAAATGATTATATTGGGGCTGACCGGATCGATTGGCATGGGCAAGTCCGAAACGGCGCGCATGTTTCGCCGTTTGGGGGTGCCGGTGTTTGATTCCGATGCGGCGGTTCATCAATTGATGGCGCCAAATGGTGCAGCTATTGCACCCATTACCGATGAATTTGGTGATGTTTTAGCTGAAGATGGCTCCATTGACCGCGCAAAACTGGGCGCGGTGGTTTTCGGCGATGGTGCGGCTTTGAAAAAACTGGAATCCATACTTCATCCGATGGTGAGCTCACTACGTCAACAATTTCTCCAGCAACAAACCCGCTATCGGACACCGATCGTGGTGTTTGATGTGCCATTGTTGTTTGAAACCGGTGGTGAGAAATATTGCCATTACACAGTGGTTGTCAGCGCGCCCGATTTTGTGCAAAGATCACGGGTATTGGCCCGTCCCGGTATGACAGAAGAAAGACTGGCCGCCATTTTGGCCAAACAGATGCCGGACCGGGAAAAAAGAAACAGGGCAGATTTTATTATTCAGAGCGGTAATGGCAAAGCTTACGCTTTCCAACAGGTACGCTCATTGATCAACGAGGTTAAATAATCATCCATGCGTGAAATTATTTTCGATACAGAAACCACGGGCTTTGATCCCTTTAACGGCGATCGTTTGGTGGAAATTGGCTGTGTCGAGGTGGTCAATCTGCTGCCGACGGATAATAATCTGCATCAATATATCAACCCGGAACGGGATGTACCGGCCGGGGCGGTGGAAATTCACGGCCTGACCACTGAATTTTTACAGGACAAACCCACTTTTCTGGAATCTGCCACAGAATTTGTTGAATATGTCGGCGATGCCAAGCTGGTGGCCCATAATGCCGAATTTGATATGAAATTCATCAACTGGGAACTGGAGAATGCGGGTCTGAAACCTTTTCCCAAAAGCCAGTTTGTTGATACGCTGGCCATCGCAAGACGCAAATTCCCCGGCGCGGGTAATTCCCTCGATGCGCTCTGTAAACGTTTTGGCGTGGATAATACCAACCGTGTGAAGCACGGCGCACTTTTGGATGCGGAACTTTTGGCAGATGTTTATCTGGAATTGATGGGCGGCCGTCAGCGGGGTTTGATGCTGGCCTCTGATGACGCAGAAGGTTCCGGTGAAAATGCTGACAGCCTCAAAACCCTGGCCCGTGAATTTCGTCCGGCCCGGCCTCATAACGCGTCGGCCGAAGAACTGGCCCGCCATGCGGCTTTCCTGAAAGGTCTGAAAGACCCGTTGTGGGCACAAAATAACGAATAGACATAAAAAAAGGCCCCTCGAATTAAGGAGCCTTTTAAATTTGATCCCAAAAAATGGACTTAGTTGACTGTCACATCTTCTTGTGGTTGGGCTTGTTCCTGAGCGGCTTTCATTTGTTGCTGATAAAGCGCAGCAAAATCGATTGGCTCCAGCATCAATGGTGGGAAACCACCGTCCCGTGTGCAGTCAGCAACAATGCGACGGGCAAATGGGAACAGCTGGCGTGGGGCTTCGATCATCAGGAAAGGTTGTAAATAATCCTGGGGTACGTTTTTCGCACCGAACAGACCGGAATAAACCAGTTCCACTACAAACGCGGTGTCTTCACCGGATTTTGCCGTGGCGTTGATTTTCAGGTCCACTTCAAAAACTTCTTCGGCAACCTGTTTGGCATTCAGGTTCACATTGATGTCCATGGCTGGCTTTTCCTGAGACAGCTTTTGCAATGTTTGAGCCGGTGTTGGGTTTTCAAAGGACAGATCTTTAATATATTGACCTAAAATTCCTACTTGAACCTGAGCAGCTTGTTCCGTGGCAGCTTCGGCTGCTTCAGCTACGTCTGCAGTTTCATTTTCTTTGTTTTCAGTTTCGTCTGACATTAATCATTCCCAATAATGTATTTCTTCTTTCAAAAACGTGTCTGGCTAACATGTATTTTGTACAAGCACAAGCCACAGAATCCCAAAAGACCTTTAATTTGCCTAAAATAACGATGTTTTTACGGCTTGAAGCTGTTATTTGGGAATATTGGGGCTGATTTCAATCAGCGATCGTCATTTTTTGGCAACTTGGACGGATCTTTATTTATCTCCGTGTCAGAGTCTTCGTCGTCCTGGGTGGTATATTCACCATCAATGGTCTGGCCCGGCTTGGTCCCATATTTCATATCATGGGCCCGCAAATGATCATCGGCGGTGCCGGTTTGAAAAGAAAAATTACCAGCCACTAAAATATGCCTGCTCAAAAAACGTCTGATGGGGGTGATGGCCAACAGTAATGCCGCACTGTCGGTCAGAAAACCGGGCATCAAAAAGAACAGACCTGCGATGGCTAGGAAAAGCCCCTGAGCGATTTCTTCGGCCGGGCTGATGCCCTGGGCCATATTTTCTTTTAAGCGTCTGAGGACATCAAAGCCTTCGAGCCGGATCAGATAGATACCTAAAAAGGCCGTGATCACGGTCAGGAAAAAAGCGTTCCATCCGCCAATCATATTTCCGACCTTCAGGAAAACCAGAAATTCAAAATAAGGAACGGCCAATATACATATTAAAATCAGCAGGGGCATTGGTATCTTCTATTTTCGTTTTATTCAGCCTCAATTGGGCTTATAGTGGCGATGAGCAGGACACAAATCAAACTATTTTCTGTCATCATTCGTACAACATATAGGATATGGTGAGCCTTTCTGCCAGACACAGGCGTATTTGCGGGCAATATTTTTCGATGAAATACGCATAAAATAAGGTAAAATGGCAAAACAGACTAAAATTTGATTTGTTCGACACTAAATAATCATATTATGTGGTTACGACTTAAGACACCTTGAATAAAATAACGGAAAAATAATGGATAGTGGTTCTGATAACTTTTTGCTGATTGTGTTGGCTTTTGTGGCCGGGTTTATTTTGCTGCAGCTCCATCGGGTGTTGGGCAAGAAAACCGGTTATGACGGGTCTGATGAAAAAGATGAAAATCAGGCTTATGGCCGTCGCAGCACCAATCACCGTGATCAGGCGGAAGAAACTGATAATGTGGTAACATTGGACGGCGATCATTATGAACAACGTCCGGAACGTGATTATCATGTGGGTGTGAAACCGGATTCCCCGTTTTATGAACCTCTGAAACAAATCCGCCAATATGATCGTGATTTTTCCCTCAGCAACTTTATGGATGGGGCTGAAC
>Ga0207422_1002674_pt1 | contig 22270 bp, 30 predicted proteins | sample MarCyaLeptolynsp_FD_187757 | JGI IMG/M metagenome (GOLD analysis project Ga0207422, IMG submission 187757) | Marine cyanobacterial communities from Panama - species 1 Leptolyngbya sp. (SPAdes) | ecosystem: Environmental > Aquatic > Marine > Unclassified | place: Panama: Panama City | collected... | reverse complement strand
TGTAGAAAAAAATATTAAGCAGGGGATACCATTAAAGTCCATGACCAAACACATATTAAATTTATATCAGGGAATTCCCGGTGCGAAAAAGTGGCGACGTCATCTCAGTGAGAATATGCACAAACCAGATGTAGGGGTTGATCTTATATACCAAAGTTTGGAAAAAATTTATTAATGTGTGCGTGCAAACTTCTCTGCCCAAGCAGGAAGTTTGTTTAACTTTTTTAATTCATTTAGGTCGTCGATAGTATCAATATCATGTACGGTTTCTAATAGATGTATTCTTTTAGATTTTTTTCTACTTACGTAGAGGGTTTGATTTAATACATCAGGTGTACTCCAGGCAATATTTTCAAATATAAACTTGCATGGCTTTTTCATCCCAATCAAACAATAGCCTCCATCCTGAGTTGGTCCAAGCGTAATATCATTTTGACCAGTTAGTAAGTCAAAAGCCGTTTCTATAGATTGTATAGAAAGTTGTATACAGTCAGAACCTATCAAAATAACACGTTGCGCATATTTGAGTTCTTGGGTAATTGCATGGTGCATACGCATACCCAAATTATTACCGTATTGTTGCTTGCTTTTTATTCCAAGCGAAGGTGAAGGTGAGTTATGTGCTGTAGTGTATGTGACAAAATTATACTTATTAGAATGTTTGAGTTGTCTAAGAATGTTTGTCGTAAGTGACTTATGCAACTCCAGACATTCACGATGATTCAAGTCAGGCCATAAGCGTGTTTTAACACGGCAAATTTTTGGAAACTTAGTAAACAGGATAACTGTATTTTGTTTGCGCACGTTCTAACGATAATAGAGTTGATAAAGTTTTTTGGGAGACACACCAAAAAAATACATTAATCTAAATGACCACATTTTAATGATTGTTTTAATCACACCATGACTAGACCAATAACGCGCTGAAGTAATTACAGGTTTTTTGATTACTTTGGCTCTGCCATGGTGTTTCTTCAAAGTTGCCGATAAAAATATATCTTCCATTAAAGGATGATCTGCAACATCTGAAGAATATGTTAAAAATTCATCTTTTCTAACAAACATGGCCTGATCACCAGTAGCAATACTGGTCATTTTAGAGCGCAGATTCATCGTAAATTGGATAATCTTGAGCATAGCCTTATCAGAATTTAACTGCACACAGAAATGACCCCAAACACAATCATTTAAAGCTTCATTAATTAATTGCTCAAATTCAGTTGGCAATTGAGTATCTATATGCAAGAACAAAACATAATTACAGTCACTCGGGACATTAATTACGCCAAAACTAATTTGCGCGCCACGTCCGGGTTGCGGTGAGGTAATGACTTGTAACTCGTGTTGCTTTAACAGTTCTACTGTTTGATCAGAGCTATTGCCATCAACAAAAATGATAGGCGCCTGTGCATTTAGCCTTAATAATGACTCGATTTGCTTACGTATGGTTTCTTGTTCATTGAAAACAGGAATAACAATGCAGAGGCTGTTTCTGGTCACGAATGATGGATATGTATTGGTAGGATATCTTTAATTTAACATAATATACATTATGCGAACTTAAATAGTATATTTAATTATCTATGCTCTGGATTATTGTGCCACGTTTGAACTGTATTTTAGGCAAAACTTAACTATGTCTTTGTTCGGGAAAATATGAACTTCAAACCAACAATAATGAACTAATTTGTTAATCAAGGTTAATAAAGGCAAAAATATGCAACTCGATGAGCTGACTGCAGATCAAAAGAAACTCTGGTCGCGGGTTGACGCGCTTTGGCAGATGTCCCTGTCTCAAGACACCGCGTCTGTCAGTTCTGCTCTACATTCGGATTATTCGGGTTGGGTCACCGGCCAGGATAAACTTCACGAGCGCGAAGCGGCTATCGCTTCAGTGGGACCATCTTCCCCGCGTACCCTGAACTATGAGCTGCAACCTTTGGGCGTCAACATTTTCGACGGCATCATTGGCGTTGTTCATTACAAGTACACGGCTGAAATCGAGTCTGGAACAAACTCTTCAAAAAGCGTCTCTGGTCGTTGGAGCGAAGTGTACCTCCAGAAGAACGGTGAATGGATAATGCTTTCCGTAAGTGGTGGTCCGGACGGTGAGCGTTGAGATGAACCTTGAATCATAGTGCAAAATCGGGCCAATTTGAAAATTGGCGTCCCCAACAGAGTACACGAATGGAGAACACCGGCTAAAGATACCTTTCAATCTCCGAATTATCCTTCCCAAAAACGCGGCATAATCATATGTCACATCCAATATTAGGAGATTATTATGAGTAAAATCAAAGAAGTAAAAAAGTATCTTAAAGAAAATTCTCTAGCAGAAGAGTATCTGTCGGAACAAGCCGATTTAATTAACTGTATCACAGCCTGCGCTAACGCCATGATAAACGAGGCTGGAACTACAAATAATGAACGTCAGATGCTGGGTTTATCTTCGACGATTAGCCATTTAAATATCCAGGGTGGGCACTATCTGGAGCTAATAAGAGCTGAACTAGGCCTAAGCAAGTAAATAAAAATCAAAAAGGCGGTCTATTAGGCCGCCTTACTTATCTACATGTCCCCTCACCTACGCCTTTATCCGCCATAGTCTCACCCTTGAATTAGTTTAACGAGTAAACAATGTCATTCTGAATATCAGTTACCAAATCAACTGTTAGTTACAGTTTACAAATATTGCTAAAATGCTGAGGTTATTATTGATATGCAAATCTATATAAGAGAATGCTAATTCAACTATTCAGATCAAGAGCCTCCATATGGTTACCATTATTAAATGGCCTGAGAATATCCTATGGATCTCATTGAACTCATAAAAAACGAATATCTTTCAATAATTTTTGGTGGCCTTGGTGGAATATCGACTGCTTTCTTCACACAAAAAATACTTAATAAACGAGGAAAGTTCACTTATTTCGTAGCACATAATCGAGTAGGTGTATCAACTCAAGATGAAGTTTTTGGAGATGTATCCGTAACCTGGAATGAAAGAGTTGTTGATCATCTTTTTCTATCAACCATAGAGTTGAGTAATGAAAGTCTAAATGATTACGAGAATGTAGTTATTCAAACTTATACTAACGACACCAAACTTCTTACAGAATCTACACAAGTACTTGGTACACCTAATATCTTGCAATGGACTGACGAATACAATGGAAAATTGCATGTTGAAAAAGGAAAAGACCCAACTGATACACAATTGAACATTTATAGAGGACAGAGAGAATATTTAATCCCTGTATTTAACAGGGGACAAAAAATAAATATTACTTATTTAAACGCTGCGGAATCATCAGAGACTCCACATATTTGGCTTTCTGCGACAATAAAAGGTGTTAAGGTAAAATTTCAAGAGCCGGAGGTACTGGTTTATGGTGTTTCACGTTTAAGAGCAGCATTGGTTGGTGTTATTTTAGGGTTGTTCTTATTGGTTCCATTAGTTTTGTACATATCAAATAATTGGATAGTTGCATCGATAGCATTATTTTATGGCTTTATTGTTGTAGCACCTGGAGTATTTATCATAAAGAGTTACCAAAGACTTCGAAATTTAATTGGTGGCTAAATCAGCAATAAATCACTCAACTTAACTACTATCATATGAATATTATGCTTCCAAAATATAAAGACATAATGGATCTTATAAAAAAGGTGCCACATTAGAGGCGCAACAAAAAATTATGGAACTTAGAGAAGCAGCAATTGAACTACAAGATGAAAATTACGAACTGAAGCAGAAAATAAAAGAACTTGAAGCGGAATTAGCGACAAAACAAGAAGTAGTATGGGAAAAACCAAGTTACTGGTTAATTAAAGATAAAGTTAAAGATGGCCCTTTTTGTCAAATATGTTACGACGTTGATAACAAATTAGTTAGACTGCAAGGCGGGAAAAATGATTTTTGGAAATGTAACTCTTGTAAGTCTTCATACAGAGGACCGACGTATGTTAAACCTGATTTAAGAATTCCAAATAGACGTGACAGAATTTAAGTATGAATGTAATTCTAGATACAAATATATATGACTTACTAAGAGAAGATAATATCACTAGAAAGTTGATTTCAACTTCTATCCTATCAAATAAATTAACCATCATAATGCCAAGGTCGGTTTCTGAAGAGTTATTTAAATCCCCATTCAAGAGAATACCAAATTATTTTCCGATTAAGCATGTAGGTAATACAGTTGGTAACGTAAATATGGCAGTTTGTGATTCGATTGGAAGCGGAAATACATATAAAGAACACAAAGGCAATTCAAAGAATATAAATGATGCCTACATCAGTGATGCGGCCTGTTATTATGCTAATTGGCTAATCTCTGAAGACAAAAGACTTCTGAAAAGAAATTCATTGCTTTGCGAAAGAGTCGTCTCCATGAAATATAATAGATTCATAAAAAAACTAAAAGAGCTGTAGTTAATGGCATATAACATCACACAATATTGTTGTCATAGATAGTTACATGGAAAATTTAATCATTGGTTTATTATTGGCAGCAGTTAGCGGTATAACTTTCATCGCTTATAAGCACCCTGAGCTCTATCAAAAAGAATTCAGCCCTAAGATTCTCAATTCTGCTCTTTTGGTGTTAGGTTTTGCCGTAATTTATGAGATGGGTTACGGAGCTGCTATTTATGAGTTCTCACTGCATTTAGCTAATTCTGATAACCCTAAAATACATGAAATACTGGAATCAAGGGGAGTAAACGAATACGTTTTTGTAGCTGCACTGGCTGCGGCAATATACAGCGGTTTCCTAACATGGCTTGCAAACCATATGAAAAGTGAAAATACAGATAGTTCAGATAACTAACATAAATATCACTGATTTTACCTGAGTATCAACAATGGAAATAATAATTGGTTTATTAGTAATTGCAGTTGCTTTCTTTATATATGTAAATATCAATAAACCAAATTCTGCATCTAATAAGAAAAGCTCAAAGCAATCAAAAGAAGAAAAGATTTTAAATGAAAATTATGAATGGATGAATGAGCGATGGAATCAAGCAAAAAAAGAAAAAGCATCTGGTGAGCCATCATCCTTTCCTGCTTGGTTTTTTGACGATGTTACTGATAGCCAACTAGAAGTAATAGAAAGAATTGGCTTAACACTTTCAGGTGGTAAGCCTACGAAAGGTGAAGCGTCGGATATTATCGGACTATTTGAACCTATAGAAGAAAGAAATGAAGAAATTTTAAAATTTTTTAAAGTCCCATTTAATAATATGAACCAATCTAAAGGCCGTCATGAAGTAGACAAATTATTCCGAAATACAGAAAATTTAGAAAAATGGAATAATAGGCCTGCATCCGCAATGCAAAAAGAATGTTATAAATTTTTCGGATTAAAAATATCTAAAGGTTTAAAGCATAATGATGCCCAAAAATATATTTCTGATTATTTGGACGAATTATCTGAAAAAGACGAGTTGAAAATAGATGAATGGGAAGCATATCAGGATATATACGAAGAGATTAATGACCCTGATTTCCGTGAAGATTATGAGATAAAGAAAATTAGTTTATCACTTTATAGAAATATAATTAATAAACTTAAAGACGAAGGCAAGTCTACACTTGACCTAGCTGATGATCTTGATGCTGTCGTAGATAAACTAATTGAAGAAAAACCAGAAATTCAAAAGACTAGCAAATATTAATCAGATTAAGATGTATGAAAAAAATGATAGAAATACCAGTTATCCAACCAAATATAAATTTGGACTTATTGATAAATAACTTAAAAAAAATTCCTGAAATTGAAGACCCAGAAGAATTTGTTTTAGACCAGCTTATTCATGGATTATATATCGAATATGAAGACACTGTTGCAGTTGAACCTTTTTTAAATGCATTAAAAAGCTCAGGCGTAACATTTAAGTTTTGTGATGAGTCTACTGGCAATAACAAAGCATAGGAACGATATTTGTGCGTAATTTATATCTTAAATATATATTTTCTGACAAAATAAATACACACGTATCAGCCAGTACGTGTCCCTACCCCAAAGCCCTGTGTTAATGCAGGGCTTCCCAAGATTAAATGTTGAAATCAGTACGCATATATTTCATGAATATTTTCGGCATGTCATCTAATAAATCTTGAAAAAACTCAAGGTGTTCTTCATCTTTACTTGAGCATTCTTGGTAATCTTCATCGCTAAGATTTCCACGTTCCATTTTTCCACGCGCTAAAAACCAATCAATTGAATGATCAGTAACTGATTTGCATAGTTTTTCAATCTCCAAATCGAATAAAAATTCTGCTCCACGGCTAGCACTTAAAAACGTTCTATACATTTCTTTATCTAACTTACCATCTAAAATAGCGGATGCAGCATACCCGCTAAGCGCTTCGTAAAGAGGCCAACGTTTTTCGAACATATCCAAGTTTTTTCTAAACCTAGCTAATTCCTTTTCGTGTTCAAATCTCTGATTTTCCAGATTAACATCATGTTGATGCCGCTGGTGCATTAAATACCATTGCGCTCCAGTAATTATTACACCTGCGATACCGATTGCTAAACCAAAAATAACTTCCATACTGCAATCCTAATTGAAAGCTTTACTTTAAGTGATTTCTGGACATTGCGGGATAAAAACCAATCTAACAAATATAGAAAATGTAGTAAGCCAAAATACAAGATTTGGCACTCCTAACTCTAACAGTGCATCACTTCGATACAATAGAGACCAATAACCTGGCCTAACAATTTTTTTTAAGAGATCGCTATAACTCACAGAAGAAATAGATATACCACTTCCATAACCACCGAATGTTCCTTCGATATGCTTAACGTTAATTTTTAATGATAGTTTATTATCCTGTGAAGAAAGAACTCCTCTTTCAATATCAAAAGTTGCCTTTTGAACCTCGCCAACTTGTTGAATTATGTTTCTCATATTTGCATCGCCTGATGTGTTATTCATATGTTCTTTAAGCATATCCATTAGAATCGGCATTATTCGTTCATCATGCTTTATTTTAGACCATATAAACTTATTACTTTGATTGAAAAAGAAATCGTAGGGCAATTTAGCTTGATCAAATCTAAAATAGAAATACAAAAATATTAAAACAACTGAGACTAAAACTACTTCACCATATTGAATTCTTAGACTGTTTCCACCCACCCACAATCCTTCGGGCAAACAACCACCAGCTAAACAGTAAATTGTTATAAAAATTCCTAATGTAAATGCGTTTCTTCTTCGTTTTGAGAAATTTTCGTACGAGATTGAACCAGTAGTTTCATACTCCTTGTACATTTTCTCGTATGTAGGTGTTTGTATCATTTTTTATAGATAGAGTAAGCTAAAAACAATTTGAATCAATCAATGTCAATTGCTTTCTTCTGCCATTCCCAAAGGTTACCAAGGAAATCATTTTTCCGTTGTTCCCGTTTTGCAATAATCTTTTCACGAATTATGTCTGCACTGGATTGATGCGTTGCGTATAGGTTCTTTCCATGCTCTCGACGTATGCGAGCTATTTCTAGGAACTCATCCAAACGATTTTCAGCGTAATAACGGTTAGCCGTATAAATACCAATCGCGTTTGCGATTTGAATAGGATCATCAAGCACGTCACCTACCCTATGATCAATTGGTAAAGTAAAGGCATGATCATAGCTATTAACAGCTACATCTCGATTCCACATCAAACCTATACGTCGTTGCAATTGCATCTCTGTCAAATTGCAAGCTAAGCAGATATCAATTATTTCCAAATTTGAATGCAGTGATGCGCTAGACACCATAAGTGTTTGAATCTTCCGAGTTTTTAAATCAACACATCTATTATAAATGGTGATGCACAATGTATCCATGAATACAACATTTTATAGCTCAAAAGATGCAGCTAGGTTAGTCAACGTCGATAAGCGGACACTGAAATCTTATGTGGACAAGGGTGTAATTACACCAATGACAGATTCGTTAGGGCGTCGCTTATATACCGAGGACGATATAAATACTGCTATAGAACATGCAAATAAATATAAGTACCGCTCCTCAGTAGCAACCAGATAATGGAGCCAAATATAAAGGCATTTTTGGATGAACTTGCAGCAATTATATTAGCTGAATGGAAAGAAAATCATTGTGCCAAACAAGCGTGTTCGACTAACAGGGAAAGGAAAATCAGATCAATTTCTTGCAATACCGATGAAGATACTTAATCACGATAACTTTTCAAAACTATCGCCTTATGCTGTCAAGTTATTGCTTGATATAGGGTCGCAATATTCAGGATTTAATAACGGCCATATGCAAGCAACTTGGTCTTTTATGAAAAAGAAAGGTTGGGTATCACGTGACACGTTAAACAAGGCTAAAAAAGAGTTATTAAACTGCGGACTTATCATGCGAACAAAAGTTGGGGGCTATCGTCGCCCTGCTCTGTATGCTCTGACGTTTAAATCTATTGACGATCGAGATGATGTACTGGATGTAAAAGCTACTAACAGTGCACCAGGTGCTTGGAAATCTCCTGACCAGTATGAGGACCCCTATAAAAATGCCTATCAATTTTTACAGTAAACAAAAAAAATTAACACGGTACGCGTGTCACATTAGCACGCCTCACGTGTTAATTAAGTCTTTATTAACACGTCTCACGTGCCAATTATTAAGAAATAACACGCCACACGTGCCAATTAAGCCACTTTTTTGCCTTCAATTAACACGCCTGGCGTGGCTATCTATATTTACCATGTGTAGGGAGAGTTACTGTGGCTGGCAATAAATATTATGGAGCATTGTTTAAGAACTCATACAAACAAAAGGATTCTCACCCTGATTACTGTGGTGATTTAACAATTGGTGGGATCAAATATGAATTGGCAGGCTGGAAGAAACAGACTAAGGATAACCAGGTTTATTTATCACTTTCTGCTAAACCTTCTGAAAACACTAACCAGAATCAAACTGCACAATCACAAGTAAGTGACCCTTTTGATGATGATATTCCCTTTTAACTTGGACAAAAGTGTTAACACATGAACAAAGAAAAAATAGTTGCAAAAGCACTTGTTGAGAAAACCTTGATTTTCTTAAAAAATTTGGGAATTACGGTTAAGACCCCATGGAGACTAAATAACTTTTTTACCAAGACAAGTGTATGAAAGTATTAATAAAACACCTAAATCAGGGTGCTAAGATTAAGTATGCAAAAGTCACAATTAAATAATCGTATTTATGACAATGGACGATCCAGAAAACGCACAAAAATTGAAAAGACTAGTCCAAGTAATGGTCGAATAAGCAATGTGAAATTCTCTGTTGGTATAAAAGCTACTAACATTAAGAATTACTCATTTAATAAAAGATCATGGGAATACAAGCTTCTGACAGAGCATATGAGTACCTTAAAAACATTGCTAAATAAGCATCCAAATAGCTTAGAATTAGAATTAATAGAACAAGCCGCTTTCACTAAATTACTTTATGTAGTGACACGACATGAAGTCGTTAAACGAGGCCAATTTTCAGAGGAAGGTAATTTGCGTGGCTGTGTAGCTTACTTACTTCGCCTACAGCGAGAATTAAGAGATATTCATCAACAATTAGATATCAAAATTTCTGAAAATAAAAAATTACTAAAATCTGATAATACGAAAGAAACAGCAGTTGAAGAATTCATAAGAGTGATGAATCTACATATGCCCAAAATGATCGAAGGAAAAGTATAATAGTGAGAGCCGCAGTCTATTGTCGTAAAAGCACATCAGAATCTGATGCCACTCAACAAGAAGATAAATCTGTTGTTGTTCAAAAGAATGATTGCTTAAGCTATATAAATAACAAGAATTGGAACATAAGTCTTCAACATATTTATATTGATGACGCAATCTCAGGCGGTGAATTCGCAAATCGCCCTGCATATCGCGACTTGCTTCGCTCACTATCTGAATTCGATATCGTTGTATGTACAGAGAATTCTCGTCTCGGTCGACAATTTCTGGAATCTAGTGAATGGCTTAAAGAGTTTGCCTATAACAATGTAAAAGTCGCTTACGTGCGTGATAATCACATCATTGACCCACGCGACAATTATGACCAATTAATCACATCATTTGAAAATTTCGCCTCAGCTGAATATAGACATAAATGTAAAATCAATACACGCGCTAAAATGAAATCACGCTTTATACAAGGACAGCATTGCGGTGGACGCGTTTATGGCTACTTTGCAGTACATATAGGCAAAAATGGTCAACGGATAAAATTTATTAAAGGACAAAATTACATTCCTAGTGAAGAACGTTCTCATGTCGAACTAGAAATCAATGACACGGAAGCTAGCGTCATCAAAAATATTTTTTTAATGTTTAGTCATGACTATAGTCAAACTAAAATTGCAAAAGTACTTAATAGAAATGACCAGGCATTATTAGATAAATATTTTGATGGTGTTTCCCCTCCACCTCCACGTGGTGGTAAATTAGGTTGGTCCCCTTCAACTGTTAGATCTATATTACTTAATGAAAGGTATATCGGAAAAGCTGTGTGGGGTCGTTACCGAAATGAAGATCGCCATGGTCAAGTGCGTGTGAGAGTAAAACAATCTGACTCTAATGAAATCATTGAATATCAAAACGAGTCATTGCGCATCATTGATCAAGCAACTTGGAAGGCTGTTCAAAAACGATTTATGTCAGCAAGTAAACAATATTTGCGTGCCAATAACGGTACTTTATTAAGTCGACCTCATCACAAGCGACAGGCACGTTATTTACTTTCTGGCGTGTTGAGATGCCCACAATGTAGTAACAATTTTGTTGCCACACGTGCTGGCAGTAATAAGAAGCACGTATACATGTGTGCAACACACAACAAACGGGGAAAATCAATTTGTGGACATAATGTCCAAGTCCCTCAAAAACTTGCAGATCAGTCAATCGTTAATGAGATTAAGCAGCTAATCCGCAATTCTGAGCACCGTAATTATCTAATTAAAGAAACTCGCCGACAGTTTCTGCAAGAACAAAAAAATAGCCCTGATAAAATTGTCATAATGAAAAAGGAGCTTGCATCACTGGAAAAGCAACAACATCACCTTGTCAATGCGATAACCGATGCTGGCCCGTTAGAATCAATAATCAGTCGACTCAAACAAGTTGAACAAAAAATAGATCAACTACAATTCACTTTAAGTGATATAGAAAAGTCATCTGTTACTAATATTGAGACTTTAAATTCGCTGACGGAATTTTCGAAGCAATGTGCTGACGATATAACGGAATTACTGACTAAACACACGACTCGGGCTAACCAGGCCTTAAAGAAATTATTACCCAATGGATTAAATGTAGAACGAGATAAAAATGACCAAATTTGTTTTACGGGTCAAGGAGATATGTCAGGTATCTATGTCTTAGGCGGGGTGTTCCCCCAAATGGCGTCCCCAAGGGGATTCGAACCCCTGTTGTCGCCGTGAAAGGGCGATGTCCTAGGCCTCTAGACGATGGGGACAAATTGAATCGCTGAATCGTAGAGAACACTGTTCTTCAACAGTGCTTATGGGCCGCGAACATTACGTTAAAACAGGCACTTATGTCAAGCACACTCATTATTTAAGTCCTGACACAGGGAAATATCTACCTCATCGGGAAATCTCTGAATTTAAGCCATAATTTAAGTAAACTTCTGATCATAAGCCTATTCTAACTTTCATATTATGATCAGCATTGCTCAACAACTGCCTGGAATTTTGCAGCGCAACACTACGCTGTTGCCGCGCATATTGAGCTATGTATTAGTAGTACTAATTGCTATTAGCTCAGCCAAACTAGTATGGAGCTTATTTTCAGGCAATGATGATACAAATGTAGCCCAAACCGGAGCTACTACTAATGCACCAAAACTTGTTAAGCCCCCACCCCCTAAACCTGATTATGGTTCCCAGATTGCACGTCTTCACCTTATGGGTAAAGCGTCGGTTGCCGATAGTACTGTTTTGGTTGATAAAAATGCGCCCGATACTTCATTAAATTTAACCTTGAGTGGAGTGTTAGCAACAGGTGCTGGAGAGGGCTTTGCAATTATTCAAAATGAAACCAAAAAACATAAGTTTTATCAAATAGATGAAGAGATTACTTCAGGTGTAACATTACATTCAGTTTTCCCTAATTATGTGTTGCTAAGCCGGTCTGGGCGTACCGAGAAACTATCGCTACCTAAGGCATCAAAAAATGGATTTAATACTAACAACACGGCCAACCTGCCCGTTAACACCACGCTCAATAATTCAGGCAGACCGAGTCCTGCTTCTGGTATTCGATCGGCTTCGGCAAGTGCAAACTCATCTGCGACACCTTCTCTAGCTACATTGAAACAGCAATTGACTAAAAATCCATCATCACTAGCTAAGTATATTTCTATAAGCAGCGCTAACGATGAAGAAACCGGCAAATTTATGGGCTACAGGGTAAAACCTAACGGCAATTCTACCGAGCTGTTTGATGAATTGGGCCTGATGGAGAATGACGTCATTACCGCAATTAACAAAATTGAGCTAGATAACCCTAATAAAGCGACTCAGGCATTCCAGAAACTAGTTAGTGCATCTGAGCTACAAATGACCGTTATGCGTGCAGGCAGCGAGATCACTTTACTTCATAACCTAGAATAGACCACTTATTCGCATATCCACACAAACATTACATATGTATTCGATAATCTACTGTTAGCACGTTAGTTTAGCGAGTATTTAGGTCGAAATTCCCATAGAATATATTTGATGATCGAAAATAAAATGATGACGAGAATGATCAAATTTAACAAGGATAGGTACATAACATCCCCTATTCTTGCGTTTGTACTGCTCTTAAGTTGTATTTTTTCGAGTACTTCATTTGCCGAAACCGGTGTCACTCTTAACCTCAAAGACGCGGATCTACAATCATTTATAGAGACTGTCGCAGAGATTACCGGTAAAAACTTTGTAATTGACCCACGTGTAAAAGCAAAAGTAACCGTAGTGTCTGCCCGTCCTATGGATAAGAAAGAAATCTACGAAGTTTTTCTATCCGTGCTTCAGGTACATGGCTTTGCCACAGTTGAAGTAGGTGAAGTGATTAAGATTTTACCTGACGTCAATGCTAAACAGGGTGCCGGATCAGTAGTAACGAATGCTTCTGGTTCAAAGGGAGATGAACTCGTCACTCGTGTCATAGAAGTAGACAATGTTGCGGCGGCTCAATTAGTACCTATCTTGCGTCCATTGGTGCCACAACAAGGTCATTTAGCTGCCTACCCTGGCAGCAATATGCTAGTGATATCAGATCGAGGTGCAAATATTGCCCGGCTTGAAAAAATTATCCGCAAAATAGATCAACCGGACGCACAAGAAATTGAAGTCATTCCCCTGCAACATGCGTCAGCAAGTGAAGTTGTCCAAATATTAAATTCTCTTAAGACAGCCAATCCCCAGTCAGCTCAGACTCCAGGTGCACCAACATTGGCAGCGGATGAAAGAACAAACAGCATTTTATTATCTGGTGACAGTGCCGCACGTGTGCGTATTCGCGGTTTAATTGCACATCTAGATACACCTATTGAAGGTACCGGTAATACCAGAGTGGTATATCTACACTATGCTTCCGCCGAAGAAATCGCTCCTATTCTACAAGGTGTTTCTGACTTTGAAGATGCTGAAGGTAATACTTCTCCAGGTACATCTAATAATGAAATTAATATTCAGGCTGATGAAACTAATAACGCATTAATTATTACTGCGCCCCCTGCCCGCTTTGATAGCTTACGCAGAATTATTAGCCAGTTAGATGTGAGACGTGCACAAGTATTAGTAGAAGCGGTGATTGCTGAAGTCTCCAATGACCTTACTAAAGAATTAGGTGCGGAAGGTTTTATTATTCCTTCGGATGGTGAAACAGGCCCTGCAGCTGCCTCAATCAACTCAGGTAATATTTTATCGTTACTTACAGATGGTATCAGTACTGGCGCAGGTTTAGCTGGCCAAGGTTTAAACCTGGGTGGTGCTGACCTAGAAGGTGCAACCCAATGGGGCATATTATTGAGAGCATTAGAATCAGATGCATCAACAAATATTCTCTCTACACCTACATTAGTTACACTGGATAATGAAGAAGCTGAGATAGTTGTTGCACAAAATGTTCCGTTCATTACAGGACAATTTACTAATACAGGCAGTGGTACAGATTCCGCAGTGAACCCGTTTCAAACCATTGAACGTCAAGACGTAGGTATTACATTAAGAATTACTCCTCAAATTAATGAGGGAGATAGTGTAAGGCTGACCATTGAACAGGAATCATCAAATATATCCAGCTCAAGTATTGCTTCAGATATTATTACTAATGAAAGAAGAATTAGTACATCAGTGATGGTGGATGATAATGAAATATTAGTTTTAGGTGGCTTAACTCAAGACGATTATCGAGATACCGTAACGAAAACACCACTATTAGGTGATATCCCATTGCTTGGTAATTTATTTCGTTCCACATCAACCACTAAAACCAAGCAAAACCTTATGGTGTTTATCCACCCAGTTATTTTGCGTGATGGAAGCAGCTCAACCTTAGCTACGGAAACAAAGTATGATTATCTGCGTGCACGTCAATTAGAATCTAAAATTGAAGACCGCGGTTTAATTAAAGATAATTTTGCCCGCTTCCCTGATCTTAATGATTTGGTGACTCAGTTACCTGAGAAGGTGCAAAATCCTCCACCAACATCAAATAGTGATTTGCAGCTGCAAGCGCCGAGTTCAACTAAGTAAAGTTAACCATGGCAACATCATTAGAAACACGCCGCCCTCCTTATAGTTTTGCTAAACGCCATGGTGTGTTAGTAGGTAATGAAATTAATGGTCGCATTATTGTTTTTCAACGACCTAATGTGAAAATGAATGCAATCAAAGAAATCCAGCGCTTCCTGGGTGCACCGATTGCATTTAAATCTCTTGAAAAAGAAGAGTTTGATGAACTGTTAACTAAAGTTTATGACAGTGGTGCTGATGGTTCGTTAGCCATGATGGAAGATCTGGGTGACGACCTGGATTTAGAAAGTCTCGCAGATTCAATTCCGGAACCTCAGGATTTAATGGAAGCAGACGATGATGCACCTATTATTCGCTTATTGAATGCATTATTGACTCAAGCTGTGCGTGAAAATGCGTCTGATATTCATATTGAAACCTTTGAGCAACGTTTATCTATTCGTTTGCGAGTTGATGGTGTACTTAGAGAAGTGTTACAGCCACCAAAGAATACCGGTGTACTCATCGTTTCACGTATCAAAGTAATGGCGAATTTAGACATTGCTGAAAAAAGATTACCTCAGGATGGCCGCATTTCATTACGTGTTGCTGGCAGACCTGTAGACGTACGTGTATCCACGTTACCATCAGGGCATGGCGAACGTGTAGTAATGCGTTTACTTGATAAACAAGCTGGACGTTTGGATCTCTCTCACCTTGGTTTGACTGAGGATTTACACACCAAGTTAAACAATACAATCACTAAGCCGCATGGCATTATCCTGGTCACTGGCCCGACTGGTTCAGGGAAAACAACAACTTTGTATGCATCCCTTAGTGAACTAAACACATCATCACGCAATATCCTCACAGTTGAGGACCCAATCGAATATTTTCTTGATGGTATTGGCCAAACCCAAGTGAATAATAAAGTTGATATGACATTTGCACGCGGGTTACGTGCCATCCTGCGTCAGGATCCAGATGTTGTCATGGTAGGTGAGATTCGTGACCTGGAAACAGCTCAAATTGCTGTGCAAGCAAGTTTAACGGGGCATTTAGTTTTTTCTACTTTACATACCAATACTGCAGTTGGTGCTATTACGCGTATGCGTGATATGGGTGTCGAACCCTTCTTGCTTGCATCAAGTTTGTTAGGTGTACTGGCGCAACGCTTAGTACGCGTGTTATGTAATGATTGCAAAGAGCCCCATACTGCAAACTCTATGGAGTACGAACAATTAAACCTGGCCCAATTTGGTTCCGGTGCAACTGAAGCACCAACTATTTACTCCGCGAAAGGTTGCCCAAGTTGTAATCATAGTGGTTATGTAGGTCGCACAGGTATTTATGAATTTATCACTCTCGATAATACTTTCCGCAGCATGATTCACGACATTGGCGCAGAACAAGAGTTAGAAGAATACGCAAGAAAACTGTCACCAAGTATTCGCCAGGATGGCATCCGCTTAGTGTTACAAGGTAAGACCACACTTGAAGAAGTGATGCGAGTCACGCGAGAAAATTAAGCAGTAATTTATCATGCCTGCTTTTGAATACAGTGCTCTAGATGATGTAGGACGCCAAAAAAAAGGTGTCATCGAGGGCGACAGCCCTAAATCTGCTCGACAGTCATTACGTTCACAAGGATTAACACCACTTGATATTAATCCTATTGCACGCAAAGATCGCGATACCAAGCAACGCTCTTTGTTTTCTTTCGGCAAACGCATGAGTTCAAGTGAACTTGCCTTATTCACACGCCAACTGGCCACACTACTACAAGCAGGTACACCACTTGAAGAAGCACTAAGAACGAGTGCCAAACAATCTGAAAAAGCACACGTTACGCGCACAATTCTAGGTGTGCGTTCAAAAGTAACTGAAGGTCATAGTTTAGAAAGTGGTTTAGCAGAATTTCCTGCAACATTTCCAGATTTGTACCGTGCAACTGTCGCTGCAGGGGAAAAATCAGGTCATCTTGACCCTGTACTTGAACGTTTAGCAGACTACACTGAAAGCAGACAGGAGATGCAACAGAGTGTCACTACTGCTCTTGTCTATCCGGTCATCCTACTAATTATATGTATAGCGGTAGTTGTGGGCTTATTAACTTATGTTGTGCCTCAGGTAGTTGAAGTATTTGCTGATTTGGGTAATGAATTACCCTTGCCGACTAGAATACTGTTAGCAACTAGCGATTTTTTGCGCGCCACTTGGTGGTACTGGATTATTGCTATTGTGGGTGGCTTGTTTGCGTTTAGCTATTTAATGAAAACACATTCATTTAAAAGTAAAGTGCATGCATTACAATTAAGATTGCCGATTATGGGTAAGTTAATACGCGGTCTAAATACTTCTCGTTTTGCACGCACTTTAAGTATTCTAACCGCATCAGGTGTACCTGTTCTCGAAGCACTAAAAATCTCATCCCAAGTAGTGCCTAACCTGCCAATGAAAAAAGCCATTAATGATGCTGCTGTTAATGTACGGGAAGGAGCAAGCATTCATAGCTCGTTGGAAAGCTCAAAACATTTTCCACCTATGACTTTGCATCTTATTGCCAGTGGTGAGGCAACTGGCAATTTAGAAGCCATGCTGGAACGTGCAGCCACACAACAGGAACGCGAACTAAAAACAATTATATCTGCCACATTAAGTCTATTTGAACCACTTATGATTGTATTTATGGGTGGCCTGGTGTTCATGATTGTTCTAGCCATCATGTTGCCATTATTTGAAATGAATCAATTGGTAAGTTAATAATTTTAGAATGTTATTTAACGGAGAAACTAAAATGAAAAAACATACTGGCTTTACGCTTATCGAAGTGATCGTAGTGTTAGTCATATTAGGAATTTTAGCGTCAATTGTCGCACCTAACGTTATCGGCAATGTAGATAAATCACGTGTCGTAAAAGCTAAACAGGATATCCGCGCACTTGAAAGCGCACTGCAAATGTACCGCGTAGATAATTTCCAATATCCAACTACCGATCAGGGATTACAAGCATTAGTAGAAAAACCCACGACCGGTGCAGAAGCAAAAAACTGGCAAAAAGGCGGTTACATTCCCAAGTTGCCTAAAGACCCGTGGCAAAATGATTATCAATATATCAGCCCAGGTGAAACTGGTGACTATGATTTATATACCTTAGGTGCCGATGGCGCCCCGGGTGGCTCTGACTACAATGCTGATATTAGTAACCTAGATCTAGAGTAATGCATTTTGATAAAAGGTAAAACACAAACAGGTTTTACACTTTTTGAAGTAATCGTTGTAGTTGCGATTATTAGCTTTGCTTTAACCATTGCCACCATCAGTATTGGTAACCCACAGGTTAAACGCATGAAACAGCATAGTGAGCGTGTGGCGTCATTAATTCAATTAGTAAAAGAACAAGCCATTTTCAATTCACGTGACTACGCAGTATCAATTTGGGAATCAGGCTACGCATTTTATACACTAGATCAATCTGGCTGGTTACTTGTTTCTGATGATCGAATTTTTCGAACGCGTGAACTACCCGACGGATTAGAATTTGCGTTACATCTCGACGGCGTGAAAGTCACACTGGAAAGAGAAGATAAGAAAAAGCCACAAATTTTTATAACCTCCGACGGTGAAATCTCACCTTTTCAATTAGACGTTACAGATAGCGAAGAATGGACTTATCAAATTAATTTTGATGAGTTGGGTGATTTTGATCTTGTGTTGGCTGATGCATGATGAACACCAAAAACTCCAGTTCTGGCTTTACATTAATAGAAGTGATTGTGGCTGTTGCAGTGATTGCATTCGGATTGGCAGCAACTATCAAAACTGTTTCAACTGTCACCAGAAACACTGCCTACCTTAATGAACGTATTGTAGCGACTTGGGTAGCACAAAATGCAATGGCACTTTATGAGTTGGATATAGAAAAAGACGCTGCAAAAGAAACTTCAGGTACAGAAGAACTTGCGGGTGTTGAATGGCATTGGAAAAAAGTATTAGTTGATACTGAAGACCCCGATATTCAACGCGTAGAAATTGAAGTCAGGCGTGATAGTGAAAAAGACAGTCAGGTCTATGCAACCTTAGTTTCACTGTTACCCACTTATTTTGAAAAGAATACACGCTAATGTGTAAAATAAAATCCAACTGCGTTGGCTTCACACTAATTGAAATCGTTGTTGCACTAGCTGTGTTTGCACTTGTTGGAGTAATGGCCTCAAGCGGACTAAATGCTATTTTACAATGGCAAGCTAATCTCGATACCAGGTCTGAACAAATCAAGTCAATTCAGTTAACACTTAAATACTTGGAAAAAGATATTAATCGGGCTATTGCCCGGTCTATTCGCGACCAATACGGGGACAGGCAACCTGCGTTCTCCTCCGATGGAGAATCCATTATGAGTTTGACTTATAGCGGTTGGCGCAATCCCGCAGGTTTATTACGCAGTCATTTACAACGCGTTGCCTACGAATACGATGATAATAAATTAAAGCGTTATAGCTGGAACCGGCTGGATGGGGCCATTAGTGAAGACGGGCGTGAAGTTACTTTGCTGGATGAAGTTGAAGAATTAAAAATAGAATTCTTAAACCCCGTCAATGCCTGGGTAGACCGATGGCCTCCATTGAATACCAGTGGCAATGATGCAGGACTACCGCGTGCGGTATCAATCTCATTTGATGCGGAGCCATTGGGTAAAATTACTCGAATAATTACGGTGCCGGAATGAAAACGCATTCATCTCAACGCGGCATTGCCTTATTAACTGCGATATTAGTGTTAACACTTGCGGTTATTGCAGCCACATCAATTGCGTCCAATCATCATTTATCTATAAAGCGCACAGAAAATGTCGTGTTTGGAAGCCAGGTATGGTCGTACTTGCATGGAGGTGAAGCCTGGGCAAAAGTCGTATTGGCAAGAGATATCGATGACAATAATGGCTATGACCATGCCAGTGAAGCATGGGCGACGGAGTTACCTGCATTACCCCTGCCTGGCGGCTATATTTCTGGCAAAATTGAAGACGAACAAGGCAAAATCAACGTCAATAATCTGGTTGCTGGTGCAGAACCAGACGTACTTACACGTACACGCCTAGAGACCTTATTTGCCCTGCGCGAGCATGATCCAACACTGGTGCAGGCAATCATCGACTGGATGGACCCAGATGTCGAGGCAATACCGCCCAATGGTGCTGAAGATGATTACTATACTGGTCTAGAATACCCATATTTGACCGCCAATCAGCCTATGCAGCATATTTCTGAACTCAGACTTATTAAGGGGATTACCCAGGAAATATATGAGGATATTTCCCCTTTTCTGACCGCACTTCCATCCAATACAGCGGTCAACGTAAATACGGCTAAAGCCGATGTGCTGGCGGCAATCGTGCCGGATTTAGGCATTGAAGCCGCCAAGAATATTATCAAGGAGCGGGATGAAGAAGCCTTTGATAATGTGCAGGCATTTATTTCACATCCGCTCCTGCAAGGCATCACTGTCAACCCACAAGCCTTGTCAACTGAAAGTAGCTTTTTTACTTTAAGTTCAGAAATAAAAGTCGGCAATAGTTTTATTAAAAATAAAAGCCTTATGAACAGAGTCAGCAATTCAAATATTTCTGTAATTTCACGTGTTCCAGGCGTATAGCAATCAATTATGTAAATTATGGAAACATTATTTTTAAGATTTATTGCCAACCCAGAACATCGTGTCATCGATGAAGACACAGTTGTTAAATGGGTGTTGGAAACTGAAGAATCAGAAGCCAACGATTGTGGAACAGTTAAGTTAGCCAACGCGGCTGAATTAATTCAAGACCGGCGCGTTGTTATTTTGCTACCTGTCGAGCAACTTTATATGAGTTCTGTTGCTGTTCAGACTAAAAACAAAAAACAGTTAGAAAAAGCGATTCCCTTTGCACTGGAAGATGATCTCACTCAGGACATCGAAGACTTGCACTTTGCTTTAGGTAAACGAACAGAAAATCGTGAAATCCCAGTCGCAGTCATCTCAAGAGCACACCTGGATCATTTAATAAAAATATTAAGTAACGTTAATATACTTCCCGACATTATTACTGCTGATATTTATGGTTTGGAATATACCGATAACCAATGGACTTTATGCATTGATGATGGGCATACACTTGTAAGGACTAATCAATGGAATGGTTTTGCATGTGATACGGATGAATTCAATGACTTTATGCCCGTGGCCATTAACGAACAGGATGAACCTCCGAGCAAGCTGATAGTATACAGCCATCCAGATGAAAAAATTGATGTTATTGCTAAATTACCTAATGTTGAACTAGATGATTTCTGGTCACCCAGTGCATTTATAAAGGGTTTTTCAAGTGATGCATGCATCAATCTTCTGCAAGGCAGTTATGCTAAAGCTGATAAAACCCATAAAACCATACGCCCATGGAAAATAGCTGCTGGTCTGGCGGCAGTATGGGTTGCCATTTCTATGTTACATACGGCGATTGAATATAATCGTTACAATCGTTTAAATGAAAATTTAGATAAACAAATCACGCAAGTGTTCCAACGTACTTTTCCGGATGTTAAAAAGGTTGTTAATGCTCGCGTACAAATGGAACAGCGCATTAAAAAATTATCTTCAGCTGGCTCACAAACCAGCAACGCAGACTTCCTTAAATTTCTGCATCAAAGCGGTTATGAATTATATAAAAACCCCAATATTTCCATTACAGATATTCAATACAAAAATAATAAATTGTCACTCGAAATAAAAGCAAAAGATATCCAGTTACTGGAAGCAGTAAAAACAAAACTGCAATCCAAAGATATTAATGCTGAGTTGCAGACGGCAAAATCAGTTGATGACTTTGTATTAGCACGCATGATGGTGTCGGAGTAAGTTCATGAAAGAATGGTGGAATAATCTGCAATCGCGTGAACAAAACTTTGTTTTGATAGCCGCCGTCGTGGTTGGCTTGTTTTTATTTTACAACCTCGCCTGGTCGCCTTTAGTTGAAGCGCGCGACAACAAGCGTATGCAAGTTGAGAACAATCAGCAGTTGCTTACATGGATGCAGACTAAGAGTACTGAAGTAAAACAACTTAAATTAACCAACCCCAACCTGCTGCGTTCAGATAACAAACGTTCTTTGCTTGCAATTGTAGATAGCCTGGCCAATCGTCTGGGCTTGCGTGCAGCAATTAGACAAATACAACCGGATGGTCCTCATGCAGCGACAGTATGGATTGATGAAATAGATTTTGATGCACTGTCTACCATGTTGGGGCAACTAGATAAAAACAGCAATGTAATTGTCAGCGAAGCAAATATCACCAAGCTGGATAAAGTTGGCATTGTTAAAGCGCGTATTTTCTTAAAGCGGTCATGAAAAAATATATCTTCATTGGTGGGCTAGTATTTCTAATATCAATGCTGGTGATGATACCAGCAAGTATTGCCGCAAAATTATTACCCAACCACATTCGGGCAAACCAGTATCACGG
>Ga0207422_1002673_pt1 | contig 22271 bp, 22 predicted proteins | sample MarCyaLeptolynsp_FD_187757 | JGI IMG/M metagenome (GOLD analysis project Ga0207422, IMG submission 187757) | Marine cyanobacterial communities from Panama - species 1 Leptolyngbya sp. (SPAdes) | ecosystem: Environmental > Aquatic > Marine > Unclassified | place: Panama: Panama City | collected... | reverse complement strand
AAATCGCACATGCCCGCCGCTACGGCGGCCGCGGAGCCGCAAGAGGAGCCGCCGGTCACGAAGCCGCTAGCCCGCGGATTGACCGGGTTGCCGTAATGCGCGTTGGTGCCGAGCACGCTGTAAAAGAACTCATCGCAGATGGTGATACCGGTCAACGATGCGCCGGCCTCCAGCAGCTGCGCAATGGCAGGTGCTGTCTCGGTGGCCGGGTTGGCGTGCTCGTAGAAATCCGGATTGCCGTTGGAGACTTTGCGCCCTTTGATGGCAAACAGGTCCTTGACCATGAAGGTCCGTCCTGCGAGGGGGCCGTCGGTCTTGCCCGTAAGCGCCTCTTGGAGCGTATGGGGCATCAGCGCGTGGACAGGATCGTTGCTAGGCACGGCGACCATGGGAATGTCCTCGCAAGAGCTGTGATGGACCAGAACGCCACATATCAGGGGCTCCCGCAACGCTTCAAGACAGGCGGTGAGCGCCCACGAACCTTCTTGGCATTGGCTGCTGGGACCTCCATATGGGGCTCACGCAAGGGGTGCTGTCGGCGCTCGTGGCGACAGCGGCGCCTCAGCGAACGTTCCTGCGGTGCCGCAGCCGGTGGTATAGAGGCGGCCCGGATTTGGTGTTGGTCATGACTACGAGCGCACTCGGTTTTCGCAAGATGAACGGGCTCGGCAACGACTTCGTCGTCGTCGATGCGCGGGTCGACGCGCTTGCGCTCTCACGCGAGACCGTCCAGGCCATCGCCGACCGGAAAGAGGGCATTGGCTGCGACCAACTCATCGCGCTTGAGCCGTCGAAGAAAGCCGATGTGTTCATGCGGATTTGGAATGCGGACGGCGGCGAAGTGGCGGCCTGTGGCAACGCGGCGCGCTGTGTTGCCGCTGTGATCGCGCAAGAGCAAAGTCGCCCCGACGTCACCATCGAGACTGCCGACCAGGTGCTCGGCGCAGAGGTCGCGGACGACGGCCAGGTGACCATCGACATGGGAGCGCCACGGCTGGCTTGGGATGAGATCCCGCTTGCCGAACCGTTCCACGACACCCGCCGCATCGAACTGCAGGCGGGACCGATCGATGCGCCACTGTTGCATTCGCCTGCTGTGGTCAATGTGGGCAATCCCCATGCGGTCTTCTTCGTCGACGACGCCGAGGCCGTCGAGCTGGAGCGCATCGGTCCGATGCTGGAGCATCACCCGCTCTTTCCAGAGCGCGCCAATATCTCCGTGGTCCAGGTGCTCGCGCCCGACCATTTGAAGGTGAGGACTTGGGAGCGCGGAGCCGGGCTTACGAAAGCCTGCGGCACGGCCGCGTGCGCCAGTGCCGTCGCCGCCGTCCGCCGCGAGCTGACCGGCCGCACCGTAAGAACCACGCTCCCCGGGGGCGATCTCGTCATCGCCTGGCGCGAGACGGACAGCCACGTGCTGATGACCGGGCCCTACGCGCTCGACTTCGAGGGCGCGCTGCCGGAACGCTTGGCCGCGCCTACCGGGGTCTGACGCCTATTGAGATTTCGTGCTAGAAGCCGCCCCATGTCTGGTCCCCGACCCATATCCGATGTCGACATCATCACCTTCGGCTGCCGGCTCAACGCCTATGAGTCCGAGGTCATGCGCGAGCATGCGGAGGCCACCGGCCTCAGCGATGCGGTGATCGTCAACACCTGCGCGGTCACCTCCGAAGCCGTGCGTCAAGCGCGGCAGGCGATCCGCAAAGCGCGCCGCGCGCGGCCCGATGCCAAGATCGTGGTCACCGGATGCGCTGCGCAAATCGACCCGGACCAGTTCGCGCGCATGGACGAGGTGGACCGCGTGATCGGCAATCAGGAGAAGGTCGAGGCGCGCACGTTCGAGGGTCTCGGCGATGCTCTTGGAACCGGCGACACCGAGAAGGTCGCGGTCAACGACATCATGTCGGTCAAGGAGACCGCGGGTCATCTCATCGAGGGTTTCGGCAATCGCGCGCGCGCGTACGTGCAAATTCAAAACGGCTGCGACCATCGCTGCACCTTCTGCATCATTCCCTTCGGGCGCGGGCCGTCGCGCTCGGTGCCGGCGGGCGAGGTGGTGGCCCAGGTGCGCCGCTTGGTGGAGAACGGCTACGCGGAGATCGTGCTTACGGGCGTCGACATCACGGCGTACGGCGCGGACCTGCCCGGCGCGATGACCCTCGGCAAGCTCACCCGCACGGTCCTGAAGCTCGTGCCTGAGTTGCCGCGGCTTCGGCTGTCGTCGATCGACTCCGTCGAAGCCGATTCCGACCTCATCGCGGCCATCGCGGAGGAGGAGCGGCTGATGCCGCATCTGCATTTGTCCCTTCAGGCCGGCGACGACCTCACATTGAAGCGCATGAAGCGGCGTCACGCGCGAGCGGAGTCCGTCGCATTCTGCGAGGCCATGCGCCGTGTGCGGCCGGACATCGTGTTCGGCGCCGACATCATCGCTGGCTTTCCCACCGAGACCGAGGAGATGTTCGCAAACTCCGTGTCGCTGGTGGACGATTGCGGGCTGACCTTCCTGCATGTGTTCCCCTTCTCCGCGCGAGAGGGAACGCCTGCGGCGCGGATGCCGCAGCTGAACGGCGCTGAGATCGCGCGCCGCGCTTCGGCATTGCGCGACAAAGGCGTTGCAGCCTTGAAGGCGCATCTTGCCCAGGCCCAGGGACGGCGCATCGAGGTGTTGATGGAGACCCACCTCCAAGGCCGCTCACCGGACTTCACGCCCGTACGTCTTGAGCCGTGCGCGGCGTCCGCGGGCGATCTGGTCAGCGCGGTGGTTGCCGGCGACAACGGCGCGGCGTTGCTGGCGGAGGCCGCCCAGTGAGCGATAAGCCTGCGCCCAAGAAGGGCTGGTTCGCGCAGCTCAAGGCGGGCCTGTCGCGCACGTCCAACTCTCTCACCGAGAATCTCGCCGGCGTCCTCACCAAGCGTAAGCTGGACGAGGAGACGCTGGACGAGCTGGAGGAGGTGCTGATCAAAGCCGATCTCGGCTTCGGCATGGCCGACCGGATTCGTGAGGCGCTTGCAAGCGGTCGCCATGACAAGGGACTGACCGAGGCAGACGTGCGCGCCGTGTTGGCGGAAGAAGTCGCGCGGGTTCTGGTGCCGGTCGCCGAACCGCTCTCTCTCGATGAGGCCGCCAAGCCGCATGTAATTCTCGTGGTCGGCGTCAACGGCACTGGCAAGACCACCACGATCGGCAAGCTGGCGCATCAGTTCGCGCGGGACGGCAGGCGGGTGATGCTCGCCGCCGCGGACACGTTCCGAGCGGCGGCCATCGATCAACTCAAGATTTGGGGCGGCCGCGTCAAGGCCGATGTCGTCGCCAAGGATGTCGGCTCCGACCCGGCGGGCGTCGCGTACGAGGCGTTGGAACGCGCCAAAGCGGAACGCGCCGACGTGCTGCTGATCGACACAGCCGGGCGCTTGCAGAACAAGGGCGATCTCATGGCGGAACTCGCCAAGATCGTGCGCGTGCTGAAGAAGCTCGACGAGACTGCGCCGCACACCGTGATGCTCGTGCTCGACGCCACCACCGGGCAGAACGCGATCAGTCAGGTGCAGACATTCCAGGAGATCGCGGGCGTGACCAATCTTGTGGTCACCAAGCTCGACGGAACGGCCCGTGGCGGTATTCTCGTCGCCATCGCGGAACGGTTCGGGCTGCCCATCAACGCTATCGGTGTGGGCGAGGGGATCGAGGACTTCGAGCCCTTCGATGCCCACGACTTCGCCAAAGCCATTGCGGGAGCAGGACGCGAAAATGACGCTGCAGCCTGAAGACAAGGTCGCCGACAAGGACTCCGAACAGTCCGCCGCTGCCAAGCTTCTCGTCGAGATCGGGCCGTTGCTCGTCTTTTTCGGCGTGAACGCCTATTACGGTATCTTCGTCGGCACCGCCGCCTTCATGGTGGCGACGGCGATCTCCCTTGGGTTTGCGTGGTGGCGCTATCGCAAAGTGCCGGTGATGCCGCTGGTCAGTGCCGTTATCGTGCTGATTTTCGGCGGCCTCACGCTCTATCTGCAAGACGACATCTTCATCAAGCTCAAGCCCACCATCGTCTATGCGCTGTTCGCCGCGCTGCTGCTCGCGGGGCTCGCAGCCCGCAGGCACGTGCTCGCGTTCCTCTTCGGCCCCGTGTTCAATCTGACCGAGGAAGGCTGGCAGAAGCTGACGATACGCTGGGCCGTGTTCTTTTTGTTCATGGCGGTGCTCAATGAGTTGGTGTGGCGGAACTTCTCCACGGATACCTGGGTGAGCTTCAAGGTGTTCGGCTTCCTGCCGATCACGCTTGTCTTCGCCATGGCGCAGGTGCCCCTGATGCAGCGCTACGGCGTTGCCGAGGAAGAGGCGTCCGACTAATCGTCCGTTTGCGCTGGTTCGCCAGCGTGCTTTGGTGAGCGTTTCTCGTATGGGTGAAGCCGTGTCCTTCGGTTACAACCCTGCCGTGCGAGTTTTTTACTGTGAGTATCTCGATTTTCACGAAGCGAAAACGTCTGCAACCGGACGTTTGCTGATGAGGAGTCCTAGTTGTAAAAGAACTGCTAGGCAGGCCACGACAGAGATTCGGCATTCGATATGGCGAGAGGCGGAAACTCCCTGGATCGCTCGGCGACCCACCTATTGCACAGGGCTGGTCAAAAGGCCGCCGACATCTACGCCAGCGAAGCACGCGCGGGAAGCTTGACGCCACGGCAGTTCGCCGTGCTGACGGTGGTCTCGCAGAACGAAGGCCTGACCCAGAGCGATCTGGTGGTGCGGACGGGCATCGATCGTTCCACGTTGGCGGACATCGTGGCCCGTCTCCACAATCGCGGCATGATCCAGCGCCGCCGCGCCAAGGACGACGGCCGCGCCTACGCCATCAAGATCAGCAGTCAGGGCGCCAAGGCGCTGCGCGAGGCACAGCCGGCCGCGGCTGCGGCGGATTCGCGGTTGCTTTCCAGCTTGCCGCCGGCCAAGCGGCAGGACTTTCTTGAGTCCCTTAGTTTGATCGTCGGATCGGGCGAGGACTAGTCACGGCGCGGCGGGGTTGGGCTCTTCGTCCAGAAGCGGCAGGATATCGGTCCGAACCGCCTCCTCGGTGAGCGGTCCCACATGGCGGAAGGCGATCTTCCCGTCGGCGGAAATCACGAAGGTCTCGGGGACGCCATAAACACCGAAGTCGATCGCCGTGCGTCCCGTCGTGTCCGTTCCCACGCGCGTATATGGATTGCCGTGCCGGCCGAGAAAGCGGCGGGCCGATGCCGGGTTGTCCTTGTAGTTGATGCCGTAGATGCGCAGGTCGTCGCGCCGCGCCAGCGCCATCAGTAGCGGATGCTCCTCAAGGCATGGCACGCACCACGAGGCAAACACGTTGACGATGGTGGGTTCGCCTTGCTTGAGGTCGGCCGCGGTGAAGCTCCCCATGGTGGCCCCGTCGGCCGCCTTGAGACCGTCGAGCGGCGGCAGCGCGAAGTCGGGGACAGGTTTGCCGATCAGCGCGGACGGCAACCGTGAGGGATCCCCGGTTTGAAGAGCATAGAAGAATAGACCGGCTAGGGCTGCGAACACGATGAACGGCAAGGCCGTTCCCCAGCGGCTTCGCTGCGCGGACTGTTTCGCCTGATCGGTCATGACGGCGCCTTCCCAGCGCGGGACGCCTTGGATTTGCGCTTGGTGGAGGCGGTTGCGGATCGCGGCGCGGCCCTTGATGTGGCTGTCTTGTTGGCAGTCTTGGCGGTGACTTTCGGTTTCGCAGGCCTGGCGGCGGAGCGGCGCCGGATGCCCTTGCGTTCCAGGTCGGCCAGAATGTGCCGCTGTCTGCGGTCGTCGGCCAGCGTGGCCAGGATCAGCGCGCCGATGGCGATAACGGTGACGCCATAGGCAGCGATGATGAAACTAGCGTGCGGACCCAGATCGAGCATTGGCGTGGACTATGCCTCGGCCACGGCGGCGTGCGCGACCTGCGTTTGCTGCAAGGCTCGGACGCGGCGGCGCAAGATCTCCGCGCGCATGGCGATGAGATGTAGAAGCACGAACAGAGCCGCGAATGCGGCCCCCATGACGAACAGCGGCGAGAGGAGCGAGGGATCGATCGTGGGACCGTCGACCCGGAACACGCTCGCCGGCTGATGCAGCGTGTTCCACCAATCCACCGAGAACTTGATGATGGGGATGTTGACGACGCCGACCAGCGCGAGGATTGCCGCGGCCCGTCCCGCCCGTCCTGGCTCCTCGATGGCCTGCCATAGGGCGATCAGGCCGAGATAGAGCAAGAACAGCACCAGCATGGACGTCAGCCGCGCGTCCCAGACCCAATAGGTGCCCCACATGGGCTTGCCCCAAAGCGAGCCGGTGACGAGCGCCAAGAAGGTGAAGGTGGCGCCGATGGGCACGGCGGCCTTGGCGGCGACGTCGGCCAGGGGATGTCGCCAGATCAAAGTGCCCAGCGCCGCGATGGCGATCACCACATAGATGCCCATGGCGAGCCAAGCGGACGGCACATGGATGAACATGATGCGCACCGTTTCGCCCTGCTGGTAGTCGGGGGGCGCGACGAAGAACGCCAAATAAAGCCCGACGCCGAAAAGCACCACCACAAGGGCCGTGAGCCAGGGCAGGACGCTGGCGGTAATGCTCATGAAGCGCGTGGGGTTGGCGAGACTGGTCACGACATTGGTCATGGGGGTCATCTAGAGATTTTGGCTGCCGAGCGCAAATAGGGCCTACCGAAGAGCGGTGCGCAGGGCCGCCGCCGCCGCAATCGGGGCGAGCACGAGGCTAGCCAGGCTCAAAGCGCACAGCATAAGAAAGGGCGGCCATGGCGAGCCAGGCCCCACGATGGCCGCGGACACGGTGGACACCCCGAAAATCAGGATGGGCACGTAGAGCGGCAAGACGAGAAGCGCGAGCAGCACGCCGCTGCGCCGCAATCCCAGGGTCAGGCTGGCGCCGATGGCGGCCACGAAACTGACGGCCGGTGTGCCGGCGAGCATCGCCAGCACCAGGAGCGGCATGGCATCGATCGGCAAGTTCAGGAGGAGCCCCAGGACAGGTGCCAGCAGCGCCAGCGGCACACCCGTGGAGAGCCAATGTGCAAGGCTTTTCACGGCCGCCACCAGCGGCAAGGGGAGCGGCCCGGTCGCTAGGACGTCCAAGGTGCCGTCCTCGTAGTCATTGTGGAAGATGCGGTCAGCGGACAGGAGCGCGGCAAGCAAGAGCGCCACCCACAGCATGCCGGGCGCGACCTTAGCCAGAAGGTTGAGGTCGGGGCCAAGTCCAAACGGCATGATGGCCACGACCACAAGGTAGAACCCGAGCGCCACGCCGATGGCGCCGCCTTCGCGCCAAGCCAGCGTCACGTCGCGGGCAAGGAGGGCAAGCGCCGCGCTCACGCCGTGGGCTCCAGGCCGAGGGTGAGCTCTTGGCTGAACTTGGCGCCGAGCGGCACGTGGGTGGACACGACGGCGATTCCCCCGTCGCGGAGGTGATCGCGCAACGCCGCCTTGAGGCTCTTCACGGCAGCCGTGTCCAGTGATACGGACGGCTCGTCCAGGAGCCAGATGGGACGGGGGGCGGCGAAGAGCCGGGACAGCGCGAGCTTTCTCTTTTGCCCCGCCGAGAGGAGACCCGCCGGCAACCTGGCCAGGTCCCCAAGTCCGAAAGCCGCCAGCGCGTGGGCCAAACCGCCTTGCCCTTGCTCTCCCCCCTGGCCAAGGAAGTCGGCCCAAAATGCCAGGTTCTCCTCAACGGTCAGGGCGGCCTTGACCGCGTTGAGATGCCCCACATAGTGACAGAGTTCCGCCAGCGGCGTATCGGCCTCCGCGCCTTCCGTCTCGAGCGCGCCGGCGGCCAGCGGCAAGATCCCCGCCAGCTGCCGCATAAGGCTCGTCTTCCCGACACCGTTGGGGCCGCGCACCAGGAGCGCCTCGCCGGGGGAGAGCGCGAAGCTCAAGTCATCGAACAAGAGCCGTTCCCCGCGCTCACAAGCGACGGCGTGGGCTTGAAGGCTGACGGAGAAGGGCGCGGGCATAGGGTTTTGGCGCGGGTTGAGGCCAACGGCCTAGGCAAAAGGTATTAGGACGTCTCTTCGCGTCATTGTCTCGTTGTCGCAAGGGCTTTTATAGTGGGCCAAGAGCACGTATCCAAAAGCCTGAAACGACTTGGCGCGCGAGGGCGGCCGCTTTTCTTGCAAATTCTGCGGCGTCTTTGCAGTGCGACATGCTGGGACCTGCCCGCTTTCTCGGGCTGCGAAGGAGATTTCATTGACATCGGCGGTATCGACCTCGCTTGACAGTTTCGTGTGCCGGCGCACGCTCAAAGTCGGCAAGCGCGAGTATGAGTATTTCGATCTGAAGAAGGCGGAGGCCCGCGGTCTCGACGGCATCAGCCGTCTGCCGTTCTCACTGAAGGTGCTGCTTGAGAACCTGCTGCGCCACGAGGATGGCCGCAGCGTCACGGCCGACGACATTCGAGCCGTGGCCGATTGGCTGAAGGAAAAGCGCAGCGACCGGGAGATCGCGTTCCGGCCCGCGCGCGTTCTGATGCAGGACTTCACGGGCGTGCCGGCGGTTGTCGACTTGGCGGCTATGCGCGATGCGGTCACCACCCTCGGCGGCGATCCGCACGCGATCAATCCGTTGGCGCCGGTCGACCTTGTCATCGACCACTCGGTGATGGTGGATGCGTTCGGCAACGGAGCGGCATTCCAATTCAACGTCGACAAGGAATACGAGCGGAACGGGGAGCGCTACGCATTCTTGCGCTGGGGCGCGGGCGCGTTCGACAATTTCCGCGTGGTGCCGCCGGGGACCGGCATCTGCCATCAGGTCAATCTGGAGTATCTGGCGCAGACCGTTTGGACCAAGACGGAGAACGGCGCGAAGCTCGCTTTTCCGGACACGCTGGTGGGCACCGACAGCCACACGACCATGGTCAACGGGCTTTCGGTGCTGGGCTGGGGCGTTGGCGGCATCGAGGCCGAGGCTGCCATGCTCGGCCAGCCCATCTCCATGCTGATCCCGGAGGTCATTGGTTTCCGCCTCACGGGCGCACTGCGCGAAGGCGTCACGGCCACCGACTTGGTGCTCACCGTCACCGAGATGCTGAGGCGCAAAGGCGTGGTCGGGAAGTTCGTCGAGTTCTACGGCACGGGGCTCGACAACCTGCCGCTGGAAGACCGCGCCACCATCGCCAACATGGCACCGGAATACGGCGCCACGTGCGGCTTCTTCCCCATCGACAAGGAGACGCTCGCTTATCTCGAAGCGACCGCGCGGAAGGACCAGCGCCTCAAACTCGTTGAGGCCTATGCGAAGGCCCAAGGCCTCTATCGGAAGGACAGCACGCCCGACCCTGAGTTCACCGACACGTTGGCGCTCGATCTCGGCGATGTGGTGCCCTCGATTGCGGGGCCCAAGCGGCCGCAAGACCGCGTGCCGTTGACGGAGGCTGCGCCTGCTTTCGCCGAAGTGCTCGACAAGGAGTACGGGAAGGCTGCGGAATCCACAAAGCGGGTGCCGGTCGACGGCAAGAACTTCGATCTCGGCCATGGCGATGTGGTCATCGCGGCGATCACCTCGTGCACGAACACGTCGAACCCTTACGTCATGGTGGGCGCGGGCGTCCTGGCGCGCAATGCCGTGAAGCAGGGTCTGAACGTGAAGCCTTGGGTGAAGACCTCGCTGGCTCCGGGGTCCCAGGTGGTCACCGACTATCTGGAGAAGGCCGGGCTGCAGCGGGATCTGGACGCGCTCGGCTTCAATCTCGTCGGCTATGGCTGCACCACGTGCATCGGCAATTCCGGACCGTTGCCTGCGGAAATCTCCAAGGCCATTCACGACAACGGCTTGGCCGTGGCGTCCGTGCTGTCGGGCAATCGTAATTTCGAGGGCCGCGTCAATCACGACGTGCGCGCCAACTACCTTGCCTCGCCACCGCTTGTGGTGGCCTACGCGCTTGCTGGGTCGGTCACGGTCGACCTGGCGACTCAGCCGCTTGGCATCGGCAAGCACGGGCCTGTCTACCTCAAGGATATCTGGCCGTCCTCTAAGGAGGTGACGAAGCTCGTGCGCAAGGCCGTGAAGAAGTCCATGTTCAAGGAGCGTTACGGCGACGTGTTTCGCGGCGACCCCGAGTGGCGGGCCATCAAGGTCGAGGGTGGGCTCACCTATGACTGGGATTCCAAGTCAACCTATGTGCAAGAGCCGCCATACTTCGCTGGGATGACCGCGGAGCCCGCGCCGCTCACCGACATCGATGACGCACGGATCCTCGGGCTCTTCCTCGACTCGATCACCACCGACCACATCTCGCCGGCGGGCGCGATCAAGAAGGACAGCCCGGCGGGGCACTACCTCATCGAACACGGCGTGGCGGTGCACGACTTCAACTCCTATGGCTCCCGGCGCGGGAACCATGAGGTGATGATGCGCGGCACCTTCGCCAATACGCGTATCAAGAATCAGATGGTGCCTGGGGTCGAGGGGGGCGTGACCGTGCATTACCCCTCCCAGGAGCGCCTGGCGATGTACGACGCGGCCATGCGGTATGCGCAAGACGGCGTGCCGTTGGTGGTGTTCGCAGGCAAGGAGTACGGCACAGGGTCTTCGCGCGATTGGGCGGCCAAGGGGACACGGCTGCTTGGCGTGCGTGCGGTGATCGCGCAGAGCTTCGAGCGTATTCATCGGTCGAACCTGATCGGCATGGGCGTGCTGCCGCTCGTGTTCGCCGATGGAACGTCCTGGGAAACGCTAGGACTCACCGGCAGCGAGACCGTCTCGCTGAAAGGTCTGAACGACCTGAAGCCCGGCCAATGGGTCGAGGCGGATATCACCTATCCCGGAAAGGAAAGCGAGGCGGGAAAGACGCGGGCCGTGCCCCTTCAGGTCCGGATCGATACGGCCGACGAGCTGGACTACTTCCGGAACGGCGGGATCCTTCACTACGTGCTGCGGTCGCTTGCCCGCGACGCTGCGTGACACGGCAGCGCCAATACGGGCCGACAGATGACTGCCAAGGTGTCCATTCGCCCGTTTGAGGCCTCCGATCTCCCTCGGCTCCAAGCGATCCGCGAGGCCGCCTTCCAGCCCGTCTTCCGGTCCTTTCGCGAGATCGTCGGCGAGCCGATCGCGGCCACCGCGTTTGCCGCCGCGGAATCGGAGCAGGCGGCATTGTTGGACAAACTCTGTCAGCCCGGCTCCGGCCAGAGAGTCTTCGTTGCACTGAAGGATGCCGACATCGTCGGCTTTGTCTGCGTGTCGTTGGATCAGGAGCGGAAGATCGGCGAAATCGGCCTCAACGCCGTGCATCCGTCCCATGGGGGGCGGGGCATCGGCTCGCAGCTCTATCGGTTTGCGCTGGATGTCATGCGCGATGCGGGGATGACCGTTGCGACTGTCGGGACGGGGGGCGATCCCAGCCATGCTCCGGCACGGCGCGCTTACGAAAAGGCGGGGTTCGGCTTGGCCATACCCTCCCTCTCGCTCTACAAGCGCCTATGACGCGCCAGGACGGCAAGCGTCGATGGAGCCGGGAGTGGCCAGGATTGCGTGCGAACCCGTTACAAAGTCACCGAGTTGTGACCCTCCGCGAGCCGTTTTTGCCGGAAATTCGGGCGCGATTCCGGCATTCTAGCGGGATGAGGCCGATTACATTCATCGTGTCGCTGATTGGCATGGCCTGCGCGGCGGCCCTTGCCATGATCGCATTTTCGGTGCCAAGCCGGGCCCAACCACCCGCGCCGGCAGCCGATGACTCCCCTGTCCTGATCGAGCTGTTCACCAGCCAGGGATGTTCGTCGTGCCCGCCAGCCGATGCCCTGCTCTACGAGTATCGCGATAAGCCCGGCGTGATCACGCTGTCCTTCTCGGTGGATTATTGGAATTATCTCGGGTGGCACGACACGCTGTCGAGCCCGGAAAACAGCGAACGCCAGCGCGACTACGCGCTCGCCCGCGGCGACGGCAAGGTCTATACGCCTCAGGTGGTGGTGGACGGCATTATGCACGTCAATGGTGCTAACGAAGCCGCTATCGAGATGGCCATTCGGCGGACCGCTCGGCGGCTCAAGGACGTCAAGGTGCCGATGGCGATGCGGGCCGACGGGAACAGTCTGGTGGTCGAGATTGGCGATGCGCCCGAGACGTCCGATATGCGCGAGGCCACGGTGTGGCTGGCGGTTGCCAAGGACAAGGAAACCGTCGCCATCAGCCGGGGCGAAAACCGCGGCAAGGAGATCACCTACTCGCACCCGGTCCGGGAGTTCATGCCGATCGGCATGTGGAAGGGCGAGAAGATGGAGCTTCGCTTGCCGCTGAAGGATCTGCGCACCATTGGGGGCGATTGCCTGGTGGCGATGCTGCAAGTCGAAGGCGCCGGCCCGATCCTCGGTGCCGCGGCCTACGAGGAACACTAGCCACATCCCTCGCCACTACGACAAAAGGGCCGGCTTTCGCCGACCCTTTTGAGCTGCCTCTTCAATGAACTGGCCCGGTCCTAGAGAAGACCCCGGGGGGCTGGGGGGCTGAGATTCCGAAGCCTCTCGAAATGGACCGGGCCGAAAGGCAACACTGGTAACCATAAGGTTCTTTGGGGCGCGCCCTTGACTGAACTGGGGCGAAACCGTGAATTATGTTGCGGATTGTTACAGGACGTGGGTGCCCCGCGCCGCTTGAATTTCCGCAGGCCAGCCGTCATCATGAAGGTTCCGTTACAGGAGGCGCGTGTTGAGCGAAACGGAGCCCATAGTCTTGCCGCTGGCCCGCATGGCCGGCGGTTCCCAAAGCTCCTCCGAAGGGGCCTCCCGGCGCGATGAGATTTACTTCGATCGCCAGGAGCTCTCTCAAATCCTCAATGTCTATGGCCGGAAGGTCGCCAGCGGCGAATGGCGGGATTACGCCATCGATACGCTGAAGGAAAAAGCCGTGTTCTCGGTGTTCCGGCGCTCCTCCGAGATGCCGCTCTACCGCATCGAGAAGGCGCCGAAGCTGGCGCGCCGCCAAGGCGCTTATAGCGTGATCGCAGCGACGGGCCTGATCCTCAAGCGCGGCCACGACCTCGCCCGGGTATTGCGGGCCCTGGACAAGGGGCTTCGCCTCGTCGAGGCCTAATTCGTTAAGCCTAATGGACAAGAGAGAAGCCCCGGAGACGGGGGGACTCGGGGCTTCTCCGGTTCCTTCTGGGGGGAACCTCGTGACGGGGAGGGAAGACCCGTCACGCTTCGAATCTGGCGATGCCGCGTCGATTTTCAACCCATTGCGGCGGCGTTGGCCGGCAGCGACATGACACCGAAACGAGCGCAGCAAAAGGCCCCGGCGGAGACCGCCGGGGCCTTGTTTCTCTTGGGACGCATCCCGCGCCGGGACGCGTTCCGCTCGGCTAGCTGCGGTTTTGGCCGAAGAGCTGCAGCAGCATCAAGAACAGGTTGATGAAGTCCAGATACAGCCGCAGCGCGCCCATGATCGCCTTGCGGCCGGACATGGTGCCGTCGTCGTTGGCGCTGTACATCTCCTTGATCTGCTGGGTGTCGTAAGCGGTGAGGCCGGCGAACACCAAGACGCCGATCACGGAGATGGCGAATTGCAGGGCCGTCGAGCCGATGAATAGGTTCACCAGCGCCGCGATGATGATGCCGATCAGGCCCATGAAGAGGAACGAGCCCCAGCCGGACAGGTCCTTCTTCGTGGTGTAGCCCCAGAGGGACAACGCGCCGAAGGCTGCCGCGGTGATGAAGAACACCCGCGCGATGCTCTCGCCCGCATAGACCAAGAAGATCGATGAAATCGACGCCCCCATGAGGGCCGCGAAGAGCCAGAAGGATATTTGGGCCGCACCCAAACTCATGGAGCCGATGCGCATCGACAGGAAGAACACCATGGCGAGCGGCGCAAAGATCACGACCCACTTGAAGCCGCTGGCATACATGAAGTTGCCGAATGCTGTCAGCTCCAGACCGCCGGCACCCTGCTGCACGGCCATCGAGTAGATCGCATAGGCGACCACGCCCGTGATGGCGACACCTGCCGCCATGTAGTTGTAGACGCGGATCATATAGGCGCGCAGGCCCTGGTCGATTACGCCGGCGTCCGCGCGGTCGACCGTCTGCCCATAACGTCTTTCGAGTTCCGCCATGTAAGAGAATCCCTTTCTTTGCCTAGTCAGAAGCTCACTTTGCTCTGAAATATGGTGATTTCAGGCTATTTCCGCAAGATGAAGAGAGCGTGTCCGGCTAAATCGGAAACGCCTATCTGCAAGAGGGCAATTGTCTATCCTACCTATTCCGCCCGCAGGTAGGGCGCAGCCTTGACGGACAGGACCCGCCAGGTGGTGAACGCGCCTGCGGCGAGGACGAGCGCCAGCGCCAGCGCGATGGTGCCCGCAGCCGCCCCTGGGGCGAACACGAAGGCGATGTCGAAGGCGAATGTGCACAGGGCCCAGGCGGTGACGGTGGCGATGAGGATGGCGAGCAGGGACGTGGCTAGCCCCAAGGCGGCGAACTCGAGGAGCTCGGCGCGGACGATGAGCCCGCGGGTAGCACCGAGCGTCTTGTAGAGGACCGCCCGGTACGTCCGGCGTTGCTGACCGGCCGAGACCGCGCCCGCCAGCACCGCAGCCCCGATCATCAGCGTGAAACCGGCCGTCGCCTGGATGGCGCTCATGAGCTTGGCGAGCATGGACTTGGCCGCATCGACGATGTCGCCGATCTTGATGGCGGTGACGAGGGGGAAGCGCTCCGCCAGCGCTTGGATGATCTTGGCCTCCTGGGCCCGGTCGGTGCCCTTGGGCAGTTCGAGCGTGGTGACGAGCCGGTGCGGTGCTCCTTCTAAGGTGTTGGGCGAGAACACCATGACGAAGTTGATGGCGAGCGACTCCCAATCGATCTTGCGCAAGGACGCGATCTCCGCCTCCACGTTGCGGCCAAGAATGTTCACGGTGAGCTTGTCGCCGAGCTCTAGCCCCAAGCCTTTCGCGAGCTCGCCGTCGAAGGAGACAAGCGGCGGCCCGTCATAGTCCTTCGGCCACCAGGCGCCTTCCTCCACTGTGGACGCGCCGGGCACCTCATCGGTGTAGGTGAGCCCGCGGTCGCCCGCGAGCACCCAACGGGTATCGGGTGAGACCTCCGCCTCGTCGACGGAAACGCCATTCAGCTCGACGATACGCCCACGCAGCATCGGCGCGCTGTCCGTCTTCGCCTCCGGCTCGATCACCTTGGCGGTCTGCTCGAATGTCGCCAAGTCGCCGGGCTCCACATCCAAGAAGTAATAGGCGGGAGCGTCCACCTCCACATGGCTCTCGATCTCGGTGAGCAGGGAGCGGTGGATCAGCGCCACGGCGATGAGCAGCCCGAGCCCCAATCCGAGCGATACGGCGATGGACCGGGCGAGCGAGCCCGGCGCGCCGATGCTGGCGACCGCAAGGCCCCAGGCCGGCGGTTTCGTGCGGCGATGGCGGGCCGCGAAGCGTTGCACGAGGACGCCGAAGCCCAGCAGAAGTCCGAAGGCCACGAGAATGCCGAGCGAGATCGCCGCGGTGACCAGGCGCTCTTCCGACGCGGCGATGGCGAGGACGAACAACGCCAATCCCGCGGCGCCCGAGGCGAGGGCAAAGGGGGTCGCCGACCGTTCGCGTTCCTCGGTGAGATGCGCGCGCATCAGCACTGCGGGCGAGATCCGGCTGGCGCGTCCCAGCGGCCACAGCACGAACAGCACCATGGTCAAAAGGCCGGCGAGCGCGGCCACGATGAGCGGGATGGGATGCGGCTCGATGGCAAGCGTGATCGGCAGCGTGTCTTCGTAGAGCGTGGCGACGGCAACCGGCGCGAACGCGCCCAGCACGAGACCCATGGCGATCCCGATCCCGGCCAGCATCAAGGCTTGGATCAGATAAACGTTGAGGACGAGACGGCTTGTGGCGCCGACGCATTTGAAGGTGGCGATGATATCGCGCTTCTTCGCCATGTAGCTTTGGATGGCGTTGCCGACGCCGATGCCGCCGAGCAGGAGCGCGGTCAGCCCGACAAAGTTGATGAACTGGGTAAAACGCTGGGCATCACGCCGCAGGGATGGCGCCGGGTCCGTCCAATCGCGAATGGCGAAACCGCTTTGCGGGAACTCCGCCTCCATGTCCTTGCGCGCTTCTGTCAGCTTCTCGCGGTCGACGCCGGCGTCACCCGGCATCTTGACCCGGTATGTCCAGCGAATGAGGCTGCCGGGCTGAATAAGCCCCGTCTTGTCGAGCGTGTCGCGCGACATCAGCAGTTTTGGACCGTAGGACAGCCGGTCGGCGAGGCGGTCGGGCTGATCGCCAAGGACCCCGCCAATGGTGACCTCTGTTTCGCCGATCTTCAGGGGATCGCCGATCTCCAAGCCGAGGCGGTCGAGGAGTATCTGCTGGGCAAGCACGGTGTCCGGCTGACGCCATAGAGGGCCGGCGTCGGCCGGCTCCAGCACCGACACCTCGCCGTAAAGTGGAAACCGCTCGTCGACGGCCTTGACCTCGACGAGCGCGCTGCCGCCGTCTCGCGCGCGCGCCATGGCGCGGAAGCCAGCCGATTGGCTGACCTCTCCCAGATCGTTGAGCGCCGCCAGCTCTTCGGCGCGCGCTTGCCGGTGGATCACCTCGAAAGACAGATCGCCGCCGATGAGAAGCCGGCCCTGATTGGCGAGCGCCTTGTCGAAGGCCGCCGCGAGCGACCCGATGGCGGCCACGGCAGCAACGCCAAGCGCGATACACAGGACGAAGACCGTCAGTCCGCCAGCGCCGGCACGCAGCTCGCGCAAGGCGATCGACAAAGCAAGTGCACGGCGTGCGGCGCGGGGCGCGGGGCGCGTGTCTGTCGCGGCGGTGGCGGTCATGACGCCGCCACGGGGTGATCGCTATCCTCCACGATCTTGCCGTCGGCGAGACTCACGATGCGGTCGCAACGTTTGGCGAGATCGCTGTCGTGGGTGATGAGAAGTAAGGTCGCGCCGGTGCGCTCCTTCAGCTCGAACAAGAGATCCATGACCGCGGCGCCGGTGGCCTGATCGAGGTTGCCGGTCGGCTCATCTGCGAGGATCAGCGAGGGGCTGGTGGACAAGGCGCGGGCGATGGCAACGCGTTGTTGCTCGCCGCCGGAGAGCTGGCCGGGGAAATGGTCCTCGCGATGGGAGAGCCCGACTTCGTCCAAGGCCTCCTTGGCCACTGCGAAGGCATCGTCTTCGCCGAGAAACTCCATGGGCAGCGCCACGTTCTCGATGGCCGTCATGGTGGGAACCAAGTGGAAGGACTGGAACACGATGCCGATCTTCGCGGCCCGCAGCTTCGCCAACCCGTCCTCATCAAGGGCGCTGTAATCCGTGCCCACCACCGTCACCTTGCCGGCGGTGGCCCGTTCCAGGCCGCCGATGACCATGAGGAGCGTGGATTTTCCGGAGCCGCTGGGACCCACCACCGCCACAGCTTCACCCGATGACACCACTAGATCGATGCCGCGCAGAATGGCGACGGCACCGGCGCGCGACGGTAACGTGACATGCACGCCGTCAAGCTCTATGGCGGGGCGTTGCTTCAGGGGCTGGTCCATGGCGGGGAATCACCGATCGGTCGTATGTTTGAGACCCTAACCGCTATAGAGAAGGGCAAACAGGTCGAAAAAATGAAACTTCGCCGCAACCTCCTGAGCCTTCTCGCCGCAGCCCTGATTGGGCTTTGCGCGCACAGCGTGCAGGCGGAGCCCGATGAGACCGTGATAGTCGCACTCGGCGATAGCCTCGTCGCCGGGTTCGGTTTGCCGCAGGATCAGTCCTTCCCGGCGCAGCTGGAAGCCGCGTTGACGGCGCGGGGGTCCGCTGTCCGCGTGGTCAATGCCGGCGTTTCAGGCGACACGGCCCGCGCCGCGCTGCAGCGGCTCGACTGGGCGTTGCCGGACGATGCGGACGCGGTCATCGTCGAACTGGGGGGCAACGACGCTCTGCAAGGCCTGCCGCCCGAGGCGACCAAGGCGGCTCTCGCCGAGATCATCGAGAAGGTCCAGGCCAGGGGACTTCCCGTGTTGCTGGCCGGCATGGAGGCGCCGCGCAATCTGGGTCCGGAATATGTGGAGGCGTTCGGTGCGATGTATCCGGCGCTTGCCGACCAATACGGCGTGATCCTCTATCCGTTCTTTCTGGAGGGCGCCGCACTCAACGCGGAGCTGATGCAGAAGGACGGCATCCACCCCAACGGCAAAGGGGTCGCCGTCATGGTGGAGAATATCCTGCCGAAGGTGGAGGCACTCTTGGTGCAGGTTCGCGGCGAGCGCGGGCGGCGCCAAGATGAAGGCTAGGCGACCGGAGACACTCTTCCGTCAGTTGGCGCCGAACGGATTGCCGCCTTCGACCAGCCCCATGATGAGAAAGGCGCAAGCGAGCAGCGTCGTAACCGTGCGCACATGATTCCATGCCGACCAGGCCGCCGGGACGCTCTTCCATAGGATGATGCCGTCGATGGAATCCGGCGAGACGGCCGCAATCTTTGCATTGAGCGGCACATGCCGCACCATCGTGACGAGAAACGATCCCAAGAGGAAGAGCAATGATCCAGTAAGCCAATAGGCGGACTGAGGCTGACCCCATTGAAAGAGGGCCAGGACGACGAGCACGGCGCACAAGGCGTCGGTGCCGAAGAACACAATGACGAACGGACGTTTCTTGATCGCCTTGGTGATGGCCTGCATGGCGACGATGCCGCGCTCAGGCGACAGGCCGCGAATCGCCGTCATCAGATAAGCGGAAAACGCGAAAAAGTTGCCGGCAAGGATGGCCGTCCCCAATGCCGCGAGGAACGCGACGACGAATGTCAGCTGCTCCAAGCTCAGCTCCCCCTCCCCTTGTTCTTAGGCACAGCCGAGGCGCGTGCTACCAATCCGGGTTGGTGCACTTCACGCCTCTGGTGTTGGCCTTGGTGATCTTGCCGGGCTCGATCTTGGGGGGCGCCTCGGCCCCGTCGCCTGCTTCGCCGGTTTCCGTTGGGGCATCGGCTTCGGTTTCGGCTTCGGGGTCGGGCGGTTGCTCGACAGCGATCTCCCAGGCGCGGCGCACCTCGCTCCACCACTCCTTGGCTGCGGGCCCCCGCGCATCGCCGATAAAGCGCAAGGTGAAGTCCTCGCCTTGGGTGCAGGCGATGGAGATCACGTAACCTTTCCATGGCTTGGAGATGATCAACGCGTCGGTTACCGAATAGGTGCTGCCCGACAGCTTGCTCGTCAGGACCAACGAGGTTCCATCTTCGCGCCGGTACAAGTTCACGTAAATCGGCGGCGCGACCAGGCCGCCGCCGTAGTTGGTCCAGCCTTCCAGATCAAGGTCGCCGGTATAGGACGTGCCGACGAGACCGCTAGCGAAGCTCTCGTCCGTGACCTCCTCCTCTGCCGCCGGGTCCTCAGGTTCGGCCCAGACACTGCCTGGGAACGCCAAAACGGCCCCAAGGGCAAAAAGGGCGATGAGTAGGGTCCGATACATCGGTATGGCACGATACATTGGCGCCTCGTTCAAGCTACTGTCGTCCGTCGCGTCGCGCGCCAGTCTATTCACAATCGCGGCAAATTTGATCCCTAAACCTGACCGCCATGCGCACCAGCCGTCTCATCATTCCGCGCCTCGTGTCGGCGGCGCTTTTGGTCCTCGGCACCACGTGCGCCGCGGCGGCGATGTCCAGCACGCCGGAGCCTGCGTCTTGCGAAACGCCTGAGCTCCATCGCATGGCCGGGCAACTGATCATGGTCGGATTCCAGGGCGATGACGAGAACGACGAAGGTGTTCGGGCTGTCCGTGCGCAGCTCAATGCGGGAACGATCGGCGGCGTTGTTCTGTTCCCGGAGAACGTCACCGCGCCCCGGCAGCTGAAACACCTCATCGCGTTCTTGCGCAACGCGAGGTCAAACCCGCGTCCCTTCATCGCCGTCGATCAGGAGGGCGGTGCCGTGCAACGGCTTAATCGGCGGACCGGCCATGCGCGGTTTCCATCGGCGCAGAATGTGGGCCGCAGTCCCAGCTTCGCCGAACCGGGAGCCGCCGAGCAGCTCTACGGCGAGATGGCGACGGAGTTAGCGGAGGCCGGGTTCAACATGAATCTCGGTCCCGTCGTGGACCTCAACACCAATCCGTGGAACCCCGTCATCGGCGCGCGTGGGCGGAGTTTCGGCGCCGATCCCGACACGGTGACCGCGCGGGCGGCGGCGTTCATCAAGGCGCATCGCGCCAGCAATATCGCGACCGTCGCAAAACACTTTCCGGGACACGGCTCAAGCCGTGTGGATAGTCACGATCGGCTTGCGGACGTCTCGGCCACGTGGCGCGAGGTGGAGCTTGAGCCCTATCGCCGGCTGGCCAGTGAGGGGCTGCTCGATGGAGTGATGCTCGGTCATCTCTACCACCCGCGCTTCAGCGATCTGGAGCAGCGGCCGGCCTCGCTCTCGCTCAAGGCGGTTCAGGCGCTGCGCAACCAGCACTGGCTCGGCTTCGACGGCATCATCGTCAGCGACGACATGCAGATGGGCGCGGTACGCGACGACCTATCGCCGGAGGAGCTAGCGGTAACCGCGATCAAGACGGGCACCGACATCGTCCTGTTCTCCAATATCGAGGACAGCGATCCGGATCTCGGCGTGAAGCTCAACCGCGCTCTCGTCACCGCAGTGTGCGAGGGCAAGCTATCGCGCGGGCGCGTGAAGGAGGCCTACGACACCGTGATGCGGCTGAAGACACGTCTGCAGAACAAGACGTTGGCCGAGGCTAGTGATACGCGTCGCTCGAAGGCGTTTCCCACAGGACGTAGTATGAGTACGCCGTATAACCCAGGATGACGGGCAGAAGCGGAATGGCGCCATACAGCATGAAGAGCTGCGAATCGGGTGCTGCTGCTGCTTGCCAGATGGTGATGTCGGGCGGGATGATGAAAGGGAAGAGGCTCACGGCGAGCCCCGTGTAGCACAGCAGGAAAATCGCGGCCCCCCATAGAAACGGCGCGAAGCGCTGGCGCTTCTCGATGCCCCTCCAGAGGCTGTAGACGGCGAACGCGGTCAACAGTGGCACAGGCGCGAACATCACCATATTGCCGGGGTGGAACCAACGCGCCGCGATGTCTGGATGCTGCAGCGGTGTCCAAACGCTGAAGACCACCACGAAAAACGTAACGGCTATGAGCGCGTACCGGGCAACGCCATAGGACCACTCGCGCAGCGCTTCATCCGCCTTCATGATCAGCCAGCCGGCGGAGAGCAGCACATAGCCCGCAAGCACGGCGACCGCGGTGACGAGGGAGAACGGCGTCAACCAGTCAAACGGGCCCCCGGAGTACATGTTGTCGGTGACCGCAAAGCCCTGGACGAACGCGCCGATCGTGACGCCTTGCATGAGGGCTGCGAGAATGGATCCGCCGGCGAACGCAGTGTCCCAAGCCCACCGTGACCGGGTCGACTTGAAGCGGAACTCGAACGCGACGCCACGGAGGATGAGGCCGAGCAACATCAGGATGAGCGGCATATAGAGCGCGGGCAGCATGACGGAATAGGCGAGCGGAAAGGCCGCGAAGAGGCCGCCCCCACCAAGCACCAGCCACGTCTCATTGCCGTCCCAGAACGGCGCGACGGAGCCCATCATGGAGTCACGGTCTTCATTAGACGGTGCCAACGGGAACAGCACGCCAAGGCCAAGATCGTATCCGCCAAGCAGGACGTAGAGAAAGACGCCGAGCGCGAGGATTGCCGCCCACACGAGCGGCAGGAGCACCGGCAACACTTGGCTCAATTCGATGGCTGGGGTCATCGCGCCGCCCTCATGGAGTGCCTCATGGGTTCCCGGCCGCCGCAAGGGGCCTATGCGAAAGATCCGCGTCGGGCACGGGCGGTGTCTTATCAGGCCCGCGCCCAATGAGCTTGGCGATGTAGTAGACACCGGCGCCGAACACGATTCCGTAGACGACGACAAACAAGATGAGAGAGGTGAGGACCTTGCCGCCGGCAACCGGCGACACGGCGTCCGCAGTCCGAAGCACGTTGTAGACGACCCAGGGCTGGCGGCCCACCTCGGCCACGAACCACCCGGCGAGCACCGCGATGAAGCCCAAGGGAATGGACCAGGTCATGGCATGCAGGAACCAGCGCGTTGTGTAGAGCCGCCCCATCAGCCACAGCACGGCCCCGGCCAAACCAAGCGCGATCATGATGAAGCCGATTCCGACCATGATGCGGAAGGAGAAGAACGGAATGATTGGGTTCGGTCGATCCTCCGGCGGAAAGGACTTGAGCCCCCGCACCTCGCCGTCCCAGTCGTGGGTCAAC